>Ga0209342_10001345_pt1 | contig 27667 bp, 22 predicted proteins | sample RifCSP16_2_FD_184023 | JGI IMG/M metagenome (GOLD analysis project Ga0209342, IMG submission 184023) | Soil microbial communities from Rifle, Colorado - Rifle CSP2_sed 16_2 (SPAdes) (version 2) | ecosystem: Environmental > Terrestrial > Deep subsurface > Rock core/Sediment | place: Rifle...
TCACCCTCGATGGTGTGTGGCGGCCCGGCGAGGACTTCGGCGACCGGGACACCGCTTGGACGAGACGGTTCTTCGCCGCCCTCGGCCGCTTCCGCGAAGGCGTCTACGTCAACTTCCTCGGCGGCGACGAAGACCCCGACCGGGTCCGCGAGGCGTACGGCGACTCCGTCTACGACCGGCTGGTCGACGTGAAGACCACGTACGACCCCGACAACGTCTTCCACCACAACCAGAACATCCGCCCGGGTTGAGTCATGGTGTGGGTGGTTCCGATGGCGCGGGCGACGTTTGATCGGTGTGGGGTGGTGTTGGGTGGGGGTGCGACGCTGCCGGAGGTGCCTGGGCGGGGTGCGTATCGGGCGCTGGGGCTGCGGGTGTGTTGATGGTTTGAGGCGTGGTCTTGAGTGGCGGTGGTTCAGGGGCGGCCGGGCTCGGAGCCGATTCTGCGTCGGTTGGGTTTTGAGTCTGTGGGGGGATTCGGGTGCTGATGGACCGGTCGTGACGCTGGGTGCGTGGGTCGCGGCTGGCTAACTCCGCGCTGGAGCCGACGAAGCCCCGCTGTTAGGCTCGGTGGGTTCTGTTGGTTGGTTACGGCGAGGTCTTCGCGGCTCAGCGCGCGAGCCGTTCAGCGACCGCTTCTGACTGAGATGACTGTCTCCTTTCAGAAAACGTGGCCGACCGCTTCGGATCGTATCCGGTCCTTGGCAGCTGCGCACCCGCGATGAGCTTGTGCGCAGTCAGGTTGCACCGGTGCGTCAGTTCGGCAGGAAGACGTAGTTCAGGTACGGCGCTGCGATGGTGCTCCGAAGCCGCTCGAGCTCGCCGATCGGCACCAGCTTGCCGCCGAGGAAGAAGAACCCTTCATAGTCGAGCGAGGTCAGGTACGAGCGGACCCGCTCGAGCTCGTAGTCCTCGGACTCGCACAGGACCGCCGGGCGGTCCTCCCGCAGCAGTCGCTCGCCGCCGACGAAGCAGGCGTATTCGTGCCCCTGGATGTCGGCCTTGATGAATCGCAGCGGCCGCAGCGGGCTCCGCAGGAAGTACTCGTCCAGCGTAGTCGTGGCGACCGTCAGCGCGTCCCGGTCGGAGCCGGGTTCGAGCTCGAGGCTTCCCGCGCCCCAGTGAATGCGCGGTCGGACGAGCCGTCGCTCGCCGGTGCTCGAGGACAGCGCCGTCTCGACGACGGTCAGACGGTTCAATCCCAGCGCGATCTTCAGCTCGCGCACGTACGCCGCCAGCTCCGGCTGCGGCTCGAACGCGACGACGTTCCCGTCCGGCGCGACCGCCTTGTGCATCCAGTACGAATAGACGCCGCGATTCGCCCCGATGTCGGCTACCGTGGCGCCGCGCAGGTCGCGGCTCAGCAGGTACGCGATCTCCTGCCGTTCCGTGCGCAGGCGATACCGCCACATGCGGTGATAGGCGTGCGCGCGCTCGAAGATGTGCATACGGCGAGTCAGTGCCGCAGCACGCACTTCTCGTAGAGGTCCTTGAACCGGCGCTGCGGGTCGTACCGGCGCTTGAGCGCGTCGTAGGCGGCCTGGTTGTAGATCGCGGCGAACTCGTCGCGCGGGTAGTAGCTCTCGGAATAGAGCGACTTGATGCCGCCGAGCTCCGCGACCTTCCGCTCGACCAGGCGGTTGAAGTGCCCCGGCGGGTGCGTCACGGGCCGCCGCACGACGTCCCAGAACCCGAAGTTGACGTAGAGAGTGTTCGGGCGCGTCGGAAAGAGCATCCACGCGGCGCCCGGATCGTACGCCCGGAACGGGCAGATCCACACCGGGAGGATGCCGATCTCGCGCTGGAAGAAATCGAGGAATTCCGGCGCGCGGTCGATCGGGATGTCCACGTCCTGGATGACCGATTCGGGATGCCGGCCGGCCAGCCGGTCCAGCCGTCTCGTCAGGCCGACCCGGCTGTTCCACCGCATGACCTTGGTGTAGAAAGTCGAGTTCAGCCGCTTGCGGCCGAGCAGGCGCCGCACGACCGGGTTCTGCGCATAGAGGTTCTTCGAGCACCAGAACCAGTCGGTGTCCCAGCGCCAGAGGAAGTCGCGCGCGGTCAGGTAATCCTCGTCGCGGCGCCGCAGGCTCCGGTAGTAGATGCGCTCGAACGTGTAGTCGGTCGCGTACGGCGCGGTTTCGACGAACCAGCCGACGGTCGTCACCATCTCGGCCGGGCCGAACACGACGCCCTCGACGAAGTCGGCGGGCGACGCGCACACCGCGGCCAGATTGCCGAAGAACGCCTCGGGGTCGCGGTGATGGACGTGCTCCAGCCGCACGAACGGCTTTACCGGCACCGCCTTGGCCCTGACGCGCAGGGCATAGCCCAGCGTCCCGTACGAGTTCGGGAAGCCGTAGAAGAGCTCGCGGTGCTCGTTGTCGGGTCGCGCGAGCACGATCGCGCCGTCGCCCGTGAGGATCTCGAGCTCGTGCACCGTCTCGTGCACGAGACCGTACTTGAACGACGAAGCTTCGATGCCAACCCCGGCGACTGCCCCGCCGATCGTGATGGACTTGAGCTGCGGCACCACGCAGGGCATCAGGCCGCGCGCCAGCGTCGCGTCGGCGAGCGCGTCGTAGGTCGTCATGCCCTCGACGTCGACCCAACCTTCCACGGGATTCACCTCGAGGACGTGGCCGAACTCCCGCACGTCGAGGCTCCGGCGCGGCGCCTCGGCACGGTCGCGGAACAGATTGGAGGTGCGCTTCCCGAGACGCACCGGTGCGCCGCCGGCGCTCGTCGCGAGCTCCCGGACGAGCCGCTCGCGACGCTCGGCGAACCCGTTCATGGGCACATCACGCCGGGACTTCAGCCTCGTGGACGACCGCGGCGAGCCGCTTCTCGTCGTAGAGGAAGGCGCGGCTCATCGGATAGCTCTGCCGGTTGATGTTGCCCTTGCTGAAGACGATCTGGAAGAGATGCGTCCGCCCGTGCGGCACGCGAAACATGTTGGCGCACGCGTAGAGATACGTCCGCCACACCCGCCGGAAGCGCTCGTTGAACCGCTTCGGGTCGATCGCGTGGACGCGCGCCCAGTTGGCGTCGAAGCGCTCCGCCCACGCGTCGAGCGTGAGCGCGTAGTGCCGCCGCAAGTTCTCGATGTCGACGACCTCGAGGCCGCAATCCTCCATCGCCATGACGGTCTCGGCGAGGCTCGGGAGCCAGCCGCCGGGGAACACGTGCTTGCGGATGAAGAACTCGGTCTCGAACACGCCCACGTGGCCGATGAAGTGCAGCATCCCGAGGCCACCCGGCTTGAGGAAGTCGGCATGCGCCTTGACGACCTCGCGCAGCTGGTCGCGTCCGGCGTGCTCGAGCACCCCGATCGAGACCACCTTGTCGAACTGCGCGTGCACCTCGCGGAAGTCGGCGAGCCGGACGTCGATCCGGTCTGAAAGGCCGCGGCGGTTCGCCTCGCCCCGAACCCAGTCCACCTGCTCGTTCGTGGTGTTGGTCGCGGCGCCGTGGATGCCGTAGCGCTCGGCCGCATAGAACATGAAGCCGCCGAAGCCGCAGCCGATGTCGACGACGCTCTCGCCGGGCTTCAAGCGCACCTTCCGGCACACGTGCTCGATCTTGTTCGCCTGCGCTTCCTCGATCGTGCGCGTGCCTTCCTTCCAGTACGCGCAGGTGTACATCAGCCAGTCGCGGTCGAGCCAGAGCTTGTAGAAGTCCGCCCCCAGGGCGTAGTGGAACCGGGCGTTCGCCCGAGCCCGCTCGATGGTCCGGTTGGCGAACCGGAACTCGTGCCAGCGGTTGCGGATGCCGACGAGCGGGTTCGCCCGGGCATCGTCGAACCTCGAGTCGGAGCCGATCCTGAACGCCGCATCGAAGTCGCCATCGACGTCGATGGTGCCGGCGAAGAACGATTCGAGGAAACCGATGTGGCCGAACGCGATCGTCCGCCACTGCGCCCCGGCGGTCTTGAACGTGACGGCCACCTGGGGGTCGCCGGGATGGCTCGAGAAGCTCGAGCCGTCGGCGAAGTTCACCCGGAACCGGACCGAGGTCCGGCGGGCGAGCGCTTCCATGAGGCTGCGGACGCGGTTTTTCATTGGTTGTTGGGAGTGTCAGTGCTGGAACGCGCGGATTCTAGCGGACCGCAGCGGGATCGGAATCAGACCCGTCGCGCCGGGTACTCCTCGGCGATCTTGTCCTCGAAGAAGCTGACCGGCGAGGGGGCGTTCATGAAGCGGCGGTGCACTTCGGGCGACACGCCGCTGTAGGCCATCACCCGGCCGTCGTTGAACTCGATCTCGAGGACCTCGCTCTTGGGGTCGTAGCCCACGCCGCGGATCTTCGACGAGCTGATGCGCTTGCGTTCCATCTACTATCCCTCCTTCGTCACGCGGATCGGGTCGCCGGCACGGACGCTCGCGAGCGCCCGCGCATCGCCCACGACCTGTCCGAGCACGTTGCAGCGGGTCACCAGCCGGGACTCGCCCTGCTTCGAGATCGGCGTCGGGCCGTAGGGCAGCGCGAGCGCATCGCCGTCCACCCAGAAGCACACCGTGCCCGGCGGGACGACCTGCTTCGCCGAGGACTCGAGCTTCGCGCTGACGGGGGTCGTGAAGTACACCTCCTCGCCCCAGGTCTCGGCCCGCGCGGTGAACGGCAGCGCGGCGACGAGCTGGGCGGCCGTCGGCGTCGGTTCGAGCACCAGGGTCGCCGCGCCGCGCGGCCATTCGATCCGGATCTTGGTCGTCATGCCGTCGCTGCTACCAGAGCAACAGCGCCGCGAGGCCTCCGGCCAGGGGCGCCGCGGCCGGGAGGATAACTTGCCGCGCGAGCGCACGACCGCCGATCGCGAGCGCGAGGCCGAGCTTGAACGCCATGTTCGACGCATACGCGATGGCGATGGCGACCACCGCGTGGACGGCTTCCAGCGTGCCGAGGGAGAACAGCCGCAGGGTGGAGAGCGTCAGCGCGTCCACGTCGGTCAGGCCCGACACGAGCGCGACGGCGTAGACCCCGGCCTTGCCCGCGACGTCCGAGAGCCAGGCGGTGAGCACCAGCACCAGCGCGAAGAGCAGCCCGAAACCGAGCGCCGCCCGGAGCTCGGTCGGGTTCGCGATCTTGGGCACGGGCATGTCACCGTCCGAGCTCAGCCGTCGGCGCCAGAACACGAACGTCGCCACGGCGCCGGCGAGCAAGGCGGCGCCGAGCACCGGGAGAAGACGCGGCAGGATCGCAGGCGAGACGGCCGCGCTGACCAGCGCGATCCGCGCCAGCACTACGAGATTCGCGACCAGGATGACGCCTGCCGCCACGCCGGTCAGCGCGTTCGCGCGAGCGTGGCGCGAGTAGACGAGCGTGGTCGCGGTGCTGGACACGAGGCCCCCGAGGAGCCCTACGAGGACCAGGCCGTGCCGCGCGCCGACGATCTTCAGCGCGATGTAGCCCGCGAGCGAGAGGCCCGACACGAGGACGACCATGAGCCAGATCTGGTATGGGTTGAGCGCCCCATACGGCCCGTAAGCCTTGTCCGGCAGCACCGGGAGGATCACGAACGACAGCGTCGCGAACTGCAGCACCGAGAGCAGGTCGTGCCGCTCGAAGCGCTCCAGGATCCCGTGCAGCTCGGGCTTGAAGTAGAGGAGGGCGGTGATTGCGATCGCGAGCGTCACTCCGAGCGAGCGCTCGCCGTACCAGCACAACGCGCCGAGCGCGTAGGCGGCGACGAGCGCGATCACCGTCGTCGTGCCCGGGTCTTCGCCGGGCGCAGCGGGCGCGCGATGGTACGCGGCCACGATTGCGAGCCCGACGATCGCAAGCCCGACGGCCGGCAGCCACGCGCCGCCCGCCTGCTCGCCGAGCATCGCGGCGAGGGTCCCGAACACGCTCGTCAGCGCGAAGGTCCGCACGCCCGCCTTCGCCGAGGGGTTGCGCTCGCGCTCGGCGCCGATCAGCAGCCCGATGGCGAGGCTCGTGAGGAAGGCGGCGAGCGGCGCCAGCTCACCTGCTGCCAACGCGGACCAGTCCATCAGCGCTCCTCGACGTGCTCGACGCGGAGCTCCACGCCCTGGGCGCCGTTCCACTCGTCGATCGCGAGAGCGTACGCGACGCGCACCCGATCGGGCAGGGGGGCATCGCGCCGGAACGCGATCGCCTCGAAGCGCCGGCCCGCGCGGGCGAGGCGGAGGCGCAGGTGCTTTTCACCGACCAGGCGTTGGCTCTCCACGGCGAACTCGTCGGCGAAGAGCGGCGGCGGGAACCCCTGGCCCCAGACCTCGGCCGCCAACACTTGGGCGAGCGGGAGCGTCGCATACTCGGGCTCGAGCGAGCCGTCGGTCTCGAGCGTGCGCGCGAGCGTCGCGGGATCGACGAGCTCGCGCACGACCGCGTCGAAGGCGGCGGCGAACCGGTCGACGTCGCTCGCGCGGAGCGCGAGCCCCGCCGCCGCGGCGTGGCCGCCAAAGCTGATGAGGAGCCGCGGCTCGCGCTTCGAGACGAGGTCGAGCGCATCGCGCAGGTGCAGACCTGGGATCGAGCGCCCGGAGCCGCGCGCGAGGCCGTCGCCCGCGGGGGCAAGCGCCACCACTGGGCGATGGTGGCGGTCCTTGAGCCGTCCCGCGAGCAGCCCCACGACGCCCTGATGCCAGCGCTCGTCGAACAGGACGAGGCTGGCGCTGTCGTCGACGCTGACCGTCGCGACCAGCTCGTCGGCGTCGCGCTGCATCGACTCCTCGATCTCGCGGCGCTCCCGATTGAGGCCGTCGAGCTCGCGCGCGATGTTGAGCGCCCGGGCGTAATCGTCCGTGGCGAGCGCTTCGATGCCGACCCGCATGTCGGCGAGCCGGCCCGCGGCGTTGACGCGGGGGCCGAGCGCGAACCCGAGGTCGAACGTGCCGGCGCGGCGTGGATCGCGGCCCGCGACCCCGAACAGCGCCGCAACGCCGGGCTGCGTCTGCCCGGCGCGCATCCGCCGCAGACCCTGGTTGACGAGAATGCGGTTGTTGCGGTCGAGCTTCACCACGTCGGCGACGGTGCCGAGCGCGACCAGGTCGAGCAGCCGGCCGAGGTTCGGCTCCGCCTTCGCCCCGAACCAGCCCCGCCGGCGCAGCTCGGCCCGCAAGCTCAGCATCACGTAGAACATGACCCCGACGCCGGCGATCGACTTGCTCGGGAACGTGCAGCCCGGCTGATTGGGGTTGACGATGCACTCGGCGTCCGGCAGCGCGTCGCCGGGCAGATGGTGGTCGGTGATGAGCGTCGCGATGCCGAGCTGCCGTGCGTACGCGACGCCCTCGAGACTGGCGATGCCATTGTCCACGGTGATGAGGAGATCCGGCCGCACCGGCGCGACGAGGTCCACGACCCGGGGCGACAGGCCGTAGCCGGTCTCGAAGCGGTTGGGGACGAAGTAATCGACCCGGGCGCCGAACGCGGTGAGCGCGCGCAGGCCGACCGCGCAGGCCGTCGCGCCGTCGCAGTCGTAGTCCGCCACGATGAGCAGGCGGCGGCCGGCGGCGATGTGGTCGGCGAGCAGGGCCGCGGCGGCAGCGGCGTTCGTCAGCTCGCCCGGCGGGATGAGCGAGGCGAGGTCGCAATCGAGGTCGCGTGGCGCCTGCACGCCGCGGGCCGCGAACAGCCGGGCGAGCAGGGGGTGCAGGCCCGCGCCGGCGAGCGCGTGCTCGGCGGCGAGCGGAACCTTGCGCTTGACGATGCTCGTCATGGCCAAGCGTAGCTGGAGAGCGCCCGGCGCCGCCGCCAGAAGCGTCGCAGGTCCTGGCGTGTCGTCTCGGCGTCGAGCGTTCCCCCCGCGCCGATCGCGTGGAGCGTGATCATGCCGATCCGCCCGCGCGCGAGCGCGTCGGCAAGCGGCGCGAACCAGTCGCGCTCGAGCGTGCCGAGCCGCGCGCGCCAATCCTCGATCTCGCCGTAGCTCGCCGGGTCGCGGAGCGCATCGAGCACGAGGAGCTCGACGCCTTCGGTGCCGGAGGCGCGCAGCCACCGCTCCGCGTCCTCGGCGAGCGGGAAGACGGCGGCGCCGGAGCCGAGCGCGAGCCCGGCGGCGAGCGGATCGCGGGTGCGGACCCGACGGAACGGGCGTGCCACCGGGCGGGCGAAGCGTCCGCCGCCCCAGAGCCAGACCGCGTTCACCGGCGGCTCGCCGCGGCGCTCGCGCGCCTCGTTCACCGGATGCTCGTGCAGCGCCATCTGGATCTCGTTGGCGAACGCCGCGCCGCGCGCAGCGCTCGGATCGGCCCCGGGGCGGACCACGATCGGCTTGCCGCGCGCCGCCGAGAGCGACGGGGCGACGTGCGGCCAGGGGGCTTCGATTCGCGCGTACCAGCGCTCGGGCTGAAGCGGATGGAAGACGAGCCCGCGTTCGGCGAAGTGCCGGTTCAGGTGCTTGACGAGCGCCTCGGCCTCGGTGCGGGAGATGTCGAACCTCGCGGAATCGAGCGGTACGACGGCGTCACGGGTCACGCGCAGGCTGCAGGGGTCGGCGCGAGCCCAGTAGCCGTCGCCGGGCTCGCCGCCATCCGCGGCGAGCGAGTGCGCGGCCGCCGACTCGGCCTGCCACTCGGCGAGCAACCAGGATTCGAGATCGACGGCGGTCCGGCGCTTCCGACGGCCGCGGGCGAACAGCGTCTCCAGCGCGGCGAGCGGTCCCGGGTCGGCGGCGGCCGCCGTCTCGCGATCGGGCCAGAGCAGGTCGGGAACCGCGAGATGAACGTTCATGAAATTGGCGCGCGAGTGTAGCACGCAGCCACCGGCTCACCGGGTGAGCCGGGCGCGATGCGGCTGTGGCACACTCGCGCATCCCCAAGCGAACGGATCTCGCGCGTGCAGTACGAATACTTCATCGGCCTTCGCTACACCCGCGCCCGACGACAGGATCTCTTCGTCTCGCTGAGCTCGGCGATCTCCGCGGTCGGCATCTTCGTCGGCGTCGCGGCCCTTATCGTCGTCCTGTCGGTGATGAACGGGTTCCAGAAGGAGATTCGCGCCCGCATCCTCGGCGTGGCCGCGCACGTGCAGATCACCGGGCCGGACAACGCGCTCGCGGATTGGGCGGCGGTCGCGGCCAGGGCGCGGGAGGATCCACGGGTCCTGGCGGCGGCGCCGTACGTGAACGGCCAGGCGATGCTCACGTTCGACGACAACGTCCGCGGTGCCCTGGTGCGCGGCATCGACCCGCGGCTCGAGAACGAGGTCGCCGAGGTCGGCGCCCACATGGTCGCGGGGGAACTCGACCGCCTGCAGCCGGGCGAGTTCGGCATCGTGCTCGGCGTCGAGCTCGCGCGGGCGCTGCGGGTGGCGCCGGGCGACCGCGTCACCCTGATCGCGCCGCAGGGGCTGGTGACGCCGGCGGGCATCGTGCCGCGCCTGAAGCAGTTCCGCGTGGTCGGCATGTTCCGCGTCGATCACTTCGAGTACGACAGCGGGCTGGCGCTCGTCAACATCGCCGACGCCCAGCGGCTCTATCAGCTGGGCGACCGCGTCTCGGGCGTTCGGCTCAAGCTCGCCGACCTGTTCGCCTCGCGCGCGGTCACACTCGATCTCTATCGCGCGCTCGGACGCGACGTGCTGATCAGCGACTGGACGCGCAGCCACGCCAACTTCTTCCGCGCCGTCGAGATCGAGAAGCGCATGATGTTCATCATCCTGACGCTGATCGTCTTGGTCGCTGCGATCAACGTGATCTCGACGCTCGTCATGGTCGTCACGGAGAAGCGGGCCGACATCGCGATCCTGCGCACGCTCGGCGCCGCGCCGCGGAGCGTGATGAAGATCTTCATCGTCCAGGGCGCGGTGATCGGCGTGCTCGGCACGGCTCTCGGCGTCGTCGGCGGCATCGCGCTCGCGGTGAACATCGACGTCGTCGTGCCGTTCCTCGAGCGGCTGCTCAGCGTGCAGTTCCTGTCGCGCGACGTCTACTACATCAGCGAGCTGCCGTCCGATCTGCATCTGGACGACGTGGTGCTGGTTGCGGCCGTGTCGCTCGTGCTGTCGCTCGCGGCGACGCTTCCCCCGAGCTGGCGCGCTTCCCGCGTGCGGCCGGCGGAGGCGCTGAGGTACGAGTAACGGATGATGCGTAGCGACGCGATCGCGCCCGCCGCGAAGGCCGACTCACCACCGCTGGGCGGTCGGCCACTGACCGTGGTGGCGTGCCGCCGCCTGGCGAAGACGTACGAGGACGCCCGCGTGCCGGTGCCGGTGCTGCTCGGGGTCGACCTCGAAGTGGCCGCCGGCGAGGTGGTCGCCATCGTCGGCGCCTCCGGCTCGGGCAAGAGCACGCTGCTGCACCTGCTCGGCGGGCTCGACGAGCCGACCGCCGGGGAGGTCGAGGTCGTCGGACGGCCGATGACGGCGCTCCCGGACGCCGAGCGCAGCCGGCTGCGCAACGAGGCGCTCGGCTTCGTCTACCAGTTTCATCATCTGCTGATGGAGTTCACCGCGGTCGACAACGTCGCGATGCCGCTGTTCATCCGGCGGATGGGGCGGCCCGCGGCGCGGGCCGAAGCCGCCGCGATCCTGCGCGAGGTGGGGTTGAGTGGGCGGCTCGATCACACGCCGGGTCAGCTGTCCGGCGGCGAACGCCAGCGCGCGGCGCTCGCGCGTGCGTTGGTGACCCGACCCGCATGCGTGCTCGCCGATGAGCCGACGGGCAACCTCGACCGGCATACCGCGGGGGCGGTGTTCGAGCTGATGCTCGCCCTCAACCGTACGCTGGGGACGAGCTACGTCATCGTGACCCACGATCCCGCGATCGCGGCGCGCGCGAACCGAATCCTGCGGCTGCAGGACGGCGTGCTCGCTCCGGAGCGTTGATCATCCTGCGGCGCGCGCGACGCCGCCACTGGATCACCACCCACGCCCGCCACCCGACCTGGACGGCGATCCACCCTAGCGCTGCCAGCGAGGCTGCGAGCAGGACGAGGCCGAGCGCGAGCGGCTTGCCGAGCGCGAGCGACCAGTCGACGAGCGCGTGCATCCACTGGCCGATCTGCGACCAGGCGAACTCCGGCGGCTCGGTCATCTTGCCGCCATCCCCGATCACGAGCGACCCGAGCCAGTAGGCGAAGAGGTAGAGCGGCACGATCGTCAGCGGATTGGTATAGAAGGTCGTGATCAGGGCGACCGGCAGGTTGACCCCGAGCGGGATCGCGATCAGCGCCGCGCCGAGCATCTGGAGCGGCCCCGGGATGAGCCCGCAGAGCATCCCGACCGCGACACCACCCGAGACCGATCGGCGGTTCAGGTGCCAGAGGTTGGGATGGCGGTGGAGGAACCCCCCGAACCTCGCGATGAGCTTGTTCCGACGGACCGACTCGTGGGTCGGGAGGTACTTCCGGAAGTATTTGCGGGGCATTGCGGCCGCTCGCGGCACCCGCGGGCTGGAAGCATTCTACTGAAAATCAACCGCGCGCCCGCGTCGCGCGTTCTTGGGTGCGGGACGCGTGCCGTGAGACTCGGGATCCTCGCCTTCGCCGCCGGTGTCTGGCTGTTGCAGAGCCAGGCGACCCTTCCCGGGTGGCCGGCCATCGTGGCCCTGGCCGCAGCGTTCCTCGGGGCCGTATTGACGCAGCGCGCAACGCGACCGCAGTTCACCGCGGTCGCGCGCGTGGTCGTTCTCGCCGCTAGCCTGGGCCTCGGCTTTGCATGGGCCGCTTCGGCCGCGAAGGTGCGCCTCGCCGATCGGCTCGATCCGGCATGGGAGGGACGCGACGTCACGCTGACCGGGGTCGTGGCGAGCCTGCCGCAACCGTTCGAGCGCGGCGTGCGCTTCGACCTGGACGTGGAGGATGCGGTGAGCGCGGGCGCGAACGCGGTGGCGTTCGACGCGCCCGACAAGGTCGCGCTCTCCTGGTACAACGCGCTGACGCCGGAGGAGTTCCAGGAGGTGCTGCCGATCCGCGCCGGCGAGCGGTGGCGGCTCACGGTGCGGCTGCGGCGCCCGCACGGCACGGCCAACCCGCACGGCTTCGACTACGAGGCCTGGCTGCTCGAGCGCGGCATCGGCGCGACCGGTTACGTGCGCCCCCGCGGCGAACGCGTCCGGCTCGCCGAGATGACCTACCGGCCGGCGTACCTGATCGAGCGGCTCCGCGAGCACATCCGCACGAAGTTCTGGGACGCGCTTCCCGAGCACCGCTACGCGGGCGTGCTGATCGCCCTCGCAATCGGGGACCAGCGTGCGATCGAGACGATCGACTGGGAGACGTTCACCCGCACCGGCGTCGGCCACCTGATGAGCATCTCCGGGCTGCACGTCACGATGGTCTCTGCGCTTGCGGCCGCGATCGCGCTCTGGCTCTGGCGGCGCTCGCCGCGGCTGATGCTGCGCCTCCCCGCGCCAAAGGCCGCAGCTGCCGCTGCGGTCGCGACCGCCGTCGCCTACACGCTGCTCACCGGCTTCGCGATCCCCGCGCAGCGCACGTTGTATATGGTCGCAGTCGTGGCGGCGGCGCTGTGGCTCGACCGGATGCAGTCGTCCTCCCGAGTCCTGGCGACTGCGCTCGGGATCGTCCTCGTGCTCGACCCATGGGCCGTCGTGTCGCCGGGCTTCTGGCTGTCGTTCGCGGCGGTCGCGGTGATGCTCTACGTCGGTGTGCCCGCGCTGCGCGAGGGGCATTGGGCGCTCCAGTGGGGCCGGGTGCAATGGGCGATCACCATCGGGCTCGCGCCGCTCCTCCTGGTGCTCTTCCAGCAGGTCTCGCTCGTGTCGCCGGTCGCGAACGCCATCGCGATCCCGGTCGTGAGCCTCGTGGTGACCCCGCTCGCATTGCTTGCCGCGGTCGTGCCAGGCGCATGGATCGCCGAGCTCGCGCACGCCGTGCTGGCGCTTCTCATGCTGGTGCTCAACTGGCTGGCGACGCTCCCCGGCGCCGCGTGGCAGCAGCACGCGCCCGCCCCTTGGGCCGCTGCCCTCGCGATCGCGGGTGTCGCCTGGATGCTCGCTCCGCGCGGGATCCCGGCGCGCTACGCCGCGCCGCTGCTGCTCGTGCCGATGTTCGCGGTGCGGCCGCCGCTGCTTGAAGACGGCACGGTGCGCATCACCTTCCTCGACGTCGGGCAGGGACTCGCCACGCTGGTGCGGACGCGGCACCATGCCTTGCTCTACGACGCCGGGCCGGCCTATAGCCTCGAGGCGGACGCCGGCAACCGCGTGGTTGTTCCGTTCCTGCGCGGGGAGGGTCTCGCCCGGCTCGACGCCGTGGTCGTCACCCACAACGACCTCGACCACTCGGGCGGCGCGGCGTCGGTGATGCGAACCATTCCGACCGCCGTGCTCTGGTCGTCGCTCGATGCTTTACACCCCGTGACCGCGTACGCGCTCGTCCGGCTGCCGTGCCGCGCGGGTCCGCGCTGGGAGTGGGACGGCGTCGCGTTTGCGCTACTGCATCCGCCGGTGGCGAGCTACGACGATCCGTGGCTCAAGACCAACTCGCGAAGCTGCGTGCTGCGGGTCGCCACGCGTCATGGGGCGGTGCTGCTCACCGGCGACGTCGAGGAGCGCGACGAGCGCGCGCTGCTCGCTAGCGGTGGTGTCCTTGGCGCGTCGGTGATGTTGGCGCCGCACCATGGCAGCGGGACGTCTTCGTCATCGGCGCTCGTGAGCGCCGTACGCCCGGAGCACGCCGTGTTTGCGGTCGGGTACCGGAACCGCTTCGGTCACCCGAAGCAGGAGGTGGTTGGACGGTATCTGGGCGCGGGCGCGGCGATCTGGCGCACCGACCGCGACGGCGCGATCACCGCTCGGCTCGAGCCGCAAGGCGTGACCGTCTCGCGCTACCGCGAGGAGCAGCGGCGCTACTGGCGCTAGGGGGTTACGGCTGCTGCTGCGGCGAGTTCGGGGTGAAGTGCCCCGCGAGCGCCTCGAGGGCGTCGAGCCGGGCCTTCACCGCCCGCCGGAAGGCTTCCTCGGCGCCGTACTTCGCGACCGAGAACTTCACGAGCTTCGTCCGCCACGGCTCGAGCGGCAGCCGCGCAATCCAGAACCGCCGCTCGACCGGACCCTTGCCGGTCTCGATCACCTCGGCATGGAACGACACGCCGGCGAGCCCGGAGCGGTTGTTCCGCCGGAGGATCGAGCAGTAGTCGCGCCGGGTCAGCGGCGGGTGCTTGTTGAGCAGGCTGTCGCGGTATTTCCTGGCCGCGGCGAGCGCCTTCTGCTTGCCGCCGTAGACGCCGTCCGAGAAGTGGCCGACGTGGATCTTGCCCTGGCGCTGGAGCGTGACGCGCCACGCATGGGTGCGCGAGCGCTCGTGGTCGACGCGGGTGATGCCGTACATCGCCCGGCGCGCCGGGGGGGTGGTGCGTGCCATCGCTTGCCCGTGAAGCCGGTGTTGTGGTGTTGGAGGCTGCGGGCCAGTATGACGTCGGCATAGAAGCGGTGTCAAGCGGCGGGCCGGCCTAATCGGGACGAGCGTCGAGAACCGGTCACGCCCGCCAAGCCCCGATCCGGGCGGTCGTTCCCCCGGGGCGGGTCACCCGGCCGGCCGGTACCGCAGGTCGAGCGTGAAGGGAAAGTTCCGATTCGGCGGCTCGCGCGTCGCGGCCATGGGCCCGGGCGTGTGCCCGTGGCTCCAGAACCGCGCGAACCGGCGCGCCTCCGCCTCGTTGGCGTTGACCGGGAACGTCTCGTAGTTCCGGCCCCCGGGGTGGGACACGTGGTAGGTGCAGCCGCCGATGGCGCGCCCGCTCCAGGTGTCGACGATGTCGAAGACGAGCGGCGTGTGCACGCCGATCGTGGGATGCAGGGCCGAGGGCGGCTGCCAGGCCTTGAAGCGCACGCCGGCGACGAACTCGCCGTGCACGCCGGTCGGATGGAGGGGCACCGGCCGGCCGTTGCAGGTGACGACGTGGCGCTCGCCGGTCATGCCGTTGACCTTCACCTGGAGCCGCTCGACCGAGGAGTCGACGAAGCGCGCGGTGCCGGTCTCCTTGATCTCCTCCCCGAGCACGTGCCACGGCTCCATCGCCTGGCGCAGCTCGAGCGAGACCCCCGAGTAGGCCACCGTGCCGTAACGCGGGAAGCGGAACTCGAGGAACGGGGCGAACCACTCCTCACGGAGCGGATAGCCGGCCGCGCGCAGGTCGATCACCACGTCGTGGATGTCCTCGCGCACGAAGTGCGGCAGCATCCAGCGGTCGTGAAGCTGGGTGCCCCAGTAAACGAGGTGGCCGCGGTAGGGCTCCTTCCAGAAGCGGGCCACGAGCGCGCGCACGAGGAGCGCTTGCACCAGCGCCATGCGCGCGTGCGGCGGCATCTCGAACGCCCGCAGCTCCACCAGGCCGAGGCGGCCTTGCGGGCCCTCCGGCGAGTAGAGCTTGTCGATCGAGAACTCGGCGCGGTGGGTGTTGCCCGTCAGATCGACGAGCAGATGCCGCAACAGCCGGTCGACCAGCCACGGGAAGTCGGCCTCGGCGCCGGCCCGCGCCCGCTCGTCCATCTGCTGGAACGCGATCTCGAGCTCGTACACCTGGTCGTCGCGCGCCTCGTCGACCCGCGGCGCCTGGCTCGTGGGCCCGATGAAGCGCCCCGAGAAGAGATACGAGAGCGAGGGGTGGTTCTGCCAGTAGGTGACGAGGCTCTTGAGCACGTCGGGACGGCGGAGGAACGCGCTGTCTGCAGGCGTCGGGCCCCCGAGCGTCATGTGGTTGCCGCCCCCGGTGCCGGTATGGCGCCCGTCGAGCACGAACTTCTCGGTGCCGAGCCGGGCGAGCCGCGCCTCTTCGTAGAGCACGGTCGTGTTGGCAACGAGCTCGTCCCAGCTCGACGCCGGATGAACGTTGACCTCGATCACCCCCGGGTCCGGCGTCACGGCGAGCGCGCGGAGGCGCGGATCGTGCGGCGCCGCGTAGCCCTCGATGCGCACCGCGCGCCCGAGCCCTTCGGCGACGTGCTCCACCGCGGCGACGAGGTTGATCCAGTCCTCGGCGTGGGCCACCGGCGGCAGGAAGACGTACACGTAGCCGCCGCGCGCTTCGACGCACGCGGCGGTCCGCACGACCTCCCGGGGCGCGGGCGAGTGCTTCGGCCGGTCGTGCTTCTTCTTCTCCGAGCGGACGTGGGCGTCGTGGAGGCTCTCGGGGACGTCGAACGGATCGCGCGCGAACTCGGGCTCGATCTCCTCCGGCAGGCGCTCCGGGAGCACGGCGATCGGGAGCCGGTACCCCGCCGGCGAATCGCCGGGAAGGAGATAGAGCCGCTCGCGCCGGAGCGGCCACGGGGAGCTTCTCCAGTGCGAGGTCCAGGTCGTGAGGCTGACCGGCCCCGCTGCGGGTCGCAACGCGGGCTCGGGGTCGCGCGCCCGCAGCGGCAGGGCATACGCTGCGGGCTTGCCCACGCCCGCCTCGAGCGTCCGGCGGAGTCGGGCCCGATCGTCGTAGTCCTTCAGGGGCACCGTTGCGGGGTCCACGTTCACCGGGAGGTTGCCTTCGAGCTGGATCAGGGGGAGCGGATCTTCGTACGCCGGGATGACGAACGCCTCGTCGAGGCCCAGCTCGCGCGCGAGCCCGCTCGCGAAGCGCGCGGCGTCCTCGGCGCGTGCGTCCGCGGGCGACCCTGCGCCCGCAACGAGGTCGCCGTTCCGCCACAGCGGCCGGCCGTCGCGCCGCCAGCGCAGGCCGAGCGCCCAGCGCGGCACCGGCTCGCCCGGATACCACTTCCCCTGGCCGTAGACGAGGAGCCCCCCGGGCGCGAACCGCTCCTTCAGGCGCCATGCGAGCTGTTCAGCCAGGCTCCACTTCTTCGGCGACAGTGCGGTGAAGTTCCACTCGGGGCCGTCCATGTCGTCGATCGAGACGAACGTCGGCTCCCCGCCCTGCGTGAGGCGCACGCTGCCGGCTTCGAGCTCGCGGTCGACGGCGCGCCCGAGCGCGTCGATCTCCTCCCACTGGACGTCGGAGTACGGCTTGGTCACGCGCGGGTCCTCGTGGATGCGCGTGACCTTCATCTCGAAGTCGAGCTGCGACTCGCACACGTCGGTGAAGCCCGTCACCGGCGCCGCGCTCGACGGGAACGCCGTCGCGGCGAGCGGGATGTGGCCTTCGCCCGCGAGCAGGCCCGACGTCGGATCGAGTCCGACCCAGCCCGCGCCCGGCAGGTAGACCTCGGCCCAGGCATGCAGGTCGGTGAAGTCCGCGCCCGGGCCCGCCGGCCCGTCGAGCGGCTTCGCGTCGGCCACCAGCTGGACGAGATACCCCGAGACGAACCGCGCCGCGAGGCCGAGGTGGCGGAGGATCTGGACGAGGAGCCAGCCAGAATCGCGGCACGACCCCTCGCCGCGCTGCAGCGTCTCCTCGGGCGTCTGGATCCCGGGCGCCATGCGGACGAGATACCTGATCTCACGGCTCAGGCGCTCGTTGAGGGCGACGAGGAAGTCGACCGTGTTGCTGCCCGGATTGATGCCGCGCTTGCCGAAGTCCCCGAGCCAGTCGGCGAGCAAGGGCCCGGTCGGCTCCTTCTCGAGGTACGGGGCGAGCTCCGCGGCGAGCTGCGGCGGGTAGTCGAACGGAAAGTGCTCGGCCCAGTGCTCGACGAAGAAGTCGAACGGGTTGATCACCGTCATGTCGGCGACGAGATCGACGGCGATGTCGAGCGCGTGCGCCTTCTCGGGGAAGACGAAGCGCGCGATGTAGTTCCCGTACGCGTCCTGCTGCCAGTTGACGAAGTGCTTCTCCGGCGCGACGCGGAGCGAGTAGCTGTGGATCGGCGTCCGGCAGTGGGGCGCCGGGCGCAGCCGAATCTCGTGCGGCGACAGGCTCACCGCCCGGTCGAACGCATAGCGGGTCCGGTGGTGGAGCGCGACGCGGATGGTCATGCGGACGAGCGGCGGACGCGGGACGAGGAACGAACGGGCGCGCGCGCGCCTGCCGCCTACCCCGCGGCGTCCTCCCAGTAGGGATCGGGAAGCTGCGCGAACACGCGCCGCAGCCCCTCGCCCCACTGGTGGTGGATCATCGTGAAGTACGGGTCGGTTTCGGTGATGCGCCGCTGCATCTGGATCCGGAGCGAGTCCTTCGCGTACGTCACCAGGTCGATCGGCAGACCGACCGACACGTTCGAGCGCATCGTCGAGTCGAACGAGATCAGCACGCACTTGGTCGCATCGATCACGCTCGTCGAGCGCTTCACCACGCGGTCGATGATCGGCTTGCCGTATTTCGTCTCGCCGACCTGGAAGAACGGCGTGTCCGGCGTCGCCTCGATGAAGTTGCCTTCCTGGTAGAGCATGAACAGGCGATGCGGCTCGCCCTTCACCTGCCCGCCGAGGATGAAGTTCGCGTTGGCGTCGATGTTGTTCTGGGTGAGGTAGGCGGCATCGCGCCGCTTCACGTCGCGCAGGCAGTCGCCGAGCAGGGTCGCGACCTCGAACAGCGACTGCGCGTTCCAGACGTTCGGCGAGCCGTCACCGCGCCTGGCGTTGCTCTCGAGGAGGTTGATCGCGTTCTGCGTCACCGACAGGTTGCCCGAGCTCAGGATGACGACGACGCGGTCGCCCGGCCGGTCGTACACCGTCATCTTCCGGAAGCTCGAGACGTGGTCGACGCCCGCGTTGGTCCGCGAGTCGGAGGCGAACACCATGCCGGCGTCGAGCAGCACGCCCACGCAGTAGGTCATCGCTCTTGGTCGTGCGAGGTCCTCACCCCGGGGATTCTAGCAGCGGGTGGGCGACGCGGCGCCCGCCGAAGCTCACTGGTAGGTCGGGACGAGGAAATGCTTGTTGATCTCGACGTTGAGCGCGCCGGTCTGGTCGAGGAACTGCATCAGGTACTCGTGCAGCCCGATCTTGAAGATCCGCTCGGTCTTGCCGTAGTGGAGCTGGGCGTGGATCTCGCCCGCGAGACGCTCCGGCTCGAGCCGTTCCCGGTCGCAGAGCACCTGCAGGATCTCGTAGATCGCGTTCATGCACGCGTGGAGGCTCCGCGGCACGTCGTCGCGGAGAATCAGGAGCTCGGCGACGCGCAGCGGCGTGATCACGTCGCGGTAGATCTGGCGGTACGAGCTGAACGCCGACAGCGACCGCAGGAGCGCCGACCACTGGTAGTAGTCGACCGCGCCGCCGACGTCGTGCACGCTCGGCAGCAGCGTGTGGTACTTGACGTCGAGGATGCGGGCGGTGTTGTCGGCGCGCTCGAGGAAGGTGCCGATGCGGATGAAGTGGTAGCCCTCGTCGCGGATCATGGTGCCGAACGTGATCCCGCGGAAGAGATGCGAGCGGTCCTTCACCCAGTCGAAGAACTCGGAGATGCTGCGCGCGGTGATGTCGGCGAAGCTCTTGGCTCGCATCTGGAGCCAGGTCTCGTTGAGGCTTTCCCACATCTCGATCGTGACCGCGCCGCGCTGCGCACGGGCGGTCTCGCGCGCGGTCTGCAGGGAGGAGTAGATCGACGACGAGTTGGAGGCGTCTAGCACCATGAAGTGGAGCACGTTCTCCGGCGAGAGCTCGGTGTAGCGCTGGTAGTAGCTCGTCGCATGACCGGTGGTGATGAGCGGCAGCGCCCACGGCTCGGCCCACTTCTCGCCCGGCGCCATGACCCGGTAGGGCAGGAGCGACATGCGGTAGGTGACGTCGAGCATGCGCGCGGTGTTCTCGGCGCGCTCCATGTGGCGCGACATCCAGTACAGGTCGTTGGCGGTGCGGCTCAGCATGCGCGCCTACCGTTCCAGCACCCAAGTGTCCTTCGTCCCACCTCCCTGCGACGAGTTGACGACCAGCGACCCCTCCTTCAGGGCGACGCGGGTGAGCCCGCCCGGAACCATGCGCACCTCCTTGCCCGACAGCACGAACGGCCGCAGGTCGATGTGGCGCGGCGCCATGCCCTCCTCGGCGAACGTCGGGCAGGTCGACAGTGTGAGCGTCGGCTGGGCGATGTACTTCTCCGGGTGCGCGAGGATGCGCTCGCGGAACTCGGCGCGCTGGGCCATCGTCGACGCCGGGCCGACGAGCATCCCGTAGCCGCCGGAGCCGTGGACCTCCTTGACCACGAGCTCCTGCAGGTGCTCGAGAGCGTAATGCCGGTCCGCCTTCTCACGCAGCTGCCAGGTCGGCACGTTGTTCAGGATCGGCTTCTCGCCGAGGTAGTACTCGATCAGCTCGGGGACGTGCGGGTACATCGACTTGTCGTCGGCGACGCCGGTGCCGATCGCATTCGCGAGCGTGACGCGTCCCGCCCGGTAGGCGGAGAAGAGGCCCGGCACGCCGAGCAGCGAATCGGGGCGGAACACCTGCGGATCGAGGAAGTCGTCGTCGATGCGCCGGTAGATGACGTCGACCCGCTTCGGTCCGCGGGTGGTGCGCATGTAGACCGTCTGGTCGCGCACCACCAGGTCCTGGCCCTCGACCAGCTCGATGCCCATCTGCTGGGCGAGAAACGTGTGCTCGAAGTACGCGGAGTTGTACGACCCCGGCGTGAGCAGCACCACGGTCGGGTCCGACACGCCTTCCGGCGCGACCTGCCGGAGGGTGTCGAGCAGCAGGTCGGGATAGTGGTCGATCGGCGCGACCTCGTTGCGCGCGAACGCCTCGGGGAAGAGCCGCATCATCATCTTGCGGTTCTCGAGCATGTACGACACGCCCGAGGGCACCCGCAGGTTGTCCTCGAGCACGTAGAACTCGCCTTCGCCCGCGCGCACGATGTCCACCCCCGCGATGTGCGCGTAGGTCCCGCCCGGGACGCGCATGCCCTGCATGACCGAACGGTACTGCGCGTTCTCGAGGACCTTGCGCGCCGGGATGATCCCGTCCTTGAGGATCGACTGCTCGTTGTAGATGTCGCGCAGGAAGAGATTCAGCGCCTTCACGCGTTGCGCGAGCCCGCGCTCGAGGGTGCGCCAGTCGGCGGCCGGGATGATCCGCGGGATGATGTCGAACGGGATGAGGCGCTCGGCGCCCGCCTCCTCGCCGTACACCGCGAACGTGATCCCGACCCGCTGGAACAGGACGTCCGCTTCCTGCCGCTTCTGCGCCAGGTGCTCGGGCGGCAGTTTCTCGACCCACTCGACGTACGGCTGATAGTGCGGCTGCACCTCGCCGGTGAGGCCGCGCATCTCGTCGAAGAACACTTTGGGAGTGGCAGTCACGGAAGCTCGGGGGAGGGCACTTTAGTCTAGCGCACCACCGCAGCGCCGGAGCAATGCTCGTGCCACTGCATGGCAGCCGCGGCGGGCCGCACGCGCCGCGTCCCGCGCGCACCGCCGGGGTGCGGGCTGCCGCAGGGTAGTGCGCGAGGTCGGCGGAACCCGATTGCTATACTCGCGCATGACCCGGAGGATCAGCGCCACCATCACCGTCGCGGGCGACGAGGCGCTCCTCGCCGCCTATCGCAAGCGGGTCAACGAGCTGCTCGACGCGGACTTCGGCGAGCCCTACCGCGAGCTGCACGCGCCCGGGCGGCTCGACTACCGTCTGAAGGCGGACGGCGTGCCTTACCCGCCGTTCGTGACCGCGTCGGGCGAGTTCCCCGACCTGGTGGTCGAGGTTGAATGGGAGCACCCGGACGGCGCTGCCAGCGGACGGGCGACCATCCAGGCCGGCCGGCTCACGCAGCAGTCGACGGAGGCCGGCGCCGACGGGTTGCGAGCGAGCTGCGAGCTGCGGGTCGACACGGACGGCACGCTCGTGATCGCGCTCGCGTGCCGGCGCCGGACCAAGGCGGAGTGGATCGGTTATGCGTTGACCGCGAGTCAGCACGCGATGCTCCGGGTCGAGCGGCGCGGTGCCGTGGAGGTCCTCACGGCAACCGACGGCGTCGAGCCCGAGTGGGCCGAGCGCTGGACGATCGAGGGGGACCGCGTCCGTTACGCCGAGCTCGACCCGCCGCAGCCGGTCGACGAGCGGCTGCTCGGCGAGCTCGACCGGCTCGCGAACGAGTTCGCCGGCGAATGGCTCTGGTTCGCGGACGGCGCGCCCGAGGAGACCGCAGTCGAGCGCCAGCGCTACGAGCGGTACGGGTGGAAGGTCAATCCCGCCAACGTGCGCACGGAGAAGCTCAAGACGGTCCTGCGCGAGACCTCGACCGGAGGCTTCGAGCTCGCGATCGCCGATCCCGAGGCCGCCGCGATCGCCGCGCTGGTGGCGCGCCACTGGCTGCAGACCGCGCGGCACTAGTGACCCAGCCATTCCGCCGCAACGCCGTCCTCTGCGCGAGCCCGTCGGGCCTGCACCGGCTCGCCTACGTCGAATGGGGCGATGCCGCCAATCCGCGCGTGCTCGTGTGCGTTCACGGACTCACCCGGTGTGCACGCGATTTCGACCCGCTCGCGCGCGCGCTGGCTGATCGCTACCGCGTCGTCTGCCCGGACATGCCAGGACGGGGCGAGAGCGACTGGCTCAAGAACCCGATGGACTATGCGACGCCGACCTATCTCAATAGTGTGGTGACGCTGATCGCGCGGCTCGGGGTGGACGCGGTGGATTGGGTCGGCACGTCGATGGGCGGGCTGATCGGCATGGCGCTGGCGTCGCTCGACAAGACGCCGGTCCGCCGGCTGGTCCTCAACGAAGCGGGGCCGGTCGTGATGGCGCAGGCGCTGGACCGGATCGGGACCTACGTGGGCAAGGCGCCGCCGTTTCCCGACTTCGACGCCGCAGTGCGGTACGTGCGCGCGGTCAGCGCGCCGTTCGGACCGCATACCGACGACGAATGGCGCTTCCTCACCGAGCACGTGATTCGACGCCAGCCCGACGGCACTTTCCGGGTGCACTACGATCCGGCGATCGCGGTGCCGTTCGACGCCGAGACTCCGCACCAGGATCTCGAGCTCTGGGCAGTGTGGGAGGCGATCAGGTGCCCGACGTTCGTCATCCGCGGCGAGCGCTCGGACCTCCTTGCGCGCGAGACGGTCGAGCGGATGAGGACGACCGGCCCCCGCGCGCAGGCCGTGGAGCTCGCCGAGGTCGGCCACGCCCCGACGCTGATGCACGACGACCAGATCGCGGTCGTCCGCGAGTTCCTGCTGCGCGGCTAGCGACGCGGGTTGCTCTCCGACGGCGGCGGGAGCCGGGCCGCCGGGTCCTGCCGATAGAAGAGCTTCAGTTGCTCGTACAGTCCGGGGAACTCCTCTTTCAGCGCGTGCGGGTCGGTGAAGAAGGTCTCGCTCGCCACGGCGAAGAACTCCGCCGGATGCTCGGCCGCGTAAGGATCGAGCAGCGTCTCGACCTCGCGCTCGACCATCCCGACCAGGCGCGCATAGCCGGACTCCAGCGTCCGCTCCCATACGCCCGCATCCATGTCGGCGTGGGGACGAGGATTGCCGTCCGCCTCGCCTTTCAGCATGTCGATCTTGTGGGCGAACTCGTGGATGACGACGTTGTAGCCCGGCTCGCCGCCCTCCTCGGGCGCCGCCACGCCGAGCGTGATGTCTTCCCAGGACAGCAGCACCGGCCCGCCCGGCCAGGCCTCGCCCGACAGGTCGTCCTCCCACTCGTGCATGACCCCGTCCTCGTCGAGTTCCTGCCGCCGGACGCGGAACTCGCCCGGGTACACGACGACCCCGACCCAGCCGTCGTAGAAGTCGAGCCCGAGGTTCAGCACCGGCAGCACCGCCTGCACCGCGATCGCGAGACGGATCTCGTCGCTGAGCTCGAGGCCGCCGGCGCCGTGCATCTGCTTTTCGTGCAGGAACAACAGTGCCAGCGCCCGCAGGCGTGCAAGCTCCTCGGCGCTCATCCCGCCCAGGAACGGGAGCCGGCCGGTGACGCGCCGCCACAGGGCGTCGTCGATCCGGGCGCGCTTCAGGATGCGCCGGCGGCGCCAGGTGCGGAGGAGCGACATGCGGGGACGGTCGAAGCGGGGCGGGACCGGCGGATTATGACGGACGCCATGCACGGCGTCCGGTAACATTGTCCGCCTCCCGCATTGCACTTCCGCCGTGGTCACCGTTACCCAGCGTCCGTCCGAAGCCGTCGCGACGGCGCGTCCCGAGCTCGAGCCGGCGCTCGCCGGCCTCGATGCCGCCGAACGCGCCCTCGTCGAGCGTGCCGCGGCGTTCGCCGCGCCGCTCTACGACGGCAAGCTGCTCGGGACCGGGGAGCCTGCGCTCGACCACGCGTACGGCCTCGCCGGCAATCTCGCCCAGCTGCGCGTCGATGCCGCGACCCGCGCCGCGGGAGTGCTGTTCGCCGCGCCGGAATACCTGCCGAACGCCGATGAGCAGCTCGCCGAGCGGGTCGACGCCGCGGTGGCGGCCCTCGTGAGCGGGGTCGCGAAGCTGAACCGCATGCGCGTCGTCACGCGCGGGCTCGCCGCGAGCGAGGACAAAGGCAAGCAGTCGCAGGCCGAGATCCTGCGCAAGATGCTGCTCGCGATGGTCGAGGACATCCGGGTGGTGTTGATCCGGCTCGCCAGCCGCACCCAGACGCTGCGGTTTCTCGCCCGCGCCCCCGAGGAGACGCGACGCGAGCTGGCGCGCGAGACGCTCGACATCTACGCGCCGCTCGCGAACCGGCTCGGCGTCTGGCAGCTGAAGTGGGAGCTCGAGGATCTGTCGTTCCGCTTCCTCGAGCCGGAGCTCTACAAGCGGATCGCGCGCCAGCTCGACGAGCGCCGCGACGGGCGGGAATCGTTCATCGCCGCGGCGACGGCGACCCTGTCGCGAGCGATCGCCGCGGCCGGAATCGCGGCCGAGGTCACGGGTCGACCGAAGCACATCTACAGCATCTACAGCAAGATGCGCGAGAAGGGGCTCGAGTTCGCGGAGCTCCACGACGTGCGGGGGCTGCGCGTCCTGGTCGACACGGTCAAGGACTGCTACACGGCGCTCGGCATCGCACACGACCTGTGGCAGCCGATCCCGAGGGAGTTCGACGACTACATCTCGCGGCCGAAGGGCAACGGCTACCGATCGCTGCACACCGCGGTCGTCGGTGCGGACGGCCGGGCGCTGGAGGTGCAGATCAGGACGCACGACATGCACCGCCACGCCGAGCTGGGCGTCGCGGCGCACTGGCGCTACAAGGAGGGCCGCAGCGGGAAGGTCGAAGCGTTCGACGACAAGATCGCCTGGCTGCGGCAGGTGCTCGCGTGGCGCGACGAGATCGTGGACGCCGCGGAGTGGGTCGAGCAGTCCAAGCGCGCGGCCCTGGACGAGACCGTGTACGTGCTGACGCCGCAGGGGCGGGTGGTCGACCTGCCCCGCGGCGCCACGCCGATCGATTTTGCGTACGCGCTGCACACCGACCTCGGACACCGCTGCCGCGGCGCGAAGGTCGACGGCGCGATGGTTCCGCTCGACTACCGGCTCCAGAACGGCCAGCGCGTCGAGGTGGTCGCGGCGAAGACCGGCGGACCGTCGCGCGACTGGCTGAACCCGCAGCTCGGCCACCTCGCCAGCTCGCGGGCACGGCACAAGGTCCGGCAGTGGTTCAACAGCGAGGAGCTCACGCGGACGATCGCCGCCGGACGCGCGGCCGTCGAGCGGGAGCTCGCGCGCGAGGGGGCGACGAGCGTCAGGCTGGAGACGCTCGCGGAGCGGCTCGGGTTCGCGGCCGCCGATGAGCTCTTTGCCGCCGTCGGACGCGAGGAGGTCGGGCCGCGGGCGCTGCAGACGGCGGTCCGCGGGCCGGCGCCGGCGGAGCCGCCGGCCGAAGAGACGCTCGTCGCGAAGAAGAGCAAGGCGGGCGGGGCCGGCGCCGGGGTGCTCTTCGTCGGCGTGGACCGGCTCATGACGCAGCTCGCGCGGTGCTGCAAGCCGGTGCCGCCAGACGCGATCGTCGGTTTCGTGACCCGGGGGCGCGGGATCTCGCTCCACCGCCGCGACTGCCGCAGCCTCGCCGCGCTGCTCGCTCGCCAGCCCGAGCGCGGGATCGAGGCGCAATGGGGTGCGCGCGCCGGCAGCGTGTTCCCGGTCGATATCGCCGTTCAGGCGCATGATCGACAGGGGCTCCTGCGGGACGTCTCCGAAGTGCTCTCGCGCGAGCGGCTCAACGTCACCGCGGTCAACACGCTGTCCCGCCGGCATATCGCAACAATGTTCTTCACCGTCGAAGTGGAAGATCTCGACCAGCTGCGGCGGTCCCTGGCGCAGATCGCCGAGGTTGCGGGCGTGTTCTCCGCCTCGCGGCGCTGATGGAAATCGAGCTCAAGCTCCTGGTCGCACCCGAGGATCTCGGACGGATCGAGCATCATCCGGCGCTGCGGGAGCTGCGCCGCTCCGCGGCCCACAGCGAACGCCTGGCGACGGTGTACTACGACACCCCCGAGTTCGACCTCGCGCGCGAGGGCGTGGCGCTGCGCGTGCGACGGACCGGCGACCGCTGGGTGCAGACCCTGAAGGCCGATGGGGACGCCGTCGCCGGCCTGCACGCGCGCGACGAGCTGGAATGGCCGCTCGACGGCGAGGCGCTCGACTTCGCGGCGCTCGACACTTCCAGGTACGGCACGCTCTTCGCGGAGCAGCAGGTGCGCGAGCGGCTGCAGCCGGTGTTCAGGACCGACTTCGACCGCGCAGCGCGGCTGGTGTCGTTCCCCGACGGCACCGCCGCGGAGCTCGCGATCGACCACGGCGAGATCCGCGCCGGCACCCGGACCGCGCCGATCTCGGAGGCCGAGATCGAGCTGAAGACCGGCGACGCCCAGCGGCTGTTCGAGCTCGCGCGCGAGCTCGCGCGCGACGTGCCGCTGCGGCTGGGCCACGAGAGCAAGGCGGAGCGCGGGTACGCGCTCGCGGGCGCAGTGGCTCCCCGGCCCCGTAAGGCTCGCCCGGTGTTGCTCACGCACGGGCTCTCGGCGGGCGCCGCCCTGCGGCGCATCGCGGCCGAGTGCATCGCGCAGATGCAGGCGAACGAGGCCGGGATGCTCGAGGGGCGAGACCCCGAGTACCTGCACCAGTTCCGCGTCGGCCTGCGCCGGCTGCGCTCCGGCCTCGACATCGTCGCCCTGGCAGTCCGTAAGGAGGCGATCGCGCCGCTCGCCGAAGAGCTGCGCTGGCTCGGCGCCGCGCTCGGGCCGGCCCGCGACTGGGACGTGTTCGCCGCCGAGACGCTCGCGCGGCTCGCGCGCGAGTTCAACGTCGCGGAGGACTTGCAGGCGTTCCTCGCGCGCTGCGCGCTGATTCGTCGCGCTCACGGCGAAGCTGCACGCGACGCGGTGTCCTCGCCCCGCTACACGACGCTGCTGCTGGCGCTGGGCGAAAGCTTCGCGCGCGACGATCTCGCGGCGTTGCGGCGCCCGACGGCGGACGACGGCACGGCGCCGGACGCCGCGGCAGCCTCGGCCCCGGTCGGCGAGTTCGCCGCGTCGGTCCTCGACAAGCGCCACCGGCGGCTGCGCAAGCGCGGCGGCGGCGTGCCCGACGCGCCGGCCGCGGAGCGCCACCGGGTGCGGATCGACGCGAAGAAGCTGCGGTACGCGGCCGAGTTCTTCGCCTCGCTCTATCCGCCCAAGCGCGTGCGCCGGTACGTCGAGGCGCTCGAGGACCTGCAGGACATCCTTGGCGCGCTGAACGACGCCGCGGTCGCGGAGCGCTTGCTGCAGGAAGCGGCGGCCGCCGGGCCCGAGCCGATCGCGCCGCGCGTGGAAGGGCTCGTGCGCGGCTGGATCGCGGCGATCGCCGGGCACGAGCTCGCGCGCTACCGGCGCGCGTGGCGGGAGTTCGAGGACGCCAAGCCGTTCTGGCGCTAGCGCCGACGCCGGCCCATTGGACTACCCTCGCGCTGGCGCCAGAACGGCTTGGCGTCCTCGAACTCCCGCCACGCGCGCC
>Ga0209342_10001347_pt1 | contig 27653 bp, 29 predicted proteins | sample RifCSP16_2_FD_184023 | JGI IMG/M metagenome (GOLD analysis project Ga0209342, IMG submission 184023) | Soil microbial communities from Rifle, Colorado - Rifle CSP2_sed 16_2 (SPAdes) (version 2) | ecosystem: Environmental > Terrestrial > Deep subsurface > Rock core/Sediment | place: Rifle...
AAGGTGATCGGCATTGACCTCGGGACGACGAACTCGGTCGTATCGGTCGTCGAGGGCGGCAACCCGACGGTGATCGCGAACCAGGAGGGCAGCCGCCTGACGCCCTCCGTCGCCGGCTTCACCAAGGACGGCGAGATCCTGGTCGGGCAGGTCGCCAAGCGGCAGGCGATCACCAATCCCGAGAACACGGTGTTCTCGATCAAGCGCTTCATGGGACGCCGCTACGACGAGGTGCTTCAGGAGATCAAGCTCGTTCCCTACAAGGCCGTGAAGGCCGGGAACGGCGACGCGCGGGTCGAGATCCGGGGCAAGCAGTACTCGCCGCCCGAGATCTCCGCCATGATCCTCCGCAAGCTGAAGGAGGCCGCCGAGGCCTACCTGGGCGAGAAGGTCACGCAGGCCGTCATCACGGTGCCGGCGTACTTCAACGACAGCCAGCGCCAAGCCACCAAGGACGCCGGCAAGATCGCGGGGCTCGAGGTGCTGCGCATCATCAACGAGCCGACGGCTGCGGCCCTCGCGTACGGCATGGACAAGAAGAAGGACGAGACGATCGCCGTGTACGACCTCGGCGGCGGGACGTTCGACATCTCGGTCATGGAGCTCGGCGAGGGCGTGTTCGAGGTTAAGGCGACCAACGGCGACACGCACCTCGGCGGCGACGACTTCGACCAGCGGGTGATGGACTGGATCGCCGAGGAGTTCAGGAAGGAGCACGGGATCGACCTCCGGAAGGATCGCATGGCCCTCCAGCGCCTCAAGGAGGCGGCCGAGAAGGCCAAGTGCGAGCTGTCCACGACGCTCCAGACCGAGATCAACCTGCCCTTCATCACGGCGGACGCGAGCGGCCCGAAACACCTCGTGCTCACGCTGACGCGCGCCAAGCTGGAGGCGCTCGTCGCGGACCTGGTCGAGCGCACGCTCGGTCCGTGCCGGCAGGCGATGAAGGACGCCGGCGTGAGCCCCGGCGACATCAACGAGGTCATCCTGGTCGGTGGCCAGACGCGGATGCCGAAGGTCCAGGAAGCCGTCAAGCAGCTCTTCGCCCGGGAACCGCACAAGGGCGTGAACCCGGACGAGGTCGTGGCGGTCGGCGCCGGCGTGCAGGGCGCGATCCTCGCCCGCGATCCCAGCGTCGGGGAGATGGTCCTGCTGGACGTGACGCCGCTCTCCCTCGGTATCGAGACGCTCGGCGGCGTGACGACCGTGCTCATCGCGCGGAACACGACGATCCCGACGAAGAAGAGCGAGGTGTTCACCACGGCGGCCGACAGCCAGACGTCGGTCGAGGTCCACGTGCTGCAGGGCGAGCGCCAGATGGCTCGCGACAACCGGACGCTCGGCAAGTTCCACCTCATCGGCATCCCGCCGGCGCCGCGCGGCGTGCCGCAGATCGAGGTCACGTTCGACATCGACGCGAACGGCATTCTCAATGTCGTCGCGCAGGACCGGGCGACGAGCAAGCAGCAGAACATCACCATCACCGCCTCGTCCGGCCTCACCAAGGACGAGATCGGGAAGATGGTGAAGGATGCCGAGTCGCACGCCGCCGAGGACGCCAAGCGGCGCGACGAGATCGAGGTCCGCAACCAGACCGACTCGCTCGTGTACTCGACCGAGCGGACGCTCGGCGAGCACGGCACCAAGCTCGGCGAGGCCGACCGGAAGGCGGTCGAGGACGCGCTCGCCGAGGCCCGCGAGGCGCTCAAGGGCGAGGACGTCGACCGGATGAAGCGCGCCCAGGAGAGCCTGACGCGCGCCGCGCACAAGCTCGCGGAGATCATGTATCGCGAGACGCAGGCTCAGGCCCAACCGGGCGGGGCCGGCGCGCCCGGCGAGCAGGGCACGGCCGGGCCCAAGGAGGGTGAGGTCGTGGACGCGGACTTCGAGGATCTGGGGGACAAGAAGAAGTAGGTCCAATGCGACGGGACTACTACGCAGTCCTCGGCGTCACGTCGACGGCGGGGCCGCGCGAGGTCCGCCAGGCGTACCGGCGGCTCGCGCGGCAGTACTCGCCCGACGTGAATTTCTGGGATGCGCAGGCTCAGGCGCTCTTCGAGGAGATCGCCGAGGCGTACCGGGTGCTCAACGACCCGGCCGCGCGCGCGATGTACGATCGGTTCGGCGCCGGCCTGGCCCAGGGCGAGGTGCTCGGTGCGGGGCGGCGTGGTGAGGACGTGCACGTCTCGGTCGACCTGAGCTTCGCCGATGTCGCGCGCGGCGCGCGGATGCGCGTCGAGGTCCCGCGGTTCTCGCCGTGCGCCGGCTGTCGCTCCACCGGGCAGGTCGGGGGCGAGCGATGCCGCGCGTGCCAGGGCCGCGGCGTGCGCCGCGCGGTCGAGCCCGTGGAAGCGGCGGTCCCTGCGGGCGTGGACTCGGGCATGCAGATCTGCGTGCCCGGCGAGGGGAGTGCCGGCGTGTTCGGCGGTCCGCGCGGCGATCTGATCGTGAGCACCCGGGTGGCCGAGCATCCGTTCTTCACGCGCAAGGGTGACAGCGTGCACTGCGAGGTGCCGATCAGCGTCTGGGAAGCGCTGCAGGGCGCCCGGGTCCGCGTCCCCACGCCGTCGGGCGAGGCCGCGCTCGTCGTCCCGCCTGGCACCTCGGGCGGCCGGATGTTCCGGTTGCGCGGCCAGGGGCTGCCGAAGCTCGCGGGCGACGGCACCGGCGACCTCTACGTCACCATACGCGTCCAGATGCCCGCCGGGCTCGACGCGCGCACACACGAGCTGGTGCGGGAGCTCGCGCGCCTGCTGCCGCTCGATCCGCGCGCGGGGCTCGCGGCCTACCGGGGCGGCGCGGCGTGACCGACCGCGGCAAGCCGCTGTACATGATCGGCGTCGTCGCGGAGATGCTGCACGTGCACCCGCAGACGCTGCGCTTTTACGAGAAGAAGGGGCTCGTGCGCCCGAGCCGCACCGTGGGCCGCACGCGGATGTACTCGGCGGAGGACGTGGAGGAGCTCGCGCGGCTGCTGCGCCTCACCCGCGACCTCGGCGTGAATCTCGCGGGGATCGAGATCATCCTCAAGCTGAGGCGCCGGATGCTGGAAATGCAGAAGCAGATCGAGGACCTGCTGGCCTACCTCCGCGAGGACGGCGGCGAGGTGCGCGACAGCGCGCGCCGCGCGCCGCGCGAGGCGCTCGTCCGCGCGGCGTCGGGCCAGCTCAAGCCGGTCGATCTCTTCTGACCCGGAGCGTCTTTAGGAGTAAGTAGGCATGGCTGACACGTCGAGCGTGAGTGATCTCCAGGTGCCCGATGTCCTCGGGATCCTGCCGCTGCGCGGGACCGTCATCTTCCCGAGTGCGGTGGTCCCGCTCGGCGCCGGCCGCACCGCGTCGGTGCGCCTGATCGAGGAGGCGATGCGGGGGAGCCGTCTGATCGGTGCCGTCATGCAGCGCGACCCGTCCGAGGAGAGCCCTGACGCCGCCCGCCTCCACCCGGTCGGCACCGTCGTGGTGATCCACAAGGCGGTCAAGCAGGCGGACGGCACGCTGCGCCTGATCGTGCAGGGGCTCTGGCGGTTCCGGCTGATCGAGCTGATCGAGACGACGCCGTATCTGCGCGCGCGGATCGAGCGGCTCGAGGACGAGGCGCCCGCAACGCTCCCGGTCGAGGTCGAGGCGCTCGCGCGCAGCGCGACGTCGCTCTTCCAGAAGGTCGTCGAGCTCTCGCCCACGCTCCCCGACGAGCTCGCCGCCGTCGTGACGGCCGCCGAGGGGCCGGGCGCGGTCGCCGACCTGATCGGGGCCTCCTTGCCCACGCTGCCGATGCCCCTGAAGCAGGAGCTGCTCGAGACCGTCGACGTCGCGCAGCGCCTGCAGAAGCTCGTGGGCGCGCTCAGCAAGGAGGCCGAGGTCCTCGAACTCGGCTCGAAGATCCAGTCGGAGGTCCAGTCCGAGGTCTCGAAGACGCAGCGCGAGTACCTTCTGCGCGAGCAGCTGAAGGCGATCCGGAAGGAGCTCGGCGAGGGGGACGAGCGCACGCAGGAGATCGACGCGCTCCGCGAGAAGATCGAGGGCGCGGGGATGACCGAGGAAGCCAGGACGGAGGCGTTCCGAGAGCTCGACCGGCTCGCGAAGATGCCGCCCGCGGCCGCCGAGTACACCGTGGCCCGGACGTACATCGACTGGCTCGTCGCGATGCCCTGGCAGCAGGAGACCACGGACAACGTGGACATCGGCGCCGCCCGGGCGGTCCTCGACGCGGACCACGAGGGGCTCGAGAAGATCAAGGAGCGCATCCTCGAGTACCTCGCCGTGAAGAAGATCCGGCCGTCCGGCAAGGACCCGATCCTCTGCTTCGTCGGTCCGCCCGGCGTCGGCAAGACCTCGCTCGGCCGCTCGATCGCGCGCGCGCTCGGGCGCAAGTTCCACCGTATCTCCCTCGGCGGCATGCGCGACGAGGCCGAGATCCGGGGCCACCGGCGCACGTACGTCGGCGCCCTGCCGGGCCAGATCGTCCAGGGGCTCAGGCGCGCCGGGACGAAGAACCCGGTGTTCATGCTCGACGAGATCGACAAGCTCGGGATGGACTTCCGGGGCGATCCGGCGTCGGCCCTCCTCGAGGTCCTCGATCCCGAGCAGAACGCGACGTTCCGCGACCACTACCTGGACGTGCCGTTCGACATCTCCCGTGTGCTGTTCATCACGACGGCCAACGTGCTCGACACGGTGCCGCCGCCGCTCCGTGATCGGATGGAGCTCATTCCGCTGGCGGGCTACACCGAGGAGGAGAAGGTCGCGATCGCGCAGAAGCACCTGGTGCCGAAGCAGGCGCGCGAGCACGGCCTCGAGCCGGACCGGGACGTCAGCTTCACGCCCGAGGCGCTCCGGCTGCTGGCACGCGGGTACACGCGCGAGGCGGGCGTGCGGAGCCTCGAGCGCGAGATCGCGAGCGTCTGCCGGAAGGTGGCCCGCCGCCGCGCCGAGGGCGACGCGGCGCCGGTTGCGGTCACGCCGGACCTCGTGACGTCGTTCCTCGGCGTGCCGCGGTTCGAGCTCGAGGAGCTCGAGGAGCGGACGCGCGAGCCGGGGGTCGCGATCGGGCTCGCGTGGACGCCGGCCGGCGGCGACATCCTGTTCATCGAGGCCACGCAGATGAAGGGCAACCACACCCTGACGCTCACGGGCCAGCTCGGCGACGTGATGAAGGAGTCCGTGCAGGCGGCGCTCTCGTGGGTGCGCTCGCACGCCGCGGAGCTCGGCATCGCGGCCGACTTCTGGGAGACGTCGGACATCCACGTCCACGTGCCGGCCGGCGCGATCCCGAAGGACGGCCCCTCGGCGGGCATCACGATGACGACCGCGCTGGTCTCGCTGCTGACCGGCCGCCGCGTGCGTCCTGGCCTCGCGATGACGGGCGAGGTGAGCCTCGCCGGGCGCGTGCTCCCCGTCGGCGGGATCAAGGAGAAGGTGCTCGCGGCACACCGCGCGGGCGTGCGCACGGTCATCCTCCCGAAGCGGAACGAGAAGAACCTGCTCGAGGACGTGGCGGCCGAGGTGCGCGACAAGCTGACGATCCACCTGGTGGAGTCGGTGGCCGACGTGATCCGGCTCGCGCTCGAGGACAGCCCGCAGCCGATCGCCGTCGCGCCACTATCGGTCGCGTCCTAGTTTCTGGAAGCCACCGCCCGCGAGGCTTGACAGCGCGCCGCGCGCGCCCGGTATGATGGTTTCGTGCCTCGCCTCGTCCTCCTCCTGTGCGCGGTGGCGGCCGCGCTGGTGATCGCGCCCGGCGCGCGCGCCGAGACGTACCGGCTCGCCGCGCCCGACGGGACCGTCCACTTCACCAACGCGCCGACGGATCCGCGCTACCAGCGCATGGGGATCGGCTCCGGCACGGCGGCGGGCTGGCTGCGGCTCGCCGCCGGCGCGACGACGCGCTACGCGGAGGAGATCCGCGAGGCCGCGCGCCGCCACGGCGTCCCGGAGAAGCTCGTGGCGGCGGTGATCCGTGCGGAGTCGTCGTTCGACCCGCGCGCCGTCTCACCCAAGGGCGCCCGGGGCCTCATGCAGCTCATGCCGGAGACCGCGTCGATGCTCGGCGTCCGCAACAGCTTCGACCCGCGGCAGAACATCGAGGGCGGCGTCCGTCACCTGCGCCGTCTCCTCGATCGCTTCGACAGCAACCTGCCCCTCGCGCTCGCGGCCTACAACGCGGGCGAGCGCGCCGTCACGACGTACCACGGCATTCCGCCGTACGCCGAGACCCGCGAGTACGTCGAGCGCGTGCTGCGCTTCTACGACGGCGACCCGGGCGCCGCCGCGCGCACGGTCGTCTACCGTCGGGTCGAGGACGACGGCACGCTCACCTACACGAACATCCCGCCCCGCGGCCGCCGGTAAGGCGCCCTCCGGCCGGCCGCGCGCCGGCCGCTCACTTCAGGAGCGTCGACACCTCGCGGAACGCCTCGTGGTCCGAGGTGCCGAGCCACTGGAAGACGATCGTCTCGGTGGCGCTGACGACGGCGCCGGCCTGCCGGACCTGAGCCAGGCCGAGCTCTAGGCGCGCCGCCGTCCGCGAGCACACCGCGTCGGCGGCGACGGTGACGGGCACGCCGGCGGCGAGGAGATCCAGGGCCGTGAGGAGCACGCAGACGTGCGCCTCCATCCCGCACAGGACCACGCGCTCGGCGCCGAGCCCGCGGAGGCGCGCGGTGAACCCGGGCGCCCCGGCGCAGGAGAACGCGGTCTTCTCGAGGGGGGCCAGGTCGCCGAGCAGGGCGCGTAGCTCGGGCAGCGTGCGCCCGAGCCCCTTCGGGTACTGCTCGGTGAGGAGCGTCGGCACGCCGAGCCGCCGCGCGGCGGCGCCGAGGATCTTGAGGTTGGCGATGACGCCGTCGCGCCGCTCGGCGTCCATCGCGGCGAAGAGGCGCTCCTGGACGTCGATGATCACGAGCGCGGATTGCGGCATCGGCACTCCCAGTCTGATGGATCGCGCCGCATTCTCTCACGGTCGCCCGGCGCGGTCGAGGCCGGGGTGCCGATGGTGGCCTGGGCGCCCCGGGCGGGGCCCCTCGCCGGCAGGCTGCTCGTGTCCCACGTCTGGTGTGAGCGCACCATCGAATTGAGACGTCAGCGCCATTGCCCCGGCTCGGCGGCCGACCCGAAAATTAACATACGTTAACTCGATTGATTAGGAGCACCAGCGAGCGGGCCCGGGAGGAGCGCGGGGATGACGAGAGCGGCGGGCGTTCTGAGCGGAAGCGGGGTCGCTGTCGGCCTCCTGCTGGTCGCCGTCGTCGCGCCCGCCGCGCCGGGTGCGCCCCCGGCCCCCTGGCCCGATGTCGTCCGCGAGGTCTCGGGCGTCCTCGAGCGCGCCGCGAGGGCGTACGAAGCGAACGACGCGAAGGGCGCGCTGGACCTCGTCGCCGAGGCGTACTTCGGCGCCTTCGAGGAACGCGGCATGGAGGCGGCCGTCCGTCGGGAGATCTCGGCCCGACGCGCGAGGGACCTGGAAAGAATGTTCGGGGAGATCCGCCGGGCGATGGGCCAGGGCGAGCCGGCGCCGGGCGTGCGGCGGCGGCTCACGGCCCTGCGGGCGGCGTTGGACGAGGACGCACGGGAGCTCGTCCGGGTCGGCGCGACGGCGACGTCCCTCGCCGAGAAGGCCGAGAAGGAAGACGGGGTGGGGCCCGAGCCCGACGCGGCCCCGCGCGTGGTCTCGGCGAAGGCCCTGACGGGGCAGCTCGCCGCGCGCCTCGACGAGGTGGGGGAGCGTCACCGGACCGGCGACCGCGAGGGGGCCAAGGCCCTGCTCGCGAGCGCCTACTTCGATCTCTTCGAGGGCCAGGGCCTCGAGGCCGCCGTGGCGGCGCGCGCCCCGCGGCGGAAAGCCGAGATCGAGGCGGGCTTCGTCCTCGTCCGGGGCTTGATCGTCGCCGGGAAGCCGGCTGACCGCATCGTCGAAGAGCTGGAGACGCTGAAGACCCGCATCCGTGGCGCGACGGCGCTCCTCGACCAGGAGCGCGGCCGCTGGGGGGCCTTCTTCAATGGACTGCTCCTCATCGTGCGCGAAGGCTTCGAGGCCATCCTGATCGTCACGGCCCTGGCCGCGTACCTGCTCAAGTCGGGTCACCCGGACAAGGTCGCCGTGGTCTACGGGGCCAGCCTCGTCGCCCTGGTCGCGAGCGTCCTCACGGCGATCGCGATCCGGACCCTCTTCACCCTGAGTCCCCGCCACCAGGAGACGCTCGAGGGCGCGGCCATGCTCCTGGCCACCGCAGTGCTCTTCTACGTGAGCTACTGGCTCACCAGCAAGGCGGAGGCCGACCGCTGGCAGCGGTACGTCAGGACGAGGGTGCAGGCGGCGCTGGGCACCGGGAGCCTCGTCGCCCTCTGGTCCGCGGCGTTCCTCGCCGTCTACCGGGAGGGCGCCGAGACGGTCCTGTTCTACGAGGCGCTCCTCGCCGGGAGCGGCCCCGCCGAGCGCGCGGCCGTGCTGGGCGGCTTCGGCGTCGGGTCGCTCGCCCTCGTCCTGGTCTTCCTCGTCCTCCGATCCGGCGCGCTCCGCGTTCCGATCCGGCCGTTCTTCACCGTCACGTCCGCGCTGCTGTATTACCTGGCCTTCGTCTTCGCCGGCAGGGGCATCCGCGAGCTGCAGGCGTCGGGCGTCGTCGGCGCCACCCCGGCGAGCTGGATCCCGACGTGGGAGCCCCTGGGCCTGTACCCGACGTGGGAGAGCGCGGGGCTCCAGGCCGTGCTGGTCGCCGCCGCCGTCAGCGCCCTCGTCCACCTGTTCTCGCGGCGCGCACGGCGGGTGGGCGCCGAGGTCGCTCACCCGTGACCTCGAAGGAGGAGACGCGCATGCTGAGCCCTCGACCTCTCGTCGTCGCCGCCGTGGCGCTCGCGCTCGCCACGACCCCGGCGCTCGCCAAGGAGATTCCCATCGGGGAGCCGCAGGTTCTCGACGCCGCGGGCCTGGAGGTCGCGGCCGTCTACCTCCAGCCGATCGAGATGGAGCCGGCCAGCCACGAGGGCAAGCCCCTCTACCTGCCGCGAGCGAAGTCGGACATCCATCTCGAGGCGGACATCCACGCCGTGAAGAGCACCGCGCAGGGGTTTCGTGACGGCGAGTGGGTGCCCGCTCTCACCGTGCGTTACACGCTGAAGCATCTCGACAGCGGACAGGAGCAGTCGGGGATTCTCCATCCGATGGTGGCCAACGACGGGCCTCACTACGGCGCCAACATCAAGATGCCCGGACTCGGCACCTACAGGCTCACCTATGTCATCGAGCCCCCGGGAAGCGGATTCGGGCGCGCCTCGAAGGCGTCCTGGTGGAAGCCGTTCAGGGTGGAGTGGACGTTCAAGTACCTCGGCCCGGGCAAGAAGGGCGGCTACTAGGAGGTCGATGATGACGACGGCGAAAACGACGCTCGCGCGGGGCTCGCTCCTCTTCGGCCTCCTCCTGGGCCTGGGCCTGCTCGGTGTCTCGACGGCGATCCCGAAGCAAGCGGGGCTCGAACCCGTGTCCAGGCGAGAGGCCGGCCTCACCATCGCCCCCAGCGCCCAGCCGCCCCTCGCCGTGGAGGGGACGGACGCGGCGGGCCGCCCGCTGTTCGAGTCGCCCGCCGGCGCGTCGCTGTTCCTGGCCGTCGACGTCCGGGCGCTGAAGGGGAGCAAGAACGGGTTCGGGGCCGGCGAGTTCGTCCCGTACCTCTCGATCGCCTACCGGGCGCGGCGGCAGGACGGCGGCGAGGCGGCGCAGGGCCGGCTCCATCCCCTGGTCACACGCGACGGGATGCGCTACGGCAACAACCTGAGGCTCCCCGGCCCCGGAGCCTACACCGTGACGCTGGCCATCGACCCTCCGGTGAGGGTCGGGTTCGGGCGGCACACGGACCTCGAGACCGGTGTGGCCCGCTGGTGGAGCCCCGTGCAGGTGGAGTGGACGCTCAAGCACCCCACGCTGACCGGGAGCCGCTGACGTGAAGGCTGACCTGAAGGCCGACAGGGACGCGGACGTGAGAGAAGCGGCGCATCCACCGATCCCTGTCGTCTGCGGAACACGGCAGACTGCGGGGCTCGCCGCACGCATCGAGCTGGCCTTCCTGCGGCACCCCCGCTTCCTTCCAGGGCTTCACGTCTTCATGGTCCTCTTCTACCTCACGCTGATCCTCGTGCCGCCGCTGCTGCCGGCGCCGCCCGAGGATGCCACGCCCTTCACGAACTTCGTCCGCCTCTCTCAGTTCGTCTTCTGGTATCTCTGGTGGCCGTTCGTCGTCCTCTCGATGATCGTCTTCGGCCGCGCCTGGTGCGGCTTCCTCTGCCCGGAGGGGGCGCTGGCAGGCTGGGCCTCGCGATTCGGGGGCGACCGCCCCATTCCGCGCTGGATGCGCTGGGGCGGGATCCCGCTCGTCGCCTTCGTCGGCATCACGATCTACGGCCAGCTCATCGGCGTCTACGAGTACCCCGGGCCCCAGCTCCTGATCCTCGGTGGGTCGACGGTGCTGGCGATCACGTTCGCCCTGATCTACACGCGCCGGGGCTGGGTGTGGTGCCGCTACCTGTGCCCGGTGAGCCTGCTGTTCGGCGTCTTCTCGCGCCTCGGGGCCATGCACTTCCGGGTGGACCACTCGCGCCTGGCGGCGTGGAGGCCCTCACCGGGGGAAGACGGGAAGAAGGATCCGTGCCCCGTCTTCATCTATCTCCCCAAGATGGCGACGAACCGGTACTGCCTCATGTGCTTCGGCTGCGCGGGCTGGCGGGACTCGATCCACCTGCGGTTCCGCCGACCGGGGGCGGAGCTGCTCAAGATCAACGCCGCCGAGCCGCTCTTCTGGGAGGTCGTCTTCCTCTTCGGCGCGATCGGCCTGCCGGTCGGCGTCTTCCACTGGACGATCGATCCCCTGTTCCAGCAGCTCAAGCAGTTCCTCGGGGGCCTCGCCCTGGCCTCCGGCCTGGGGAGCCTGATCGGCTCGAGCGCTCCCTGGTGGCTCCTGTCCAACCACCCGGACGCCGGCGAGGTGTTCAACCTGCTCGACGGGATCAGCATCGCGACTTTCCTGCTCGGCGCGACGCTGCTCGCCATCGGCCTGCTCTCGACCCTCACGTGGCTCTCCGCGCGCGTCGTCCGGTCCTGCCGCCGCGACGAGACGGCGATGCAGGAGCTCTTCACCCGGATCGGCTACCTCTACACGCCCCTGAGTCTCCTCTCGCTCTTTCTCGGCCTGAGCCAGCTCACCTTCGGCTACCTCAAGACCGTGGGCTTTCCGGGGCTCGCGACCGACGTGATCCGGGGCGCGCTGCTGGTCGGCGGCGCGCTCTGGAGCCTCCACCTCGCGCGCCGGATCCTGGCGCTCCAGACGGCCGACCGCCGACGCGCCAGGCTCGCGCTCCTGCCCCACCTGGCCGGCGTCGCGCTCATCATCGCCGCCTGGCTCCCGGTCTTCTACCTCTGGTGAGCCGGCCGACGATGGACTGGCTGCCCCTGACCACCGCCGACACAGCGCCCGCTCGGAGCCGCCGGCCGGAGCGCGCGCAGCGCGAGTGCCGTTGCGAGTGTGGCAGCCTCCTCGCCCGCCTGTCGGCGAACGGGATCGAGCTGAAGTGCCGGCGCTGCAAGCGGGTCGTGAGCCTCCCGCTCCCGGCGCCGCCCGGGAGTCGGCGAAGCCCTCCGTAGAGCTGTCTGCCCGTCGCCTCGAGCGGCCAGCGGCCCCTCGCCCCGCGCCCCGGACGGCACCCTCACGATCACGAAGGAGGAACCGGAATGCGCAGGGCCGTGACCGCTGGTCTTCTGGCGATCTGCCTGCTGATCGTGCTGCGCGCAAGCCCCGCTCACGCCGGGGGCGAGGACAGGCTCGCGCAGTTGCTCATCAAGAAGGGAATCATCACCGCGCAGGAGTACGCGGCGCTCAAGAGGGAGGCCGAGGAGGCCGTGGCCGACCCGCAGCCCACGCCCCAGGACGTGGCGGACGCGCTGAGGGACGAGGTGCGCCAGGAGCTCCGGCGGCGCGACGAGGCGGCGATCGGCTTCACGCTGAAGGTCGAAGGGGAGGGACGCTGGCGCGCCCGCCGGGACGTGGGAGACAAGCGCAGCGGATCGACGTCGGACCTCTTCCTCCGGCGCGCCTCGCTGGGGGCCGACGCGAAGGCTCTGGACTTTCTTACCGCCCGGCTCGTGCTCACGTCGGAATGGCTCGGGGCGCAGACGACCGATCAGGGCCAGCCGGTCGACGAGAAGGTGACGGTCGACGAAGGGACGCTCACGCTGGGGAAGGAGGGATTCCCCGTGTACGGGGTTCTCGGCTTCCGGACCCAGCCGTTCGGCGCCTTCTTCCCGCGCCTGGTCACCGACCCGGTGACCCAGGACGCGTACGAGGTCAAGAAGGTCGGCGCCACGCTCGGATGGAAGCCCGGGCCCTGGGACCTGGATCTCTCCGCCACGGCCTACCGCGGCGAGGAGCAAATGGCGCACCTGTTCGTGTCCGGGCTGTTCGATTCGGCGTCCGTGGTGCGCTCGACGGACGCGGGGCTCCGGGCCGAAGCCGACGACGTCGGGTCGTGGATCCTCGCCGCCACCCTGTCACCGCTCAAGGATCTCGTCGCGGGCGCCGCGTTCGTCTCGGAGCCGGGGGACGGGCGCCGCAACCAGACGCTGGCGCTCTGGACGGGATACACGCTGGGGCGCGCGACGGCGGAAGTCGAGTTCGCCAGCGCGCTCGGGCGGGAGCGCTATGTCCTCCAGAGCTCGGGGGCGCGGCTGCGACGATCCTTCGAGGAGACGATGGTCTCGCTCGGGCTCCGCTACAACCTGACGAAGCCGCTCCAGGTCGCGGCGAGACTCGAGCGCTTCTGGGACGACGGCCTCGCGCGGGCGGCGGAGATCTGGTCGGCCGAGACCCGCGTGAGCGTCGGCGCCGGCTACACGCTCTACGAACAGGAGGAGACCAGCGCGCGAGTCCTGGTCGAGTATCGCCTCACCAGCTACCGCCGGGGCGGCGCCGCCCGCGCCGCCGCCGCACCGGACCAGGGCGAGGCGTTCGCGAAGCTCCAGATCGGCTACCGGTAGCCAGGGTGGATCGTCCCAAGATTTAGCTTGACTGTATTATATAAATTAGGTACACCTAACTCGTGATGGGCGCGATCTGCCTCGGCGTGCTCGACGGCCGCCAGCGCGACGAGAAGCTCGAGCTGCTCGTCCGGACGACCTCCGCCGGCGCGACGGCGGTCGAGCTCCGTCTCCTGGCCTGGGGGGAGGGGATCGGCTGGTACCCGCAGCGCACGCTGCCGCTGCCGGGAGACCTGGCGCTGCTCCGGGCCCTGCTCCGCAGGGCGGAGCGCCTGAGCCGGCGCGGGGCGCATGCGGCGGGGAGCGCCCGGGTCGTCCCGCTGCCCACCCGCCTCAGGGCCGACGAGCCGGTTTCGGCATGACCTCCTTGACCGCGACCGTGACGGTCTTCTGGCCCAGCAACTGCTCGAACTTCTCGACGTCGAGCCGCTCGTCCTGGACCATCTCCTCGACGAAGAGGCGCAGGGCCGCGTCGTCCATGACGAGCGGCAGCGCCTCCAGGTAGGTCTTGTGAGCCTCGCGCTCGAGCTCGAGCCCCTGGCGGAGCATCTCGGTGAGATCCGCGGACTGCTTGATCGGCGCCGACTCGACCGTGGGGAGGCCGTTGAGGAGCACGATCCACTGGCCGACCTTGTGCGCGTGCTTCCACGAGGCCTCGCTGCGCTCGCGGAAGAAGCCCGCGTGGAGCTCCCGGTAGGGCCCCAGGACGCGCGCCGCGTCCTGGAGGAACTGGATCACCGCCGCGTACTCGATGCTGAGGCCCCGGTTGAGGACCCCGATGACCGCCTGCGTGTCCATCCTGGCCGCCTCCTCCGCGCGTGAGTGACCTGCCGAGCGATGGCCCGGGCTACCCGGAGCGACGGCACGAGGGGAACCCACCTACGAGTGGGGGTGGCGCGCCCGACGCCGAGCGCGTACGAGCTCGGCGCGCTCGCCGAGCGGCTCCGGGCCCTGCGCCTCGCGCGGGGGCTCACGCAGTGGGAGCTCGCCGAGCGCGGGCTCAGCTACAAGTACTACCAGCGGATCGAAGCCGGGAGGGCCAACGCGACGATCCGGACCCTCGCCCGCATCGCGCGGGCCCTCGGCGTGCCCCTGCACGAGCTCTTCCGCTCCGCGGCTGGCACCGCGGGCGCTGAGCGCCGACGCGCGCCGAAGAGGAGATAGGTCATGGCAGCCGGTATCCTCATCACGATCCGGGAAGGCCTCGAGGCCTTCCTGATCACGGGAATCCTGCTCGGCTATCTCAAGAAGGTCGACCAGCGCGCGCTCGCCTGGTACGTCTGGGCCGGGACTGGCGCCGGCGTCGTCGTGAGCGTGGGGCTGACCCTCGCGCTCCAGGCCCTCGCCGTCAACTTCGAGGAGGGGCCCGGGGCGCCACTCTTCGAGCTGGCGGCCTCCGCCGTCGCCGTGCCCATCCTGAGTTACATGGTGCTGTGGATGCAGCGGCAGGCCAGGGGCATCCAGGCCGACATCGAGGCGCGGGCCGCCGCGGCCATTTCCGTCGGACAGCTCTACGCCCTCGCCTCCATCGCCTTCATCACGGTCCTGCGCGAAGGGCTGGAGACGGCGGTCTTTCTGTCCGCCCTCGTCAGCCGGGCCTCCGAAGCGGGGGTGTTGCCTGGCGCCCTGATCGGCCTCCTCCTGGCGGCGGCGATCGCCTACGCGTACTTCGCGCTCAGCGTCAGGCTCGACCTGAGGAAGTTCTTCCTCGTCACCGGCGTCCTCCTCATCCTCATCGCGGCCGGGCTCTTCGCCCACATCTTCATGGCGCTCCACGAGCTCGGGGTCCCGGTCGTCGTCGAGCGGGTCTGGAGCACCAAGTGGCTGCTCGACGGCGAGAGCCTGGCCGGGCGGATCCTCCACGCCTTCGTCGGCTACCATGACGAGCCGAACCTGCTCCAGGTCCTGGCGTACTTCGGCTACCTCGCCGCCATGGGCTTCGCGTTCCTTCGGGCCGTGAGGGTCTCGGCGACGCCGCCGGCGGAGAAGGGCGCTCCCGCGGAAGTGGGGACGCGATGAGCGCGGGGCCTCACGAGCGCGAGGCGCGCGTGACGGTCGAGGCCGAGCCCCGGGAGTCGAGCGACCCGGAGCCGCCGCGCCGGGTGCAGAGCACCGCGCTGTTCCGCGGCGAGCGCGAGGTCGTGATCGTCCATCGCGGCCAGGAGTACCGGCTGCGCATCACGAGGATGGAGAAGCTGATCCTGACCAAGTAGTCGTCAACCAGCCAGCCACCGAGAGCGGGCTTCCCCCCGAGGCAGCTAGCGACCGAGCAGGTGCCGCCGACCGCGCGGCGCCCGGCAGGAGGTCACGATGCTGCGCTCGACCGACGAGACCGCGACCGCAACGACCACGGACGGGTTTGCCCCATCGCGAGCGGACGCAAGCCGCCCACGGCCCCGCCCGGCCCCGCGCCGCCCCCGCCGGGATCTGCCCCCGCTGGCCGAGCGCATCGCACGCGCGCTGGCCGAGCTCTGCGCCGCCGCCCGCCGCGCGGGGAATCCGTGAGCGTCGTCGTCTCCGGCCCGCGGCGGGTCTACGTCCTCCTGCTCTTCTGGCAGCGGCTCGTGGACGCATGCGCCACGTGCCCGCGGGCGCTGTCGTCGGCCCGGCGCGCGCTGGGAGCAGGCGACCCGGGCCAGGTCACCCCCGACTGCGGCCCTCTCTGCCGCCTCGTGCTCGCGGTGAGGCTCCAGCGGGTTCTCTGGCGGCGTCTGATCGGCGTGAGGCTCCTCGTCCTCGATTCCGGGCCGTCGGCGGGAGTCGAGGTGACGCTGACCGGAGATCCTCGATGACCCTGATGCGGATCCGGGAGATCACGTCGTGCCGCAACCATGCACGGACCACGATCGTCCTGGAGGATCCGGGCCAGGAGCTGATGCTGACCTTCTACGCCGACGTGGAGGAGGCTCGCCGCCTGACGCGGGAGATCGCGCGATCGGGATGTGCCTGCCACCCGATCTACGACTTCGTCCAGTCGTTCCTGCTGGCGTTCGACGCGGACGTGACGAGGGTCGTGCTCGAGGACGTGAAGGGCCAGGGGATCGGCAGCCGGGTCTACGTGCGCTCGGGCGGGGACGAGCTGGGGGTTCCGTGCTATCCGCCGGACGCCCTCGCGCTGGCCCTCCGCGCGAAGGTCCCGATCTACGCCACGGCGGACGCCCTGACCCACGCCCAGCGCGTCGCGCCGTCGGTCGATGCCGGCGGCGGCGTCGCGGACACGCGGCGCGAGGTCACCCGGTGGCTCGAGCGGGTCCGGCCAACGGACTTCTCTTCCCGGGCCGGCCGAGAGGGCTCGTAGCGCGGAGGGGCGACGCCGGAGAGGCCGACACCCCCGGGCGGAAGCCGGCGCTCAGCCCTTCACGGCGCCCCGGGCCAGGCCCTCCACGTAGAACCTCTGGAGCGCGAGGTAGAGCACCAGGGTGGGCACGGAGGCGATCAGGGAGGCGGCCGTCAGCATCGGCCACTGGATCACGAACTCTCCCACCGAGAAGGCGACGGCGAGGGTGACCGTGCGCTTGTCGTCGATGGAGATCAAGGCACTCGCCCAGAGGAGGTCCTGCCAGGCCAGGAGGAACGCGAAGAGGAAGGTGGCGACGGTCCCGGGCAGGGCGATGGGCATGACGATGCGGAGGAAGACCTGGAGCCGCGAGGCGCCGTCCACGCGGCCCGCCTCGTCCAGCTCCCGGGGGATCGAGTCGTCGCCTACAGCCCGAGGGCGCGGTTGGTGGCCGCGTGCGCGTCCCGCAGGGCCGGCTCGGGGGCCTTGACCCCGGTGACAGCCTCCTGCACCGCCGTGATCATCGCGTCGCCGATCTTCGGCCACTCGGCGAGGAGCGGCTCCCACTTCACGTAGGGCGTCTGCGCCGCGAAGACCTGAGCGAACCTGTCGCTCTTGACCTCGGGCGCGCTCTTGACGTCGAGCCGCGTGGAGAGCACGCCGGCGATCCGGTAGTTGCGCAGCTGCTGCTCACGGTCGTACCAGGTGCGGTAGACCTTCCAGGCGGCGTCGGGGTTCTTTGTGGTGGCGCTGATGACTCGCATGCTGAACCAGGCCGAGGTGACTTTCTTCTTGCCCACGGGCACCGGGGCCAGCGCCATCACCTCGCGGACGTTGAGCTTGGGATTGATGGCCTGCACGATGCCGAGCGCCGCCGGCAGCGTGATGATCATCGACACCTTGCCGTGAGCGAGCTGGGTCCGGACCTCCTGCGCGCCCTGCTCGGTGACGCCCGGGGGCACGACCTTGTGCTTCGTGACCAGCTCGACGTACCAGCGGAAGCCCTCGAGAGACTCCGCGGTGTCGAGCGCCGAGCGCTTGCCGTCCGGCGTCAGGTAATCGCCGCCCGTGCCCCACAGCCAGGGATTGAAGCGCATGAACAGCCCCTCCTGGCGGGCGCCGATGATGCCGACGCCCCAGCGGTCGATCTTGCCGTCGCCGTCGGTGTCGCGCGTCAGCTTCCTGGCGTACTCGAGGAACTGGGCCCACGTCGTGGGCGGCTTGCCGGGGTCGAGGCCGACCTCCCGGAAGTGCTGGGTGTTGTACATGAGCACGAGCGGGTTCAGGTCGTCCGGCAGGCAGTAGAGCTTGCCCTTGTAGCGGCACATCTCCAGGGCGGCCGCGTCCCACTGGGCGAGATACTTGGGGCGCCGCCCTCCTTCTGGACGAAGGGCGTGAGGTCGAGCAGAAATCCACGGTCGGCCAGCGGGCGAATCGCCCGGTAGCTGAAGTGGGCGATGTCGGCCGCCGCTTTGGCCTGGGACTGGGTGATGAAGACCGACTCCTTGTCGCCGTACCGGCTGTCGTCGCGCACCACCTGGATGCCGGGGTTGGCGGCGTTGAACGTCCGCTGGAACTCCTCGAGCGACTTGACCCAGGGGTTCTCCCCCCAGTGCCACGACTGGAACCGGATCTTCGTCTGGGCGTCCGCCGACCCGGCCGAGAGGAGGACGATCCCTCCGGCCAGGACCGCCCCCGCCGCGCGCGCCCACCGTCGCCTCGCCCCGTCGAACCCCTGGTTCGTCTCTGGTCCTCCTTGACTCGTGTCTATCGTGGTCCTGCGCTCCAGCCGAGGCTCCCCGAGATCGCCCGTGTCTGCTCGCGGAGCAGCGCACCCAGCTTGAGCGCGCGGGTCAGCGACACGCGCGACACCGGCGCGCTGATGCTGACGGCGGCCACCGGCAACCCGTGGTGGTCGAAGACGGGCGCCCCGACGCAGCGGACGTCGTCCTCGTTCTCGACGTTGTCGAGGGCGAAACCCTGCCGGCGGACGCGGGCCAGTCCGCGCTCGAGCGCGGATCGGCTCACGATGGTCCGGGGCGTGCGCCGGGGCATCCCGTGCTGCGCCAGGATGGCGTCGACCCGCGTCGCCGGCAGGAAGGCGAGCACGGCCTTGCCGAGCGCGGTGCTGTGCATCGGCATGCTGGCCCCCACCCGCGACTTCATGACGAAGGGTCCGGCCCCCTCGATCTTGTTCAGGTACACCATCCGCCCGCCCTCGCAGACGGCCAGATGGATCGTCTCCTGGCAGCGTCGGTGGAGATCGTGGAGGACGGGCCGAGCCGTCTCCAGCAGGTCGACGCCCTGGAGGACCCGGGAGCCGAGGTCCAGGAGCTTCAGGCTGAGCCGGTAGGCCCGGTTGCCGTCGACGCGCTCGACGTACCGGTGCTCGCCGAGGGTGCCGAGGATGCGGTAGACGGTGGCCCGCGGCAGCCTGAGGGCGCGGCCGAGCTCGAGCGCCGTCAGCCCCCGGGGACTGGCGGCGAGCGCCTCCAGGGTCGCCAGGGCCTTCGCCAGGGAGCGGTTGACGTCGAGGCGCGCGCGCTCGCTCATGCGTCTCACGATACGGACATGCTGTCCATCACGGGCGTCGCCTATTAGCACGCGCCTCCGGGCGTGTCAACGCCGGGCGCCCGCGTCTCACCTCCCGTAGAACACCCGCGGAGGCCGGAGCGTGTGCCACACATCGTCGCAGGCGCCCAGGACCTCCGGGGGGAGCCTGACGTCGGTCGCTCGGACGTTCTCGTCCAGCTGGGCCAGCGAGGTGGCGCCGCACACGATGGAGGTGATCGCCGGGTTGTGGAGCGCCCAGGCCAGGGCGAACTGCGGCAGGCTCGTCCCGACGCCGGCGGCGATCGTCTTCAATCGCTCGATGGCGGCGAAGTTCATGTCGGTCCAGTACTTCTCGTTGTACCTGTAGCCGAGGTGGCCCAGGCTGTAGCGCGCCCCCTCGAGGGGGGCGCGCGCCGGGTCGTACTTCCCGGAGAGGAGCCCCGCCGCCATCGGGCTGAACGGGCAGACGCCGACCCCTTCCTCCCGGCAGAGGGGGAGCAGCTCGTACTCGATATCGCGGGTGAGCAGGTTGAAGGGCGGCTGGACGACGTCCCAGCGCGCCAGGTTGTACTTGTCGCTGATCCACAAGGCCTTGCAGAGCTGAAAGGCCCGGAAGTTCGAGCAGCCCACGTAGCGCACCTTCCCCTGGCGCACGAGGTCGTCCATGGCCCGGAGCGTCTCGTCCAGCGGCGTGTCGTAGTCGGGCATGTGGGCGTAGTAGATGTCGAGGTAGTCCGTGCCGAGCCGCGTGAGGCTCCCCTCCACGGCTTGTAAGACATGCTTGCGGGAGAGGCCCATGTCGTTGGGGCCCGTGTCGTCCCCTGCCGGCCATGGGGTGAAGGGTCTCGGGCGGGCGAGGTCGATCGGTCCGGAGACTTCCTGCGCTCCGTACTTCTTCGCCAGCTTCCTGAGGTGACCGGCCTTCGAGGCCAGCACGACGGAGTCCCGCTTCCCCGCGAGCGCCTTGGCCACGATCCGCTCGGTCACCCCGTTCACGTACATGTCCGCCGTGTCGATGAAGGTCACGCCGGTGTCCAGGGCTCGCTCGACGATCCGGATCGATTCCTTCTCCTCCACCTGCCGCCCGAAGGTCATCGTGCCGAGGCAGAAGGCGGAAACCTTCAGGCCCGTGCGTCCCATCTTCCTGTATTCCATCCGGCGATCTCCTCGTTCGACCCGGCTCGTCCCTACTGCGCCAGCACTTCCGCCCAGGTCGTGACCGGCCATTCCTTCTGGAACAACTGCTCGATGGCCGGCCTGGCCTTCGCCCTGAACGAGTCGGCGTCCGGGATGACCACCTGCATGCCCTTGCGCTGGAGATCCACCAGGAGCGCCGTCTCACCGGCCTTCATCTTCTGGTTGGCCCAGGCCGTGGCCTCCCTGGCCGCCTGGAGGACGAGGTCCTGGTCGGCCCCGGACAGGCGGTCGAAGAACGGCTTGTTGATCAGCATTCCCCCGGTCTGGACGAGGTGGTTGGTGATGATCAGGTGCGTCTGGACCTCGTTGAGCTTGAAGGAGGCGATCTGCGGGAGATCGCCCTCGGAGGCGTCGGCCGTCCCCGTCTTCAGCCCGCTGTAGAGCTGGGGAAGCGTCAGGGGCACCGGCGTCGCGTCCAGGGCCTTCCACGCGGCGATCCAGGTGGCGACGTTGGGCAGGCGGAGCTTCACGCCGTACACGTCCGCCGGCGTGTAGACGGGCTTCCTGGCCGTGGTCTGCCGGAGCCCGCGGTACACGATCCCGAGGAACCTCACGTTGCCCTTCTGCTCCGCCATGGCGCGCGCGGCCTGGCCGAGCTTGCCGTCCCAGGCGCGCATGAAGTGGTCGAAGTCCTTCATGACGTAGGGCGCGTTGAAGAAGAAGTACGGCGCGGCGAACACCTCGAGCGAGCGGTGGCCGTTGGACTGCATCTCGAGCTGCCCGGTGCTGTTCCGGGTGCTGATCTCCTCCTCGGACAGGGTGCCGGCGTCGATCTGCACGGCGAGGCGGCCGCCGCTCCGGCTCTCGGCCAGCTCCTTGAACTTCTGGGCCGCGTCCACCAGGATGTGGCCGGGCTTGAAGGGGCTGCCGACGCGGATCACGGTCTTGTCCGACGGCGCCGCCGCCTGCATCGTCTCAGCGCAGCCGGCGAGGACGAGAGCGAGACCGAGCCCCGGAAGGATCACTGCCCATCGTGCGGTCCTCATGGAGTGTACCCTCCTCTCGAACGCTGCTCCAGCGCTCCGACCCTCATTTCTTGATCTCCTGCACCAGCTTCGCGTAGCGCTCGTGGTCCTGGGCCATCAGGTCGCCGAATGCTGCCGAGCCCAGGTAGGCGAGCTGCACGGTCATGTCCGTGGCGTTCTTCACGAAGGCGGGGTCCTCCATGCCCTTCTTGAAGGCGTCGTGGAGCTTCTTGACGACGTCCGGGGGCGTCCCCTTGGGCGCGGCCAGCCCCCGCCACTGGCCCATCGTGAACGGCACCCCCTGCTCGCGCACCGTCGGCACGTCCGGGAAGGCCCCCATCCGCGTCTCGGAGAACAGCGCGATGATCCTGAGCTTCCCCGCCTTCACGTGGGCGATGCCCTCGGGCGGGGACACCGACACGGCGTGGATGTGCCCGCCGAGGAGCGCGGTGACCGACGGGCCGCCGCCGGCGAAGGGGATGTGGTTGAACGTGACCCCGGCGGCCTTCTCGAAGGCGAGGGCGATCAGGTGCACGCCGCCGCCCGCGCCGGAGTTGCCCACCGTGATCATGCCGGGATTCTTCCTGGCGTAGTCGAGGAACTCCCTCAGCGTCTTCCAGGGGGAATCGGCCCGGACCTGGAACATGGCGGGGTCCTGCACCACGTTGATGACGGGCTCGAAGCTCCGGTAGGTGAACGCGGTCCTGACCTGGTGGGGCAGGATGGTGAGCGGGGTGATCGCCGTCAGCAGGGTGTACCCGTCGGGTCTGGCCTGCATGGCCTCGGTGACGCCGACGGCCCCGCCGCCACCGGGCTTGTTGACCACGACGACGGCCTTCCCCAGGTACTTCGAGGTGCTCGCGGCCAGGGCCCGGAACACCAGGTCCGTGGCCCCGCCGGCGGCGTACGGCACGATGATCTGGACCTCCTTGGTGGGGAACTCCGCCGCCTGGACGGGCATCGCCATCGCCAGGGTCAGGGTGAGGAAGAGGACGACCGAGATTCGTGATCTCATGGCAGACCTCCTTTGCGCCGTGTTCCCCTCGGCGCCCGTGCCATCGCGGAGACCGCGCCCCTCCCGAGGGGCTTGAAGAGCGCCCGGAGGACCGGAATGAGCAGGAAGAGCAGTGTCGCCAGGAGAAGAAGCAGCGAGACCGGCCGCCGGAGGAAGATCCCGAGACCTCCGCGAGAGATCAAGAGCGACTGGCGGAAGGCGACCTCCATCTTGGGCCCCAGGACCAGTGCCAGCAAGAGGGGCGCGCCTTCGTAGGCCCACGTCCGCATGAGATAGCCCAGGGCTCCGAACGCGAGCATCAGCCAGATGTCGAGGATCGAGTTGTTCACGCTGAACATCCCGGTGATGCAGAGGAACATCACCAGCGGCAGCAGGACCTTCTTGGGGACCCGGAGGATGTTGGCGAACAGGGGGACGAAGGGCAGGTTGAGCAGGAGCAGGATGAAGTTGCCGATGTACATGCTGGCGACGACCGCCCAGAAGAGCTGCGGTTGCTCGCTGATCAGCAGCGGCCCGGGGGTCACGCCGTGGATCAGCAGGGCCCCCAGGAGAATGGCCGTCACCGGGCCGAATGGGATGCCCAGCGCGAACAGGGGAATGAAGGCCGACTGCGTGGCGGAGTTGTTGGCGGTCTCCGGGCCGGCAACGCCCTCGATCGCCCCCTTGCCGAACTCCTCGGGATGCTTCGAGAGCCGCTTCTCCACCATGTAGGAGGAATAGGTGGCGATGACCGGCGCCGGCCCGGGGACCAGTCCCACGCCGAAGCCGACCCCGGTGCCCCGGAGGATGGCGCCGATCGATCGCTTCAGATCCTGCGGCGACGGATACAGCTCGCGAAAGCGGGGAACCCGGACCCGCTCCTCCAGCGACTCGGCCGGCTTGGCGGCGTTGACCAGGACTTCGCCGATGCCGAACACACCGATCGCCACCGCCACGAACTCGATCCCCCCCAGCAGATAGATGGAGCCGAAGGTGAAGCGCTCGTTTCCCGTGACCGGATCGAGGCCGATGGTGCCGAGGATCAAGCCCACGACCGCCATCATCAGGGCCTTGATCAAGGACGTGCCGGTCACGTTGCTCAAGACGACGAATCCGAAGACCATCAGGGAGAAGAACTCCGGCGGCCCGAAGGCCAGCGCGGCCCCAGCCAGGGGTGGCGCCAGGAACGTCAGCCCGAGGATCGCGATGGTTCCCCCGATGAACGAGCCGATGGCCGAAATGGCGAGCGCCGGCCCCGCTCGGCCCTGCTGGGCCATCTGGTAGCCGTCGATGCACGTGATGACGGAGGCGGTCTCACCCGGAACGTTCATGAGGATGGATGTGGTGGAGCCGCCGTACATGGCGCCGTAGTAGATCCCGGCGAGCAGGATGAGGGCCGAGGTGGGATTCAGGCCGAAGGTGAGGGGGATGAGCAGGGCGATGCCCGCGATGGGTCCGAGCCCGGGCAGGACCCCGACGAGCGTGCCGACGATGGCGCCCGTGAAGGCGTAGAAGAGGTTCTGGAGCGTCGTGGCGATCGCGAAGCCGCCGAGCAGATGCTGGAGGGATGCGAGGGTGTCCACGGCTCGGCCCTCAGACTCCGAGCCACCCCTTCGGCAGCGGGATGTTGAGCCACCGCACGAAGAGGAGGTAGGCGGCCGTCGCCGTCAGCAGGGCGATGAGCCCCGAGACCCGCCAGCGTCGGATCCCGAGGCCCCGGAGCAGGGCCAGCATCAGCAGGAGGCTCACGAGGGGGTACCCCAGCGGTTCGAGGAGCGCCGTGGCGATCGCCACGACACCGACGAAGCGAACGACGCGTCCGGTCGAGCCCGCGGGACCCCGTGGCGCCTCGGGCTCGGTCGCGGGCGTCGATGGGGCGTAGTGCAGCTGCAGGATGTGGGCGCCGGCGAGCGCCATCAGGGTCAGGCCGAGCGCCAGGGGAAAGAAGCCCGACCCGGGTCCGCGCAGGGAGCCGACCGGCAGCTGCAGAGAGAGCAGCGCCGTGATCCCCCCGAACAGCAAGAGCGCCACCGCCGCGGCCATCTCCCCGTCCGTTCACCCGCTGCGAAGCGTCGCGCATCGTTTTCCCACGATGCGGACATATTGTCCTGGAAAGCGATGCAGCATATAACCATGCCCACCGGGGAGTGTCAACGCGCGGGCGTGGGGCGCGGGGGCCAGGGGGATCGGCGATGCCAGCTTCGAGGGCGGTGACCCGTTGCTCGTCGACCTGACGGGGCGCCGCGCGCTCGTCACGGGCGCGGGCCGCGGCATCGGGCGGGCCATCGCCCGCCGTCTGGCGGCGGCGGGCGCGAGCGTCGTCGTCGGCGACGTCGAGGGCGCGCGGGCCGAGACGACGGCCGAGGGCATCCGGCAAGGGGGCGGCCGGGCCGTCGCCGCGACGGCCGACGTGTCCGAGTGGGACGCGGTGGCGGCGATGATCGAGACCGCCCGGGCGAGCTTCGGCGGCCTGGAGATCCTGGTCAACAACGCGGGCATCATCCGGAGGGGCACGCTCGAGACGATGAGCCTCCCGGACTGGCACCGGGTCCTCGCCGTGAACCTCACGGGCACCTTCTACTGCTGCCGGGCCGCGGCGCCGCTGCTCCGAGCCGCCGGCTGGGGCCGGATCATCAACATCACCTCGATCGCGGCCAAGACCGGGGACATCACCTCGGCGCCGGGCTACGGGTCGTCGAAGGCCGGGATCCTCGCGCTGACCAGGACGCTGGCCCGGGAGCTGGCCCCCTCGGGGGTGACGGTGAATGCCGTGGCGCCGCACGCGGTCGCCACCGAGATGAGCGCGCAATGGTCGCCCGAGATGCGGGCGGCCGTCCTGGCCGGCATCCCGCTCGGCCGCCTGGCGGCCGAGGACGAGGTCGCGGCCGCCGCGCTCTTCCTGGCCTCGCCGGCGGCCGGGTTCATCACCGGTGAGACGCTGGACGTCAACGGCGGGGCGTGGATGGACTGATGGGAGGGTCGGGGCGCTACACCGCCGGGGCCCTTCACACCTTCGCCGTCCGCGTGCTGGAGCGGGCCGGCGCGAGAGCCGAGGACGCGCGCCTGGTGGCGGACGGGCTGGTGGCCGCCGACCTGCGCGGCGTGCACACCCACGGCGTCCTCCGGCTCGGCATCTACGTGACGCGCCTCGAGCACGGGTCGTTTCGCTCCGACGCGACGATGGCCGTGGTGCAGGACCGGGGGCCGGTGGTCCTGGTGGACGCCGGCCACGGGCTCGGGATCGCCATGGCGATGCGGGCGATGGACCTGGCCATCGAGCGCGCGCGGCGCCACGGCGTGGGCGTCGTCGGGGTCCGGCGCAGCAGCCATTGCGGCATGCTCGCCCACCTCGCGACGCGCGCCGTGATCCATCGCATGATCGGCGTCGCGCTGAGCAACGCCGACGCCCAGGTGGCGCCCTGGGGAGCCCGCGCGCGGTTCCTCGGGACGAACCCGCTGGCCATCGCCGTGCCCGCCGGCGCCGAGCCGCCGCTCGTGCTCGACATGGCGACCAGCGTGGTTCCCCACAGCCGGATCCAGGCCGCTGCGGCGAAGGGGGAGCGCATTCCGGTCGGATGGGCGCTCGACGCCGAGGGCCGGCCGACGGAGAGCCCCCAGGACGCGCTGCGGGGCGCGCTGCTGACGTTCGGCGGCGCCAAGGGCTCGGCGCTCTCGCTGATGATCGACGTGCTCGCCGGGTTGCTGACGGGGTCGCTGCCGGGCTCCGAGATCACCCCGCTCTACGAGCGTCTGGACGCCCACCAGGGGCTCGGTCACGTGCTGGCGGCGCTCTCGGTGGATGCCTTCGGTCCCGCGGACGCCTTCGCCGCGAGCGTGGACGGCCTGATCGGACGGGTCCGGGCGCTGCCGCCCTCCGCGGGCTCCCCGCGGCCCTTCGTGCCGGGGGAGATCGAGCACCTGAGGGCCGAGGAGTACTCCCGCCACGGCATTCCGCTTCCTGAGCAGGTCCGCGACGAGATCGAGCGCCTCGCCGGGGCCCTCGACGTGGCGCCCCCGGCGCCGGGCGCGTAGGCCCGCCCGGGGCGGGCACGCGGGACTATCGGCGCCGGGGGGCGACGAGCCGCGCCGCGCCGGCGCGAATGCCGCGCGAGGCGAAGAACCCGGCCCCGGCCTCGATCGCGTACCTGAACGGCCCGAGGGGGCCGTAGAGCGCGGTCGGGCTCGGGGCCATCTCCATGATCGCGACGATGCGCCCGTCCGCCTTCGCGAAGGCGATGTCGAGGGGGGCGGGGACGTTCTGCATGTGGAACTGCGTCAGCACCTCCTCGCCGAAATCGAAGACGATGACGCTCGCCCGGATCTCCTCCGTCGTCGCGCACTGGAACCCCGCGGCGCGGCGCTCGTCGGTGTCGGCGAGCTTCACGGCCACGGTGAGGCGGCGATCGGCGGAGTCGATCCGCGCGGTCCGCGACGGCATGCCGCGAAAGGCCTCGCGCCACCGCGGACACTCGGCGCTGGCTCCGGCGGCCGCGACGAGAAGGCTCGCCAGGATCGCCAGGAGCCCCGCGAGCGACCGGGACCCGGCGCGCGCGGGGCGGCCGCGGAGCGAGGCCGCGCCGAAGAGCGCGAGGCTCGCGAGGACGATCGCGCCACCCGCGGCGAGCCCGAGATAGTAGGCCGCCACGAGCCCCGCGACGACGGACACGAGCGCCGCCCCGATGGCCGCCTGGAGGGCGCCGCGGAAGCTCCGCGCGAGGGCGAACCCCGTGAGGGCCGGCACGACGATCATCGCGCTCACGAGGAGCACACCGACGATCCGCATCGCGACGACCGTCGTGAGCGCGGTGAGCACGGTGAGCCCGAGGTTCAGGGCGGCGACGCGGATCCCGCTGGTGCGGGCCAGCTCCTCGCTGAGCGTGATCGCCAGGAGCTGGGGATAGAGGCCGCCGATCACCAGGGCCACGAGGAGGCCGAGGGCGAGGATCAGCCAGACGTCCGACGGGCTCACGGTCAGGATGCTCCCGAAGAGGAGCGCGAAGAGGTCGGCGTTGAAGCCGCGCGCCAGGCTGATCAGCACCACGGCCACGGCGAAGCCGCCCGAGAGGAACACCGCGAGGGCCGCGTCGCCGTGGAGGCGGCCCCGGGCGCGGAGCCGCTCGATCCCCACGGCGCCCGCGAGCGTCACGCCGAGCGCGCCGAGGATCGGCGGGACGCCCAGCACGAGGGCCAGCGCGACGCCGGCCAGGGCCACGTGGGCGAGCGAGTCGGCGACGAGCGACAGGCGCCGCGGGACCAGGAAGACCCCGATCGCCGGGCAGATCAGGGCGGTGATGACCCCGACGAGGAGCGCGCGCTGCATGAAGCCGTACTGGAGGAACTCCGGCATCTCACTCCATGGGGGGGTCCGGGCGCCCCCCAAGCTCCCCAACCCTCGGGGCGCCCCGGCGCGGCCGTGGCGCCCCTCGAGATCGCGACGTGTTCACAGCCACTCAGTGGAGATGGGACACGACGCGGGCGGAGGGCCCGTAGAGCGCGGCCAGGCCCGCGTCGGTCAGGGCCTCGGTGGGGCCGCCGTGGAAGACCAGGCGCCGGTTGAGACAGGCGACCTTGGTGACCGCCCGCGCGACCACCGCCAGCTCGTGGGAGACGAGGACCAGCGTCACCCCCCGCTCGCGGTTCAGGATCTGGAGCA
>Ga0209342_10001348_pt1 | contig 27648 bp, 23 predicted proteins | sample RifCSP16_2_FD_184023 | JGI IMG/M metagenome (GOLD analysis project Ga0209342, IMG submission 184023) | Soil microbial communities from Rifle, Colorado - Rifle CSP2_sed 16_2 (SPAdes) (version 2) | ecosystem: Environmental > Terrestrial > Deep subsurface > Rock core/Sediment | place: Rifle...
GTACAAAAAAAGAACCGACTACCAGCCCGATCTATCCACCGACCCGCCAACGTCATCGAGTGCCGTGGCCTTCTCCTATTCCGTCTCCACGCCCAAATCCATCACGTCGCTGGATTCCTCAAATCCCACGGAATTCACCTTCGACTTTAGTGGCAGTCCCATTCCCGCCGGCGTTACCGACCTCTACCTGCAGGTGATCTTCAAAGGAACCCTCGGCAACGAGACAGACACCGCCGTCGCCGTGGGCATGAAAGACCTCTCCGAGCCCATGCACCATGTCCACTGGAATTTAACTGACAGGTTTTATTTAGACGGCGTATTACGAACAGCAAACGAAATCAAAGATACCCCCGCCCTCCTAAGCAGGGTAGACCACAACGGCGACGGCATATCAGACGAGCCCATCGATTCCTACCCTGTAAAAACAGAGATAGCCTTCTGTCCGGCCACAGGCCAGGCCCCGGCGTATAACGTCACATACGACTCCATGCCGGCAGGAGCGTTCGGTCGGGTAATTACTATAGTGGGAGCTGATCAGATAGAATTCCCCCTGGTTATACACCGGACATCAATCAGCCCGCCGCATGAACTAACATCGAATTTTCTGTCTCCCAATATCATAAACCAGGACGATAACGGTGTGTTTGAAAACGCACAGGTGTTAACTTTCCGGGGAGTAGGTATGCATGCAGGAAGCGGCTATCTTAGGTATTATCCTGTTCCACCATCCAGCGGATTGGACACACTCCCCTATCCGGTAGTGGAAAATAAGAATCCAATTTCTGCGACTACCCTAAATCCGTAAGGAGGCAAGAGATGAGACCACTATGTGTAATTCTTTTCGTATTATCATTATCAGTTATAGCATATGCCGGTGAGGTCATGCAGGACATGGAGATAAAGAACATCCATGTCCTTGAGATTAAAGACGGGAAAGCCCTTATTCAAGGCATAGACGGTACGACAGCGACAGTTGTTGTTGGAGATAAGATAGGCAAAGAAGGCGGAAAAGTAACGGAAATGAGGAGTACTTTTATTACCGTTGAAACCGGCACAACAAGGACGAGGATGCCGGTGGCATTTAGAGTAGAGAAATAATCAGATAAGCCTCAAAAAACGAGTCTTTTCTTATATGATTTTCGATCAACGATATGAAGGTGAAGGCGGGCGGCGAAAAAATGCTTATCTACAGCGTGATCTCCGTTCCGACGCCGTCTTTCGTAAATATCTCAAGCAACAGGGCATGGGGGACTCGTTTTTTGAACGGCAGTATTACCTCGACATCGGAGAAGAGGATTTCTACATTCACCTGTTGTTCTATCATCTCAGGCTGCGCTGCTTTGTGGTGATCGAGTTGGAAAAAGGGGGGATCAAGCCGGAATACGCGGGCAAGATGAACTTCTACTGCAATGTGGCGGATGACCGGTTAAAACAAGAGGGCGATAATCCGACGATCGGCCTGATTCTGTGCCAGGACAAGAAGTCCGTGTTGGTTGAATACACGCTGCGCGGCGTTGCCAAGCTGATAGGCTTTTCTGAATATGAGCTGACGGGGGCGCTCCGCGACAGCCTGAAATCGGCGCTTCCCGGCGTTGACGAGGTCGAGCTTGAATTGAGCGAGGAAGGTGAAGATGGATCTGAGAAGCGTAACAGGAATGGACCGGAAAGAGGAGTGCATAATGAATAAGGAATTGAGGTCGTGACATTTTGTCACGGGTTGAGGTTGACTGATATCCGGAATAAGGACGGGGGCAAATTGCCACGGCCCTTTGTGCTAAGGGGGGGGGGACAAATTGTACCTACGCTTTGCACGTCCAGTCGTCGACAAGGCGTCGACAACTCTTTGTAATGCATCACGTCGTTTGTGGCTTGTATCAGTTGACCGGAGAGAAGTAGCAGCTTGAGACCTGAGAGGCTGCTTATATGAGTGACCTTGCGCGAGGGGAAGGGACGTTCCTGAATTACTTCTTCCATTTTCTTCGGAGTTCCTTTATGGGGCGTTCGATATTCACGTTCTTGAGCGTTCCTTCAAGGGCGAGGAAGTCGTCCTTTTCCATGGTCCCGTCCTTGGCGATGATTGTCGGCTGCGGGACGAGGTCGTAATCCGTGAGGTTTTCTCCCTCTAAATGCAGCGCAACGGCTTCCTTGAGGTTTGCCACAACTTCATCCAGCGTCTTTCCCTGGGTGGCGACGGGCAGGTCGATACATTCCTCGATATAGTATTGTTCGCCTTTGTAGGTATGCACTTGAATGACCTTTTTCATTCTTGCTTCATAGCATCATCGCTGGGGAAAATCAAATCCGCCGGTTCGGTCGCAATAGCATTCTCGTTGTTGTCGGGAGCATTTACCAATCCGCCCTGACGGGGTATTTGGTAATGCGCGGATCGGGGGTGAGAATGACCAGCCCTCCGGCAATCGCCTGGCAAACGAGTATCCGGTCGAAGGGGTCCTTGTGATAATCAGGTAGGCGGGAAAGCTGTAATACCGCGGCTTCGTCCAGGGGCAAAGAGTCGATCTCGTGGCGGGTGCGCCACTTTTTGATGAAGTCGTGCGGCGGTTCGGAGAGCGGCAACTTTCCCAGCTTGTGCTTGGTGATGATCTCCCACGCGGAGGCGACGCTCAGGTAGACTTCATTGGAGGGGTCGGAGAAGAGTCGTTTGGCCGTGTCGGACAGTTCGGCGCTCCCCGACACGATCCAGAGAAAGGTGCAGGTGTCCAGAAGGATATTCACGATTCTTCACCCTGGAACAGGCCAAGCGTTTCCTCCGGCAGTTCTTCGAAGAACGATGGGGGCACGGTGAATTTGCCTTTAGCCAGGCCGACGGGCCGCGGTTTATGCCGATGGGCGGCAAGTGGACGTATTTCAGCGACCGGCTGGTTCCGCCTGCACACGACGACGGTTTCCCCGTGCTCGACTTCTTCGAGGTAGTGCGAGAGATGGGTTTTTGCCTCATGAATGTTGATTTTTTTCATGGTTAAATATTAAACTAAGTAGGTGACTAAGTCAAGAGGTCTTTTAGGGCGAGCCGAACGCATGGAAACAGCGCGGCATGTTCCCCGCGTGCGGGGATGAACTACCTACTGCTATGGTAGAGATGCAGTATTGGCAGTGGAGGATAGGGTTACTGTAGAGGTAAAATTACAGCGTGATCTCCGTCCCAACTCCCTCTTTCGTAAATATCTCAAGCAGCAGGGCATGGGGGACTCGGCCGTCGATGATGTGCGCCTTGGCGCAGCCTGCGTCGAGTGCGTGAAAGCATGACTTGGTCTTCGGCAGCATGCCGCCGGCGATGACGCCGGAGTGGACCAGATCTTCCACCTTTTTTTTGTTCAGCGTTGAGATGAGCTTCTTGTCCTTGCCCAGGATGCCGGCCTGGTCCGTGAGGAGAATGAGTTTTTCCGCCTTGAGCGCGCCTGCCACCGCGCCTGCCACGAGGTCGGCGTTTATATTGTACGTCTCGCCGTTTGGCCCCGCTCCGATCGGAGCGATCACCGGAATAAAGTCGCCTTGTTCCAGCGAAACCAAGGCTTCTGGGCGTACTTCCTGCACTTCGCCCACGAGCCCGATGTCGATGATCTCGGTCTCGCCCGTTGTCTCGGATTTTTTCGACAGCTTCATTTTCCGCGCCTGGATCAGACCGCCGTCTTTGCCGGTGAGGCCGATCGCCTTGCCGCCTGCGTGGTTGATGAGGTTAACGATCTCCTTGTTCACCTTACCGCCGAGGACCATTTCCACGATGTCCATGGTCTCTTTATCGGTCACGCGCTGGCCTGAGACGAAGCAGGGTTTCTTTCCCATCTGTTCCATGGTCTGGCCGATCTGCGGCCCGCCGCCGTGCACGATGACGGGGTTGATGCCGATAAACCGCATGAGGACCACGTCCTGCGCGAATCCCTGTTTCAGGCCTTCATCGGTCATGGCGCTCCCGCCGTATTTTATGACGAACGTCCTGCCTCGAAAGGTCTGCATGTAAGGCAGGGCCTCGATGAGGGTCTTCGCTTTTTCGATCAGTTTTTCCATGATAACCTCATAAGGTAAGCACCAAATCCCAAGCACCAAATAACAAATAAATTCCAAGAACCAATAGTTAATGACCAAAATTGTTTGGAATTTTGAATTTGGACATTGGAATTTATTTGAGATTTGTCATTTGAGTTTTGGCGCTTGCTTTACAGAATATATCTGCTCAGGTCCTCGCTCTTGACGATGTCGGCAAGCCGCTCCCGCACGTAGGCGGCGTTGATGTTGACCTTTGTCCCTTTCTTCTCCGGCGCGTCGAACGATATCTCATCAAGGAGGCGCTCCAGGATGGTGTGGAGCCTCCGCGCGCCGATGTTCTCGGTGCGTTCGTTCACCTGCGCCGCGATGTTTGCGATCTCCTCGACAGCGTCTTTTGCAAAGCCGAGCGTGATCTCCTCGGTGGCGAGGAGCGCGACCTGCTGCTTGATGAGCGCGTTCTGCGGTTCGGTGAGAATGCGGACAAACTCGTCCTTGCCCAGGGAATCGAGTTCCACCCGTATCGGGAACCTGCCCTGCATTTCCGGTATCAGGTCCGACGGCTTCGAGACATGGAACGCGCCGGCCGCGATGAACAGGATGTGGTCGGTCCTGACCGGCCCGTATTTCGTCGAGACCGTCGAGCCTTCCACGATCGGCAGAAGGTCCCGCTGCACTCCTTCGCGCGAAACGTCCGGGCCGTGCGTTTCCCGCCCCGCTATCTTGTCGATCTCATCGAGGAACACGATGCCCGACTGCTCCACGCGCTCGAGGGCCTCTTTGACGACCTTGTCCATATCGATGAGCTTCGCCGCCTCTTCCTGGTTCAGGAACCGCAGCGCCTCGGGCACCTTGAGCTTGCGTTTCTTGGTCTTTTCCGGCAACAGGCCGCCGAGCATGTCCTTCAGGTTCATCTCGATCTCTTCCATGCCGACATTCGAGATGATGCCGAACGGCATGACCTTTTCCTTCATCTCGACATCGACGAACCGGTCATCGAGCCTGCCTTCCTTGAGCTGTTGCCGGAGCTTCTCCCGCGTGTTCGCGCTGTGTTCCTGCTGTTCGTCCGCGGGGACGTCGAATCCGGGCGCGGTCCTGACCGGCGGAAGGAGCAGATCGAGAAGACGCTCTTCCGCCAGGGCGGCGGCCTTTTCCTGCACCTGCTCCGTCATCTCGTTCTTTACCATATTGATGCCGATCTCCGTCAGGTCCCGGATGATGGAGTCCACGTCGCGGCCGACGTAGCCGACCTCGGTGAACTTCGACGCCTCGATCTTGAGAAAAGGCGCCTGGACAAGGCGGGCGAGCCGCCGGGCGATCTCGGTCTTTCCCACGCCCGTGGGGCCGATCATGATGATGTTCTTCGGCAACACCTCGTCGCGCAGGTCCTCGGACAGGCGCTGCCGTCTCCAGCGGTTCCTGAGCGCTATCGCGACGGCCCGCTTGGCCTTGTGCTGGCCGATGATATACTTATCGAGCTCTACGACGATCTGTCGTGGCGTAAGGGTATCTTTCAAAAAAACCTCCGGAATTGAACGAGGAGTCAGTAGTCAGAAGAAATACCTGCGATGTCATCTGACAATATTCTGGCTTCTGACTTCTGGCTCCTTAGATTCATAGTTCTTCTATGGTGATTTCCTTATTCGTATAGATGCATATCTCCGCCGCGATCTTCATGGCTTCTTCGACGACCTTGCGCGCGTCCAAATTCGTGTGATCTATAAGCGCTCTTGCCGCGGCAAGGGCATAGGGCCCGCCGGAGCCGATGGCGGAGACGCCGTTCTCCGGTTCGATCACGTCGCCGTTTCCCGAGAGGATGAACGAACGCTCGGCATCGGCCACGATCATCAGCGCCTCAAGCCGGCGGAGGACCCTGTCGGTTCTCCAGTCCTTGGCCAGCTCGACCGCTGCGCGCGTAAGGTTGCCGTGGTACTGTTCGAGCTTGGCTTCGAACTTCTCGAACAGGGTGAAGGCGTCCGCTGTCGCCCCTGCAAACCCCGCGAGTATTTTTTCATTATACAACTTGCGGACCTTTTTTGCGTTATGTTTCATGACCGTCGCGCCGACGGTCACCTGTCCGTCGCCGGCGATCACGGTCTTGCCGTTCTTCCGTACCGAGAGTATGGTCGTTCCGTGCATGGGTGTCATGGTGCCTCCTCGTGAAGACCCGGACAACAGAAGTCAGAGGACAGATAACAGATAAAAAGCATTATCGTACGGCATTCGTCTGTCTTCTGATAGTCTGACATCTGTCTTCTGTCACTTTTTCCTCGCCCTCGGATGCGCCTTGTCATACGTTTCCATCAACAGGTCGATGTTGAGATGCGTGTACCGCTGGGTGGTCGAGAGGCTGGCATGGCCCAGGAGCTCCTGGAGCGACCGAAGGTCGGCCCCCGACTCGAGCAGGTGCGTGGCGAAGCTGTGGCGGAGCGTGTGAGGGCTTGCTTTGCTCGTCAGCCCCAGCTTTTTTCGATAATTTTCTAAAATACGCTGAACTGTCCGCGCTGTCAAGCGTTTTCCTGACGGGCCAATGAAGACCGCTGCCGGTTCCCCGCTTGTCGTTCTTTGCCTGAGATAGGCATCAATGGCATCGAGCGCCTTGTCACCGACGGGTACGATCCGCTCCTTGCGGCCTTTGCCCCTGATGCGGATGAGGCGGTCATGCCTGCTGATGTCTTCGCGGTTCATCCCGGTCAGTTCGCTCGCGCGTATGCCGGTGGAGTAAAGTGCTTCGAGCACGGCGCGGTCTCTGAGCTCCGTAACGTCGCCCTTGCCGGGCGCTTCCATGAGCCTCAACGCATCGTCCACGGTCAATACAGCGGGAAGGCGCTTTTCCTGTCGTGGTGTGGCGATCAGTCGCGCCGGATTGTTTTGAAGCAATCCGGCGCGATTGAGGTACTTAAAAAACGACCTTATGGCCGAGAGCTTTCTCGCAATCGAAGACTTTCTCACTTTCAGTTTGACGAGGTGGCCGACGTACTGCCGCAGGGTCTGATGGTCCGCCATGGCCAGATCCGTCTCGCCGAGAAAGTCGAAGAGCTGTTCCAGGTCGGAGAGGTAACTCCGCTCCGTGTGGGGAGAGACGTTCTTCTCGGTCTTGAGATATCGAAGGAAATCAAAGATGTACCTGCGCATGGAGATACTTTAACGTAACAGAAGGGATTTTGCAAGGGGAAGAGTTTCGCTTTGTTAGAGAAAGCCGTTGAACCAGTCGGTGGCGTACCCATGAGGGAACAATCGGTCTCTATCGGGGTAAAGCCACTATGTATAGTCGCAATTATTAGATGATCTTGTTCTCTATCCGGGTTCACTTGTTATAGACAAGGGCCGGTCGATCAATATTGTTATAAAAAATTGACAACATCTCTTCTGTCATTTATATTAATAAAGAATAAGGAAGGGAGATGCCGAATATGAATTGCTGGGATTTCATGAAATGTCCACAGGAAACATTCAAAACATGTCCTGCTCACCCCGACAAGGGGCTGGACTGCTGGAAGGTCACGGGTACCAAGTGCGAGAAGGGCAAGATCGAAACGAAGTCCGCTATAGAAAAAATTGTACATTGCAGGGAGTGCAAGTTCTATATTCAATATGCCCATAAGTTCTAAGAGAAAAGGGGCATACAGTATGATGGGGATCTGAGAGCGTTCGCGGTAATCCCGTTCGAGTTTTTTTTGCAAATCCCTTCTTTTAAATCTCTCCTCCGGCTTTTGGATCCTGCGCCGGAGCTTCTGTTTTCGCTTCTTCCTTATACCCGCATTCTTTTTTCAGGCAGGCAATGTAGGGGCCGGTCTTCTTCGAGTATTTTTCCACCAGGAACGGGGCGTTGCACTGGGGACACGGCCTCTGCACCGGTTTGTACCAGATGGCGAATTTGCATTCCGGATAGTTGGAGCAGGAGTAGAATACCTTGCCGTAGCGGGAGCGACGTTCCACGAGCTTGCCGCCGTCCTCGGGACAGGCGACGCCCGTTGAGATGCCTTGGGTATGATTGCATTCGGGATAGCGCGAGCAGGCGAGGAATTTTCCGAACCGTCCGCGCTTGAACACCATAGGCGCGTTGCACTTGGGACAGGTTTCGTCAGTCGTTTCTTCGGGAGCGGCCTCCACTTCGCCGTTCTCTTTCCGGATGAAGGGTTTGGTGTTCTTGCATTCAGGGTAACCGCTGCATGCGAGGAACTGCCCGTTCCTTCCCCACTTGATGACCATGAGCTTGCCGCATTTTTCGCAGGCGATGTCCGTGGGCGGCTGTTCTGCCTTGACGTCGCGCATCTCGACCTGGGCTTTTTCGAGGCTCTCGGAAAAGGGCTTGTAGAAATCCTTGACCGCCTCTACCCACGGCATCTCGCCTTCTTCGATCTTATCGAGTTCTTCTTCCATCTTCGCGGTGAAGGCGACATCCATTACCACGGGGAAGTGGTTCACGAGCAGGTCGCTCACGAGCACGCCGAGCTCCGTGGGCCGAAACTTGTTCTCGACCTTCGTGACATAGTCCCGTTCCTGGATGGTGGAAATGATCGCCGCATAGGTGCTCGGCCTGCCGATGCCTTTTTCCTCGAGCGTCTTCACGAGGAGCGCTTCCGAGAACCTCGGCGGCGGCTGGGTGAAGTGCTGTTTGGGATCGAGCTTGATGAGCGCGAGCGTTTCTCCTTCGGAGAGCGGAGGAAGCACGGCCTCTTCGTTCTCGTCATCCGATGCCTGGTCCTCCGGCTTTTCTTCCATATAGACCGCCATGAATCCCGGGAATTTGACCACGGAGCCCGTGGCCCTGAAGGTATATTCCCCGGCCTTGATGTCGACCGACGTCTGGTCGATGACCGCGGGATTCATCTGGCTTGCCACGAAACGGTTCCAGATAAGCTTGTAGAGCTTGTACTGATCGGGCTCGAGGTACTGTTTGATTGCGTCCGGCTCCCGCATCACCGACGTGGGACGGACGGCCTCGTGCGCCTCCTGAGCACTCTTGGAACTCGCGTACACAGGCGGCTTTTCCGGCACGTAATCCTTCCCGAACTTGCCGGCGATCAGCTCCCGCGCCTCGTCCTGCGCCTCCTTGCCCACGCGGGTGGAGTCGGTCCTCATGTATGTAATGAGGCCGACGGTCCCTTCTTCGCCCACGTCCACGCCTTCATACAGCGACTGGGCTATCCCCATGGTCCTCTTTGCCGTGAAGCCGAGCTTGCGCCCGCCCTCCTGCTGGAGCTTGCTTGTGGTGAACGGCGGTACAGGATTACGGCGGCGCTCTTTCTTTTCAACTTTGGCGACGGTATAGGCTTTTCCCTCGAGGCCGGCGAGGATCGTCTTGACCTCATCGTTGTTCTTGACGCGGAGCTTTTCCTCGTCTTTTTTGATGAGCTTTGCTTCGAACTGAGGAGGCAGCTTTCCTTCAAGGAGCGCCGTGAGGGACCAGAACTCTTCAGGTATGAACGCCTTTATCTCTTCTTCGCGCTCGCAGATGAGGCGGAGCGCGACGGACTGCACGCGTCCGGCGGAAAGCCCCCGGCGCACCTTTTTCCAGAGGATGGGGCTGATCTGGTAGCCCACGAGGCGGTCGAGCACGCGCCGGGCCTGCTGGGCATCAACCTTGTTCGTATCGATCTTGCCGGGGTGTTCGATGGCCAGGAGGATCGCCTTCTTGGTGATCTCGTTGAACAGCACGCGGTAAACTTCCTTGTTGTTCTTGACGCTGCCCGTGATGGCCTCGGCCACGTGCGCGGCAATGGCTTCTCCCTCGCGGTCCGGGTCGGTCGCGAGCAGGACGCGGTCCGCTTTCTTGGCCGCGGCCTTGAGCTCTTTCACGATCGGGGCCTTGCCCTTGATCACGATGTAGCGGGGCTCGAAGTCCTTTTCGACGTCAACGCCGAGCTTGCTCTTCGGCAGGTCCATGATATGGCCCACCGACGCCTTGACCGTGTAGTCCTTGCCGAGATACTTGCCGATGGTCTTTGCCTTTGCCGGCGACTCTACAATGACGAGTGATTTCATATGTTGAAGGGCTTTTTTCATAGTATTGTGCGGAAAAAAATAAATTCAAGATTCAAAATTCAAGAGGCAAAACGCCGTGTACTCAGCCTGTGGCCTACAGTATGGTCTCTGTAAAAAAAAGATCATTCTTCCCGGACAAAAAGCTTTCCCGGGAGCTGTCTGGCAAGGCCCTTCAGTTCCAGGGTGATCAATGTGCCGCTTATTTTTCCGGGGGTGGCGCCCGCTTCCGTCATGATCAGGTCGATGTGTTTCGGTTCGTTCGTTATGCACCGGAACACCGTTTCTTCTTCCCGCGAGAGCGGTATCCGCGGAGCCGGTTCGGGGTCCGTCTTCTTTTCCCGGGCCGCCGTAAATTTGAGGGCTTTCAGGATATCTTCGGCCCGCTCCACGAGCAGAGCGCCCTCTTTGATCAGGCTGTTGGGACCCCGGCTGTTCGGCGAGCCTATGTTGCCCGGCAGGGCGAAGAGCAGTCTGCCCTGCTTCACGGTATACTCCGCCGTGATGAGGGAGCCGCTGTCCTCGGCGGCTTCGATGATCACCGTTCCCCGCGAGAGCCCGCTGATGATACGGTTCCGGGCGGGGAAGTAACCCGCCTCGGGTTTTGTGTTGAACGGGTTTTCCGCCACGACGGCGCCACGCCCTGCGTGGCTGATCTGTTCCATCAGACCTTTGTTCTCGGGCGGGTAGGCCACGTCGATGCCGCATCCGAGCACCGCGATGGTCCTGCCTTTTGCCGCGAGAGCGCCGCGATGCGCCTGTGTGTCGATCCCCCGCGCCATGCCGCTCACGATCGTGAGGCCCGCTGAAGCGAGCTCATAGGCGATCCGGTGCGTCATGGTCAGTCCGTAATGCGTCGGCTTTCGCGTGCCGACGATCGCCACCGCGTTCGCGTCCTCCGGCAGGAGCGCCCCCTTCACGTACAGGTAGAGCGGAGGGTCCGGTGAATTCCTGAGATGCCCGGGGTACGCGGCATCTTCAATGGTGACGATCGTGACTTCAGCGTTCCTCGCTTTTGCGAGTTCTTTTTCCGCATGCTCGCGCCACGGGTACGCGCGCAGCTCAGTGATGAGCGCTTCGGACAGCCCGCCTCGCTCCCTGAGTTCATTCTCGGAAGCCGAGAGTGCCTGCTCAGGAGAGCCGAACAGGCTCACCAGTTTTCTGAACGTGGTCCTTCCCACGCCGGGAATGCTGTTGAGCCCTATCCACGAAAGCGCTGGAGCGGAGAGTGTGGGCATCGTTTGTCCGTCGTTGACGACGTTTTGGGTTCTTAGGGATAGGAATTATACAGAAGCGCGGGATATAGTCAAGCGTTTTTTGTAACGCGGTCCGGGCACGGGAGGTTTTTACGGCCGATATTGCATTGACAGCATAGTGTAAATGAGTTATCATCATTACTACAAATAGTGTTATTTCACCATCGGCTATCATCATAATCAATTCTCTCGAACGGGGTTTATCCTCAGCAAAAATGAACAGGATTTTTATCATCATCTGCCTGTGCGCGGCGCTTCTGCCGGGGTGCAGTAAGACGGAAAAAGCATCTTCCCAAAAAATGCCTGAGGGGAAGCCTCTTCTCATAGGGCTTATTCCCGAGCAGAACATCTTCCGGCAGTTCGATCGGTATGAACCGCTTGCCCGTTACCTTTCGAAAAAGATCGGCGTGAACATAAAACTGTCGGTCCTTCCGCGATACGGAAACATCATTAATAATTTTAAGTCGGAAAAGATGGACGCTGCGTTCTTCGGAAGTTTTACCTATGCCCTCGCGCATGCCAAGCTCGGCGTTGAGGTCATCGCGCGGCCCGTGGGACTTAACGGCGCATCGACCTACCACGGCTTGATCTTCGTGAGAAAGGACAGCGGGATCAAGTCCGTACAGGACATGAAAGGAAAACGGTTTGCCTTTGTGGACAAGGCTACGACGGCAGGGTACCTCCTGCCGCGCGTCTATTTTCACGAACATGAACTTGATTACAGGACCTTTCTGAAGGAGAGCTATTTCTCCGGAACCCACGAGGACGCGATCTACGACGTCCTGAACAGGAAGGCTGACATAGGCGCCGCAAAAAACACGGTCTATGAAAAGCTCGCGGCCACCGACAGCAGGATAAAAAATGAACTCGTGATATTGGAACGTTCCCCCGATGTGCCGGAGAACGGCCTTGCGGTGCGGAAAGACCTCGGCGATACGATAAAAAAGAAAATGAAAGAAGCGCTCCTCGGCATGTACAGCGATCCGGAAGGGATCGCGGTGTTGAAAGACTTTGGAGCGCAGAAATTCATCGAAACAGCGGACAAGGACTACCTTCCTGTTTATCAGTACGCTCGAGAAGTGCATCTCGATCTTGCCACGTACGACTACCTGAACGAGTAATGAAAAAAAAGATCATCATAGGCCTGGGCATATTCTCTCTTGTTTTCGTTCTGGTCGGGATCTATACCATCGTTGTCATCGAGCACGCAACGACTGAACTGGACAAACTCATCCAGCTCCATCAGGTGGAAATTCTGAGAGAGCATCTGCTGATAGAGGTCAAGAGGACGCAGTCTGACCTGTATCTCAAGAACACGCGTCATGCGCGCAGCATTGATACGATCGTGAGCCATGTGAGGACGATGGGGGAGGTCGTCAATACCTGTTTCGATTGCCATCACAACGAGACGGTGATGAAAAGACTCCATGGCTTGAAGGGCCAGATCGAAGATTACAAGAGCGCCCTGAGCAGGGTTTTTACCATACGGGCGAATGTCCGCAGATTGCAGGCGGAAGAGGACAGCGCGTATAAGAAGGGGACGGAACTTATTTCAGAGCTCGACACCATCATAACCATGACGAACAAGAAGCTCGGGGAGAAGACAGACGCCGCATTCGCGAAAATAACCCATACCAAGATGATCCTCTATATACTCCTCGCCACCGTACCGCTCGCCGCCATCGGACTGTCCGCGTTCTTCCTGCGGGGGCTTACCAGGCCGGTTACCGAACTTCTTGCCGCCACGAGGCGCCTGAAAGGGGGAGATCTGGGCTACCGGATCGAAGGGCTCAGTGACGAGTTCGGAGAAGTGGCGGCGTCCTTCAATGAAATGGCGGGTTCCCTCAGGGATCAGTGCCAGAAGATGCAGTGGGCGGAACAGCTCGTGGTGCTTGGAGAGCTGGCCGGGGGGCTGGCCCACGAGATAAAAAACCCGCTTGCCGGGATCAAGGCTTCCATGGAAGTACTCTCGGACGATCCGTCGCTCTCAGGGGAGAACAAGGACGTTTTCCTGAAAGTGCTCGACCAGATCAAACGGATCGAGGCCCTCCTGAAGACGCTTCTCAATTTCGCCAGGCCTCCGAAACCGCACTTCATGCTCACGGGCGTGAACAGCGTGCTCGATGCGTCGATCGACCTGGCGCTGCGGCACCCCCTGTTCTCCGCGCGTGACTCAAAGCCGATAGGGGTCAAGAAGGATTACGACGCCCGGCTTCCCGAAACCATGGCGGACCCCCTTCAGCTCCAGCAGGTATTCATGAACCTGCTTCTCAACGCGGCCGACGCCATGCCGGACGGCGGCATGATCACCGTACAAACCGCGCACGAAGCATCGGTGCAATCGCTGCGCATAACGATAACGGATTCCGGCAAGGGGATCGAGGAGACCGTCATCGACAGGATCTTTCAACCGTTCTTTACAACGAAAACGAAGGGCACGGGGCTGGGGCTCTCCATTACGAAACGTCTCATTGAACAGCACGGAGGCAGTATCCGGGTGCAGAACAGTCCTGACCGGGGGGCATCGTTCACGATCATGCTCCCCGTAAGGCTGCATGCAGAGGAGCATGACGCATGAAGGTCCCCGCAAAGGTCTTTCTTATTGATGATGATGAACTCATTATTTCAATGCTCTCGAAGGTATTGACGAACGAGGGGTACGAAGTACGCACCGCGACGGTCGCGCGTGATGTCATGGGGAAGATAACGTCCTGGTCTCCCGCCGTCGTCATGCTTGACATCCGGCTCCCTGATCGGAACGGGATCGAGGTCCTTGAAGATATTGTGAAGACCGGGATAGACACGCAGGTCGTCATGCTGACGGCGGATGATACGGCTGAGAGCGCGGTGAAAGCCATGAAACTCGGCGCCGCCGATTATCTCACGAAGCCCTTCAATGTCGATGAGGTAAAAATCGTCCTCCGCAATATCATTGAAAAAGGCAAGCTGAAACAGGAGGTCGATTACCTCAGAAAAGTCAGTTCAGAGCTTTTGGAGAAAACCATCATCGGCGAGTCGCCGGTCATTCGGGAGTTACACTCAAAGATCGAGAAGATGGCCGAGGCCTCGGTCTCAACGATACTTGTCACCGGCGAGAGCGGAACCGGCAAGGAATTGTTTGCACGGCATGCCCACCGGTTGCTGCACAGCGGCGCCGGCGAGAGATACGCGCCCTTTATCAGGGTAAATTGCGCCGCTCTTCCGGAAGCCCTCCTCGAGAGCGAACTGTTCGGCTATGTGAAGGGCGCCTTCACCGATGCGAAGTCAGACAGAAAAGGGTTGTTTGAAATGGCCCAGGGCGGCTCAATTCTCCTTGATGAGATCGGCGACATGAAACATGATCTCCAGAGCAAACTCTTGCGGGTCCTCGAAGAGAGGACGGTGCGGCGCGTCGGGGGAAGCGAGGAAATACCCATAGACGCGACCGTGATCGTTACCACGAACAGGGTCCTTCCGGACATGGTCGAGCATGGCGAGTTCCGCATGGACCTCTTCTACCGGCTGAACGCCTTTTCGCTCCATATTCCGCCGCTTCGGGAGAGGAGGGAAGACGTATCAGTACTTGCCGGATATTTTCTTTCATATTTTTGCACGAAGTACAATAAAAAAACCATTAAGGGATTTTCCCCGGAGGCGGAAAAGCTCCTCGTCTCCCATGAATGGCCGGGGAATGTGCGGGAATTGCGAAATGTCATAGAGAGGATCGTCGTGCTCGAAAGCGGAGACACGATACTGCCTGAGCATCTGCCGAAAGAGATAAGCGGTAAACATGCTCTTGCCTCATCAAAGAGCGCGGAAGTAACCGCGTTTAGTCTTCCCGAAGGGGGGATATCGCTTGACGAAGTAGAGAAAAATCTTATTGTCCAGGCGCTCGAACGGGCACGGAACAACAAAACACAGGCGGCAAGGCTATTGCGGATAAGTTACGATACGCTTCGATATCAGGTGAAGAAATTCGGATTAGAATGATCAAGAAGAGGCCGGAGGCGTCTCTCTCCCCCAAAATAGACGACATTACATGCTACAGGATGGCAAGCCTTATCCCAGCCGTTCTCGTGTAGTGCGTCATAAATACCTTTACTTTGATTGTCATTCTGAGGCGGAGCCGAAGAATCTCGTATTTAATCGCTCAGGATAAACTCCGCGAGGAATCTCGTATTTCCAAGACATGAGATCCTTCACGGAGCCTGCCCTGAGCAACAAATCGAGACCCTTCGCTTCGCTCAGGGTGACAAATTACGAAGGGTCAGGACAGCTTACAAGTCAAAGAAGTGTTGGATGCATCCGATAGGCGTTATACGAATTCAACCCCCGCCCGGTACCCCGCGGTCCCCTCGATAATCCTGTTCCACCGGACAACTCCCATGGTGTGCTCGATGCCGCCGCCGAACATGAGCACACAGCCCGGCGCGAGCGGACACGTTGTTGTGATCCCCATTCCCGCGCTGCTGATGTTGATGATGTCGGCTTTGATGTTCCTGACCCTCTCGCTGCTGTCGGGGCAGGCGGTTGAGTATGCAATGGTTTTTTTCATCGTTTTTCTCTCATGCTGTCTTCTATTGACATTCATGAAAGAGGCACTTTCACGGTCGCTTTTCCCGCCTTCGTTTAACATCTTATTGACGAACGACTTCACCTGAAACAGATCAAAGGGCTTCGAGAGGAAGCTGAACGAATTTTTCCGGATGGTTCTCATCATATCGGTATCGACCTCACTCGCCGTCATAACGATGATCTTTGTTGCCGGAGCGGTTTTCTTCAGGATGTTCGCTATATCGAGGCCGACCATATCAGGAAGGTAAATATCGAGAAGACACAGATCGAAACAATGATCTTTGATCTCTCGGAGCGCGTCTTTGCCGGTCCTGACGGTTTTTACATCGGTCTGCGCGCACTGGAGCGCCCGGGAGAGCGCGTAAAGAATCAATAGTTCGTCATCAGCAATCAGAATTTTTTTCATGGGTTCGATATCCTCGTATGGATTCCGTCAACAGCAGCGATTGACAGGGGAATATTAATTTTAGAGAAAGCAATTCTCATACCACGCGCGAACTCCGGACATTTCTCTGTCTATCTGCCGATTTTTATTCCTGTTCAGGTTTTTTCTCTCCGAGAAAACAAGATGGAGAAAAGAGGAAAATTTCCGGTTTCGGTGAAAACACCGAATTAAATCTGGTGTTTTCGCCGATCTGCCAGCCATAGGATCTTCTGTCCTTCCAGAACCTGTTGTTTAACAAAGAGTATTATCCACAGCCCTCATGGCACGTACCTTGCTAAAAGAAAGATCAGAATCACCCCCCTTCACTCCTGAATCATATGAAAAACGGAAAGCATTATAGGGCAATAGTTCTCCTTGCTGTTTTTTTTACGACCGCCTCGTCAACTTCGGCTGTCAGCGGGGGAGTTGCGGCATCGTATCTTTATAATTTATCGAACTTTACCGGCATTGTTCCCTACAACTGGTCAAGGGTCTCGGTCGATCGGGAGAAAAACGAGATCTATGTGATATCCAACGGCTCCGTAAGCATATTTAATGAACGGGGCATGGAGATCTACCGTTTTGGCGATGATTCGGATATCGGTGCGGCCGCTGATGTGGCGGTTGACAATGACGGAAATATCTTTGTCCTTTCTTATCAGGGGTCCTCTGCGGTGATCACCCTCTGTAATTTTCGGGGAGAGGCGATATCGCGGGTAGAGCTTAAGGACCTTCCGTCCGGTCAATCGGGATTTTCGCCGGACCGGATGGTCTACCGGGAAGGACTCCTCTACCTGGTATCGCTGGGCTTGATGCGGGTCATTGTAACGGACGTTGCCGGCAATTTTAAGGCGGGCTATGACATCGCCTCCATCATCGGGCTTGAAGAAGATGAGCGGGCTGATTCCGGCATTGTCGGCTTCAACGTGGACAGAGAGGGGAATATGCTTTTCACGGTCCCTGCCATTGCCAGGGCCTATGTTGTTTCCCCTGACAGGACCGTGCGGTCCTTTGGCAAGCGCGGAAGTGCTCCGGGGAGGTTCGGCATCCCGGCGGGTATCGTTGCGGACGCCGCGGGTCATTATCTGGTGGCCGATACGCTCAGGTGTGTGGTTATTGCTTTTGACAAGGACTTCGGTTTTCTCACCGAGTTCGGGTTCCGGGGCCACGGACCCGGCAATCTCATCGGACCGAGAGACCTGGCCGTGGATAATGGTTCCAGGATCTACGTTACCCAATTGAGACGCAGAGGTGTCAGTGTCTTCCAGATAAGCGAGAAGTAGCCGGAAACACCGAACGTCTGATGAAGGGAGGTGAGGGGCGGCACGTTCAGCAGTACGGGGCAGGATATTTTGCAGGGTGTCCCGCAGCAGCGGGGCAAAAATGATCCTCCGAAAAAGGTAAACCCATCGAGAGGTGGGGGCGCAAAGCCGACGGGTCCTGCGAAGGACGGCCGGGCTGCCGGAGAACTTAAGGAGGATTACATGAAGGTTCTTAAAGTAAGTCTTATTCTCATAGCGGTGGCCCTTTTCAGCATCGGGCTGACCAGCACAAGCTATGCCTTCCACTCAGGCGGCGTCGCAGAGTGCGAAGGATGTCACACCATGCACAACTCATTTGAAGGCGTCAAGATGACCGTGAACGGGTTAGAGCCTGGCACAACGAACGCCTATCTTTTGAAAGGCTCTGACGCGAGCTCAACCTGTTTGAACTGTCACAACGCCGCAGACACCTTGCCATCGAGCTACCATATCAGCACTGACGAATCCAAACTGGCCGCCGGCGTACCTCCGGTAGAACTCACCCCAGGCGGAGATTTTGCCTGGCTCAAAAAGAGCTACAGCTGGGTCCCGCGGAGCGGCGCGGCAACCGAGTACAGCCCGGGCGAACGGCACGGCCATAACATCGTCGCGAATGACTTCAATTATAGCGCGGACGGCGTACAAAAAGTTGCCCCCGGCGGCTCCTATCCGGCAGGCAGTCTGAGCTGTATAAGCTGCCACGATCCGCACGGCAAGTACAGAAGGGATTTAACCGGAGCTATCGCGACGACCGGCAAACCCATACGGAGCTCAGGCTCCTACAATACCAGCGTGGACCCTGATGCCAATTTCTCCGTCGGTGTTTTCCGGTTGCTGGGCGGAAATGGCTACTCTCCGGATTCCCTGGGGGGGGCGTACGCTTTTACGAACGACTCACCGGCAGCCGTGGCGCCGAGCTCCTACAACAGGACGGAGGCGACCACGCAGACCCGCGTTGCCTATGGGAAGGGCATGTCTGAGTGGTGCGCAAACTGCCACACGAACATGCATAATGACAACTATCCCTCGACCCTGCGGCACCCCGCGGGAAATGCGGCCAAACTTCTGGCAATAGCCAACAACTACAACAGTTATGTAAAGTCCGGCGACCTCACGGGAACATCCGCTTCGTCATACACATCCCTTGTGCCCTTTGAAGAAGGGGTGACGGACCAGAGCATCGCAAGCTACACGCAGCTCAAAGGCCACGCGCTAAACACCGATGCGCAGCTCGGCGGCCCGGATGCCACTAATTCCAACGTGAGCTGCATGTCATGCCACAGGGCCCACGCGTCAGGATGGGACAGCATGACGAGGTTCAACGTCGGCTACGAGTTCATGATCGGGGCGGATTCAACGGGCGCCCCGGCCTATCCGGGCACCGATTCAGCCTATGTCAGCGCCGCTGCCGCCCAGGGACGCACCGTGGCGGAGACCCAGAAGGCGTACTATGACAGGCCTGTGACGAAGTTTGCGGCATATCAGAGGGTGCTTTGCAACAAGTGCCATGCCAAAGACTAATTGAGCTGATGGTCGTTATCAGCATCGCACAATTCAAGGGCCGGCATGTGCCGGCCCTTTTTTAATCTCTTGAGTTTTCAAGCGGTTTGTGTTTTAATCGTCATCATTGAGAAAGCTGTTGCAGGGACCGACGCATACTGTCTCAGCTAAAGAGGGTTTTGTGAAGGGTATTGTTCTCATATTTATTATATCTTCTTTGCTTTTCCCGGGCTGTTCCACCGTGTCTTCTCTCGTAAAACCGGCCCTTGAAGAGGAGGGAGAGGTCTATGTTTATATCGAGCCCTTTCCCCAGGACGCAGAGCGGCTGCGGTTTCAGCTTGAGGAACTTTCTGTTGTTCGGGGCGACGGGACCTCGGTCCCGCTATCCCTCTCATTGAGAGAGTTTAAACGCAGCGACATGCTCAGACAGAGGCTCGTCGCTTCGGGACGGTTAGCACCGGGCCGTTATACCGGCCTGTCATTCAAAACAAAGGACGCCTCATTGCGGACAGAGGAAGGAGAGGTTGCTCTTCTCGTGCCTGCGGAGCTTCTCAGAATAAACTTTTCCTTTGATATAGTCAGGAAGAAGGCTGTGGTCCTCGACCTCTCACTGCAATACGGAGAGTCCGTCAAAGACCGGTCCGGATTCATGCCGTCATTTTCCATACTTATTCCGTCAAGACCCCTCGCAACGCTCACGGGTTACGTGACCAACCGCGATTCCCATGCGATCACGGTCTTCGACAAAAGATCAGGGCGGGTCGCCGGGGTCATACCTACCGGAAACGGCCCCCTGGGGGCGGCCCTTGATCAGAAACTCGCAAAGGCCTATGTCGCACTCGCGGATATCGATGCCGTCGATCAGATGGACGTGACGGACGGAAACATGATAAAGAGGCTGAATCTTACGACCGGCGACCGGCCCCGCGAGCTGGCCCTCACACCGGACGGCAGGTTTCTTCTGACCGTGAACGCCGGTTCGAGCTCGGTCAGCGTCGTAGACACCGTTTCCCTCATCGAGGTCAAGAGAATAGCCGTTGGAAATGATCCTCGTTCCGTTCTGGTCGACCCGGTGGGGAGAAGGGCATACGTCTTTAATGCGCTCTCCAATACCATTACCGTCATAGACATCGCGAACAAGGCAACGGCGGCCGTTCTCTCCACGGAGCCCGGGCCCGTGCGGGGCCAGTTCAACCGGAAGGGAGACAAGCTCTACGTCATCTACGAAGGCACCCCGTATCTTACCGTGATAGACCCGTTCTCGCTTTCGGTCATCAAGCGGATGTTTATCGGTCCCGGGGTGACCTCCATAAAAGTGAATACCACGACGGACATGATCTATCTCGGGAGGAAACACGACAGCACGGTCGAGGTGTATGATCCCTTTTCCCTGATGCCGGGAGATTTTATCGTTGTCAACAGCGGAGTGGGTTACCTGACCATAGACGGAGAGGCGAACAACCTCTTTGCGGTCCTTCCCGACAAGAGGACCGTGACAGCGGTCAATCTTATCAGCAAAAAAATCGTATTTGAGATGGATGTGGGTGACAATGCCTCATGGGTGACCATGATGGGAGAAAGGTAGCGCGAAGAACAATGCGGGCAAAAAAGACTGTTTTTTTGACCATAACGTTGTTCAGTCTCGCGCTCGTCATGCGGGGTCCGGCCATGGCTGACGGTATAAACGGATTTGTGGAACTCAACTACAACGCTCTTGACACGAAAACGAGTGACGCAACCGGTCTGTCCACGGAATCAAAACAAAGCAGCATTCTTGAACGATACAATCTCTCCCTTGAGCGGTCCCTCTATCCCTATCTCAAACTGAGGGCCGGGGGTCTTTTTGAAAAGACCTTCACGAACATCACGATCGACGATGTGGACACGCGATCATCCGATGCAAAAACAAACCCCTTCGTTGATCTCACGCTCCGCAATCCTTTCATCACGGCAGGGGCCGGTTATAACAAGAGGGAAGAGAAGCAGGACACCCGCGGCCTGTCTTCCTCGACGACGATACGGGACACCTATAACGCCATTTTCGGACTGAGGCCCGAGGGACTCCCGACACTGGACACGCTGTTCACGCGGACCGATACCTATGATAAGGCGCGCCTCTTTCAGAATAATGAGAACGACTATTTTTCCCTGAGCTCGAGGTACAAGCCGGTGAAGGACCTCGACCTGCGATATCAGTTCACCTCCAATGATGCAAAGAACCTCTTGACTGACGTGGATGTTAAAGTCTTGACCCAGACCGGCAAGGCAACGTACTCCGGCCAGTTTTTTAATAATAGAATTTCCCTGTATTCGAGTTATAATATATCACGGCAGGAAACGGAAGCCCCGACTTTGCAGCTTTTTCCTTTTTCAGGGCTGTCTGCCATTAATGACACGCCCGCGAACGGCGCGCTGAATCCGAATACTGCCCTGATCGACGGAGATCTTACTGCAAGCAGCGGTATAAACATAGGACAAAATCCTTCTCAACAGATGCCCCCTGATACTGCATACCGAAACATGGGGCTGGATTTTGTTGTTTCGACAGAGGTTGGTAATCTCTTCGTTTGGGTGGATCGAGAGCTGCCGGACGCGGTCGCGAGCACCTTCAAATGGGATGTTTACGTAAGCTCGGATAACCAGAACTGGGTGAGCCTCGTGCAGCAGATCTCTGTCGCTTCTGTCGTCCAAGTCCTCGACAAGTGGCGATTTGAGTTGAACTTTACGAGTGTTACGACGCGTTACATAAAAGTCGTCACCACGCCGCTCGCGGCAACCGTGAACGTTCCGGGTTTTGATATGAGTAAAGCGAGTGACATATTTGTGACAGAGCTCCAGGCGTCCGTCCAAAGGGTGCCGGCAATGGTAAATGAAAGGACCACGAGGACCACTCAGATCTATGACCTGAGCGCGAGGGCAAGGCTTTTGGACAACCCATATCTCTATTATGATTTCTATTATTGGCACACGAAGACGGACCCGACCGGCCTGACGCGCTACATCCTGTCAAACGGTCTCACCCTGAGCCAGCGGCTCAGCAGGGTCTTTACCGGGTCTGCGCGGATCGCCCGGGAAGACGGTGAGGAGACCGCGGGAAAGAGGGTTTCCTATGTGTACAGCGCGTCCCTCATGGCCGTCCCACTTCCGACGTTGAGCAACAGCCTTGTCATGAGCGGCCGGACCGAGAGCACAGCCGGGCGATCAAGCGATATCAGCTCCGTGTTTCTCAACAACTCGGCGGAGCTCTACCGGGGTGTCAACGTGAACCTTTCCGGCGGGGTGAGCTCCGCAACGTCCGAGACGAGGCAGGAGACCGACAACACGGTCCTTACTTTTGGAGCGAGCCTCGTTCCCTATCGCACCATGAACATAAGCGTCAGTTATTCGGACACCGCGACAAAACAATCGGGCGGGGGTATGGAAGCGATTTCCACGTTCAGTCGCCGGGGAGACGCGAGCGTGGCCTTCAATCCCTGGACCACGGTGTACCTTTTTTCGTCGATCGGGGTCGTTTCGCAGAATGATAGGAAAACCAGTACGGTCCGGAATTACGCGGGAACCTGGTCGCCGTTTCCGGGAGGAGCTCTTCAGTTCAACTTTTCGTACAATGAGAACCTGAGGTCCGATGATAACGGAAAAGACACGCTGATCACGCCGAGCATACGGTGGAATATCATCCCGCGCACCTTTTTGAATATGTCTTACCTGATCCTGAAGAGTGAATCCACATCGCAGGCCACCGAGTCAAAGTCGTTCAACGCGAACCTGAAGATGTTTTTTTGAGTGCGCCGGGGAGATGGGAACTATGTGGAGAAACAACAGTCAAGGGAGATGTCAATGCTGATCAGAAGGGCAATCAAGGGTCTTCAGGGCGGCATCCTGTTCTGTATCCTTGTCTCGTTTACCGCGTGCGCGACGCGCGGAGATGTCTACCGGGACCCGAACATGGATTTTGGGGCGATACGGACCGTTGCGATCATGCCGTTTGCGAACCTTACGCGGGACCAGCTGGCGGGAGAACGGGTGCGGGACGTCTTTATGACCATGCTCCTGGCAACCGGCGGGGTCTATGTCGTTCCGCAGGGCGAGGTCGCACGGGCGGCCCTTGCCGCGGGGATCACCAACCCGGCGGCTCCGACGAAAGAAGAGATATTGAAATTTGCGGTGTTCGTCAAGGCGGACGCCGTCATCACCGGCGTCGTCAGGGAATATGGAGAGGTGCGATCGGGCACCGCCTCGGCGAACGTGGTCTCCCTGAGCCTTCAGATGATAGAGGCGCAGACAGGAAAGATCGTATGGTCCGCATCGTCGACGAAAGGCGGGATCGGCATGAAGGAACGACTGCTCGGCGGAGGCGGCGAACCGCTGAACGACAGTACGGAAAAAGCCGTCAAGGATGTCATCAATAAACTCTTTAAATAAGGCCCTTGCCCTTGTCCTTGCCGGGCTCATTGGTCTGAACGGATGCGCGGTGAAGGGCCTGTCCCCGACGGCGGGACCCGTTGAACGCGGGAAAAAGCTCAGTGTTGCCGTTTTCCCCGTCGAAAACCTGAGTGGAAAACCCGCGCCGCTGAAAGAGATGCGCCAAGCGCTGATGAAGGACATCACCGGGTCGGACGTGAGCCTCCTCGGCGACGAGAAGATTGAAGGGTTCATGGCGCGACACCGCGTCCGGTATACGGGAGGGATCGATACGGAAACGGCGCTGGCATTGAAGGCGGAGCTCGGGGCCGATGCCGTTCTTATCACCTCCCTGGAACAATATAATGAAAGCGCCCCGCCGGAGATCGCGGTGATCTGCCGTCTGGTATCTCTCGGAGACCCTCCGCTGATCCTCTGGATGGACATCATGGGCATGGCAGGCGATGACTCGCCGGGCATCCTCGGGCTCGGTCTCATAGACGATCCCGCGGTGCTGAGGGGAAAGGTCCTTAGAATGCTCGCGGACTCCCTTGCCGGACACCTTTCCGGAAAACGCGAGCGAGCGGAACGGAGGGGTGGAAAAAAGAGATTTGAGCCAAAAATAGTTTACCGCGCGCTCTCTCTGCCCCGTGAGAAGGCGAACTATGCGGTAGCGGTCACCCCGTTCTTCAATTCGAGCGACCGGAAGAATGCCGGGGAGATCGTGGTGCTTCATCTGGTAAAGGACCTGGCGGCTTCGGGAAACTTTTCCGTTATCGAGCCGGGCGTGTTGCGGCAGAAACTCCTGAATTTCAGGGTCATCATGAATGAAGGGCTTTCCCTGGCCGATGAAGATCTCGTTGCCCAGAGCCTCGGCGCTGACCTCATCTTCACCGGAGAGGTCGCACGTTACCATGACGACGAGAGCTCGCGGGGCAGGCCGAACGTGGATTTCTTTGTGCTGGTCATAGAGCGGTCGGCAAAAAAAATGGTCTGGGCCTCTGAGAGCTACAACCGGGGGGACGACGGCGTGTACTTTTTTGACTACGGGAAGGTGAATACCGCCAGTGCGCTGGCATCCGAGATGACGCGCTCGCTTGTGGAAAAAATATCAGAGAAATAAACAATCCGAAGGAAGAGCCTGAAAATAGACATTGAAGCTTGCAGGCAACCCCTTCGCTTCGCCGTATAGCGCGCCGGAATGCGGAAACATCATCTTCGTATGATGCTTCAGCTATCAGGTAATTGCTATAGACGATCCACCTGATGCGTGCAGCACGCTTCAACACGGCGAGCGCTCAGGGGCTGCCTGTTCGCCGTGGTCTACCGGGCAATATCTATTTTTCGGAAGAAGGAGTCATATGAACAGGATGCAGAGCAGAGTAATTCTTTCCGTGGTGACCTTGCTTTTTCTCTCTTGTCCGGTCTTTGCCGCCAACGACAAACAGCCCCCAACAGGCACGGCCGATACGAAGGGAGAACAGCCGGCAGCGTTCATTACGTTAAAGGTCCCGGTCGCATCCCCGCTTTTTTCCCATGCCCCTGTCGCCGTTGTGAACGGTGAGGAAATCACGCTGAAAGACCTTAATGGCGCGCTCACTTCTTCCCATGAGGGCATGATTGACGATAAAAAGCAGGCCGCCAGGATAGACTACGCACAGATCCTGAAGCGAATGATCAATACGCGGCTTATCGTGCAGGAGGCGAGAAATATCGGTCTGGACGAGCTTCCTGAAACAAAAGAGGCGGTGGAGGCGTATGCGCGGACGGCCCTGAAAGAACTCTTCAGGGAGGACATCACCAGGGACGTGAAGCCGGATGAGAAGGATGTCGAGAAGCTCTATCGAGAGGTTGTCAAGGAGTGGAAAATAAAGTCGTTGTTGTTCAAGAAAGAAGATGACGCGAAGAAGGCGGCGGAAGAGATAAAGGGCGGAAAGAAATTTGACGAGATCGCGGCACGGGCGATAAAGGATGGGACCGCGCAGGGTGGCGGCGAGGGGACGTTTCAGAAGCCCAAGGACCTTCAGCCGCAGATCGCGGACGTTGTCATGAAGATGGAAGCGGGTTCGCTCAGTCAGGTCATAAGGATAGAATCCGGAAAGAAGGACACGGGCTTTGTGATCATGACCGTGGAAGACGTACGGTTCCCCGACGATGCCGCGTCAAAGGACAGGGCCCGTCAGGCGGTTCTTGCCGCTAAAAAAGACGAGGCCGTGAAGGCCTATCGGAAATCGTTGTACAAAAAACAGGTCACGCTGAACAAGAAGCTCATAGCGAGCCTTGACTATGAATCTTCGAAACAGGGGTTTTCGGTGTTGTTGAAGGACAAGCGGGTGGTTGCCGAGATCAAGGGAGAGAAGCCGGTGACCGTGGGGGAATTGTCCGGGCATCTCCAGCGGAAATTTTATCATGGAATGGAAAGCGCCGCCGAAGCGAAAAAAATAAATACGAAAAAGAGCGAGGCCCTCGAAGAGATCGTGGATAAAAAACTGGTGAGTCGGGAGGCGTTGAGGCGCGGGATCGACAAGACGGAAAAATACAAGACCAGGGTCAGGGATTACGAACAGTCTCTCCTCTTCGGCACCTTCATACAGAAGATCGTGGCCGTGGATGTCAAGGTGAAGGAAGAAGAGCTGAAGGCCTACTACGATGAACACCGGAGCGAGTACACCTACCCGGAAATGATGCGGGTAAGCAGCCTCGTTTTCGGCAACAAGGATGATGCGGCGTCCGCGCTGGATAAATTGAGAAAGGGAACGGACGTTAACTGGATGAAGACCAATACCGAGGGGCAGGTGGACAAGAACACGCCTGGGCTCCTGCCTTTTGAAGGCGCCATCGTGACGGTAAAGGATTTTCCCGATGATGTGCGCAGGACGCTATCCGGCGCCCGCCCCGGCGACTTCAGGCTTTACGCGAGTCCTGAAGGCCATTTTTATGTGCTCTCCATTCAGGATGTGGTCCCTCCGCAACTGCAACCTTTTAATGAGGTGAAAGGTGCGGCGGCAAAAAAAGTTTTTAATCTCAAGCTGACGAAGGCGGTGGAAGACTGGGCTGACAAGCTCCGGGCTGTTGCTGAGGTAACGGTTTATCTGCCGGACAGCGGTAAATGGTAACTACTCAGGTCAGCCACTCGCTCTATCGCTTAGCGTGCTATAAGTCCTTGAAATTCGGCAGAGTCGGTACTTTTGCCCGCAGCGCCTGCGTCGGTAAAGCATCTGTACCCGGCACGCTTACAGCGCTTATTGCTCACGACTGACCTGAGCATCTGAGTAGTTACGGTAAATGACTCATTGAATATCCAAAAGGAGAACCATGGGTAACACCTCTATAAATCGAAGAACGCTCATAGCAGGGCTTGTCTTTTTTCTGTGCGGGGCGGTTCTCTCGGTGACCGGCGATACCGCGCTGGCGCAGAAAAAATTCGCCCGGAAAGAGTGTCTCGACTGCCACACCAAGTTCGCAAGCAAGTACTTCTCGATGAAAGACGTGCATCCGGTGGTCAAGGAGAAGAAATGCGAGGACTGCCATCTGAGGCACGGGATCATCCCGAAACTGATCCTGAAAAAAGAAGGAAACGACCTCTGCTTCGCGTGCCACGGCAAAGAAAAGATCGGAATGAACAAGCCGAGCGTGCATACGGCGCTCAAAACGGGGAAGTGCACCCTTTGCCATAATCCTCACGCGTCTCAGGCGCCGCACCTGCTCTCCAGTGAAGGCAACGAGGTCTGTTATCAGTGCCATACGAGAGGGGCCTATGAGAAAAAAGTCGTGCATAAGGCCCTCCAGACAGGGGGCTGCAGAACGTGCCATCTTTCCCACAGTTCTGATCAGCGCAATCTGCTGGTAACGGCGGAAACGCCTCTCTGTCTTTCCTGTCACGATAAGGGGGCGGTATCGTTCAAGAAGTCGCACGGAGGGTATCCGGTGGAAACGAAATCCTGTTCCCTCTGTCATGACCCCCATTCCTCATCTCAGCCAAAGCTCCTTAAAACGAGCGTCCATAATCCTGTCGCTGCGGGGAGCTGTGACGCGTGCCATAACCCTCCTGCCTCGCCGAAACCTTTCGAAACCGTTCAGAGCGGAGGAAAGCTCTGCATCGTGTGCCACGACGAATCGGCCATCAAGTCCGGCGGGAGTATCGAGCATGCGCCGTTCAAGGACGGGATGTGCCTTTCCTGCCATGGTCCTCACGCTTCAGCAAACCCGAAACTGCTTGCTCAGGACG
>Ga0209342_10001350_pt1 | contig 27591 bp, 23 predicted proteins | sample RifCSP16_2_FD_184023 | JGI IMG/M metagenome (GOLD analysis project Ga0209342, IMG submission 184023) | Soil microbial communities from Rifle, Colorado - Rifle CSP2_sed 16_2 (SPAdes) (version 2) | ecosystem: Environmental > Terrestrial > Deep subsurface > Rock core/Sediment | place: Rifle...
CGGGATCAACCTCCGACCCTACGACGACGGCTCGGTGGGAGTGGCCCTCGATGAGACCGGGGGCGGGGACGACCTGCGCGCGATCCTCGAGGCGTTCGCCGGCGGTTCCGTCCCCTTCGCCGCCGAGGAGCAGGCGGGGGAGGCGACCATTCCCGCGCCCCATGCGCGGACGAGCGCCTTCCTGACCCACGGCGTGTTCAACCGCCACCACTCGGAGCACGAGATGCTCCGCTACCTGCACCGCCTTCAGGCGCGTGACCTCTCGCTCGTGCACTCGATGATCCCCCTCGGCTCCTGCACCATGAAGCTCAACGGGACGGCGGAGATGATCCCGGTGACGTGGGCGGAGCTGGGCAGGGTTCATCCCTTCGCCCCCGCCGAGCAGGCGCGCGGCTATCACGAGATCTTCGCCGACCTCGAGCGCTGGCTGGCCGAGATCGCGGGGCTGTCCGCGGTGTCGCTGCAGCCGAACTCCGGGGCGCAGGGGGAGTACACGGGCCTTCTCGTCATCCGCGCCTATCACAGAAGCCGCGGCGAGGGCGGGCGCGACATCTGCCTGATCCCCGTGTCCGCTCACGGCACCAACCCCGCGAGCGCGGTCGGGGCCGGCTACCGCGTGGTGCCGGTGGCGTGCGACGCGCGCGGGAACATCGACGTCGCCGATCTGCGAGCCCGGGCGGAGGAGCATCGGGAGAGACTGGGCGCGCTCATGGTCACCTACCCTTCGACGCACGGCGTCTTCGAGGAGGCCATTCGTGAGATCTGCGAGGTCGTGCACGAGCGCGGCGGACAGGTCTACATGGATGGGGCGAACATGAACGCGCAGGTCGGCCTCACGCGGCCCGGCGACATCGGCGCCGACGTCTGCCACCTCAACCTGCACAAGACCTTCTGCATCCCCCACGGGGGAGGGGGCCCCGGCATGGGCCCGATCGCGGTTGCGCGACACCTCGAGCCCTTCCTCCCCGGCCACCCCGTCGGGGGGATGGGCGGACCGCAGAGCGTGGGCACGGTCTCCGCCGCCCCCTGGGGCAGCGCGAGCATCCTCGCCATCTCCTGGGTCTACATCCGTCTCATGGGAGCGGAAGGGCTGCTCCGGGCGTCGGAGGTGGCGATCCTGAACGCCAACTACATGGCGAAGCGCCTCGAGCGCCACTACCCGATCGTTTACTCCGGCGCGCACGGACGCGTCGCGCACGAGTTCATCCTCGACTGCCGGCCGTTCAAGAAGGTGGGGGTGGAGGTCGACGACGTCGCGAAGCGGCTCATGGACTTCGGTTTCCACGCGCCCACGATGTCCTGGCCGGTGGTGGGGACGCTGATGGTCGAGCCGACGGAGAGCGAGTCCAAGGCTGAGCTGGACCGCTTCTGCGACGCCATGATCGCGATCCGCGAGGAGATCCGCGCCGTCGAGGAGGGCCGCCTCCCGGTGGCGGAGAGCCCGCTCCGTCGCGCGCCCCACACCGCGCGGGCGGTTACGGCTGCGGAGTGGAACCGGCCCTACAGCCGCGAGCAGGCGGTCTTCCCGGCCCCGTGGGTGAGGGAGTCGAAGTTCTGGCCCGCCGTGGCTCGCGTCGACAACACCTGGGGCGACCGCAACCTCTTCTGCACCTGCCCGTCGGTGGAGGACCTCGCCCTCTAGGGCCCCGCGGTCTCCCCCTCGATGGAGCGCCGACCTTCGCCCCGCCGCGTCCCGCCCTCTCCCGCGTCCCGCGGCCGCGCGGGCGCGGCCGGGCGCGCCCCGATGCGTCTCATCCTCGTCCCCGCCGCCATCACGCTGGGGGTGACGCTCCTGCGGCTCGGCGGCGAGCTCCGGCATGGGCCGCCCGCGCTCTTCAGCCGTCTGCCCGGGGGCGGGCTCGCGCTCGTCGGGATCGCCTGGGTGGCCCCGGTCTTCGGCGCCTGGTTCGGCTATCGCCTGGGCCGCTCCGGCCTCGCCCCCCCCGGCAAGGGGCGGGCGCTCGGGCTGCCGCTCGCGGCGGCGGCGACCTTCTTCCTCGTTGGGTGGGTGGCCGAGAAGGCGGGCTGGGCGGCGAGCGCGAACGCGTTGATCGCCGTCTTCGCGGTCGGGGCCGTCCTCGCCCTGGCCGTATCGATCCCCGCGTGGCCCGCCCTCGGACAGCTGCTCGTCGCCTACGCCGTCGCCGCCCGCATTCCGGTGGCGGTGGTGATGCTCTTCGCCATTCTCGCCGGCTGGGGCACCCACTACGACGCGCCCCCGCCCGTCTTCCCGGCCATGTTGCCGCTGCGGCGCTGGCTGTGGACAGGGCTCCTCCCTCAGGCCACGATCTGGGTCGCCTACACGGTCGTCGTGGGAATGCTGTTCGGCGTCCTGGGCCAGGTCGTCGCCTCCCGCCGCCCGCCCGACTGACGCTGGGGCCGCCGAAGTGCGACGGCGGCCTTATAATCCCGCCTTGGGGGAGGGTTCGGTGTACGTCGACATCCCGGCCTATCGCGAGCTGCTCGGGGAGCTGACGCAGCAGCTCCGCGAGCACGGCAACCTCACGCTCATCCTCATCGACGCCTCCGAGCTCGCCCAGGTCGAGCACGACTACGGCTCGAGGGCCTTCAAGGAGGTCCTCTCGATAGTGACGCAGCTCGTGGGCGAGCTGCGGGGGGAGGAGGTTCGGACCGCGGACACCCTCGCCCTCGACGATCGGGGCGGCAATGCTTTCCTCCTGTTCCTGGCCCCGGGTCGGGGCGAGTCCGAGGGTCACCCGCGGATCTCCGACCTGGAGACCCTCGCCGCGCGCATGGGCGATCACCTCAACCGCAAGCTCGTCGGGCTGCGCTCGCCCTACCTGCGTGGCCGGCGGCGGGTGTCGGTGGGCTTCGCGGTGACCTTCTACAACCCACTCATCCTGCCCGAGAGGTTGGTGACGCGGCTGGTGGGGGAGGCCTGGGAGAGCGTGCGCATCCAGAAGATGCAAATCGACTTCCAGAGCCGCTGCCGCCTCCAGGACATCATGCTCGGCGACCAGGTCACGACCGTCTACCAGCCGGTCGTGGACCTGCAGCGGGGGGGGATCCACGGGCTCGAGGCGCTGTCGCGCGGCCCGGCCGGCTCCGCCCATGCGAGCCCGATCAGCCTCTTCGAGGCCGCCGCCGCCGCCGACCTCGTCTTCGAGCTGGACCGGCACTGCCGTCGCCGAGCGCTGCGGACCGCGCGTGACCTTCCCCCACCCTACAAGCTCTTCGTCAACGTCGTGCCCGCCTCCATGTACGACCCCGACTTCCAGGGCACGAGCCTCATCCAGCTTCTCGGCGGCCTCGGGCTCTCGCCGGAGCGGATCGTGCTCGAGGTGAGCGAGCAGTACGCGATCGAGAACTACACGCTCTTCGTGGAGGCCCTCCAGAACTTCACGCAGATGGGCTTCTCGATCGCGGTCGACGACATCGGCGCCGGCTACTCGGGCCTGGAAAAGGTCGCCCACCTCAACCCGCGCTATCTCAAGTTCGACATGCAGCTCGTGCGAGACATCGACAACAGCCACGTCAAGCGTGAGATGGCGCGGGCGCTCAAGGCCTTCGCGGACAAGATCGAGTCCAAGATCATCGCGGAAGGCATCGAGCGTGACGGGGAGCGCCAGGTCATCGTCGACCTCGGGATCGACTTCGGCCAGGGCTTCCTCCTGGGGCGCCCGGCCGAGCTCTCGACGTTCCCGCTCTCCGCGGCGGCAGTGGAGGGGCGCGGGCAAGCCCCCGCCTAGCCTCATGGCGGACACGAAGATCATCGTCAGGAACAACGGACCCTACCGTCTCGAGGGCGACAACATCGTGATCACGGACCAGGACGGCAACGTCTTCAAGCTGTCCGGGCGCACGGTCGTGTCGCTCTGCCGCTGTGGCAACTCCGCGAACAAGCCGTTTTGCGACGGCACCCACAACAAGGTGGGCTTCCAGTCCGAGTGCAAGGCCTTTGAGCTCCCGCCGCCCTCGCCCAAGAAGTGACGTCGGCCTGAGCGATGGCATTTCTCCTTGTTCCGGCGGCGGCGTTCACGCTCGTGACGTTCGTCCTCGCCGTCCTGTGGCGGCTCGGGCTCGCCCTCTTCCGGCGGTCGGCTCCCGGTTACTGGCGCCGGACGCTCGCCTGGCACGCGGGGCTCTTTGTGGTGCACGTGTTCGTGACCGTGCCTCTCGTGCTCGGGTACCTCTTCTCACGCGCCGGGGGGACTCGGCGCGATGAAGCCGCGTACGCCGGGCCCCGCATCGCCGCCGACGGGACGTGGCTGGTGCAGACACGGGAGAGCCTCGCGGCGGAGAAGCTTGGAAAGGCGGAGGTCGACTCCGCGGTGGCCGACGGCGCCGCGCGGCGCGCGGTCTCGCTCACGGCCCGCGATGGCGTGAAGCTGCGCGCCTTCCTCGTCCCGCCGCCGACCCCACCCCCGGATGGCGCGCCCCGCTTCGTGGCGGTGCTCGTCCACGGGCTCTTCCGCGGCGCCCTCGAGCTCGAGACGCCGGGCAGGATGCTGCGCGAGCTGGGCGGCGAGGTCCTGCTGCTCGAGCTCCGTAACCACGGCGGCAGCGCGCGCGCGAAGCCGACGTTCGGCCTCGACGAATCTCTCGACGTCCTCGCCGCGATCGAGTTCCTGCGCGCGCGCCCCGAGGCGCGCGGGCGCCCGCTCGTGCTCTACGCGGTGAGCCTCGGTACCGCGGCGGCGGCGCTGGCGGCGCCGCAGATCCCGGACCTCGCCGGGCTCGTCCTCGACGCGCCTATGGACGACCTCGGGGCCACCGCGAGGCACGAGCTTGCGACGGGGGGATTCTGGCAGTCGATCCGCGAGCCATGGGCGTCGACGATCCTCTGGTCGGCGCAGCACCTCGGTGGGGTGCCGGTCCAGGAGGTGAAGCCGCGCGACGGGCTGGCAAAGTTACCGCCGGACGTAGTCGTGCTCTTCATCGGTGCCGGCCGCGACGACCGAATGCCGCCCGAGTCCGTGCGTGCGCTGTTCGATGCGCTTCCGACGGCGCCAGGCCGGAAGGAGCTCTGGATCGAACCGGAAGCCACGCACGGCAAGGTCTGGCTTGCCGCCCCCGAAGAGTACCGGCGGCGGCTCGCGCACTTCTGCGAGACGGTCCTCGACCGCTGAACCGCCAAGAAGCCTCACTCGTGGGCCAGGACGATCGGCTGCGGGGGGCCGGAGGGGTGCGTGTAGGTCCCGGCGACGGACAGGAGGCCCTGGTCGGCGATGCCGCTGATGACCACAATCTCGTTGTCGCAGCCCGCAAAGTGGAAGCTCAGCTCGCGGGGGCTCGTCGCTACGCCGGTGAGGGCGCCCAGGCAGCCCTTGTCCGGAACGGCGAAGGGTTGTCCGCCCAGCGCGGGGCCCGCCTGCACGATGTCGTAGCCGCGCTCGTAGAACCGCGCGCCGCCCTCGGAGAGAAGCCAGCGGCCGCTCAGCGAGCGGGTGGTGACGGTGCTGCCCAGTGCCGCCGCACCGCCGCGGCCGTCACGGATGCTGAGACTCACGGGGAAGACCCCTTCACTGGAATAGACGTGCGTGACCGACGCCCCCGACCCGCTCACCCCGTCGCCGAAATCCCAGGTCAGCGTGAGAACGTCGCCGTCGGGATCGCTGGCGGTGGCCGTGAAGACGACGATGGTCACTCCCGTGATAACAACGCCCTCCGGGCTCCTCGAGAAGCTCGCGGTGGGAGATACGTTGGCTGGGCTGCCCCCGCCGCACGCGAGCCACACGCTCACCAGCAGCAGGATCGGGACCTTGACGAGGCGAGCGGACACCGCGCAAGAAGCTACGACCGCAGGCGGCGCTGGGTCAAGCGGACAGGAGGGGAGCGCCGCCGGCCGGACGCGCTCAAGTCTTCTTGCGCTCCCGCACGAGCCGCGCCGCCTCCAGGCGCGCGGCGAGATCGGCCTCGCCTCCGCGGTCGGTGGGACGGTAGTAACGCCGACCGGCGAGGCCCTCGGGTAGGCAGTCCATCCCCGCAACCCCCTCCGCCTCGTCATGGGCGTAGCGGTAGCCCTTGCCGTAGCCCAGTTCCTTCATGAGACCGGTGGGGGCGTTGCGGATCCAAAGCGGCACCGGCTCCGCGCGTGTCTCGAGCGCGTCCTTCGCTGCCTCGCCATAGGCTACGTACACGGCATTGCTCTTGGGCGCGGCGGCGAGGTAGACGACGAGCTCGGCGAGCGCCAGCGCCCCCTCCGGCATCCCGATGAAGTGCACGGCCTGCTGCGCGGCCATCGCCAGGGCGAGCGCCTGGGGGTCGGCGAGGCCCACGTCCTCGGAGGCGAAGCGCACGAGCCGGCGCGCGACGTAGAGCGGGTCCTCACCCGCCTCCAGCATACGCGCCAGCCAGTAGAGAGAGGCATCGGCGTCGGAGTTACGGATCGATTTGTGCAGCGCGCTGATGAGGTTGAAGTGCTCCTCGCCCGCCCGGTCGTAGAGGAGCGCCTTGCGCGCGAAAGCCTGCTGAACGGCGGCGGTGTCGAGACGCCGCCGGCCGTCCTCGCCCGGAGGTGAGGTCGTCACCGCGAGCTCGAGGACGTTGAGGGCGGTGCGGGCGTCCCCGTCGGAGGCCTGGGCGAGGAAGGCGAGCGCGCCCTCCTCGACCTCCGCCCGCCACTCGCCGAGCCCGCGCTCGGGCTCGGTCAAGGCCTGGCGGAGGATCACGATCAGCTCCTCCGGGGCCAGGGGCTTGAGGACGACCACCCGGGAGCGCGAGAGGAGGGAGGCGTTGACCTCGAAGGAAGGGTTCTCGGTCGTGGCCCCGATGAGCACGATGTCGCCCGATTCGACGTGGGCGAGCAGAGCGTCCTGCTGGGCCTTGTTGAAGCGGTGGATCTCGTCGATGAAGACGATCGTGCGTCGTCCCTCGCGGCGCCGCCGCTCCTCGGCCGCCCGCAGGATCTCGCGCACCTCCTTGACGCCCGAGAGCACGGCGCTCATGGACTCGAAGTGGGCCCGCGTCATGCGCCGGATGACGTGGGCGAGGGTCGTCTTGCCGGAGCCGGGCGGCCCCCACAGGATCAGCGAGCGGAGCTGGTCCTGCTCGATCGCCCGTCGCAGCGGCCGGCCCGGCCCCAGCGACTCCTCCTGGCCGAGGATCTCGTCGAGAGTCCGCGGTCGGATGCGGTCCGCGAGCGGGGCGTCCCGTCGCGTCTCGTCGCCTCGCCGGTCGGCCCTGGGGGTGGCGGGGGCGGCATCCGGGAAGAGCGTGCCCGAGGTCTCGTCGAGCGGGCGGGGCATGATTCCCCTCAGGCCTCGATCACGGCCAGGTGATCCGCCTTGGCGCCCACGACCGCGTCGAGCGGGATGGATCGGTCGAAGGTGGCGAGGCGCCCTCCGTGCGCCCTGGCCAGTGCCAGCAGATACACGTCCGTGAGCTGGCGATGGCCGACGGCGAGGTCGGCTCGGAACACCCGTGTGTCGCAGAGCGAGATGTCGTCCGGCCAGAAGACGTGATGGCCGCTCGCACGAAACCGCCGCAGGCGTTCGGCCAGGCCCGCGGGCCGTTCCGGGGCCCTGGAATAGGCGGGATTCGAGAGGATCCGGATGAGGCCGTTCTCGGTGAGCGGACAGGTCGCCCAGCCCCCGGACTTGTGGGCGCCAAACCACCGGTGCGACGGCTCGTGGTGGACGTGCTCGGGGTCGAAGAGGGCGACGAGGAGGTTGACGTCCAGCAGCGCCGGCCGCCTCACGGCTCGTCGCGCAGCCGGTTTACCAGATCCAGGGTGGGCTTCGGACTGCCCGCGGGGTGTCTCGGCAGGAGCGGCACCCCGTTCCGGACTCGGGGCGGGCGTGCCGGCTCCAGCGCCCTGCGCGCGAGCTCGGAAAGAACCTTGCCTGCCGTTGTCCCACGGTTGGCCGCGAGATCCTTGGCCGCCCGGAGGATGTCGTCGTCGATGTCCAGTGTCGTGCGCATGCCGGATCATCCCGCATCACGCATCTGATGTCAACACTGTTACCTTTCTACCCGTTCCAGACCGAGTTCGAACGCCGCTCTCAGCTTCTCCAACTTTCCTGAGGCCTTCCCGTTTCAGTTGAGCCACCTAGACGGCGTTGCCGGGCGGCCTCGAAGAGCAGGACCGCGGCCGCCGCGCCGACGTTGAGGCTCTCGACGGGAGCGGCGAGGGGGATCGCGAGGCGCGCGGCGGCGCGACGCAGGAGGTCCGGCGGAAGCCCCGCGCCCTCGCTGCCCAGGAGGAGGGCCACCGGCCCGGCGAGATCGACCTCGTCGTAGCGGCGGTTGCCACCGGCATCGGCGGCGAGCACGACGATCCCGCGGGCCTCGAGGCGGTCCACGATCGCCCCCGCCTTGACGCCGCGCACCTGCGGCAGGCGGAAGGCGCTACCCATCGACCCGCGGAGCGCCTTCCACGAGAAGGGGTCGGCACAGCCCTCGGCGACATACGCGCCGGTCGCCCCCGCGGCCTCCGCCGTGCGCAGCAGGGCGCCGACGTTGCCCGGGTTCTGTACTCCCGTCGCCACGACTACGAGGGGGACACCGCGGAAGATCCACTCTTCGTCGAAGACGGGCCGCCGCGCGATCGCGAGCAGCCCCTGCGAGGTCTCCGCCTCCGAGAGCGAGGCGAGGAGGTCGTGGTGCATGCGGCGCAGCGGCACCTTGCGAGCGGCGAGGGCCTCGAGCGCGGCACGCCCCCGGGGTGAGGCCTCGGCCTTCGGCGAGGCCACCGCCTCCGCCACCTCCACCCCGGCCCCGAGCGCCTCCAGGACGAGCCTTGGGCCCTCGAGCAGGCACAGCCCGCGCTCCGCCCCCCGCTCCCGCAGCGCACGGAGGCGCCGGAAGACGGGATTCGCGCGGCTGCGGACGATGTCCAGGGCGACGGCCATCGGCGGGGGCGTGATACTATCACCGCTTCCGAGGCAGTGAGAGCGCGCCCATGATCGAAATCAAGAAGAGGCTTCAGGAGGAGATCAAGACGCTCGAGTACGAGCTCAAGGTCCATCTCCCCAAGGAGATCCTCAAGGCGCGCGAGCACGGCGACCTCCGCGAGAACGCGGAATACAAAGCGGCCAAAGAGCGGCAGACGTTCCTCCAGGCCCGCGTCGCGCAGCTCCACAGCCGCCTCGCCGCCCTGTCGATGGTGAATCTCGATCGCATCCCGCGCGACAAGGTGGGTCTGGGGTCGATCATCCACGTCCGCCAGTCGGACAACGGGGAGAAGGCCGTCTTCGAGATCGTGGTGGCCGAGGATTCGGATCCGACGATCGGCCGCATCTCCCCGTCCTCGCCCATCGGCAAGTGTCTCATCGGCCACGAGGAGGGCGACACGGTCGAGGTGCGGGTGCCTGCCGGCAGCCGGACGTACGAGATCACGAAGCTCGTGACGGTCCACGACCAGATGCGGGAGGGCGAGTAGGAGGAGCCGGGCATGGCCCTGCCCGAGCTCGCCTTCGCCGACCTCGGGGAGGACCCCGCGCCGACGGTCGCACGGCTCCCCGCGGCGGCGGGAGTCGGCCAGCTTCTCGGCCCCGGGGGACAAAGCCTCCTTCTCGCCCCCACCTCGAACCTGCGTCGCTGGGCGGCGGCCCGACTGGGCCTCGGCGGGCCGCCGAAGCCGGGGCGGCGCCCTCCCACGAGCCTCCGGGGCGTGGCATCCGCCGTTGCCTGGGCGCGGACGGCCGCCCCCTTCGAGCAAAGGCTGCTCTACGAGCGGCGGATGGCCGCCCTCGTCCCGACCGCGGCCCGCCGCGACCTCAAGCCCCCGGCCTTCCTGCACCTCGACCCCGCCGAGCGCTTCCCGCGCCTGAGCGTGCGGAGCGCGGCCGCGGAGCCGCAGGGCCTCTTCGGGCCGTTTCGCAGCCGACGCGCGGCGGAGACCGCACGCGAGGCACTGCACCGGCGCTTTCCGCTGCGCCCCTGCGACTACACGTTCGAGCCTGACCCCGCGCTTCCCCTCGGCCTCGGCTGTCTGTTCGCCCAGGTGCGCAGCTGCGCCGCCCCCTGCCTCATGCGTACGAGCGAGGAGGACTACCGCGCCCTCGCCGCGCGCGCGGCCGCGTACCTCGGCGATCCCGACGCGCGGGTGCAAGGCGCCGACACGATCGCGGCACCGGTCGCGGCGATTGACCAGAGCCGGGCGCTCGTCGTGGACCCGGGTCGGAGCGAGATCGGGCTCTACCCGGTGCGGGCGGGTCGCGTGCTCGAGCATGCGGCCGTCGTTGCGCCGGCGGCGACCCTCGCCGAGGCCGTCGCCCGCCTCGATTGGCCGGACGGGGAAGGCGCCGACGACTGGGCCTGGCTCTCGGCCTGGATCCACGGGCCGAAGGGTCGACGCTCCTTCCTGCCCGTACCCGATCCCGCGGACCGCGCGGACCTCCTTCGCCGCGTGTGGGCAGCGCTTCCCCCGCGTCTCGCGACCGCGCACGAGCGGTGATAACGTAGGGGCCCCCGCGGGGGCAGTGTGAGAGAGTACTCGCCGAGGAAGCGCACCGCGCTCGTCTTCGCCGGCAGCGGGACGAGCGGGGCCTACCACGCCGGTGCCCTCCGCGCCCTCGACGAGAGCGGCGTCCGGATCGACCTGGTCGTGGGCTCGGGAATCGGGACGGTGGCGGCCGCGTACGCGGCGGTCATGGGGGGGCCGAAGCTCTACGGTCCCCGCGGCTTCTGGGACGGCGTCCGGCGGAGCTCCTTCTACCGTGTTCGGCCGACCGTGCGCCTCGCCCTCGGCCTCCTCTCCGCCTCCTTCGCGATCTTCGCCCTTCCCCTCGTCGCGGGCCTGGTGCTGGGCCTGCTCTTCCCGTTGCTGCTGATACTCGAGCGTGTCCTGCCGGGGTCGGTCTCGCGGCTGCTCGCGCGGCTATGGGTGGCGCCGGACGCGCTGAGCGGGCCCTACCTTGGGGCGCAGGCGGTCCCCGTCTTCGCCCTCGCCCTCCTGGCCATGGTCGCGCTGGCGTTCGCGTACGTGCGAGGCCGCCGGCGCGTCGCCGAGAGCTTCGAGTCGCTCCTCGACGCGCGGCCTGCCCTCGCCCGCTTGCGCCGCGGTCTGTGGGAGATCGCGCGCGGGGCGGCGCTCGAGGGCTTCCCGGCTTCCGACCGCGAGCTCGGGCGTCGCTTCGTGGCCCTGCTCGCCGACAACCTCGGCCAGCCCGGCTTCCGGGAGCTGGTGTTGCGGGCGGCCGACCTCGACACGGGCGGCGTTCTCCGCTTCGTCCTGCTACGCGACGGGGCGGGCGCCACCAGCGACGCCCCGCCACGGAGGCGGCCGGGCGCTCTCGCCGACGCCGTCGACCTCCGCACGCCCGGGCTTGACGGGCTCTTCTTCGACGCGGTCGCGACGGGGCTGCTCCCACCGCTCGCCCTTCCGCTACGGCGCGTGTCCTTCCCGAAGGGTGGCCTTCACCCGGGTGAGACCCACCGCCTCACCGACGCGACGCTCGTCCCCGGCGCGGGCATCGCGGAGGCGCTCGATCGTTCTGGTGACGGGCGCCCCCGAGACGCACGGCCCCCTGGCCCGCCGCCGGGGCCCGACGGCGCGGATCGACGCCACGATGAGAGCGCTCGAGCGACAGGCCCTGCGCGAGCTGACGGAGGTCGAGCGTCTCAACCGGATGGTGGGGACGATGGGCCATTGGGCCGAGGGCCGGCGCGCCTGGCAGGACCCGGCTACGGGCCGCACCTACCGGGAGGTGGACGTCTGGGCCATCCGGCCCGCGCGCCGGGTCCCGGGGCCGATGGAGCTCGACGGCACGCGAGAGCCCGCGACCGAGGTGCTCCAGACGACGGACGACCTTCTCCAGCAGGGTTATCGCGACGCCCAGCAGCAGTTCGTCGAGCCCGTGGTGGGGGCGTCCCCGCTGCCGGAGCGCGAGGAAGGGACCTTGGGCGAAACCCAGCCCGTGGGCCTCTGAGCAGAGTGGGCGCGGAGAAGGAAGGGGCTTCGTGAGCGAGCGGGGGCGGGGGACGACGTCGGTTCATGGCCGCGGTGGCGCCAAGCCGGGTCCGCTCACGACACCCATCGTCCAGAGCTCCACCTTCGTCTTCGGCTCCTCGGCGGAGGTGCGTCGCTACCTCGAGGGGGACGAGGAGCTCTACCTCTACACGCGCTACGCCAACCCCACGCTCCGCGCGCTCGAGGAGGCGCTCGCGGCGCTGGAGGGCGCCGAAGAAGGGCTGGTCTTCGCCTCCGGCATGGCCGCGATGTCGACCGCCATCCTCTCGCTCGTCAAGGAGGGCGACGAGGTGCTGGCGAGCGCCTCGCTCTACGGCGGCACCACCCGTCTGCTCCGCGAGGTGCTCCCCGGCCTCGGCATACAGACCCGCTTCGTGCCCCTCGCCGAGCTGCCGCGGGTGGACGCGCGGGCCGGGGACCGAAGCCGGGTGCTCGTCATCGAGAGCCCGACGAACCCGACCGTGGACATCGTCGACATTGCCGCGGCGGCCGCCGCCGCGCACGCACGAGGCCTCGTGGTCGTCGCCGACAACACCTTCGCAACCCCGTTCCTGCAGCGGCCTCTCGCCCTCGGCGCGGACCTGGTCATGCATAGCCTCACCAAGGCGCTCGCCGGGCACAGCGACGTGATCGGAGGCGCCCTCGTCGGGCGGCGGGACCGGATCGAGCGCGCCCGCTCGCTGCTGAAGGTCCTCGGGGGGTGCATGGATCCGCACCCCGCCTACCTCGTCCAGCGCGGTCTCAAGACGCTGCACCTCAGGGTGGCACGCCAGTGTGAGACCGCCCTCGCGCTCGCGACCCGGCTCGAGGGCCACCCCCGCCTCCGCCGTGTGCTCTACCCCGGGCTAGCCTCGCACCCGGGACACGAGGTGGCGCGGCGGCAGATGACGGCCTTCGGAGGGCTGGTCACGCTCGTCCTCGACGGCGGGCTCGCCGCCGCCGAGCGCTTCTACGACCGCCTGCGCCTGGTGGCGCGGGCGGCGAGCCTGGGCGGCGTGGAGTCTCTGGCCAGCCTGCCCGTGCACACCTCGCACGCCGGGCTCAGCGAGGCGCAACTCCGCGAGGCGGGGATCGATGCCGGGATGGTGCGGATGTCGATCGGCGTCGAGGATGCCTCCGACCTGCTCGCCGATGTCGAGCAGGCGCTCGAGGCAGTGTAGAGTGACGGTCACCAGAGGCCCGCTGCTGGCGGAAGCGTCGCGCACCCCGCTCCGCGCTCCGGCAAGGTAGTGCCGAGCCGGCGATGCTTCCTGCCCTCCACCAGCAGATCATCAGCCTCGGCCTCCTTGGCCTCGGCGTTTACTTCACGGTCCAGCTCGCCCGCGGGCTCGCCGGCTACCTCCGCTTCCGGCGGGTCGCCCCCACGGCCATCCTCAGCTGGCCCGCGCCCCCGCCCGCGCAGCTGCCCTGGCTCGTCGGGCTGGGTGTCCTGGGCGCGGTTCTCGCGGTCGTGAACGGCTGGCTGCAGCGGCCGTTCCACCACGTGTTCGGGCTCGCGGTGATGGCGGCCTACTTCCTCCTCATGGTGCCGCTCGCCACCCGGATCCGGCTCGGGCTGTACCGCGACGGGGTCTGGGCAGACGCGTGCTTCCTGCGCTGGGCGGAGGTGGCGCGGATCGCCTTCCGCGAGACCCCGGACATCGTCCTCATCCTCCTGCCCCGACGGGGCACGCGGTCCTTCCGTCTCCCCGTGCCCCCGGCCGAGTACGGGGCGGTACGGAAGTTGCTGGCGGAGAAGGCCCGCGCGGGGGCCCTCAGCCTCGAGCCCGCGATCCTCGGCCTCTGAGCCCACGCGGCTTTTTTGCGATTCTTGACTCGCCCTCGTGGCGGCGTCAGGTTATCGTCGAGAGGAATGATTCGCACGGTCGCGGTGACGCTGACTCTTCTCGCCCGGCTCGCGGAGGCGGTCCCCTCCGCCTCCGCTCGGCACGTGCGGGCGTCGCTCGTAGCGGAAACGAATGCGATCGTGCCCGGTCGTCCGCTCCTCGCCGGTGTGCGACTGCAGATGGACCCCGGTTGGCACACCTACTGGCGCAATCCGGGCGATTCCGGCCTGCCGACGCGGATCCGATGGCAGCTTCCGGCCGGCTTCGCCGCGGGCGAAATCCGCTGGCCCTATCCGGAGCGCTTCTCGAGCGGACCCGTCGTGAGCTACGGCTACGCGGAAGAGGTGCTGCTGCCGGTGGAGATCGCCGTGCCCGCCTCGGCCGCCGGCCGCGTCCGGCTCGCCGCGCGGGTGGACTGGCTGGAGTGCCAAGAGGCGTGCCTGCCCGGGAAGGCCGAGGTCGAGCTCGTCCTGCCCGTCCGAGCCTCGGGGGCGCCGAGTGCGGCCGCCCCGCTCTTCGCGGACACGGCCCGACGCCTGCCCGTGCGCGCCTCGGCCTGGAGCGTCCGTGCCCGTATGGAGCCGGGTGCGCTCGCCCTCCGCCTCCGGCCGCCGACCGGCACCACGCTCCGGGGAGCCTACTTCTACGCGGTCACGCCCCGAGTGCTGGACTACTCAGGGCCCCAGGCGCTGGCCGGCTCCGGGCCGGCCCTCCGGCTCGTGCTGCCCCGTGATCCCAACGGCGTCGCCTCCCCCGAGCGTCTGGTTGGGGTTCTCGTCGCCGAGACGGCCGGGGGGACGATCGCCCTCGAGGTGAACGTGCCCGTCGCGTCGGGTGCCGCCTCGTCTGCTTCATCCCCGTCCGAACAGGAGAAGAAACGATGAAGACACCGCTCGCGTTTCTCGTCGCCTCTCTCGCCGGCGCGATCGTCGCCGTGCTGCCGGCGGCCGCGCTCGCCCAGGCGGTGGTGGGCCAGCCCGCCCCCGCTTTCTCCCTCCCCGACAGCAATGGGAAGACCCACGCCCTCGCCGACTTCAAGGGTCGCTTCGCGGTGCTCGAGTGGTGGAACTACGAGTGCCCGTTCGTCCGGAAGCACTACGGGAGCGGCAACATGCAGGATCTGCAGAGAAGGTGGACCGGCAAGGGCGTCGTCTGGGTCACCATCAACTCCTCCGCCCCCGGCAAGCAGGGCCACGTGAACGGGGCCAAGGCCAACGCGCTGATGAGGGAAGGGGGCGGTGCCGCCACCGCGGTGCTCCTCGACCACGACGGAAAGGTCGGCCGGCTCTACGGGGCGAAGACGACGCCGCACATGTTCGTCGTGGACCCGAAGGGCATCCTCTTGTACGCAGGCGGGATCGACGACAAGCCCACGACCGACCTCGCCGACGTCAAGGTGGCGAGGAACTACGTCGAGGCCGCGCTCGGGGAGGCGACGGCGGGCAAGCCCGTCACCGTGACGAGCAGCCAGCCCTACGGCTGCTCGGTCAAGTACGGGGACTAGCCCCGGCCGGGCCCGTCAGAGAGAGGCGCACTCTGTCCGCGGCCTCGGCCTGGGCCACGTGCGAGGGGTCGGGGACGAGCGGGTCGCCCGTGCGCTGCAGCGCGAGGGCGGGGCAGAAGGGGAACGAGGCGAGCGCGCCCCCCGAGGCCACGAGCCGGTCGTTCGCCGCCTGCGACACGGCCGCCGCCTTCGCCCTTGCCGGGGAGGTCGGCCACAGCTCAAGGAGCCGCGTCTGCCGGACGTTGCCGAGCGCGGCCTTGCGCCACTGCAAGCAGGGGAAGACATCGCCCTCGGGATCGATGGCGAGTGTGGTCCGGCCGAGGCCGCAGTTGATGCCGCCCGCCCCCCGCGTCTCGTGCGGAAGCTGGCCGAGCGAGGCCAGCTTTTCGAAGAGCCGCTCCACCGCCGCCGCCGAGGCCCGGTAGGCGAGGGGCGCCGGATCGCCGTCGTCCCGAGGCGTGATCGTCGGGTCCACGCGGTAGGGGACTCCACGGTCGGCGGCGAGGGTCGCCATCGCCTCGAGCTCGTGCTCGTTGAGGCGCGTCAGCGGGGTCTTGAGCACCACCGTCGCCCCGCGGGCGAGCAGACGGTCGAGGCCGCGGAGCATGGCCTCGAAGGAGCCGGGGGTCGCCGTCGCCCGATCGTGTGTGGCCGGGTGCGCGCCATGGAGGCTCAGCTCCACCGCGAGCGGGCGCAACGCGGCGAGCTCGCCCGCCATCCGCTCGGTGACGAGCGCGCCGTTCGTCAGCACGCGCAGGGCGAGACCCCGTTCCCGCACACCCCGGGCGATGGCCAGGAACTCCGGGTGGGTGAGCGGCTCGCCTCCGGTGAGAGCCACGAAGAGGGTACCCAGGCTACGCAGGTCGTCGAGGACGGTCAGCCACTCCGCCCCCGCGAGCCGCCGAATGTCGTGGCGCCGCGGGTTGTAGCAGAAGACGCAGCGCCAGTTGCAGGCGTAGGTCAGCTCGAGGCTGGCGGCGAGAGGCTGGGCGCGCTCCAGGGCCATCCGCTTGAGCTGCGCCGACGGCGTCCATCCCCCGGACATCCCTCAGCCCTCCCTGACGAGCCCACGCGCGCCGAGCGAGGCCAGAAACTCGCGCACATCGTCCCTCGCGCGATCGGGCTCGACCTCGAAGCGCTCCACGAGGGCTCCCGCGAGCGCTGTCTCGTCGCGCTCCTCGAGCAGCGACCAGAGGAGGCCGCCGGCGGCGTTGAGGCCGAGGACGCGACGGCCGGCGAGGTCCATCACGACCGTCTCCTCGCCGATCGACTGCCAGGCGAGATCGGGACTACGACGCAGGGGCATGTCAGCTCGAGATCGGTCCGATCCCGCCGCAGTCGGGGCCCTCGGCCGGCGTCTTTCCGCAGGCCGCCATGAGACCCGGCTGGGCCTCGAGGGGCTGCTCCCAGGCCACCGCCGGCTTCTCGTAGGGGAGCCGCCCCGCGGGCACCACGCCCGGCGTCGCCGGGGCCCCCTCATCCTTCCGTGGATCTGCCACCTTCTTCCAGTCTATCCGTCGCCGACCATCGCCGTCCAGACACACCCACGGTCCCGCCCCGTCGCTCTCACGGCAGGGGCACTTCCACCGCGTGGATCACGCCGGACTCGCTGCCGACGAGGATCGTGTTGGGGCTCACCCCGATGTCGAGCGACGGAGCGCCCACCGCCGCCTGGCCGTCGCCCAGCGTGACCGAGGTCTGTGCCGGCGGGTCCTGGCTGAAATCGAGCTGGTAGAGCTTGCCGTCGCTGCCGCCGACGTAGACGTAGGTCGTCCGCGGCACGAAAAGGACGATCGAAGGGACCACCGACGGCCCCAGGGTCAGCGACCAGTTCTCGGTGAGGCGGAGCGGGGAGTCGGAGACGCTCCGGACCTTCGTGTTCGTGGAGAAGAAGAGCGCCGTGCCCGCTCGGTCCGGGAACACGAAGCCTCTCACCGGCCCGTCGCCGGTCGGGAACGTGCGGTCGTCGACGCCGGTCGCGGCGTCGAGCGAATAAAGGACGCCGTCATTGGTCCCAACGTAGACCCTGTCCCCGCGTACGATCGGGCTGCCGTCGATGCTGCCGAGGTCGCGGGACCAGCGGCGACGCAGTTCGTCGGGGGCCGGGCCGAGGTCGAAGCACCACAGCGTGCTGCCGCTCGCGCCGGAGCCACGGCGGCTCGCGACGTAGACGCGGCGGTTCGCGTAGTCGACCGAGGCCTGGGCGCTGATGATGCCGATCGGACCCGAGCCGTCGGTCTCGGCGGGGCCGATCCCCAGGTTGTCGAAGCTGTCGATGACGCTCCCGGTGGCGAGGTCGAGGACGTGGAAGGCGCTGCCCGACGTGTTCCACGTCCCCACCATGACGTAGTCCCAGAGGCCGCCGAAGCGGACGAACATCGCCGACGGGGCGGCGAGGACGGGCGAGCCCAGGCTCGTCGGCCAGACCAGCGCCCCCGTGCGGGCGTCGAGTGCCGTCACCATCCCGTCGAAGGAGCCAATGAAGACGACGGAGCTCGCGAGGCCCACGGTCACGGGTGCGATCGGGGAGCGGGCGTAGGCGACGCCCCCCAACCGGTACTGGACCCAGGGACCGGGCCAGACCCCACCGCCCGAGCCACGGTCCATGGCGTGCACCGTGTGGTCGTTCGATACCGCGATGATCCCGTCGAAGCCGATCGCGGGGGCAGAGACCGATGTCGCCGCGGTGGTGTAGCGCCACTTCTCGGGGCCGGCGGTGGCGTCGAAGGGGTGGCCTCTCGCGACCCGGCCCCCGGAGAAGCCCGCACCCGTGTCCACGAAGACCGAATAGCAGTAGCGGATGTCCAGCTCGAGCCCGCCGTGGGGCCACGCCGCCTTGGTGTCGGTCGTCCAGGGCGGTCCGGAGAGGATCTGCTCTCCGTCGACGACCCCGCCGGTGGGGGAGGTCACGAACGTGCAGTTCGAGGTCGGGGTGGGGGCCTTGCGCCAGCGGATGTGGATCGCAGCGGCAGTCCCGGTGGGGTTGACCCACTGGATGACGTTCTCGCCCGATGCCCCGACCCCGCGCGAGGTGATGGCGAAGAAGGCGACGTCGTCGTCGGGAGGAATGGCGCCCACCATCACCGGGAGCTCGTTCGATACCATCGGCCCCCCGCAGGTGGGGGTCGTCGTCTCGACGAGGAAGTACGTGCCGGTACCGGGGAAGTCGGCTCCGTTGATCACGTAGGTGCTGCCGGTCTGACCGGGGATCGGGGTGATCGCGCCGGCGGTCACGTTGCGGTAGCCCCACTGGCGGGCGAGGACGGGCCCGCCGCCGGTCTCGGCGGCGCTCACCGTCCCCCCGAGGCAGCTGAGGCACACCGTGGTGGGCCCCGGGGTCGAGATCGACACCGTGGCGAGGTCGCCGGCGGAGAAGGTGCGGCTCGCGACCGCCCAGCAGCCGTCCTGGCGCGCCTGCACGGAGAGAACGTGGAGGCCGGGGGTCAGCCCGAAGAGCGTGATCGTCGGCGCGTAGCGGACGACCGGACCATCGAGGCTCCACCGGTAGGTGTCATAGCCCGTTCCCGCGGACCAGGTCCCGACGTCGGCGGAGCAGATCCAGTCCGGTCCGGCGATCGCGACGCCGAGGCCGAGGGTGAAGCGACGGCTGCGTATCGCGGGGGCGGAGGGGTGGGAGAACTGGAGCTGGTACCGGCGTCCGGCGAGGTCGATCTCGAGGTCGGTGAACGTGGCCCGACCCGCGCTGACGGGGACCGCGGTCGTGCCGCCGAGGATGGCCCCCGCCGTCCCCGTCCCGGGTACGATGCCCGCCGTGACCGTGTCCGCGTCGCAGGTCACGGGGTTGCCGCCGTCGTCCTGCACCTCGACGACGGGCTGGGTCGCAAGCGGCATACCCGGGTCCCCGCAGGAGGAGGGATGCTGGACGAGGGCGAGCCGGCGCGGGCGGCAGGCAGTGCTGAGAAGGATGGCGACGTCGTCGGTCTCGTAGACCACGACCGCCGTGTCCAGCCACCCGTCGCCATTGAGGTCCTGGACGGCGAGGGCGATCGCCCCCTGCCCGGCCACCCAGTCCTCGGGGGGCTCGAAGCCGATGCCGCCGCTGCCGCGGAGCACCTTGAGCCCGGTGGCGGCGACGGCGAGGTCGAGGTCGCCGTCGCGGTTCAGGTCGGCCATCGTCATGAAGAGCGGCCGATCGTTTCCGTCGAGCCGGACCGGGGCGTCGAAGGTCCCGCTGCCCTGGTTGCGGAAGACGGACAGGCCGGAGCCGCCGAGGTCGGCGGTGGCGAGGTCGGCGTCGCCGTCGCCGTCGAGGTCGCCGGCGGCGACCGAGAACGGGTTCGAGTCACCGCTCGCCACCGGGAGATCGGCGGTTTTCGCGAAGCTGCCGTTGCCGGCGCCGATGAGGATGCTGACGTTCGACGATTGTTCGTTGGCCACCGCGAGGTCGAGGTCGCCGTCCCCGTCGAGGTCGGCGACGGCGATCCCGGTCGGGGCACTCCCGGCCGCGACCGACGGCTGCGGGGTGAAGCTCCCGCCCCCGTCGTTGAGGAGCACCGTCACCGTGCCCGGCGTCTCGCGGTTGCAGACCGCGAGGTCGAGGTCCCCGTCGCGGTCGAAGTCCCCGACGACGAGCGAGTCCGGGGAAGCGCCGGCGGAGACGGAGGTCGAGGTGAAGACCCAGGCCGTCGGGGTGGCGAGGAGGATCGACACCGAGCCGCTGGTGGTATTGCTCACCGCAAGATCGATCCGGCCGTCGAGGTTGAGGTGGGCCGCCACCACCGAGTCCGGCCGCTGTGCCACCGTCTCGGTGCTCTGGAGCACGAACGAGCCCGCACCGTCGTTGCGCAGGAGGGAGAGGCTTCCCGAGCCCTCGTTGGCGACCGCGAGGTCGGCATCGCCGTCCCCGTCGAGGTCCGCCGCCGCCACGCCCCGCGGCGCGTCGCCCACGGCCACGCGAGTCGCGACACGGAAGCCGCCCCCCCCGGTGAGGAGGAGCGCCACGCTGTTCGAGTTGCGGCAGGGCACGGCGAGGTCGGGCTGGCCGTCGAGGTCCGCGTCCAGCGCGACGAGGGCCTGCGGGTTCGTCCGCACCGGCGTCGTCACCTGTGGAGCGAAGCCGCCCGCCCCGTCGCCGGGGAGGAGGTCGACGACATGGCTTCCGTTCGAGACCGCGACGTCGGCGTGGCCGTCCGCGGTGAGGTCCAGCGCTACGATGCCCGTTGGTGCCCCGCCCACGAGGACGTTGACGGCGGCGGCGAAGGCGCCGCCCCCGGTGCCCCGTAGAACAGAGACGCTACCGCCGGAGCCCTGGTTGGCGGACACGAGGTCCGGCCGGCCGTCTTCGTTGAAATCGGCCGCGGCAACTCCCCGCGGGCTGGTGCCGACGGACGGCGCCGACGAAGCGGCGAAGCCTCCGAAGCCGTCCCCAAGCAGGACCGAGACCGTGTTTCCCACGTTGTTCGCAACCGCGAGGTCGAGGTCCCCGTCCCCGTCGAGGTCGGCGGCGGCGAGGGCGCGGGGGGCGGCGCCCACGGGGATGCTCGTTGCGTTGGCGAGCGCACCCGTCCCATCGCCGAGGAGGCGGGTGACGGTGTTCGAGCCCTCGTTGGTCACCGCCACGTCCGGCGCGCCGTCGCCGTTGAAGTCGCCCGCGACCACGGCCGACGTGTTGATCCCCGCCGCGATGGGGGTTGCGGGGACGAAATTCCCGGCTCCGTCGCCGAGGAAGACCTGCACGGCGCCGGACGCCGGCTCGCCGAGCGCGACCACCACGTCCTCGTCGCCGTCCGAGTCCAGGTCGGAGGCGGCGACGCCCCGCGGGGTGAGGGAGAGGCTCAGCGTCGTCGCGACCGCGTAGCCCGTCTCCGTCCCGCGCAGGAGCACGAGGGTCTTGGCGGTGCCGTTGACGACGACAAGATCCGGAACGCCGTCCTGGTCGAAGTCACCTGCCGCCGCGGCCACGGGGCCGTCGCCCACGGCAAAGGCGCGCGCGGCGGGTCCGAAGGACACTCGGGCGCAGGAGGGGCAGACGACGGCCTCGAGCGGCGACGCGCACGCCAGCAGAGCACAGGCCGCGAGGAGGAATTGAGGCTGGTACCGCCGAGGGAAGCGGGTCATGGAGGGAGGCTCCTGGAAAAGGGCCTAGGGCTTGATCACGAAGCTCCGGCCGGGGCCGCAGGGCGCCGGCCGGTCGTCGAGATGGGGGACGACCCTCCAGCGCCCGTAGAGGGCGCTCGCCATGATCGAGGTCCCCGCGACCGGGAGCCGGGCCTCGAGGCGGCGTGGCCGGATCGGTTTCTTGCCGCCCGGGGTCCCGAACGGCACCGACAGCACTTGGTAGAGGAAGCCTCGCGGGGTGTAGACGCGGAGCTGCAGGACGTGCCCTCCCTTCACTCGGCGTTGGAGCTGCGTCCGGAACTCGAGGTCGAGGATCCGAGTGGCGGAGAAGCTCTGCCGGTGACGAGGTGCCTGAGGCGATCCGATGTCGACGATCTGGCAGCCCCCGCCCTGGGACGAAACAAGCTGGACCTCGGGGGGTTTCGCCGCGCCCAACGGCGCGGCGGCGAGAAGGGCAGCGAGGATGGGTAGCATCGGATTCTCCCTAGGGCAGCGGCACCTGGACCGCGTAGAAGACGCCCCTCACGCTGCCGACGTGAAGGACGTTGAAGCCGATATCGAGCGACGGGACCCCGACCTCGAAGCCGGTCGGGTCGAAATCGAGATCGACGAATCTGCGCGTGGGCCCGGGGTCGGCGAGGCTCACGTCAAGCTGGTAGAGGCGGCCGTCCCCGCCTCCCACGAAGAGGTGGGTCGTGCCGGGCCAGAAGAGCGGTGTCGAGGGGTTGGGGATGACCGACGTCTCCCAAACCGGGACCCATACCCCGGCGTCCCTCATCTTCCAGACCTTGTTCGTTGTCGAGAAGTAGACCGCGTCGCTCAAACGGTCGGGGAGGATGAAGTTCTTGATGGGCCCGTCGAGAAGGGGGCCGGTCGTTTGGATGTCCAGACCGTCGGCCGCCCGCACCGACAAGACCTCGCCCGCATCCGTGCCGACGTAGATCCGACCGTTGCGAAGGACCGGGCTGCCGCTGATGTTGCCCACGTTCACCGCCCACTTGAAACTGAAAGTGACCGGGCCCGCCAGTCCCAGCTCCAGGCACCAGAGCGTTCTGGGGTCCCCGGCCCCGGTGTTCAGAGTGGCGAAGTACACGCGGTTTTGCGGCAGCCTCCTGTAGTCGACGACGGCCATCCCGGAGATGCGGCCGATACCCGGGAACCCGTCCGCCGGTCCGAAGGTGTCGACGACGGCCCCTGTTGCGGGGTCGAGGGCATGGAAGACGTTGTTGTCGGCCGCGCTTGTCCCGATGAGGATCGCGTCGTGCTCGCCGCCGAAGGCGGTGAAGATCCCCGCCGGCGCCGCCCCCCCACTTGCCGGAGCCAACGTCGTTGTCCACACGACGGCGCCGCTCTGGGTGTCGACGGCGTGCACGCCGCCATCCTGGGTGCCGATGAACATGCGCGAACCGAAGCTCAGGGGCACGACGGGATTGCGGGCCTGGGAAGGGAAGTTGAGGTCGACCGGAAACCAGGTCGGCAGGGGCAGGGTCGGCCATTCGCCGCCCGTCCCCGAGCGATCCATGGCGTGCAGGTCGCCGCTGTTGTCGACGGCGAACACACCGTCGAAGCCGATCGAGGGCGGGGCAACGCCGGTCGTGCCCGTGCCTGTCGCGTACTTCCACTTGAGCTTCGTGGCGGTGGCGTCGAAGGGGTGTCCCTCGACGGAGACACCCGTCGAGAAGACCGGCCCGGGGTACGCCGCCCAGACGGTGTAGCAGTAGGGGGTGTCGAGGCTCAGGTTGTTGTGGTCGTAGAAGGCCGGCGAACCCGCAGGGCCGACGGGGCTGATCGGGGCGCAGTCGGCGGGGAGACACGCGCCCCCGGCGACGGTCGGCGCCACGCAAGACGGTCCCTGCGTGAAGCGGATGCGGATCTCGGTGGGCGGGGTTCCGCTGACGGGATTGACCCACTGTACGCGGTTGTGCCCAAAGGCCGAGTCGCCGTCCGAGACGACGGTGAGGAATCCAACGTCGGGGTTGGTGGTGTCGTCGTCCAGGATCGTCCCCACGCCCCGCGGCCGGCGGATGACGCCGTTCGATGGCGCGGACAGGTTGACGTGGAAGGTCTCGTTGGGCTCGACGGAGAGGTCCCCGACGGCGAGGACGCTCAGCGGCTCCGAGACACTCCCTGGCGCGAAGACGACCGTGCCCCCGCCGCTCTGGTAATCCCCGGGGGCGCCGGCAGTGTCATCCGTCGTGTTCCAGCTCACGGACACCGTGAAGGCGCTCGGGTTGGAGAGCGTGACCGTGAAGGTGGCGGCGGGAGTGAAGGGGGGATTGCCCTCGATGACCCTCACGTCGTCGATCGAGATCATCGGGATGCCGTCGTCGTTGAGGATTGTGCCCACGCCCTGGGGGTCGGTGATCACCGCGTTCACCGGGTTGGAGAGGTCGACGACGAACGTCTCGTTAGGCTCGAACTTCAGGTCTCCGACCACCGGCACGTCGACCGTCTGCGCCGTGACGCCGGGCGGGAAGGTCACCTGCAGAGGGCCGGCGGGAAGGAAATCGCTGTCGGCCAGGGTAGCGGTGCCGTCCGCGGCGACCCAATCCACCGTCACCGTCTGCGTGCTGGGGAAGGAGAGCGAGATCGTGAAGCGCGCGTTCGTGTTGCCGACATTGCCCTCGGCCAGCGTCACGTCGTTGATCGTGATGTCCGGGGGCAGCGCGAGGTGGCCCCACCAGGTGCCCCAGCGGTCCTGAACCAACGGCTGCATGGCGTACTCCTGGATCGTCCACAGGTCGGTGTCGTTGAGGGGGTCGACGGCGGTGGCGCTGTAGTCGCCCCACCGGTTGACCCCCTTGACGTTGAGCTTGACGTACTTGGCCTCGCCGTTCTTCAGCGTCGCCACATCCCGGAACGTGCCCGGAGAGTCGCCGAATCCGCGGAAGGCGTAGCAACCGCTCGGAAACCTCACTGCTGAAAAGCAGGAGAAGCCCAGGAGGGCGTCGTCTCGGGTATTCACGGCGATGCTCGGGAAGGCGTAGAAGTTCGTCCCCGAGGGGTCATCGATCAGCCCGCTCTGGGGAACACCCGCGGTCGCGGGGTCGATCTGCCACCACTGGATGGAGGACCGATTCGGGCCGGCCGAAGGGAGGAAAACCGTGTGTGTCGTCCAGAGCTTGCCGTTCCGGAAGACCAGGTTCTGGATCCGTGCGTCGTTCGTCGCGATCCCCGTCCCCGAGCCGGACTGCGGTGCGAAGTTCGGCGTCGGTGGGACCGACGCCCACGTGGGCCCCAGCGGGAAGCCGACCTCCGACAGCGATTCAAAGCCCACTGGGCCCGAGAGCTTCAGCAGGCGCAGCGCGCCCAGGCCCGGATTCCACTCCTCGACCAGGTAGAGGTCGTCCAGGGTGTCGTCGTACGTCACCGCGGGCACCTGCGTGAAGCCCGCAAAGTCTTCGATGAACCTGTAAGAGGTGGGAGGGCCGTCGTAGAGATCGGCCCGCTCGAAGATGTAGATCTGCGATCGGTCGTAGTCGTCGGCGGCGACGGTGAAGAGGTTGACCTGCACGACGACCCAGTTCTTGTTGAAGCCCACGCTCGGGTAGTCGGCCCAGAGAGTGTCGGGGATGTCCGCATCCGCTCGCTCGCTCCACCAGAGCCCCGTAGGGTCGTTGGTCTGGGAGGCGGCAACGAGGACCGCGGAGCTGTTCGTGCGTGCGTCGTCACAGCTCACGACGATCCACCGGTCGGCGTAGGGGTCGTAGAGCGCGCGGGGATCGAAGACGCCGGTCGTTCCCCAGAAACTGCTCAGGGCCTTTGGGAATCCCGGAAACGCAGCACCGGTCCGAGTCTGGACGTGCACCTGGCTGTTCAGGGTGACGAGGAGATGGTTCGGGCCGACGGCCCCGTGTGTGTCGGGAGGAATGACGAGCAGATTGTCCGGCAAGGCCTGGAAACCGGCGTCGGCGAGAGGCGGCGAGGGTCCGAGCGGCGCCAGCGGTGCGGCGGGGGCCAGAGCCTCTGGCGCCGCCGGGACGGCGGTGACCCGCACACGCTGCGGGCCAGGCACCGGGGAGTGAATCGCCAGGGGCTCTGAGGCAGTCTCGGGGGCTGCGGCTGCGGAGGGGAGGGCGCCCAGGTCGATGACCCAGTTCTCTGTCGGCTGGCCGGGGGTGCTCGTCAGCGGCTCGCTCGAACGCTCCTCGGCCCGGGCGGGGACGGCGAGCGTGGCTGCCAGCGCGAGTGTCACGAGCGTCCGACCCCCGATCATCTGGGCTCGCATCCCCCTTGAGCGGCTAGAGGATAAACCCTTTTCAATCCGTGTGAAACGGACACCCCTCGTCGCTCGGGACGCTCCGGCCCCGGGTCGGGTCATCGCTCGGCTCCTTTCGGCTCGTGCGTGGAAGGCCACCCCGGGCGAGGGGGCACCGGGGGGTTTTCGGTTCGCATGGCCCTGAGGAGGGAGCCAAGGCCGCAGGAGATGCAGCCAACATCCACGAAGATCGAAGCTTAGCCCTCAACGGGCTACCTCCATTCCGGTCCGGCCAGAAGCTTTTGACACTCCGGCCGCACGTCCAACCCCCATTAGGCCCGAGCGGCTCCCCCGGGGGCTATGACGCTGATCACAGTGGACTTCGCCCCGCCAGGACGGGGGGTCAGGGCAGAGAGAGTGGGTTACACTGCGGGGAATGATCCAGCGGACGGCCGCCTCCCCGACGAAGTCCTTCCTCGAGCGCGTCGCGGAAGGCGTCGTCGTGTGCGACGGCGCCATGGGGACGATGCTCTACGCGCGAGGGGTCTTCGTGAACCGCTGCTTCGACGAGCTGAACCTCTCGAACCCCGCCCTCGTCCGCTCGATCCACCAGGAGTACGCGGAGGCCGGGGCGGAGGTTCTCGAGACGAACACCTTCGGCGGGCACCGCTTCAAGCTCGGTCCCCACGGTCTCGAGGCCCAGGTCCGCAAGATCAACCGCGAGGGGGCGCGCATCGCCCGCGAGGCCGCGGCGGGCCGGGCGCTCGTCGCGGGCTCGATGGGGCCGATCGGCAAGCCCTTGGCACCCCTCGGCAACGTGCCCTACCAGGAGGCGCGGGAGGCCTACCACGAGCAGGCGCAAGGGCTCCTCGAGGGCGGGGTGGACCTCTTCCTGATCGAGACCATGCCCTCGCTCGATCAGGCCCGCGCCGCGCTCGAGGCGGTGCGGGCTGTCACCTCGGAGCGGCCGGTCGCGGTCAGCCTGACCTTCAACGAGGAAGGGACGACGCTCTACGGCGACACGCCGGAGGAGACGGTGCGGGTCCTCGAGGAGCTGGGCGTCTCCGTGATCGGAGCGAACTGCAGCCAGGGGCCGCAGGCGATGCTGGAGACGATCCAACGCATGGCGGCGGTGGCGAAGACGGCGCGCCTCTCGGCCATGCCCAACGCCGGCGCCCCTGCCTTCGTCGAGGGCCGCTACGTCTACCTCTGCACGCCGGAGTACATGGCGACCTACGCGCGACGGTTCCTCGAGGCGGGGGCGACCGTCGTCGGCGGCTGTTGCGGCACGACACCCGCCCACATCCGCGACCTCGTCCGCTCCGTCCGCATGGTCCGGCCCTCGCGCACCGAGGTGCGGATCCTCCCCCCCGCCCGGCCGCGGGAGGCCCCGGCCCCCGTCCCGCGCGAGGAGAAGTCGGCCCTCGCGCGGAAGCTCGGACGCCGGTTCGTGGTCTCGGTGGAGCTGGATCCTCCCCGGGGCGCGGAACCGGGGCTCATCCTCGAGCGCGCGCAGCTCTGCCGGGAAAACGAGGTCGACGTCATCAACGTCGCCGACGGGCCGCGCGCCTCCGCGCGCATGAGCGCCCAGGCCCTGTGCGTGCTCCTCCAGAGCAAGGTGGATATCGAGACGATCCTGCACTACACCTGCCGCGACCGGAACCTGCTTTCGATCCAGTCCGACCTGCTCGGCGCCCACGCGCTCGGCCTCCGCAACATCCTTGCCATCACCGGCGACCCGCCCAAGCTCGGCGACTACCCCGACGCCACCGCCGTCTACGACGTCGACTCGATCGGGCTCATTCGCATCATGGACCACCTCAACCACGGCTGCGACCTCGCGGGCCAGGTGATCGGCCCCGCGCTCGGTATCCACGTCGGGTGCGGGACGGACCCGAGCAAGCCCGACATGGAGCGGGAGGTCCGGCGGCTGGAGGAGAAGGTCGCGGCGGGGGCGGAGTACGTGATGACCCAGCCCATCTACGACCCGCGGACGCTCGAGCGGTTCTTCTCGATGATCCGTCATCTGAGGGTGCCGCTGCTCGTCGGGATCCTGCCTCTCTATTCCCACCGCAACGCGGAGTTCCTCCACAACGAGATCCCAGGGATG
>Ga0209342_10001351_pt1 | contig 27591 bp, 22 predicted proteins | sample RifCSP16_2_FD_184023 | JGI IMG/M metagenome (GOLD analysis project Ga0209342, IMG submission 184023) | Soil microbial communities from Rifle, Colorado - Rifle CSP2_sed 16_2 (SPAdes) (version 2) | ecosystem: Environmental > Terrestrial > Deep subsurface > Rock core/Sediment | place: Rifle...
CTACCGCGCCACCGCGAACGCGGCGCGGGCGGCGCTCTTCGACGAGCCTGCCGCGGCACGCGCCGCCCTCAAGGAGGGCTTCGCCGCCATCGACGACCCCGAGTGGCACTACACGGTCGGCACCCTCCTCGCCCGGGTCGGCGACCCCGAGCGGGCGGTCGACATGATCGAGAAGGCGGTGGACGGGGGCTACCTCGTCGCTCCCGCCCTCGCCAAGGACCCCGTTCTCGACCCCCTGCGCGGCCTGGCCCGCTTCGAGGCGCTGCGCGCCCGGGCGGAGAGCCGGCGCGAGGCGGCCCTCGCCGCCTTCCGCCAGGCGGGCGGGGAATCGCTCCTGGGCACGGCGGGATAGCCGGCCGCTCTCCCGCCCGCGCGGTGACCTTCCGCCCTTGACAGGCGAGCGTCCCTGGCCTATCTTTTAATCGGTCGTTTAGTTAATTCAAACGACTGATCAAACCGATGCAACAGGGGCGGCACCGGCGAGAGAGACGGGACCCGACGGCAACGCGGGAAGCGCTGCTCACCGCCGGCGCCTCGCTCTTCCCCGAGCAGGGCTTCGACGGGGTCTCGACAGAAGACATCGCGGGGCGGGCGGGCGTGAACAAGGCCCTGATCAGCTACCACTTCGGGGGGAAGCGCGGTCTCTACGTCGCTGTCCTCGAGTCCGCCTTCGCCGAGATGGCGGACCGGCTGCGCGCGATCGAGGCAGAGGCGACGAGCGCACGGGAGGGGCTCCACCGGTTCGTCGAAGCGTTCGCGGCGATGACTCGCGAGCGGCCGGATTTCCCCATCCTGTTCCTCCGGGAGGCCCTCTCCACGGGGATCGAGCCCGCGGTGGTCCCCCACCTTGTGAAGATCATCGGGGTCACCCGCCGTTTGGCCGAGCGCGGGGTGCGCGAAGGGATCTTCCGTCGGGTGGATCCTCTTCTGCTTCACCTCGGCCTCGTGGGGAGCCTCGCGTTCTTCTTCGGCACCGAGCGGGCGCGCCGCAAGGCCAAGGCCCAGGGCCTGGTGCCCTTCGACCCGCCGACGCCAAAGGCCTTCATCCGACACCTCGAGGAGGTGACACTGCGGGGGCTCGCCCCCGATCCCCCCTCCCCGAAGAGAAAAGGAGCGCGCTCATGAAGCGCCTCACACTGGCCCTTCTCGGAGCCACCCTTCTCGCCGGCGCGTGCCGCCGCGGGGCCGAGGACGGTCCCATCGTCGCCTCCGGGCACGTGGAGGCCACGGAGGTCCTCGTCTCCACCAAGGTGCCGGGGATCCTGCAGCGGCTTGCGGTGGACGAGGGCGCGACCGTCGCCGCTGGGCAGGAGCTGGCGCGGATCGACACCACCGACACCGGGCTCGCCCTCGACGCCGCCAAGGCGGAGCGGGCGCTGGCGGAGGCGGATCTGCGCCTGCACCTCGCGGGCTCGCGCGAGGAGGAGGTCCGCGAGGCGGAGGCGCAGGTCGCCCGCGCCGAGGCCGACCTCGCGGGGGCGGCGAAGGACCTCGAGCGCATGGAGGGCCTGCTCGCCGCCGGATCGGGCACGACCAAGTCGCGCGACGACGCCCGCACCCGGCACGACGTGGCCGCGGCCGCGCTGGAGGCGACCCGGGAGCGCCTCCGCCGGCTCAAGGCCGGCTTCCGGACCGAGGAAAAAGACGCCGCCCGCGCGCGGCTCCGGGCGGCCCAGGCCCGCATCGCGCAGCTCGAGCAGCAGCTGAAGGACGCCGTGATCACGAGCCCCGTGGCCGGGGTCGTGACGGAGAAGCTCGCGGAGGCGGGCGAGCTCGCGCAGCGCGGCACCGGCATCGTGGTGGTGACCGACCTCGCGAGCGCCTGGCTCAACGTCTACGTGGCCGAGCCCGACCTCGCCCGGATCCGGCTAGGCCAGGAGGCCGAGGTCGTGACGGACGACGGCCAGACACGCCGCGGTCGGCTGTCGTTCATCGCCTCCCGGGCCGAGTTCACCCCAAAGAACGTCCAGACCCGCGACGAGCGGGTGAAGCTCGTGTACAAGGTCAAGGTCGCGCTCGAGAACGCGGACGGGCTCTTCAAGCCCGGGATGCCGGCGGAGGCACGGATCCGGCCGGCGGGGGCGAGGTCATGACCGGGCCCGAGGGCGACATCCTCGTCCGCGCGGAGGGGCTGGTCCGCCGCTTCGGGAGGCTCACCGCCGTCGAGGACGTGGGCTTCGAGGTGCGCCGGGGCGAGATGTTCGGCCTGATCGGCCCCGACGGCGCGGGCAAGACGACCACCCTGAGGATGATCCTCGGGCTCCTCCGCCCCGACGCGGGGGAGGTCATGACCTGTGAGCTCGACCCCTGGCGCCGGCGCCGCCGGCTCTCCTCCCGCGTCGGCTACCTCTCGCAGCGCTTCTCGCTCTACGGGGACCTGAGCGTGGACGAGAACATCGCCTTCTTCGCCGAGATCCACGACGTGCGGGGCTACGCCGCCCGCCGTGACGCCCTCCTCGAGATGGTCCGCATGGGATCCTTCCGCGCCCGGCGGGCGGACCAGCTCTCGGGCGGGATGAAGCAGAAGCTCGCCCTCGTCTGCACCCTCGTGCACACGCCGGAGCTGCTCGTGCTCGACGAGCCGACCACGGGCGTCGACCCCGTCTCGCGGCGCGACTTCTGGAAGCTGCTCTCCCGATTGCAGCGCGAGGGCCTCACGATCCTGCTCACGACACCATACCTCGACGAGGCGGAGCGCTGCTCGCGGGTGGCGCTCATCGACGAGGGCCGTCTCCTCACCGTGGACGCCCCCGACGCTCTCCGCGCCGCGGAGGCGGGGATCCTCGTCGAGATCGTGGCCGAGCCGCGACGAGCAGCGGCGGAAGCGCTGCGGGCGGCGCCGGGGGTGGCTGACGTCCAGGTCTTCGGCGAGCGGCTGCACGCGACGCTGCCCTCCGGAGTGGCGGCGGAGGGAGGGGAGGCCGTCTCCGCCCTCGCCTCGCGTCTCCGCGCGGCGGGGGTCGAGGTCCTCTCCGCCCGCTCCACGACCCCCTCGCTGGAGGACGTGTTCATCGGCCGGATCCGCGCTCGCGAGGGCGCGGCCCGGACGGACGAGGTGACGCGATGAGGCGCGGATACACTCTGGCTCTCTTCCTGGCTCTCGGGCCGGCCGTCCCCGCCCCCGCGGCGGAGGTCGTGCGCCTCACGGTCGAGGAGGCGGTCGCGCGCGCGCTCGAGGCCTCGCCCCGGCTCGCGCGGCTGCGCGCGCTCGGGGCGGCGGCGGAGGCCGAGCGCCGCGGGGCGCGCGCTGAGCGCTGGCCGCAGGTGGAGCTCGGCGCCGGCTACACCCGCCGCTCCGAGGTCCCGGAGCTGAGGATCGTCTCCCCGACGCAGGATCCGACCCAGCCGATCCAGCTCGTCACGATCTTCCCCAACATCCAGGACAACTACCGCCTGCGGGCGGGCGTTCTCTGGCCTCTCTACACCGGCGGTCGCATCGCGGGCCAGATCCAGGCCGCCGAGCAGGGCCACACCGCCGCCGGACATGATCTGCGCGCGGGTCGGGCCGACCTCATCCTGGAGGTGAAGGCGGCCTACTGGGGGCTCGCGACCGCCCGCGAGGACGTGCGGGTGCGGCAGGAGACGATCCGCGCCTTCGACGCCCACCTCGAGGACGCGAGGAACCGCGAGCGCTTCGGCATGGCCGCGCGCAACGAGGTCCTGGCGGTGCAGGTCGAGCGCGACCGCGCCGAGCTCGACCGCCTCCGCGCGGACGCGGCGTCGGAGCTGGCGGAGGCGAACCTGCGGCGGCTCCTCGACCTCCCGCCCGCCACCCGCGTCGAGACGGCAGAGCCGGCAGAGGCGGCCCCGACCGGGCCCGCCGACCTCGAGGCCCTGGTGGCGGAGGCCCAGGCGGCGCGGCCGGACCGGGCGGCGCTTCTCGCCCGCGTGACGGGGGCGGAGGCGCGGGTGGCGATCGAACGCGGCGCACGGCTTCCCCAGCTCGCCCTCGGGGGCGGCTACACCTACGCCAACCCCAACCGCGACATCGTCCCCCCGGAGGCGACGTGGAAGGACACCTGGGACGTCGGGGTGAGCCTGGCCTGGAGCGTCTTCGACGGCGGTCGACGCTCCGCCGCCGAAGCCCGGGCCCGCGCGGAGGCGGACGCCGCTCGCGAGCAGCTACGGGAGCTGGACCGGGCGATCCGCCTCGAGGTCACCCAGCGCACGCTCGAGCTCCGGACGGCGGAGGCGCTCCTCGCCGTCGCCGAGCGCAGTCTGGAGTCGGCACAGGAGAACCGGAGGGTCGCCGCCGACCGCTACCGCGAGGGCGTCATTCCCTCCTCCGAGCTCCTCGACGCCGAAACCGCGCTCGAGCGGGCGGAGCTGGCGCGGACGGAGGCCCTTGCCTCCGTGCGCCTCACCGCCGCCGCCCTGGACAGGGCGGTCGGCCGATGAGATGTGGCGGTTCCCTCCCCGCGTTCGGGTGGCGAAGCCGGAGTGTCTCGTTCGCCACGCGAAGCGCGATTCACCCGCGCAAGCGTGACTCGATGATGCAGACACGCAGGCGAAGTCACCCGCATCCCCCACTCGCGTGGGGAGGGATAGGGTGGGGGGTTAATGACTGACAACCTCGCCGTCGAGCTTCGGGAGCTGAGCAAGCACTTCGGGGCCTTCAAGGCCGTCGACCGGGTCTCGCTCACGGTCGAGGAAGGCGAGATCTTCGGCTTCCTCGGCGCGAACGGGGCCGGAAAGTCCACGACCATCCGGATGCTCTGTGGGCTTCTGCGCCCGACCTCCGGCTCCGCCCGCGTGATGGGCATCGACGTCGCCATGGAGCCGGAGGAGGTGAAGCGCCGCATCGGCTACATGAGCCAGCGCTTCAGCCTCTACGAGGACCTGACCGTGGCCCAGAACCTGCGCTTCTTCGGAGGCGTCTATGGACTGCGCGGCGCCGAGGCGCGCGAGCGCGAGGCCTGGGCGCTCCACATGTCGGGCCTCGAGGGCAAGGAGGGTCGCCTCACCGGCGAGCTGCCCGGGGGCTGGAAGCAGCGGCTGGCCCTCGCCTGCGCCGTGCTCCACCGCCCGCGGGTGGTCTTCCTGGACGAGCCCACGAGCGGCGTCGACCCCATCTCCCGCCGGCGCTTCTGGCGGCTCATCGACGAGATGGCGACGGAGGGCATCACGGTCTTCGTCACCACTCACTACCTCGACGAGGCCGAGCACTGCCACCGCCTGGCACTCATCCACGCCGGGCGGCTCGTGGCCCTGGGCACGGTCTCGGAGCTCAAGCGCGTCTTCGCGGGGCGGGTGGTGCTGGAGGTCCTGGCCCCGCGGGTGTCGGAGGCGCTCGAGGCCCTCGGCGCCGCCCCCTGGGTGCTCGAGACCTCGGTCTTCGGCACCCGCATCCACGTCGTCGTCCACGACGCGGAGGAGGGCCGGCGGGAGATCGAGGCCCTGCTCGCGGCCCAGGGCAACGGACCGACCTCGGTGGAGAGGATCGTCCCCTCGCTCGAGGACGTCTTCATCCACCACGTGGAGGAGGCGGAGGCCGGCGCCCGGGAGGCCCGGCGGTGAGGCGCCTGCTCGCGGTGACGGTCAAGGAGGTCCGGCAGATCCGCCGCGACCCCTTCTCGCTGCTGATGCTGATCGTGCTCCCCGCCTTCATGCTCGTGCTCTACGGCTTCGCCCTCAACTTCGACGTGCGGCACGTGAGGCTGGCGGTGCAGGACCGGGACCGCACCGCCGCCAGCCGCGACCTCATGGGGGCCTTCGTCCACTCGACCTATTTCGACCTCGTGGCGACGCCCGAGCCGGGCGCGGACCTCCCCGCCCTCATCGAGCGGCGCCGGGCGCGCGCGGTGCTCGTCATCCCGGAGGGCTTCGGCGAGGGCCTCGCCGCCGGCCGCACCGAACCCGTCCAGCTCCTGGTCGACGGCGCGGATTCCACCACCGCCGCGACCGTCCTCGGCTACGCCCGGGCGCTCGTCGCGGAGGCGAACGCCGAGCTCGTCGCTTCCACCCTCGCGCGGAGGGGACGCCGCCCCGCCGTCCCGATCGCCTTCGAGCCCCGCGTCCTCTTCAACCCCGAGCTCGAGTCCACGCAGTTCCTCGTCCCCGGCCTCATCGGCTTCCTGCTCATGCTGACCGCGGTGCTCTCCACCGCCCTCTCCGTCGTCCGCGAGAAGGAGAGGGGGACCATGGAGCAGCTCCGGATGGCGCCACTGCGGACCCACGAGCTGATCCTGGGCAAGACCGTCCCCTATCTGGGCCTTTCCCTCCTCGCCACACTCATCATCCTCGTCGCGGCGCGGCTGCTCTTCGGGGTCGAGATCCGGGGCCCGTATCTCGATCTCCTCGTCGTCGTCCTCCTCTATCTCTTCGGGGCGCTGGGGTTCGGGCTCCTGATCTCGACCATCGCCCACACCCAGGCCCTCGCCTTCCAGGCCGGGCTCATCACCTCGATGCTCCCCGCGATCCTCCTCTCCGGCTTCATCTTCCAGATCCGGATGATGCCCGCCTGGCTGCAGGGGATCACGTACCTCGTCCCCGCTCGCTACTTCCTCGTCATCCTGCGGGGGATCATCCTCAAGGGCGAAGGGCTCGCCACCTACTGGACTCAGGTCCTCGCGCTCGCTCTCTACGGCTTCATCGTCGTCGCTCTGGCCTCGACGCGTCTCGCGCGGCGGGAGGCCTGAGGCCGATGCGCGTCCTCTGGCGCGTGATGGTCAAGGAGTTCCTCCAGATCCGCCGCGATCGGAGGATGATCCCGGTCATCTTCGTAGCCCCCGTGGTGCAGATCGCGGTCTTCGGCTTCGCGGTCAACACCGACGTCACCGATGTCCCGACCGTGCTCGTCGACCAGGACCGCAGCGCCGCCAGCCGCGACCTTCTCCGCCGTTTCGTGCGCTCCGGCTACTTCGAGCTCGTGGGCGTGGAGGAACGGGCCTCGGAGGTCGACCGCTGGCTCGTGACCGGGCGCGCCCAGCTGGGGCTCGTCATCGGGCCTGGCTTCGGCGCCGCGCTCGCTTCCGGGCGACGGGCGGCGCTGCAGGTCATCGCCGACGGCAGCGACGCCGCCTCCGTCAACATCGCCCTCGGCTACGCGGGCGCCCTCGTCCGCGGCCTCGGCGCGGATATCCAGCTCGAGCGTCTGCGGGCGGCGGGGGGGCTCGCACGCCCCGGCCAGGTCGAGCTCGAGCCCCGGGTCTTCTACAACCCGGACCTCAAGAGCCGCTGGTTCTATGTCCCCGCCGTCCTCGCCATGGTGCTCATGGTGATGACGATGCTGCTATCGGCGATGGGGGTCGTCCGCGAGAAGGAGATTGGCACCATGGAGCAGCTCATCGTGACCCCCATCCGACCCTGGCAGCTCATCGTCGGCAAGCTCGCGCCCTTCGGCGCGATCGGCGTCATCCAGGTCTTCCTCGTCACCGCGGTCACGGTCTTCGGCTTCTCCGTGCCCCTGCGCGGCTCCTTCCCGCTGCTGCTCGGTCTCACCGTGCTGTTCCTGCTGAACACGCTGGGGCTGGGGCTGCTGGTCTCGACGCTTGTCGAGACGCAGCAGCAGGCGATGATGGCCGCCGTCTTCACGGCCATGGTGCCCATGATCTACCTCTCGGGCCTGATCTTCCCCATCGAGAACATGCCGCGCGTGATCCAGCTTGTGACCTATGCCGTCCCGCTCCGCTACTACGCGGAGATCATCCGCGGTGTCTTCCTGCGGGGTTCGGCGATCGACGTGTTGTGGCCGGAGGCCCTCATGCTGCTCGGCATGGGCCTCTTCCTGCTCGCCGTGGCCGCCCTCCGCTTCCGCAAGCGCCTCGACTAGAGGGGCTCGGGGGTCGCGCTCGCGCGCTCGGGCCTGACCGACACGGACGGAATCGGCATTCATCACCCGATCCGACTTCGCTGCGCACTTCAAGGATTCGAGGTCACTTGGAGCCGGTTCCGTCATTCAGCGTAGGGCCGTGCTCTGCCAGGCGAAGGCTACGCTGCCGCATGGTCGGTTCGGGGATATGGTGCGGATCGACCTCGACATGAGCCTGCGCGAGGCCGAGAAGTACCTGCAGGTGGCCAGGTCGAAGAGGCTCACGGACCGGAGACCGAGGACCTCGTACGGGCCGAAACGCACGCCCGGGACGAGCGCCATGCGGCGTGGTTCCGGGCGCATGTTAGGGCCGCACCCGGCGGAGGCCTTCAGCCGGAGTGCTCTCCGGCCCATAGGGCGTCGAGGAACTCCCGGTAGGGGAGGATCGTGATTCCGCCGACCTTGCGGCGCCGCGGCTCGAGGCTGACGCACAGGAACCGCTTCAGCTTCTTCTCCTCGGCCAGGGCCTGCAGCGAGCGGAGCTCCCTCGGGGCGACGTTCGCCTTGGCCTTGACCTCGATCGCGGTGTGGTCATCGATCACGAAGTCGACCTCGTAGCCCGAGGCCGAGCGCCAGTGCGAGATCGTGCCGCCCCCGGCGTAATCGCGGTGGCAGACCAGCTCATGCAGCACGTACGTCTCGAAGGCCGCGCCGAACTCCGGCGTGGCCGGACGAACCAGGCGTCCCTGCAGCGACGAGACCACGCCCACGTCGAAGAAGTAATACTTCGAGGAGACGAGGGGCTTGCGCGTCCGCGAGGCGGTCCAGGCGGGTACCTCGTGCAGGATGAGCGTGTCGCGCAGGATGTCGAAGTACTCGTAGACCGTCGTGCGCGCGACCTGCGCGTCGCTCGCCACCTCCGTGAAGTTGGTGACCGTGGCGTTGCAGAGTGCCGCCACCTTGAGGAAGCGACTGAAGGCCGGCACGTTGCGGGTCGCGCCCTCGGCCATGATCTCCTGCTGGAGATAGGTGCCGGCGTAGGCAGCGAGGTCCGCCGCAGGATCGTCCGAGAAATAGATCGACGGGAGGAGGCCGCGCTCGACGGCTCGCGCGAGATCGAAACGCGCACCCAGCTCGCGGCAGGTGAGAGGGTAGAGGTGCCGCGTTCGCGCACGCCCACCCAGGAGGTTGACGCCGCCGCGCCGGAGCTTGCGGGCGCTCGAGCCGGTCAAGACGAAGCGCACGCCCCGCTCCTCGATCAGTCGATGGACCTCGTTGAGCAGCTCGGGCAGACGTTGGATTTCGTCGATCACGACGAGGGCGTCGCGCGGTCCCAGCTCCTCGCCCAGGCGGCCCGGGTGCTGACCCAGTGCGAGGAAGACGGAGCTGTCCAGCAGGTCGTAGAGCCGGGCACGCGGGAGCTGGCGGCGGATGAGCGTGGTCTTGCCCGTCTGACGGGGTCCGAACAGGAAGAGGGACTTGCGCGCCGACCAGGCCGCGAGGTCGGGAAGCCGATCGACGTGGATACCGCGGCCCGGTATACCTGTCGCCATAGACGTCATATTTCCTACCAAATGACGACAGACTCGTCAACTCGGGCTCCTTCTTGCTCGCCGGCGCCGCCCTCCGCTTCCGCAAGCGCCTCGACTAGCTCGGGGGTCGCGCTGGCTCGATCGCCACCGGCAGCGGCTCGACGTGCCAGATGTCCCGACAGTACTCGCGGATGGCGCGGTCGGAGGAGAAGCGGCCCATGCGGGCCACGTTGAGGATAGAGGCCCGCGTCCAGCCCTCCGTGTCCCGCCACGCGCGGTCCACCTCCGTCTGGCAATCGACGTAGGCGCGATAGTCGGCCAGGACCAGGAACGGGTCGTGGTCGAGGAGCCCCTCGACGAGGGGACGGAAGAGCTCGCCGTCGCCGCGGGAGAGCTCGCCGGAGACGAGCGCGTCGAGCACGCCCCTCAGCTCGGCGTCGGCCTCGTAGTGCCCGCGGGGGCGGTAGCCGGCGGCGAGGCGCGACTGCACCTCGTCCGCGGTCAGGCCGAAGAGGAAGAAGTTCTCGGGACCCACGGCCTCACGGATCTCCACGTTCGCGCCGTCGAGGGTGCCGATGGTGAGCGCCCCGTTGAGCGCGAACTTCATGTTCCCCGTCCCCGAGGCCTCCTTCCCCGCGGTCGAGATCTGCTCGGAGAGGTCCGCGCCCGGGAAGATCCGCCGGCAGTTCTTGACGTTGTAGTCGGGCAGGAAGGCGACGCGCAGCCGCCCGCGCACCTCGGGGTCCACGTTCACGACCTCGGCCACGGAGTGGATGAGCTTGATGATCAGCTTGGCCAGGAGGTAGCCGGGGGCGGCCTTGCCCGCGAAGAGAACGGTCCGCGGGACGAGGTCGAGCCCGGGATCGCGCTTGAGGCGGCGGTAGAGGGAGACGACGTGCAGCACGTTGAGGTGCTGGCGCTTGTACTCGTGGATCCGCTTGACCTGGACGTCGAAGAGGCTCGCCGGATCGACCTTGACCCCCGCCCGGCGCTCGATCTCCCGGGCCAGGGCCTCCTTGTTCTGGCCCTTGACGCGCCGCCACTCGGCGCGGAAGGCCGCGTCCTCGGCCAGGGGCTCGAGCCGGCGCAGCTCGTCGAGGTCCCGCACCCACCCCTCGCCGATGGCCTCGGTGAGGAGGCGCGTCAGGCCGGGGTTGATGAGCGCCATGAACCGCCGGGGCGTGACGCCGTTGGTGACGTTGAAGAACTTCTCCGGCCACAGCTCGTGGAAGTCGCGCAGGACGTCGCGCTTGAGGAGCTCGGTGTGCAGGGCGGCGACGCCGTTGATGGCATGGCTGCCCACGCAGGCGAGGTGCGCCATGCGGACGGAGCGCTCGCCCCGCTCGTCGATGAGCGAGAGCCGCCGCGCCCGCTCCTCGTCCCCGGGGCACACCCGGCGCACATCGTCCAGGAAGCGGCGATTGATCTCGTAGACGATCTCGAGGTGGCGGGGTAGAACCGCCCCGAACAGCGCCACCGGCCACGTTTCGAGCGCCTCCGGGAGGAGGGTGTGGTTGGTGTAGGCGAAGGTCTGCCGGGTGATCCCCCAGGCCGGCTCCCAGTCCAGGCCGTGCTCGTCGACCAGCAGCCGCATCAGCTCCGCCACCGCCACCGACGGATGCGTGTCGTTGAGCTGGACGGCGTACTTGCTGTGGAACCCCGTCAGGTCGCGCGCGGACTGGAGATGGATGCGGACCATGTCCTGCAGCGCGCAGGAGACGAAGAAGTACTGCTGCTGGAGCCGCAGCCGCCTCCCCGCGCGCGGCTCGTCGTTGGGGTAGAGGACCTTGCTGATCGTCTCCGAGGCGACCTTCTCCTCGACCGCACCGTAGTAGTCGCCGACGTTGAAGGCCTGGAAGTCGAACGACTCCGCGGCCTCCGCCTTCCAGAGACGCAGCAGGTTGGCGTTGCCCACGCGGAAGCCGGGGATCGGCGTGTCGTAGGCGATTCCGCGCACGACGCGGTCCGGCACCCAGCGCACGCGGTAGCGCCCGGCCTCGTCCCTCCCCGGCTCCGTCCGCCCCCCGAGCTTCACCTCCAAGGCGATCTCCGGGCGCGGGGTCTCCCAGGGGTTGCCGAACTGCAGCCACTTGTCGGTCACCTCCACCTGCCAGCCGTCCCGGATGGCCTGGTCGAAGATCCCGAACTCGTAGCGGATCCCGTAGCCGATCGCGGGGATGGCGAGGGTGGCGAGCGAGTCCATGAAGCAGGCGGCGAGACGGCCCAGCCCGCCGTTGCCCAGCCCCGGCTCTTCCTCCCGCTCGAGGAGCGCGTCGAGGTCGAGCCCCAGCTCCTCCATCGCCCGCCGGGCCTCGTTCCAGATTCCGAGGGTCACGAGGTTGTTGCCGAGGTGAGGGCCGAGCAGGTACTCGGCCGAGAGATAGCAGACGGTGCGGGCGCGGCGGCGGTAGTAGCTCTCCGCGGTCCGGACCCACCGTTCGAGAAGGCGGTCGCGGACGGTCAGGGCGAGGGCGAGGTAGCGGTCGTTGGGTGTCGCCACGTCGACGAAGCGCCCCAGCGAATAAAAGAGGTTGTCCTGGAAGGCCCGTTTCAAGGCCCCGGCGCTGAGGCCGGTCCGGACGTCGTCCCGCGACGAGCCACCCCCGCCCCGTCGACCGCCCGCCTCCGCCCCCAACCGCCCTCCCTCCGCCGGGAGTCTACCCCGCCCCGGCAGGCCTTCGCCGGGCCGACCCCAGCCCGATGCACCACCAGGGTGGTGCAAATGCCCCATGTTGTTGAATCAAACACTTCGTTGCGGGAGGGTCGACGAAGGGGCAGAATCCAGTTCGGACATCGAACCGGGCGCTAGTCGGCTGCAGGACGCCCGGTTTCATCTCGAGGAGGTCGAGGATGAAGACGGCCAGGAAGATGCTCCTCGGCAGCGCATTCCTGATACCAGTTCTCGTAGCCCCGGCGGCGGCCCAGGACAAGCCCCGTCCCGAGATCGAGAACTGCCGGGGCTGCCACGAGCAGACCTTGACACAGTTGGATCGCACCTATCACGGCACCCTGGCGGAGAGCTGCCTCTCCTGCCACCAAGGGTCCGAAGACCACATGAAGGGGCAGATGGAGGGGCAGGGGACACCCGGGCCCAGCCTGAAGGCACTCAGCGCGAAAGACACGAACGCCGTCTGCCTCTCGTGCCACGAAACCACTCACCACTCCGCCTGGACGGGCAGCGCCCACTCGCGCCGTGGTCTGGCCTGCACCCAGTGCCATTCCGTGCACAGCTTCGAGTCGAGGACGGCGCAGCTCAAGACCGCGACGCCGTCCGGGGTCTGCATGAGCTGCCACACCGCGATCCGCGCCCAGATGATGCGCACGTCGCACCACCCCGTCCGCGAGGGCCTGATGGAGTGCACGAGCTGCCACAACCCGCACGACGGCAGCCGGCCGAAGATGATCAAGGCGGACTGGGCCAACGAGCTGTGCTACCAGTGCCACACCGAGAAGCGGGGGCCCTTCCTCTGGGAGCACGCGCCCGTGCGCGAGAACTGCCTCAACTGCCACAACCCGCACGGCTCCAACCACGACAAGATGCTGGTGGCGAGGCTGCCCTGGCTCTGCCAGCGCTGTCACCTCAACACGCGCCACCCCGGCACCTTCTACGACGGCCGCGTGGGCGGCGGGAGCCTCGCGCTCTCGAGCAACCGGGCGGTCGAGCACGCGTGCAAGAACTGCCACCAGAACATCCACGGCGGCAACGCGCCGTCCGGCCCGTACTTCGGAAGGTGAGGAGGGAGCCATGAAGCGCATCGTCATCGCCTTCGCACTCTTCGCGCTCGCTCTGCCCGCCCTGGCACAGGAGAACTTCAACGTCGGCGAGGTCACCTTCAGCCTCCAGCAGCGCGACGTGAACACCGTCTCCTCGAAGTTCTACGAGTACCGCGACATCCCCGACGGGGGTACCGCCCCTTATTTCTCCTTCAAGGGCAAGAAGGGCGACTACCGCTACGACTTCTTCGGCCGCGACGTCACGCAGGAGGACCAGCGCTACTACGGCCGCTTCGAGGGCAAGAGCTGGCGATTCCAGGGCAGCTACGTCGGCATCCCGCACCGCTTCGGCTTCGCCGGAAAGAGCATCCTGAACGTCGGCGGGTCCGACCAGTGGCGGATCAGCGACACGCTGCAGCAGTACTTCCAGGACACGCTCACCGCGAACCGGTCGAGAATCAACTACGCCTACCTGTCCGCTCTCGTGTCGCCGACGCTCGACGCGCATCCCAGCGACATCGACGTCGCGCTGCAACGGGACCGGACGAACCTCGCGTTCTCGCTCGGCTCCACGGAGAGCGACTTCAAGCTGGCCGTGGCCTACTTCCACGAGAAGCGCTCCGGCGGCCGCACCAACAACGGGACCTCCTTCGGCTTCGGCAACGTCATCGAGACCGTGGATCCGGCCCGCTACATCACCCAGGACTTCGGCGTCACTGGCTCGTTCAAGGGCAGCTGGGGCACGGCGTTCGCAGGGTTCAACTACAACGACTTCACCGACAAGTACGACTCGTTCCTCTTCGAGAACCCGTTCCGGATCACCGACTCCACACACCCCTCGGCCTACACGGGGCCGGGCACGACGACGGTCGACGGACCCGCGTTCGGCCGCACCTCACTGCCGCCGAGCAACAGCGCATGGACGCTGAAGGGGGGAACGACGCTGATGTTCGGGCCGAAGACCCGGCTTACCGCCGACACGCAGGTCGGGCAGTGGAAGCAGAACGAGGTGCCGTTCATCCCCTTCACCACGAACACCGCCATCACACTGCCCGACGGACGGAGCGCCACCGACGTCGCCTCGCTGCCCGCCCGCAACCTGGACGGGAAGATCAACCTGCTCGCGCTGAACGGCTTTGTCACCACCGGCTTCGGCGCCAACCTCCGCCTGAACGCGCGCTACCGGCTCTACCAGGTCGACAACAAGACACCGCGCACGCGCTTCGAGGAGGGCTACACTCGCTTCGACGCGGTCTGGGAGGACATCCCGCGCATCACCGTGCCGAACGGCTTCGACAGCCATTACTTCGACGTCTATGCGACCTATGACGTCGGCAGCAAGGCCGGTCTCGAGGTCGGGTGGAAGTGGAACAAGATCGCGCGCGAGTTCCGCGAGACCGAGCACACCACCGAGAACACCCTCCGCGTGGCCGCCGACATCCGTCCGGGCGGCGGGCTCACGGCCCGCGGGATCTACGAGCACGGCACGCGCGACTTCGACAGCTACAACCCGGTCGAGGCCGAGGAGCACTCGTACCTGGAGGAGGGCCCACCGGTCAACCAGACCGTGCTGCGCCGGTACGACCAGGCCAAGCGCGACCGCGACCGCATCGGCCTGCAGGCACAGTTCAGCCCGGGCAACGGCAAGTTCACTGTGGGCGCGGGCTACTTCTGGAACAAGGACAAGTACGACGACTCGCCGGTCTCGTGCAACGCCGACTACCACGCCGGCAACGTGGGCGACTCCGCGACGTTCTGCAGCGGCGGAAACTCCGCCCCCCTGGGCCTGATGGAGGCGAAGTACACGACCTTCAGCCTGGACGCCGACTTCTCCCCGAGCGACAAGGTCACGGTCTACGCCTTCTACAGCCGTGAGGACGTCTTCGACTACCAGACCGGCCGGCAGAGCGGCGCGACGCTCACCTTCAACCCGGCCTGGACCTGGACCTCCCAGGTGGACGACAAGGTGGACTCGTTCGGCGCGGGCGCGGATTTCACGCTCGTCCCGGACAAGTGGTTCCTCAACCTCTTCTACCGCTACCAGAAGGTGGACGGCAACAACGCCTTCACGGCGGGCGCCAGCGCCCGTCCTCCGGCGGTGGGCCCGGTGGAGAACATCCCGCAATACGACGACACCGAGATCAACCACCTGAGCGGCAACCTGAAGTGGCAGTTCACGCAGAGCTGGACCGTCGCTCTCGGCGGCTTCTGGGAGAAGTACGTGTACAAGGATTCCCAGACCGGCCAGACCCTCTACTACATGCCGGCGTCGTTCTTCCTGAACCCGGTCAACGGCGACTACCGGGGCTGGGTGAGCTGGCTCAACCTGACCTACAGGTTCTGATATGGTGTGACTGGTCAAGTAGTCGGACCGGTCGACTTCTGCAAGGGGGTGGCGAGGGTAACGCTCGCTGCCCCCTTCGTTTCTTCATGGGATCTCGCCGGCGAGGGCTTGAGTCGACAGCCCCGGTCACGACCTTGGGGTTAGGTCTTGTCCCGGGCCACAAGCCGTCGGTAGCGCTGGTGCAGAGGTCAGGCCGGTGCCGCCGGTCCCGGGCTACGGTGCCCGCTCAGAAGTGATCGCTATGGACATCTTCTCCCGAAGCATGAGCTCCGGCTCGTAGAGGTAGTTCAGCTGCATCTCGGCGCTCAGCTGCCCCCTTGGCGCGACCGAAGCCACAAACCGCTCGATCCGCCGCTCACCCGGACTGAGGCGGTTGTCCTCGAGGAGGCTGTGAGCCTCGAGGATCACGCGATGGTCTTCAATGATGCGGTTCCCCTGACGGTCGAGAAGGGACCGCTGATAGGTGCGGTCGAAGCGCCGGACCTCTTTGCCGTTCAGATAGAGCAAAACCTGGAGGACCAGCTTGCGCGTCGGCAACCCGGTGGGGATGCTGTGGCCGGACCCGACGTTGGCCACCTCCACCTCCACCACCGCCCGGGTGGGATTCTCCCTCTCGACACGGAGGATCTTCGAAGTGACCGCGCGGCGGACTTGCTCGGCGGAATGCCCGCCCGAGATGTCGTGCAGGTTGATCTCCGACCGCCGAACGCCCAGGTCCGCGCGCACGGTGGAGCCGGGCATCGAGGGCATGTGGCAGTGCTGACAGGTCTTGCCCTCCCTCGCCTGCCGGCTCGTCTTCCACTCGCTATAGGTCGAGAAGATGGCGAGCCCGTTCGGGGTCGTGTACTCGTGGCATCCGGCGCAGAACTCAGCCGCCTGGTGGAGTGAGGACTTCGCAACTTCGTGGGCGGGGGAGCTGGCGTCGCCCAGGGGGCCCCGCTTGACGCCGTCGAGCCGAAGCTCGTAGGGTCTTGCGGTCCGCGCCAGGTTGACCGAGACGATGGAGTGGCAGTAGTCGCAGGTGATTCCCTCGCGGCTGATCGGGTCCTTCAGCTCCAGGTCGCCGATGAGGGCGGCCACAGGCGCATGACAGCGGAGGCAGATCTCGCTCGCCTTGCCCCGCGTCTCGAAGTACGCGCGCATGTAAGAAACCTGGAAGATCGGGTCGGAGAACGACATGCCGTGCATCGAGCGCTGCCACATGGAGTGGATCTGCTCGTGGCACTGCGCGCAGGTGGCGCTCGAGTTCATGGCCTCCGGCTTCACGGTCTGAGGGGCGGCGTGTGCCAGCGCGCCCCAGAACAGGGAGAAGATGGCGGCGAGTAGGATCACAACCATGGCAGGGCCTCCATGAGCAGCCTGGCGATGCGTCCGGATCATCTTGCCTGCCCCGCAAGGCAGTCGAGCAAGTTCGGTACCACGACGCTCGCGGCGAGCCCGCGGCATGCGGAGCGCGGAAAACCGACCAGGGTTGGAGGTTAGGTGGTCGGCCGCGTTCGGTGCGGGTCCGCCCGCCCGCCCCCGGGGCAGGGCGACTGACAATTCCGCCCCTCGCCCCATGACGTTTTGTCGGTAGTACCCGCTAAGATAAGGGGCAGGTGCAGGAACCGCAGTCGCCCGTCCCGCTTCGCCACCGGCTCACCGTCCGACTCACGGGCGGTGTGCTGTTCGCCCTGCTCCTCATCGGCGTCCCCTTCCTGCTGATGTTCCACAAGCTCCAACGGCAGAGGCAGCTAGAGAGGCTCACCGAGGCCACGGAGGGGTTGAGCCGCGTCCTCGTGGACGGCCTGCGCTCGGCGATGCTGGCCGGCCGGCCCCACGTCCTGGACCAGACGATCCGCAACCTCGCCCAGCAGGAGGGCATCGAGAGGGTGATCCTCCTCGACCACGCGGGTCGGGTGCGGGTCGCCTCGGACCCCGCCGATGAAGGGCGGGTCATCAACCGAGATCGCGAAACGACCTGCCGTGTCTGCCACCAGGCGGGCCGGGCTTCCGCCGGCAGCCGGACCACGGTCACATGGGACGACGGCCGCCGGGTCTTTCGCGCCATGAGTGTGATCCGCAATGCACCGCAGTGCTACGGGTGTCACGCGGCCACGAGCTCCGTCAACGGCATCCTGCTGATGGATCTCGCCCTGCGTGGCGCCGATCGACGCTTCTTCGCCGACATCGGTGGCACGGTCGCGCTCGGCGCGGTGATGCTCCTGCTGACCGTCGCGGTGCTGGTGCTCCTCCTGGACCGGACGGTCCACGGGCCCCTGCGCGCGGTGGTGAGCACAAGCCAGAGGATCGTAGGGGGAGATCTCGACGCGCGGGTTGAGGCGGGGTCCTCTGGAGAGTTCGCCGTCCTCGCCTCGCAGCTCAATCGGATGACCGACCATCTGGCACTGTCTCTGCGCACGGTGGAGACCCAGCGCCGCGAGCTGCAGGCCATCCTAGACGCCACGGACGATGAGATCGTGGTCCTCGACCGCGACCGGCGCGTCGTGGCGGCTAACCGCGCCTACCAGGCACGGTCGGAGCGGCCGCAGTTGGAGACGCTGGGTCACTTCTGTCGCGAGGTCCCCGCTTCGCACGGGCCGTGCCTGGAGAACGAGCCGGGGGGCTGTCCGGTCCGAAAGGTGTTCGAGACCGGGCAGCACCATTGGGGTGTCACCTCCTATGTCGATCCCGGCGGGAAGGAGCGGGTGATCGAGATCCACGGCTCTCCCTTGCGCGGGCCAGACGGCGCGATCACCCATGCCGTGGAGGTGCGGCGGGACATCTCCGAGCGCCGTCAGATGGAGGCGACGCTGGCGCACTCGGAGCGCCTCGTGTCGCTGGGGCTGCTCGCATCGGGCCTGTCGCACGAGATCAACAACCCATTGGGAGCCATCGCGGCCTCCGTAGAAGCGCTGCGCAGGAGGCTCGCGGCCGAGCCCGGACTGCCCCCGCAAACGGCGGGGGAGCTCGAGCGCGTGCTCGGGCGGATCGCGGGAGGGGCGGAGCGCTGCCGCCAGATCACGCATCGGCTTCTGAAGGTGGCGCGGCCGTCCCTCGCGGCGAGGACCCTGGTGGACGTCAACCGGGTCATGGAGGACGTTCTGCTCATCCTAGCGCACCAGATCAAGCACGCGGGAGTCCGGACCCGGCTGGAGCTGGGCGCGGGCCTGTCGCCGCGGTGGACGGACGAGTCCCGCCTCGGACAGGTCTTCATGAACCTCGTGCTGAACGCGCTTCAGGCCATGGACGGTGGGGGCGGAGAGCTGCGCATCGTCACTGCCGCCGAAGGGAAAGGGGCACGGATCGACATCGTGGACACGGGTTGCGGCATCGCTCCGGAGCACCTCAAGCGGATCTACGAGCCGTTCTTCACCACCAAGCCGGTCGGCCAGGGGACCGGCCTCGGCCTCTTCATCACCCATCAGATCGTGACCGAGATGGGCGGCGCGATCGAGGCGCGCAGCGAGGTCGGCCTGGGAACCACGATGACCGTTCGGCTTCCTCGGGAAGAGAGCAGAGCCGGATCATGAGGAGCAACCCGGGGGCGAGGGCCCAGGTCGTTTTCGTCGACGACGACGACCCGTTCCGCGAGGCTCTTTCCGAGGCGCTCCGGCAGAGCGGCTTCGACATCGTGACGGCCCGGAACGCCGAGGAGGCGTTGGGGCAGGTCGAGGGCCGGGCGTTCGACGTGGCCCTCGTGGACCTGAAGCTGCCAGGCCTCTCGGGAGAGGAGCTGGTCCACGAGATCCACCAGCGCTCTCCCGCGACGGAGATCATCGTCCTGACAGGCCACGCGACGGTCGAGAACGCGGTGCGGACGCTGAAGGAAGGGGCCTATGACTTCCTGACCAAGCCCTGCAGCCTGGAGGAGCTGGAGACGGCGATCCGGAGAGCGCACGAGAAGCGCGCCCTGGTCCGCGAGAACCGATTCCTGCAGCGCGAGCTCGACCGGCACCTGCGCTTCCGGGAGTTCGTCGGCAAGAGCCCGCCGCTGCGGGCCGTGCTCGAGATCATCTCCAAGGTTTCCCAGACCGACTCGACCGTCCTCATCCAGGGCGAGAGCGGCGTGGGGAAGGAGCTGGCGGCCCGCGCCATACACTCCCGCAGCCCGCGCCGGGCCCAGCCGTTCATCGTCGTGGACTGCACCTCGCTGCAGGAGTCTTTGCTGCAGAGCGAGCTGTTCGGTCACGAGCGCGGCGCGTTCACGGGTGCGGTGGCCCGAAAACACGGCCTCTTCGAGGTGGCGGACGGCGGAACGATCTTCCTGGACGAGATCGGTGAGATCTCGATCTCCCTCCAGTCCCGCATCCTGCGCGTCCTGGACAACGGCTCGTTCCGGCGTGTGGGAGGCGTCCGGGACGTGCAGGTCAACGTGCGCGTGGTCTGCGCCACCAACCGCAACCTCGATCAGATGGTGAAGGAGGGGCGGTTCCGCCCGGATCTCTACTACCGCATCAACGTGGTGAGCTTCACCCTGCCGCCGCTCCGCGAGCGCCAGGAAGACATCCCGCTGCTGGCGCGGTTCTGCGCCGACCACTCTCCGGTCGCGCGGAGGAGGCCGGTTCGCTTCTCCCCGGAGGCCTTGTCCGTCCTGCAGGCGTACTCGTGGCCGGGGAACGTGCGCGAGCTGCATAACGTCATCGAGCGGGCGCTGATCCTCTCCGCCGGGGACGGCGTGGTGGGGGTGGACGACCTGCCGGGAAGCCTCCGCCAGGAGGGATCTCCCACGATCCGGGAGCTGACCGCGCGCCGGCCGTCCCTGGCGGAGCTGGAGAGCACCTACATCCAGCGCCTGCTGGGGGAGCTGGGCGGGCACCGCGCCCGGGTGGCGGAGGTGCTCGGCATCAGCGACCGGACCCTCTACCGTAAGCTGAAGCAGCTGTCCGGGCCGACGGGTCGACGCACCGTCTGACGATCTGTCAGGAGAGCGGCGGCTGACCAGCGCTCGGCCGCGGAACGCCGCGGGCGAACAAGTCTCGACAGATCAGCGGATTGCCGGGCGATCCACCGCCGCCCGCAGGGGGCTGGAACCTCGTTTGCTGTCGAACACGTGCAGGAGCGGGATTGCCCGCCCTCATCCGGTGCCGTGGAGGAGGGATCGTGAGCCCAGCGCGGCGTTTGCTCATCGGTGCGATCGTCACTCTCGCCGCGGCCGCCGGTTACGCGGTCGGCCGCGCCGCCCTCCGCCCGACGCAGAGGGTGGCTCAGCCCATCGCCTTCAACCACGAGAAGCACGCGGGGACTCTCGAGATCGAGTGCCGTACGTGCCACGAGTTCTACGAGTCCGGATCCCATGCCGGTCTGCCGACCCTCACGACCTGCCGGACCTGTCATGCCGAGCCGCTGACGGACAACCCCGAGGAAGGGAAGATCTTCGTCCTGGCCAAGGCCGGCAAGGACGACGTCTTCAAGAAGCTGTTCCGGCTTGCCGACCACACGTTTTACACACACCGGCGTCACGTCGTCGCCGCCAAGCTCGAGTGCCAGACCTGCCATGGAGCCATCGCCAAGACCAGCACGCCGCCGGAGCGACCGCTGGTGAGGATCTCGATGGACTTCTGCCTGGGCTGCCACCAGAGCCGCGGCGCGGCGACCGCCTGCACGCAGTGCCATCGCTAGGGGGACGCAGGTGGCCATCGACCGCAGGGAGTTCGTAGCCGGCCTGGGCGGCTTTGGTGTCGGGCTCGGCCTGGGGGGTGTCTCCCACTGGCTGCCCCTGCCGCCGCCCAAGGTCGGGCCCGACTGGACGCCGGGGCGCGAGCAGTTCGTCCCGTCGACTTGTCTCCTCTGCCCCTCTCACTGCGGGATCCGGGGGCGTCTCGTGGACGGCCAGCTGGTGAGGATCGAGGGCAACCCGTTGCACCCGGTCAGCCGAGGTGGCCTTTGCCCGAAGGGATATGCCGGGATTCAGCTGCTCTACCATCCCGGCCGTCTCAAGGGACCCATGGAGCGAACCGGTCCCCCCGGCTCGGACCAGTTCCGTCCCATCTCCTGGCCAGAGGCGCTGGATCGCGTCACGGCGGCGCTGACCGAGCTCCGCGCCCGAGGCGAGGCGCGCTCGCTCGCCCTCCTGAACGGGCACGTGACGGGGATCATGGAGGAGATCCTGCGACGGTTCGCCGGTGCCTACGGCACGCCCCACGTCCTGAGCGAAAGCTACGGCGACGGCTCGGCCGAGGTTCTCGAGCTGATGCAGGGCATCCGTGCCGCCCCTGCCTTCGACCTAGAGGCTTCGGACCTGGTTCTGTCGTTCGGGGCGGGGCTCTCCGAGGCCTGGTGGAGCCTGCCGCTGGCGGCACGGGCGAGGCAGGCAGAGGGGCGGCCCCGCCCGCGCTGGATCCAGGTCGACGTGCGGCACTCGCGGACGGCAGCGCGCGCGGACGAGTGGGTGCCCATCCGTCCCGGTACGTACGGTGCGCTCGCCCTCGGCATCGCCTACGTGATCGTCAAGGAGGGCCTGTACGAGGCGGAGCGGATCCGCGAACGAGTGGAGGGGATCGAGGACGGGCGGGACGAGCGAGGGCGACTCGTCCCGGGGCTGAGGAGCCTCGTGCTTCGCCACGGCCGCCCGGAGGAGATCTCCGAACGGACCGGGGTTCCCCCCGAGGTCGTGGTGCGCCTTGCGAAGGCCTTTGGCCGTGCCCAACGGCCCGTCGCGCTCTGGGACCAAGCGGTCGCCTGGCGCAGTGGGGGGCTCGCCGATGCCCTCGCCATCCACACCCTCAACGCGCTGGTGGGCGCGTTCAACCGCCCGGGCGGCGTGCTCGTCCAGCCGTCACCGCCCCTGCTGGCTCTCGGCGGGGAGACACGGCGCGGTGCGCCCCCGGCCGCGGAGGGCGAGAAGCCGCCCCCGCTGACGGCGTCGGACTGGGCCGCCCTTGTGGGCAGCGAGAAGGCTTCGCTCAAGGCGCTCTTCCTCTACTACGCCAACCCGGTGGCCTCCGCTCCCGATCCGGTCGCGGTGGTGCGGGCGCTCGAGCGGATCCCCCTGGTCCTCTCGTTCTCGCCCTTCCTCGACGAGAGCGCCCGGTATGCGCACCTCGTGCTCCCCGACCACACCTACCTCGAGCGTTGGCAGGACGCCCCCGCACCGCACTCGGTTCCCATTCGCGTCTGGGGGATTGTGCAGCCCATGGTGCCGGCCCTGCACGACACTCGCGCCACGGGCGACGTGGTGCTGGAACTCGCCGCCCGGCTGGGCGGCGAGTTGGCGCGACAGCTCCCCTGGCCTTCGGTGGAGGCACTCGTCCAGGAGCGGGGCAAGGCGCTCGCGGAGGCCCCCATGGGGAGTGCGCTGCTCCCGGCGTTCCGCAGGGAGGAGCTGCGGGAGCTAGAGGCCCGCGGCTGGCGAGTCCCCCACGGCCTGTCGGCGGACGACTACTGGGCCAGCGTCCGTAACAGCGGCGGCTGGTTCGATCCCTATTACGACTACTACGACCGCAGCGCCATATCGCAGTTTCGGGGTGGCAAGGTCCGGATCTTCCCGCCCGAGGCTCGAGAGCGGATCCGCTCGACCCAACCGGGCCTGGTGGCGGGATTCCTGCCCATCCCGGAGGATCCGAAGGCGGATCAGCCCCGCGAGACCCATCCACTGCGTCTCGTTCCCTATCGAGTGATGACGCTCGCCTCGGGGGGCACGCCGCTGATGCCGTGGCTTCTCGAGAACCTAGGCGTTCTCACCGGCGACGCCTGGGAGGCCTGGGCGGAGATCAACCCGGAGACGGGCCGGAAGCTCGGTCTGAGCTCGGGCCAGCGGGTACGCATTCAGTCGGAAGCGGGAGAGTTCAGGGCGCGCCTGAGCTTCTACGCCGGCGCCCAACCCGGTGTCGTGAATGTCCCTTACGGTCTTCACACCGCGGTGGAGGGATGGGGCCGGGCCGAGGGCGCCAACCCGCTGCACGCGGTCGGAGCTCGCCGCGACGCCACGACCGGCCTGCCCGACTGGTACTCGACGTGGGTGCGGGTCGTACCGGCCTAGAGAGCGAAGATGCCTCGTTGGGGGATGGTCATCGATCTGGACCGCTGCAACGGCTGTCAGGCGTGCGAGATCGCCTGCCGGGTGGAGAACAACGTCCCCGTGTGCGGGCCGCAGGCGGCCCGGGAGAATCGCACCATCTTCTGGATGCAGGTCGTCACGGCCACGCACGGGGACTGGCCCGACGTCCGCACGCGGTTCCTGCCCCGACCGTGCATGCAGTGCGACCGGCCGCCGTGCACGGCGGTCTGCCCCGTCCGGGCCACCGTGATCGACGCGGAAGGTATCGTCGCCCAGGTCTATCCCCGCTGCATCGGCTGTCGGTACTGCGCGAACGCGTGCCCCTATACGGTGAAGTCGTTCAACTGGGTCCGGCCGTCCTACCCCGAATCCACCAAGCCAATGCTGAACCCCGACGTCTCCACCCGCCCGGCCGGGGTCATCGAGAAATGCACGTTCTGCCATCACCGGCTGCAGCAGGCGCGCGACAAGGCCCGGGCCGAGGAGCGGCCGCTCCGCGAGGAGGACTACGTCCCGGCCTGCGCCGACGCGTGCCCCACGGGGGCGATCACCTTCGGCGACCTCGAGAACCCCGGGCACCGTGTGGCGAAGCAGGTGCAGGACCCCCGCGCCTTCCGGCTGCTCGAGGAGCTGGGCACCCACCCGAAGGTCTACTACCTGGCCGAGGAGCGTTGAGCGGTGAGCGATGAGATCAAGATCGCGCATCTGCCGCAGGACGAGCGTGTGCTGCTCATGCCCCTCGTCCGCACGACACGGGGTTTCTGGATCTGGTTCGCCTTCCTGGCCACGATCACCGCCTGGGGCGGGGTCGCCTACTACCTCCAGCTCCGTCGCGGCCTGGGGGTCACCGGCCTGAACACGCCGGAGTACTGGGGCATCTACATCATTTGCTTCGTGTTCTTCATTGGGATCTCGCACGCCGGCACCCTGATCTCCGCCATCCTCCGGCTCAGCAAGGCCGAGTGGCGACGGGCGATCACGCGATCGGCAGAGTTCATCACCGTCCTCGTCATCGCCTTCGGAGCCGTGCAGCCGATTCTCGACCTCGGCCGGCCGGACCGCGTCCTGTACGTCATTCTCAACGGTCAACCTTGGTCGCCGCTCCTGTGGGACGTGTGCAGCATCGGGCTCTACTTCACCGCCAGCAGCATCTATCTCTACGTCCCGATGATCCCCGACCTGGCTCTCATCCGCGATCTCAAGATCCGGCCCACGTGGCTCTACTGGTTCCTGGCGATCGGCTACCACGACACGCCCCGGGCCCGCCAGATCCTCCAGAAGATCATCGCGGTCCTGGCGGTCGCCGTGATCCCGATCGCGGTGTCCGTCCACACCGTGATCGCCTGGATCTTCGCCCTCACCCTGCGGCCGATGTGGCACAGCACGATCTTCGGACCCTACTTCGTGGTGGGGGCGATCTACTCCGGGATCGCCGCCCTCATCCTGGCCATGGCAGTCCTCAGACGAGTCTACCGGCTGGAGGCGTACTTCAAGAACGTCCACTTCAACAACATGGGGCTGCTGCTGCTGGTCATGTCGCTGCTGTGGACGTATTTCACCTTCGCCGAATACCTGACCGCGTGGTATGGCGGGGAGGAGGCGGAGCTCGCGACGTTCTGGTCCAAGCTGACGGGGGCCTATGCGTTCCCCTTCTGGCTCATGGTGGTCTCCTGCTTCGTGGTGCCGCTCGCCTTGATGTCGCGGCAGGCCACGCGGGGCCCCTGGGGGACGACCATCGCCTCGGCGTTCGTGGTGCTCGGGATGTGGCTGGAGCGGTTCAACATCGTGGTGCCCACGTCCGTGCACCCGCGGATCGAGATGCCTTCCGCTCTCTACCACCCCTCCTGGGTCGAGCTGTCCATCATGGCGGCGACCTTCGCGGGCTTCATCCTCGTCTACATGGTGGCCACCAAGTTCTTCCCGATCATCTCGCTGTGGGAGATTCGGGAGGGGAGGGAGGAGGGGGTTCACGAGGTGACCGAGCGCGTGGCCAGCTACCTCCCGGACAAGGTCGAGGTGGGGACATGATGGGCGGCGACCGTACGACGCATCGCTTGGGCATGCTGCTCGGGCTGCTGATCGGGGCGACCGCCAGTGCGGCTGCCCAGGACACGCCCCTCGTCGGCAGCCCCTTCCGGGGCCGGGAGCTGTTGTCGGAGAAGCTATGTACCCAGTGCCACTCCGTGTGGGGCCACGGAGGCCAGTTGGCCCCGGACATCTCGACCGCGGTGGCCGGCAAGAGCTGGCTCGACCTGGTGGGCGATTTCTGGAACCACACGCCCAGAATGATCGACGCAATGGGAGAGCGGGGCCACGCCTGGCCCAAGCTGGACCAGAGCGAGATGGCCGATCTCCTGAGCTATCTCTACTACCTCCGCCTGTTCGATCACCCTGGGGACGCGGCGCGGGGGGCGATCGTCTACTCACAGCACAACTGCTCGAACTGCCACAGCCTCGGCGGCAAGGGCGGCGAGCACGGTATACCGCTCGACAGCTTCTCCGCCTATCCCTCCTCCGTAATGCTGGCCCAGGCGATGTGGAATGCGGGACCGAAGATGCAGCGCGATCAGGTGGGACGGGGAACGGCGATCCCGACTTTTCTGTCGAGCGAGATGGCGCACCTGCAGGCCTACATCCGCGCCACCGGGCTGCGCCGCGACATCCGCGTCGAGCTCCTGCCGCTACCCGATCCGGCCCGCGGGGCGCAGGTGTTTCTAAGAAAGCGCTGCCGCGACTGCCACCAGGCAGGTGGGATCGGCCCCAATCTCGCTTCGGCGGCCCGGGGGCGGACGGTCTCCGAGATCGGCGGCATCCTCTGGAACCATAGCTACGCCATGTACGACCGAATGAGCGCGGCGGGGATACCCTTCCCGCGCTTCGAGCGCACGGAGATGGCCGACCTCATCTCTCACCTCTACTTCCTGAGCTTCGTCGGTCGCCAGGGAAACCCGCGGCGAGGCGCGGCGGTGTTCGCTGAGAAGGGCTGTGCAGGTTGTCACGGTGGACCTTCGGGGACCGCGGTTGCTCTCGCCGGGAGCAAGGCCGCGGCTGACCCGATCGCCCTCTCGGCGGCCATGTGGAACCACGCGCCGGAGATGCACACGCTGATGGCGGAGCGGGCGGTCGCCTGGCCGAAATTCGACGCCGGTGAGATGGAGGACCTGACCGCCTACCTGCGAACGATCGCCAAGCCGCGAGGGGCGGGAGGGCGCTGAGGGACCGGCGTCCACCGGGAACGAGAAGGCACCGGGTGGGGTTCAGCGATGCCTAGTCGCGCCGAGGTCGTTCTCTTTGACTGCCGCCAGGACGATGTTGCGGTGGTGAGGCAGGCCTCGGCGTCCGTCGGCCCCGCTGTTCGCGTTGCCGACAATGCGGTTGAAGTCGCGCACCACGTGGTCGCCCGTCGCCCCGCTGCGATCTTCATCGGGATCGGGCGGAGCACCCTGCACAACCTGGACGTGATTCCCGTGATCCACACCGCACACGCGGGGTTGCCCGTCATCGTGATCGCCGACGAGGACTCCCTGGATCTCGAGCGCCGGGCCCGTAAACGCCCCATCTTCTACTACCTGGTCCGGCCGGCCAACCAGGCGGAGGTGGCGGCGGTCCTGAAGGATGTCCTCCGCCGTGCCCGAGACTGATTGCGCCGCGCTTCAAGGGTTGGCAGCCCGAGGAGCTGCTCGCTCCGGTGGTCACCGTTCATGGAGCCACGCCCTCGCGGGGCTGAAGGCCAGGGCGCGGCGGCTGCGGTTCGCCCGAAGAGGTGGGACCTCTCTGCCGACCCGAGCCCTTCGGGCGTACAATCCTCACCGGTCGTCGGCAGATCAAAGGTCGCAGGAGGCCACGATGAAGCTCTTCACCACGGCCGTCGCCGGCGCGCTCGCCGTCGTGCTCGCCATCCCGCTTCTCGCAGAGGACAAGGTCGCGCGCGGCAAGCAGGTCTACGAGGAGCAGAAGTGCAAGATATGCCACTCCGTCGGCGGCGTCGGGAATCCCAAGGGGGCCCTCGACGCGATCGGCAGCAAGCACGACGCGGATACCCTCAAGCAGTGGCTGACCAACCCCAAGGACATGGCCCAGAAGGCCGGCTCCACGCGCAAGCCGCCGATGAGGTCCTTCGCGACGCTGCCGGCGGGCGACATCGACGCCCTGATCGCATATCTCTGCACGCTGAAGAAGAAGTGAGCGCCACCGCAACGGTGGTGATCCACGCCCAAACGGTCCGCGAGGACCCGATCCACGCCATCTGAATGAGTCTCGTGGCGGGGCCGGC
>Ga0209342_10001352_pt1 | contig 27577 bp, 24 predicted proteins | sample RifCSP16_2_FD_184023 | JGI IMG/M metagenome (GOLD analysis project Ga0209342, IMG submission 184023) | Soil microbial communities from Rifle, Colorado - Rifle CSP2_sed 16_2 (SPAdes) (version 2) | ecosystem: Environmental > Terrestrial > Deep subsurface > Rock core/Sediment | place: Rifle...
TGCTTCGAGACGATGAGCGCGACGAGCGCCATGCTCGAGAGGCTGCGCGGATCGGCTTCGGTGGCGCCGATCCGGTCGGCGCCCTGGTCGCTGCGCGTCGAGGCGACCCCCTCGTTCGCCACCGAGCCGGCGCCCCAATAGCCTCTGAGCACCGCCTCCAGCTCTCCACGATACCCGTCGCCGTCGCGGGATCCGTCTCCGACCGTTATGCTGTCTCCGAAGGCCATGTAGAGGTTCGGCCGCATGCGCTCGATGGGCAGCCCGACCGGATAGGCGAGCAGGAAGCCGGGGGGCGGAGGCACCGCCAGCGCGGCGACCGGGCCGCTCGTGAAGAAGGGCGGCAAGCTCTCGACCTCGGCGCTGGCCGTGGCCGATCCCTCGGCGGCATCGGCGATCAGGAACCGGCCCTCCGCATCCGAGCGAGCCGCGCGGTCACCGATCGCCACGCTCACGCCGGGCAGGCGGACCCGTTCCCGGTCGTCGATGACGCCATTGGCGTTCTCGTCGTAGAAGACAACCCCAGCGACCGGGAAGCGCTCGACGGGGTTGGGCGTCGGCGTGGGAACCGGCTGGGGCGCCGACGGGGAATGAGCGCAGGCGCCAGCGAGCAAGGCTGTAGCAGCGATCCAGGGTCGCATTCCCCAACACCATACCATGACGGGGCGCCCTCCCGCTGCTATGCTGGCCGGCACCCGCGATGAGCGAGACCGACGCCGTCTACGAGATGCTCTGGGATTGCGCCTACTGCGGTACCCGCAAGCTGCTGGGCAAGACCCACCGCTTCTGTCCCGGCTGCGTCAGGGCCAGGCCTGGTCGAGTCGCCGGTCTGGCCCGTCCCCAGCCTGCGCTCCGGGACCGACGCCCCGCCCAGGATCGCCTCCAAGGCCGGCAGCATGCCCGAGACCTGGCCGGCCTTGATCACGAGTCCCCAAACCGGCTCGAACTTCTTCCATCCGGCCGCGTAGGCGAGGTGACGCAGGCGGCCACGCCCGGTCTCCTTGGTCCAGGCCCCCCGCAAGATGGAGCCCCAGCGATAGAAGTCGCGATAGGCGCTCCAGTAGCCGGCCTCGATCTGCGCGGCGCCCAGCCGGCGGGGCTGGAACACCACGTGCCGGGTGTCGTAGAGGTCCCAGTGCCTGTGCAGGATGCGTCCCTCGGCTTGCATGCGGCCGAAGAGCGGAGTCCCCGGATAGGGGGTCAGGATGTGGAAGGTGGCGGTCTCGATGCCTTGAGCGATGGCCCATTCCACCGTGCGCTCGAAGACGTCCGGATCGTCCTCGTCCATGCCAAAGACGAAGCTGGCGTTGACCATCACCCCCAGGTCGTGGAGGCGCCTGACGGCCGCAGTGTAGTCGCGATGGAGGTTCTGGAACTTGCCGCGGGCCCTCAGGCTCTCCGCGTTCAGGGTCTCGAAGCCCACGAACAGGCTCCTGAGCCCCGCGGCGGCGGCCTTCTCGATCAGACCGGGCTTCAGCACCGACTGCACGGTTCCCGCCGCCTGCCACAACCGGCCCATTCCGCGCATACCGTCGAGGAGCGCGCTGGCGAAGCGGGCATCGCCGAACAGGTGATCGTCGAGGAAGTACAGGTGGCGACCCGGCAGCGATTCCATCTCGGCCAGCGCCACCTCGACCCGCTGGGTGTAGAAACCGCGCCCACCTTCGAAGAAGGCGCTCTTGTAGCAGAAGTCGCACTGGTGCGGACAGCCGCGAGACACCACCAGCGAGTTCGGCACCAGGTACAGGTGCCGCTTGATCAGGTCGCGGCGCGCCGGTGGCGCTCCGTGAAGCGATCGCCAGCGCGAGCGGTAGGTGGGCCCAGGACGGCCGGCCCGGAGGTCGGCCAGGAACTGGGGCCAGATGTCCTCGCCCGGGCCCAGGAAGACGGAATCGGCGTGGGCCGCCGCCTCTTCCGGCAGGGAGGTGACATGAAGCCCGCCCAGGGCGACGTGGACCCCGCGCGCCCGGTAGTGGTCGGCAATCCGGTAGGCGCGGCGGGCCGAGGTGACGTAGACCTCGATCACCACCAGATCCGGCCGATCGTCGAGGGCCAGGGCCTGGACGTGCTCGTCGACGATCTCGACCTGGTCCTCGGGGTCGAGGTGGGCGGCCAGGGTGGCGAGTCCCAGCGGCGGGAAGAGCGAGTACTTGATGGGCCGAAAGAAGGGGCTCTTGGCCTCGGTCAGCGCCGGCAGGATCATCTTGACCTTCAACTGGCGCTCTCTTCGCTCCATCGCACCTCCTCCGCGCCTCCTGGGCGCACCCCCCACACCTTGCGAATACCGGGCCGGGAGGAGCCTCCAGTGGGCCTTGGGCAGCGGAAAACCGGTGAGGAGTCGGTGAGCGGGCGGTGAGGAGAGGATGAGGAGCCGGGGCCATCGGACCGCCCGAGCGGGGCCTCGGCACGCCGTGGCGAATCGGCGACTCGGCTGTGGCGGATCGAGGACGTTCGCGCCCGGCAGGACTCGGTCCCGGGCGGTCCTCGCTGATGGTAGGCTCAGCGAAACGGCGGATGGAGGAGGACGACTTGACCGACGACGCACCCAAGAGCGCGCTGGAGCTGGCCATGGCCCGCCTGCGCAAGAAGGACCAGGACGAGGGGGTAGAGACAAGACCGGTGAGCGAGGAGCAGCGGGCGGCCATCGCGGACGTGAGGCGGGTCTCCGAAGCCAAGCTGGCGGAACGCGAGATCCTGCACAAGGCCGCGCTCCGGCGGATCGAAGACCCGGAGAGCCGGGCCGCCCTGGAGGGAGAGTATCAGCGCGAACGGGAGCGGATCCTCGCCGACCGGGACCGGAAGATCGAGGAGATTCGGCGGGAATAGGAAGTCGACTCCCAGCCGCAGACCGTCGCCAGGGTCTACCGGCCGCCCAGCTCCTCGAACTTCCGTCTGATTCGGCGATCGTCGGGATACTCGGCCAGAAGCTGCTGGAGGGCGGCCCGCGCGCCGTCCTTCTGACCTGAAGCGGCCAGGGCGTCGGCAGTCAGCATGGCGTGCCTGGCGCGCAAGCGCCGCTTGTCCGGAGGAACCGTGATCCGCCCCAGCGCCGAGAGAGCGGCGGTGGCGTCCTTGCGATCGAGAAGCTGGGACTCGGCCGCCAGCAGTTGGATCTCGGCGTCGCTGCCGAACCGTTTGGCGGCCAGCTCGATCAGAAGCGCCGCCTCCTCGGAGCGTCCCGCCTTGCGGTCCACCTGGGCCTGGAAGTAGAGGCCCGCCAGCAGCAACCGCCCCACGTCCTCGGGCCTGCCATCGCGGATCCCCACGCCTCCGGCATGGGCATAGACGAGGCGCCCCCCGTGCTGGCCGGTCTTCAAGAGGCACACCAGGCCAATCACCCCCAGCCCGGCCGAGGCGAAATGGGCCAGCTTCTCCTTCCGCCAGCGCTTGAGGCCCAAGCCCGCAAGCTCCGCTAGCGTCACCAGCAGGAAGAGGTTGCGGGTGAAGCCCGCCCATCGTTCGTGATCCGCCACCTGGTCCCGGGCTCCGGGGATTCGCTCCACGGGACCGTGGGCGTCACTGCCCGACTTCATCGCCGCCAGGGACGCACCGGTACCCAGCAGCAGAAGGGCGAGGGCCGCCGGACCTGTGAAGGCCAACTTGCCGGAGAGGGAGACCAGGCGCAGCAACACCCCCACCACCAGGAGGGCCATGGCGAAGTGCACCACTTGCGGGTGCAGTGCGGCTAACGGACCGAGCTCGGGCATGGGATCTCCTTCGTATTGCGGCGAACGGCAGCTATCAGCAGTCAGCAATCAGCAGTCAGCAATCGGTTGTCGGCAACGACAACGGCTACCGGCGGTCACGAGGTCACCAACAGGCGAATCGAACGCGAGCCCGAACGGTGGCAGACGGCGAATGCCGGCGACGCGCCGGGCGCTTCGGCGCCCGCGCGGTACCTGCTGCACCCCGTCCCACTCCATCAGGGGGTAGTCTCCTTCGTAGGGCGGCGGTCAGCTATCCGCTGTCAGCGGCTAAGAAGACGGGGCCACCTTCGTAGCTGAGCGCTGATCGCTGAGTGCTTCCCTCTTGCGGCCTCACACCACCGTCCCGTCCGGGATCACGCCCCCTTTGGGCACGATCACGATCCGGTCGCGGATGAAGTAGCCCTCACCGTCCTTCTCCTCCACCCCCGCCTCGTTGACCAGGCGCACGCCGCGACCAATGCGAGCGTTCTTGTCCACGATGGCTTTCCGCATCACGGTGTCGGAGCCGATTCCCAACGGGGGCAGCCCCAGGGCCCCGGTGCGCTCGATCTCGTCGAGCGTCTCGTAGTAGTCGGCGCCCAGCACCAGACTCTCCGTGATGCGGGCCCCTCGCCCCACCCGGCTGCGGATCCCCAGCACCGAGCGGTCGATCTCGGCCCCCACCACAATCGAGCCCTCGGAGAGCAGCGCGTTCTTGATCGTGCAGTCCTCCACCTTGGTCGCGGGCAAGAAGCGGGGGTGAGTGTAGACGGGGCGCGCAGCCTCGTAGAAGTCGAAAGGCGGCAGCGGCTGGCAGAGCGCCAGGTTGGCCAGGAAATAGGAGCGGATGGTCCCCACGTCCTCCCAGTAGCCGCGGTGGACGTAGGCGTGCACCCGATGCCGGGGCACCGCGTCCGGAATCACGTGCCGGCCGAAATCGACCAGTGAGGGGTCCTTGAGCGAGTCGTGCAGGACCTCGCGGCTGAAGGCGTAGATGCCCATGGAGGCCAGGAAGACGGGTCCCAGCCCGGGGACCTCGGAGGCCAAGCCCGGCAGGCGGTCCGCCGCTGGCTTCTCTTCGAAGTGCGTTATGCGTCCCTGGCGGTTGACCTTCAGGATCCCGAAAGCGGGAGTCTGCTCGGCCGTCACCGGCGTCACCGCCACCGTGACGTCGGCCACGTGCCGGCGATGGGCTTCCACCATCTTCCGGTAGTCCATCTGGTAGAGCTGATCGCCAGACAGAATCAGCACCTCACGAAAGCGATGGTTGTCCAGGTGTCGCAGGCTCTGCCGCACCGCGTCGGCCGTGCCCTGGAACCAGTCCGGGCTCTCCTCGGTCTGTTCGGCCGCCAGGATGGACACGAATCCGGAGGAGAAGAGGTCGAACTTGTAGGTCTGCGAGAGGTGCTTGTTCAGGCTCTCCGAGTTGTACTGGGTCAGCACGAAGATGCGACGCACCTCGGAGTTCAGGCAGTTGCTGATGGGCACGTCGATCAGCCGGTACTTGCCCGCCATGGGAACCGCCGGCTTGGAGCGATGAAGGGTGAGCGGAAACAAGCGGCTGCCCCGCCCACCTCCCAGGATGACGGCCAGGACGTTGTTCATGCCGGGGCATTCTGCCACGAGGGCCGAACCGTTGAAACTCTGGTAACCTTCGGGCCGTGAAGGAGTATCCCTACCCCGACCTGGATCGGCCCGGTGTCGTTCGGCGCGCTGCTGCCGGGGCCTGGCACGTGCCCTCGGGCTTCTGGTTCCTGGTCCGGCACCCTTCCCTATGGCCCACCGCCGCCCTGCCGGTGCTGGTGGCCCTGGCTTGCTTGTCCTCCGGCCTGGTTCTGGGTGCCTTCACCGTGCAGCAGCTGGAAGTTCATGTCCTCCCCGGCCGGCAGCTTGGCGGCGTCTGGGGTTTCGTGGTCACCATCGCCGTCTGGATAGGCGTGCTCGGCGCAGGGATGGCGTTAGGCCTGGCGGTAGCCCTTCTGCTTGCCTCCCCTCTGCTCGATCGCCTATCCCGTCTTACCGAGCGCAAGGTCCAGAACCGGCTGGGCGACCGCTCTCTGGGATTGCGCTGGGAGATCGCCCAGGCCCTGCGTGGGTCCCTCTACCTGCTGCTCCGGGCTCCCTTCATCTTCCTGCTGGGCCTCATCCCGCTCCTCGGTCCCGGTCTCGGCATGCTCTGGGGCGCCCACTCGTTGGCCTTGCAACAGACGGACATGGCCTTGACCCGCCGCGGCTTCGAGTTCGCACGCCGCCGCGCCTGGCACCGCCGCTACCGCGCCGAGAGCATGGGCTTTGGCCTGGCGGGTCTGCTGCTGCTGGTCGTCCCCCTGGCCGACTTCCTGATCGCACCGGTCCTGGCGGTGGGAGCAACCCTCCTGGTGATGGAGATCGAGGGCGAGGCCTAACGGGGTTCAACCACAAAGACACAAAGGGCACAAAGAACGACGGAATCAAGGCCCGGCTGCGGGAGTTGGGTCGTGAGCGAGCGTCACCACTCGCCGCCGCCCGTGGGTCGAGCAAGGCCAAGACACTCCGCGATTCGGCGCCCTCCCCCTTTGACCCTAGTCGAACTCGCGGCGCGGGGAGGGCTGAGCGTCGCCCACGCGGCCTGCCGCGATCTCCGCCTTGAAGTAGTTCTCGCCCTTCACCGGTGAGCCGGCCTGCCGCCTCAGCATGGCGATCTGACCGACGTGGGTCAGGGCGTCGGCGACGGGACCCTGGAACAGCTTCTCCTCCGAGAAGCCGAGCGGGGCGTCGGAGGCCAGGAACTCGTCCAGCTTGCGGAGACCCTCGAAGAAACGGGCAGCCTCCGCAGCCCACGGTTGCGGCTCCGCTTCCTGCCAGACGTGCTGGCCCTTCGCCAGCCGGAGGGCCCAGTCGAGGAGATCACCGATGTGGGCCAGGACCTGGAGCGGAGTCCGCGACGACTCCGAGAGCCGGAAGCTGCCGAACCCCCCGGGAGCGTCCCTCAAGGCCTTGCCTCCCCGATACGCCAGAGTGGCGAGCGTGTGGCGGAGAAAGGCGCGGGCGGGAACAGCGTCGGTGCTCATGGAAGACCTCCTCGATCGTCAGCGAGTTGGTCCGCACGTTCGAACGCGGATGCCCTGAAGGGGCTTCGTGGTCCTCCGGGGCGAGCGCTCGCTCAGGGAAGCCACCGCTGACAACACACTCGCCCGCCCGATCGTCATCGTGGCGATCCATCGGCTCGATGGCCTACATGACGCTCGTGAACATCATGGGAATCAGCGCCACCAGCTGATCGTGAAGCTCCTTCTCGGCGACCAGGCGATCCACCAACTCCTCCGGGCTTGCGCTCCGCACGAGTTCAACCAACGCATACGACGCGCCACGGTCGTGCCGCTTGAAGAGAGCCAAGAACTCCAAGCGGGTGGCCTTTTCCATGGCCGTGATGGCGGCGTAGTTCCAGTGGCTTGTGGAAAGGCCGCGCACCCGATAGGCGGCGAGGACCCGACGACCGTAGTCGCTATCGGTCTGATCTTCGGCAGGCTTCATGTCGTCCCACCTCTCGCTGACGACGAGGACGTTCGCATCAACCGCGCGCGTGGCGCGCTCTCGCGTGAGCCGCAAGTCCGGCCTTGAATCGCCTCAGCCTCTCCGACCCACGGACCGCCACGCTCCGCCGCCAGCATGAGGGGTTCCATTCCAGGTCCATTATGCGCGAGGCAACACGTCGATAGCGCCGACGACCACCAGGTAGCGGATCGGGCCGGCGTCGGCCACGACCAAGGTCATCTGTCGCTCAGTTGAGCGAGCGTCCGCCGGTCCTCCTCCAGCATCTCGATCGCGTAGGGTTGCTTCACGCCGTGGGCGTCGAGGAACTCGTCAGCCTGCCAGCGACTGAAACCCAGCAACTCCGCCACTTGACCACCGGTCAGACGACCTCCCCGGTAGCCTTCCAGCGCCACCGCCTCGACCACGCGGCGTGGGATCTGGGCGTCGGTCCCGATCTCCTTGGCGATCTCGTCCGGAAGCTGAACCACGACTTGCACTTCGCCTCCCCTTGACACTACTGGATCACGGCTCGGTGCAAGGACGACGGCAAGGGCCCTGAGGCCGCCGCCCCTGCTCTCTTCTTCTTGTCCTCTGGGCCGTCCTGGTGTTCCGCCCGACTAGCTAGGTGGTGGGTGCGGGCGGGCGCCGCGGCTTCTTGCCCCCCACCGTGACCTTGAAGTCCATCGACCGGCCATCGCGCTTGACGGTCAGGGTGGCCTCGCTCCCCGCATCGAGGTGGGCCACCTGGTCGCGGAACGCGCCGCCATCCTTGATCGCCTTACCGTTGACCTCGACGATCACGTCGCCGGCCTTGACCCCGGCCTTGCCTGACGGGCCGTCCTCGTCCACGCTGGTGACCAGGATGGCGCCCGCTTCGACCTTGAAGTGCTGGGCGAGTTGCTCTGCCAGCTCCTGGTAGCGGATTCCCAGCCGGGCGGGCCGGTCGCCGAAGAAGTCGTGGAAGTAGAAGCCTCGGCCGTCCTCGCGATCCCAGGCCCGTCCGGGAGCGGGCGGGACCGGAGGCACCGGAGGCACCTCGGGCAGCTCCGGCATCTCGAACTCGAAGCCGTGTTCGCCCAGCGGCCCGCGTCCTCGCCGCTCCTCCAGGGTGGCCGTCACCTTCACGGCGCTCCCCTTGCGGTTGATCTCCAGGCTCACCTTGCGACCGGGCGGCGTCTCCCGCACCAAACGCGCAAGCTGGGCCGCACTCAGCACGTTCTCGCCCTGATAGCGCAGGATCAGGTCTCCCGCCTGAAGACCCGCCTTCCCGGCCGGGCTCTGCTCCTCGACCTCCTTCACCAGGGCTCCCCGCTCGTCGCTCAGGCCCAGGCGGGTCAGGTCCTCGGACTTCACGTCCTCGAGCCCGACACCCAATCGAGCGCCGCCGCCAATGCGAACGATCTCGACCCGGCGCTGGTCGCTTGCACTGACGGGGGCGGAGGAAACCGTCGCCAGCGCGACAGCCACAGCGATGGCCCCCGCACCCCATCCCATCCAACGAGTCATGGACTGCCTCCCTTTGACCTTCGACGCCCTTCGCGTCTTCTGTCAGCTAGGACGCAGCGAACCGTCGAAAGGTCGGGAGCGGTGGCCGGCCGCGACGGCTCAGTGCTGGTGGCCGCCGCCGGCGCCGTCCTCTCCGGTGTTGAAGGAGTGACCGCATCCGCAAGTGGAGACCGCGTTCGGGTTCTTGATCGCGAAGCCGCCGCCCATCAGGTCTTCCTTGTAGTCCACCTCGGCGCCCTCGAGATGGCGAAGGCTCATGGGGTCGATGATGACCTTGATGCCCTCCTTCTCGATCACCTGATCGTCCTCGGAGGCCTCGTCCAGCACCATCCCGTAGGAGAAGCCCGAGCATCCACCGCCTTGAACGTAGATGCGCAAACCCCCGTTGGGGACGTTGTCCTTCTCCTGCTCCAGGATCCCCTTCACCTTCGCGGCCGCATTGGCCGAGATCGTGATCATCGGCTCGATCTCCTTCTCACTGGCGTGACGCCCCCCAAGACGGCGACCCCCATGGCCCCCGCCCCTTCAACCCCACGCTGTCTCTCTCGGATACAACCATCCTAACCCAGGAGCCGGAGCCGGGGAAGCCCCAGGCTCAGGCGCCGGTCTTTCGGAAGCGACTCGCCGCCAGGGCGAGGATCGCGGTTCCCATCACGGCCAGCGTGAGGTACTGCGGCCACAGGGCCGAGAACCCCGCACCCTTCAGGAAGAGCCCGCGCACGATCTCCAGGTAGTGCCGCACCGGGTTGGCCAGGGTCATCACCTGGAAGAGCCGGGGCATGCTGGAAACCGGGAACATGAAGCCCGAGAGCAGCACCGCCGGCATGTAGACCAGGAAGCTGGCCAGGAAGGCCTCCTGCTGGGTCCGCGACAGGGTGGAGATCAGTAGGCCGATGCCCAGACCGGAGGCGAGATAGAGCAAGCTGGCCAGCAGCAGCAGCAGCGGGCTCCCTTTGAAGGGGACGCCGAACCAGGCCAGGGCCAGGACGGTGATGATGGCCAGGTCCAGGAGGCCGATCAGGGCGAAAGGAATGGCCTTGCCCGCGATCAGCTCTCCCGGCTGGAGCGGGCTGACCATGAGCTGCTCCAGGGTCCCAATCTCCCGCTCGCGCACCACCGCCAGGGAGGTGAGGAGCAGACAGACCAGGAACATGATGGTTCCGATCACCGCCGGCACGTTGTAGTTCTGGCTGGCCAGGGCGGGGTTGAACCAGGCTCGCTCCCTGAGGTCGATGCCCGGGGGCGGCGGCCCGGGGGCGGTGGCCGCACCGAAGCTGCGCACAATGCGTTCGGCGTAGCCGAGCGAGACGGTGGCCAGGTTGGAGTTGCTGCCGTCCACCAGGATCTGCACGCTGGCATTCCGGCCGGCGACCAGGTCGGCCGCGAAGTCGCTGGGAATCTCCAGGCCGACGATGGCGTCGCCGTGATCCAGAGCCCGGGCCAGGTCCGCCGAGCGCTCGGAACGGCCCACGATCCGGAAGTAGCCCGAGGAGGTGAGGGCGGAGAGCAGGTCGCGCGACAAGCCGGTGCCGTCGTGATCCACCACGAAGGTGGACGTCATGCGGATGTCGGTGGAGACCGCGTAGCCAAAGACCAGGAGCTGGATGACGGGGGTCACCAGGATCACCCGCGTCATGCGCGGGTCGCGCAGGAGCTGGCGGAACTCCTTGCGCACCATCTCGAACACCCGCTCGGCGCCCCCTGGGAACCTCACGAGGGCAGCTCTTTCTTGAAGGCGCGCATGGCCAGGCCCAGACCCGCCACCGCGAAGACCACCATGAGCAGGGCCTGGGGCCACAGCACGGAGACCCCCACGCCCTTCAGGAAGATCCCGCGGGTGACCACGATGAAGTAGCGGGCGGGGATCAGGAAGGTGACGAGTTGCAGCGGCAGAGGCATGACCTCGATGGCGAACATGAAGCCAGAGAGGAGAAAGGCGGGAAGAAAGGTCACCACCATGGCGAGCTGAGTGGCCACCAACTGCGAGCGAGCCACCGCCGAGAGGAACAGGCCCAGGCCCAGGCCACCGATCAGGAACAGGATCGAGAGGACTGCCAGTTGGAGGACGTTGCCGCGAAAGGGCACGCCGAACAGGAAGACACCGAGGAGCGAGGTCACCACCACGTCCACGAAGCCGATGACCAGGTAGGGCAGGAGCTTGCCCAGGACCACCTCCGCCCGCGACACCGGCGTCGCCGCCAACTGCTCCATGGTGCCCCGCTCCCATTCCCGGGCGATGGTCAGCGAGGTGAGCATGGCGGCGATGACCATCATGATCACCGCCACCAGTCCGGGGACGATCATGTTGCGGCTGGTGAGCTCCTCGTTGTACCAAACGCGACTCTGGGTGGTGAGGACCGGGAGCGCCGCCCCTTGGAGCCTGCTGGTGTACGACTCCGCCACCGCCTGCGCGTAGGCCAGGATGATGGTGGCGGTGTTGGCGTCGCTGCCGTCGACGATGGCCTGCACTTCGGGGCGCCGGCCCGCACCCAGCTCGCGGGCGAAGTCGGGCGGGATCACCAGCACCAGTTGGGCCTGGGCCCGATCCAGCAGCGGCGCGATCTCCTGGGGCCGGGTGAGCCGGCGGTGCAGGCCGAAGCGGCCAGAGGCCCGGTAGGCGTCGAGCAGGGCGCGGCTCTCGGCCGACTGGCTCTGGTCCAGGACCGCGGTCTTGATGTCGGCCACGTCCCAGGTGATGGCGTAGCCGAAGAGAACCAGCAGCGCCACCGGCAGCACGAAGGCCATGACCAGGCTGCGACTGTCGCGCCGAATCTGGATCGCCTCCTTGCGCGCCATGGCCAGCAGCCGGGTGCGGTTCAGCATCGCCGGGTCACTCGCTGGGCGCGCCGCCGGCGGCGCGGACCAGGGCGATGAAGACGTCCTCGAGCGAAGGCTCGATCTCGGGCAGCTCCGGGTTGTCCAGGCCGACGGCTTCGGCGGCCAGCGCCTGACGGATGGATGCCCGCGCCAGCTCGGGATCGCGGACGGCGGCGTGCACGGCCCGTCCGAACATGCCCGCCTGGATCACGCCCGGTGCCTGGGCCAGAGCCTCGGCGGCCCGCGCACCGTCGCGGGTGCGAACCTCCAGGATCTGCTCCGTAAGCCCGTGCTTCAGGCGGCCGGGGGTGTCGAGGGCAATGAGTTGGCCCCGGTTCATGAGCGCCAAACGATGGCAGTATTCCGCCTCCTCCATGTAGTGGGTGGTCACGAAGACGGTGGTGCCGGCCTCGGCCAGGGTGTAGATGAGGTCCCAGAAGCTGCGGCGAGAGAGGGGATCCACCCCCGAGGTCGGCTCGTCCAGGAACAGGACCGGCGGCTCATGGAGCACCGCGGTGCCCAGGGCCAGGCGCTGTTTCCAGCCAAGGGGCAGCTCGCCGGTCAGCCGCTTCCGGGCCTCGCCGAGCCCGGCCATCTCCAGCACCCAGTCGCGCCGGGCGGTCCGCTTGCCTTTGGGGACGCCGTAGAGACCGGCGAAGAAGGCGATGTTCTCCTCCACCGTCAGATCGGCGTAGAGGGAGAAGAGCTGGGACATGTAGCCGATGCTGCGTTTGATGGCCTCGGTCTCGGTCATCAGGTCGAAGCCGGCCACCCGTCCCTGGCCCGAGCTAGGCAGGAGCAGACCGGCGAGCATCTTGATGGTGGTGGTCTTGCCGGCTCCGTTAGGTCCCAGGAAGCCGAAGACCTCGCCCCTCTTCACCTCGAAGCTCACCCGGTCGACGGCCCGGAAGCGCCCGAAGCTGCGGGTCAGCTGGGAGACCATGACGGCGGGCGACTCGCTCATGCCACCCTGGCCCGGGACACCTGGTCCACGAACACGTCCTCCATGGAGGGATCGATGGGACGAGCCTCGGCGGCGGCGAAACCGGCGGCCCGCAAGGAGGCAGCCAGGACCGCGGCGCCACCCGATGCCACGTCGACCGCCAGATGCAACCGCTCGCCGAAGGCGGTGGCGGTTCGCACGCCGGGCAGGGTCAGGGCGAAAGCCCTCGCCTCCCGTGCCCGATCCACCTTCATCTCCACCACGGCTCCCGGAACGGCCGCTTGCAGCTCGCCAGGTGTGCCCAGGGCCAACAGGCGGCCCTGGTGAATGAGGGCCACCCGGTCGAAGCGCTCGGCCTCGTCCATGTAGGCGGTGCTGACGATGGCGGTGACCCCGTGGGACACCATCTCGTGCACGATCAGCCACAGCTCGCGGCGAGAGACCGGGTCCACGCCGAAGGTCGGCTCGTCGAGCAGCAGGATTTCCGGCTGGTGGACCAGGGCACAGGAGAGGCCCAGCTTCTGCTTCATGCCGCCCGAGAGCTTCCCCGCCAGGCGGTCCTTGAAGGGGCGCAGGTTCGAGAACTGGAAGAGCCGCGCATAGCGCGCCCTCCGTTCTGAGCGAGGGACCTCATAGAGGTCGGCGTAGAACTCGATGTTCTCCAGCACCGTGAGGTCCGCGTAGAGACCGAAGCGCTGCGACATGTAGGCGAGGCTCCGCTTCACGCCCTCGGGGTCCTGGACCACGCTGACCCCCTGCAACCGGGCGTCGCCCGCGGTGGGAGGCAGCACCCCTGCCAGCATGCGCAGGGTGGTGGTCTTGCCCGCACCGTCTGGGCCCAGCAGGCCGAACAGCTCTCCCCGCCGCACCGCGAAGCTCAGGCCATCGACGGCGGTCAGCGAGCCGAAGCGGCGCGTCAGACCGTCGAGGGCCACTGCCGGGATATCCGCGGTCGCCATCTCACGACCTCTTCAGGGACAACGCCACGTCCGCCGGCATCCCTGGCTTCAGATCATGGCCGTCGTCGCCGGTGATGCGGACCTTGACCGCGTACACCAGCTTCACCCGCTCCTCGGTGGTCTGGACGCTCTTGGGGGTGAACTCGGCCTGGGGGGAGATGAACGTCACCTCGCCGGTGTAGGTCTTGCCGCGGTAGGTGTCCGAGCTGAGGGCGGCGGCTTGCCCCAGTTGCACGGCTCCAATCCGATCCTCCCGAACGTAGATCCGCACCCAACGGTCGTCGAGGTTGGTGAGGGTGAGCACCGGTGCGCCGGGCGACACCGCCTCCCCCGGCTCCCGATGCCGAACGCTGACCACGGCCGGGAACGGTGCGCGCAGGGTCATGTTGGCCAGGTTGGCATCGATGACGGAAAGCGCCGCCTCCGCCTGGTCCAGTTGTGCGCGCTGAGCCTCGATCCGCTCCGCCCTTGGGCCCTGCTCCAGCAAACGCAGTTGCTCCAGCGCCTGGGCCCTCTGATGGGCCGCCACCTCGCCCGCCAGGGCCGACTTGTCCAGCAGCTCGCGGCTCACCGCACCTGCCTGGTGAAGCGATCGCATGCGCTCGCGGTCTCGCTCCGCGTCGAGGAGGCGCTCCGCGGCCGCCGCCAGGGCCGACCGGGCCTGCGCCACCTCCTCCGGCCGCGAGCCACGCGTCAGTTCGTCGAGCAGGGCTCGGGCGGCGGCGATCTGGGCCAGCGCCTGCCTGCGCCGAGCCTCGGTCTCGGCGGTGTCGAGCCGCGCCAGCACCTGGCCCTGGGCCACCCGATCCCCCTCCCGAACCAGGATCTCCTCCACGCGGCCTGCGGCCTGGAAGCCCACCCGAGCCTCGACGGCCTCGGCGGTCCCCGACGCCCGGAGCAGCCCAGCGGGCTCTCGGGTGGCAAGAACCCTGAGGGTCACGGCCCCTCCCGCGACCGCCAACAGCAAGAAGACCAGCAGCAGACGCTTCTTCATGACCGCCTCGAATCCAACGAAGCAAGTAAATAGTTACTTACTTCAAGTAGAAGGTACGCCTGCGGGCTTCTCCTGTCAAGCGAGGAATCAGCAGCGACGCTCATTTCGGGCCTGGACTTGACAGAGTAACCATTCACTCACATCATGAAGGCATGGCGCGCCAGGCACCGATGCGGCAAACCGACATCGCCGATGCCATCTTGAGCGTCGCCGGCCGGGAGGGCATCAGCGCCCTCACCATGAACCGCTTGGCCAGGGAAATCGGGGTAACCTCGGGGGCTCTGTTCCGCCACTTCCCTTCTCGATCCGCCATGCTGGACGAGGCGGCCACCCGGGCCGTGACCCTGCTCGAGAGCACCCTCCCACCCCCCGGTCCGCCGCCTCTGGAGCGCCTGCGCTGGTTCGTGGCCGCGCGGACCGCCGTTGCCTCGGAGCACCGGGGAATCCCGCAGCTGGTGTTCTCCGAGCAGTTCGCCAAGGCGCTGCCACCGCGGGGCGCCAAGGCCCTCCGCGGCGCGGTGAGGCGGTCGTTCGAGTTCGTGGTGGAGGTCTTAGCCGAAGCAGCCAGCCGAGGCCAGGTCCGAAAGGACATCCCGCCCACAGACCTGGCCATCGCAGTTCTGGGAATGCTGCTGCTCAGGGCCTTGCTGGCGACGCTGTTCGACGGCGATGCGCCGTCCTCCCCAGCCGAGGACGCCTGGACCAAGGTCCAGGCGCTTCTCCTGCCCGTCTGATGTTGCTTACCTGAAGGAGTCGATCATGCCATCGAAGAAGCTGCTCAGCGCCGCCGCGGCGGCGTCTCTTGTCCTCTTGATTCTCCCGGTTCCCGCCCGCGCCCACTGCGACACCGTGGACGGGCCGGTGGTGAAGGACGCGAAGAGGGCCCTCGAAACCAAGAACGTCGCCCCGGTCCTCAAGTGGGTGAAGGCGGAACACGAGCGGGAGATCCGCGACGTCTTCGCCCAGGCCCTGGAGGTTCGGGCTCACCGAGGGCGGGCGCAGGAGCTGGCCGATCGGCTCTTCTTCGAGACGCTGGTGCGGGTTCACCGCGAGGGGGAGGGCGCTCCCTTCACCGGTCTCAAACCCGCCGGCATCGAGGTCGCCGAGGGCATCGCAGGGGCCGACGCCGCGCTCGACTCCGGCTCCGCCGACGCTCTCATCAAGTCTCTGTCCCAGGCCGTGGAGCGTGGAGCGCGAGAGAGGTTCGCCAAGGCAGCCGAGGCCAAGAAGCACATGGGGGAAAGCGTGGACAAGGGTCGCCAGTTCGTGGCCGCCTACGTGGACTTCATGCACTATGCCGAGCGCATCCACCAGGCCGCTGGTGCGGCCGAGCACGGGCAGGCGGCGGAAGAGCACCGCCACGAGTAGGCGGCTAGGAAGCGGCCTGGCGGTAGCGGCGTAGCTCCAGCTTGCCGATGTGATTGCGGTGCACCTCATCGGGGCCATCGGCGATGCGTAGCGTGCGCGCCCCGGCGTAGGCGTGGGCCAGGAACTCGTCCGACACCCCGGCGCCGCCGTGAGCCTGGATCGCCCAGTCGATCACACGGCACGCCATGTTGGGCGCCGCCACCTTGATCATGGCGATCTCCTTGGCGGCACCCTTGTTGCCCACCGTGTCCATGAGGTAGGCGGCGTTCAGGACCAGCAGGCGCGCCTGGTCGATCAGGATGCGGCTTTCCGCGATCCGCTCCAGGGTCACCGTCTGCTCGGCGATGGGACGCCCGAAGGCGACCCGCTGCTGGGTGCGCTGGCACATCTTCTGGAGCGCCCGCTCCGCCAGGCCGATGAGACGCATGCAGTGGTGGATGCGGCCGGGCCCCAGCCGTCCCTGGGCAATCTCGAAGCCGCGCCCCTCGCCCAGCAGGATGCTGGAAGCCGGCACCCGCACGTTCTCGAAGCGCACCTCCCCGTGTCCGTGCGGTGCGTGATCGAAGCCGAAGACGGGCAGACAGCCGAGGACTTTGACGCCCGGCGTGTCCATGGGCACCACGATCATGGACTGCTGACGGTGCCGATCGGGGTTCTGCGGATCCGTCTTGCCCATGAAGATGAGCACCTTGCAGCGGGGGTCGTTGGCGCCCGAGGTCCACCACTTGTGCCCGTTGATCAGGTAGTCGTCTCCGTCGCGCACGATGCTGGCCTGGATGTTGGTCGCATCGCTCGAGGCCACCTGGGGCTCGGTCATGGCGAAACCGGATCGGATCTCGCCCGCCAGCAGGGGCTTGAGCCAGCGCTCCTTCTGCTCCGGCGACCCGTAACGCACCAACACCTCCATGTTGCCGGTGTCGGGGGCGCTGCAGTTCATGGCCTCGGGTGCAATCGGGGACCGTCCCATGATCTCGCAGAGCGGTGCGTACTCCAGGTTGCCGAGCCCCGCCCCGTACTCGGACTCGGGCAGGAACAGGTTCCAGAGGCCCTGGGCACGGGCCTGCTGCTTCAGCTCCTCCACCACCCGGGTGGGCACCCAGGCCTGGCCCCGGCGGCGGTTCTCCTCCACCTCTTGGTAGAACCGGGCCTCGCCCGGGTAGACATGCTCTTCCATGAAGGCGCCCAGTCGCGCCTGCAAGGCTCGGGTCGGTTCCGAATACGCGAAGTCCATGGGATTCCCCCAATCCGATCGAAGGCGAGCCGTCAGCCTCTCGCCGTGAGCTTCTCCACCTGACTCCAGGCCTGCTCGGCTAACGGACGCGCTTGACGACCGGTCTCGATGGCGTTCCGGTTGGAAGCGTTGCCCTGCAGGGCCCGGGCCATGATGCCCTGGATGATGGCCACCAGCCGGAACATGCCGAAGGCCATGTAGTACTCCCATTCCGCGGGGGACACCCGCGCCCGCCCGACCCGGCGACAGTAGTCGGTGACGTGGTCCGCCTCGGTGGGGATTCCGAGCGCCTCGAGGTCCAGGCCGGCCAGGCCGCGGAACCCCCCGGGCGCGAAGCGCCAGGGCATGCAGTGATAGGCCAGGTCGGCCATCGGGTGCCCCAGCGTCGACAGCTCCCAGTCCAAGACCGCCAGGATGCGCGGCTCGGTAGGGTGGAAGATCAGGTTGTCGATGCGGTAGTCGCCGTGCACGATCGAGGTCTCGTCTCCGGCAGGCCGGTGAGCGGGGAGCCAGGCGATGAGGTTGTCCATGGCCTCGATGCGTTCGGTCTCCGCGGCTCGGTACTGCTTGGTCCAGCGCTCGATTTGCCGCTCGAAGTAGTTGCCCGCCTTGCCGTAGTCGGCGAGGCCGGCGGCCCGGTAGTCGACGCCATGCAGCGCGGCGATCACCCGGTTCATCTCCGCGAAGATGGCCCTGCGCTCCTCAGGCGCCATTCCCGGCAGGGAGGAGTCCCACAGGATGCGGCCTTCGACGTAGTCCATCAGGTAGAAGGCGGTGCCGAGCACGGATTCGTCCCCGCACAGGGCATGGGTCCTGGCCACCGGCACCTCGGTCCCGGCCAGGGCGCTGATGACCCGGTACTCTCTGTCTACCGCGTGGGCGGAAGGCAGCAGCTTGCCCGGGGGCTTGCGGCGCATCACATAACGCTTCTCCCCGGCCCGGACCAAATAGGTGGGGTTGGACTGCCCGTCCTTGAACTGCGCCACCTCGAGCGGCTCCGAGAAGTCGCTCAGCTGGCGGCGGATGAAGTCGGCCAGGCGCTCGGGATCGAAGCGGTGGGCCTCCCGGACCGGTGTTGTCCCCTCGGTCTGCCCGCTCACGCGGCTCCCTTGTCCGCCGCCGCGCCATCGCGGCTGCGCCTCAGCTTGAAGGTGCCAAGCCCCTTGGCCACCAACTGGCCGCCGGCTCGCACCTCGCCCTCGCAGAAGACGAGCGAACGCCCGCCGTGCAGGACCCGGCCCTCGGCCACCAACCGGCCCCGGCCGGCGCGCAGGAAGCTCACCGTAACGTCCACCGTCATGACGCCGGCACCGTGGTCAACCGTCGTACGCGCCGCCAAACCCATGCTCACGTCGAGCAAGGTCATCACCACGCCGCCGTGGGCCACTTGCCAGCTGTTGGCGAGATCTGGCCTCACCTCCAGCGACACCACCGCCCTCCCCGTCCCTGGTTCTTCGGCATGGGCCCCCAGAAGCTCCAGGAAGGGAATGCGGAGAGGGCCGGGCTTTCCCATGAGGGCCCAGTCAGGCGATGCAGGCGCCGCCGTCCACCGCCAGGTACTGGCCAGTGACGTGACGAGAAGCCTCCGAGGCCAGGAACACCACCGCGCCCTTGAGGTCCTCCTCCCCGCCGATGCGGCCAAGCGGCGTCTTGGCGATCACCGCCTGCTCGATCTGCCCCAGCAGTCCGTGAGACATCCGGGAAGGAAAGAAGCCCGGACAGATGGCGTTCACGTTGATGTTGTATCGGCCCCACTCGGTCGCCAGCGCGCGCGTGAAGTTGACGGCGGCGCCCTTGCTGGTGTTGTAGGCGATGGTGGTGATCTCCATGGATCCGCTCAGACCGGCCACCGACGCGATGTTGATGATCTTGCCCGCCCTGCGCGGGATCATGCTGCGCTTGCCGACCTGTTGACTCACCAGGAACATGGCGTTGATGTTGAGGTTCATGACCTTGTGCCAGCCTTCGGCGGGATAGTCCTCGGCCGGCGCCCCCCAGGTCGCGCCGGCGTTGTTGACCAGGATGTCGATGTCCCCGAACCTCTCCAGCACCCGGCCGACCATCTCGGGGATGGTCTCGAACTTCGACAAGTCGCCGGCCACCGTCAGCACTTCGGCGCCCAGCCCTTTGAGGTGTGCCGCTGCCTGGTCCAGCTCGTTTGCCTTGCGTGCGGTGATGGCGAGCCTGACGCCCATCTCCCCCAGGGCCTCCGCCATCTGCAACCCCAACCCGCGGGACCCCCCGGTGATCAGCGCCACCTTGCCGGTCAGGTCGAGAAGCGCCTTCACGCTCATGCCGTCACCCTAGAGATCACGGAAGCCCTTGCCCTCGGCCGCTAGGCGGCCGAGCAGCGCGGCAGGCCGCCACACCTCACCCTGCTGCCGCTGCCACTCCAGAAGCCGCTCATGGATCACCCCGGCCCCCACGGTGTCGCCCCAGTGCATGGGACCGCCGCGGTACACCGGCCAGCCGTAACCATAGACCCAGATGACGTCGATGTCACTGGCACGGATGGCGATCCTCTCCTCCAGGATCTTGGCCCCCTCGTTGACCATCGGGTACAGCAGCCGCTCCAGGATCTCCTGGTCCGCAATGGGGCGCCGGGTGATACCCATCTCCTTCGAGACCTCGAGGATCAGGCGCTCCACCTCGGGGTCGGGCTTGGGCGTGCGATCACCGCTCTCGTACCGGTAGTAGCCGGCCCCCGTTTTCTGGCCAAAACGCCCCCTCTCGCACAGCCGGTCGGCGACCGGCGAGCTGGCGCCGAGGCTCTTCCGGATGCGCCAGCCGACGTCCAGACCGGCCAGGTCACCCATGGCGAAGGGACCCATGGCAAAGCCGAACTCGGCGAGGACCCGGTCGACCTCCGCCGGTAACGCGCCTTCGACCAGGAGCTTCTCGGCCTCGCGGCTGCGCTGGTGCAGCATGCGGTTGCCCACGAAGCCGTAGCAAACACCCACCAGCACCGGGACCTTCCCGATCTGCCGGCCCACCGCCATGGCCGTGGCCACCGCGGTCTTGGAGGTCCGGCGGGCCCGCACCACCTCCAGGAGCTTCATGATGTTGGCGGGGCTGAAGAAGTGCATGCCGATCACACTCTCGGGTCGTTTGGTGACCGAGGCGATCTCGTCCACGTCGAAGGTGGAGGTATTGGTGGCCAGGATGGCGTCCGCCTTGCAGAGGGCGTCGAGCTTCCCGAACAGCTCCTTCTTGATCGCCATGTCCTCGAAGACGGCTTCGATCACCAGATCGGCGTCGGCCGCCGCGCCGAAGTCGGTGCCCCCCGAGATCAGGGACAGACGTCGCTCGAGGTCTTCCCGGGTCAGCTTCCCCTTGGCGGCGCTCCCCTCGTAGTTCTTGCGGACCTGGCCGAGGCCACGATCCAGGGCCTCGCCCGCGATCTCCACCACCTGGACCGGGATGCCCGCGTTGGCGAAGCTCATGGCGATGCCGCCGCCCATGGTCCCGGCGCCGATCACCGCCACCTTCCTGACGGGCAGAAGGGGTGTGCTCGAGGGCACGTCGGGGATCTTGGCGGCCTCACGTTCGGCGAAGAAGAAGTACCGCTGGGCTGCAGACTGGGGGGAGGCCAGAAGCTCCAGGAACAGCTCCCGTTCGCGGGCCAGGCCTTGCTCGAAGGGCAGGCTGACGGCGGCTTCGACGGCCTGAATGCAGGCCTCGGGTGCCCGGAGGCCGCGCGAGCTGCGGGCTACCGATTTCCGGAACTCGGCGAAGACCTCCCCCTGGTCACGGATCGCCGCCACCTTGTCGTTGAGATCGCGTACCCTCCGCAGCGGCCGCTTCTCGGCCAGCAACCTCTCGGCAAAGGCCACCGCCCCCGCCGTCAGCTCGCCCTCCACGATCTCGTCGACAACCCCGAGCCGCAGCGCTTCCTCGGCGACGATGGGATCGCCGCTCACGATCATCTGCAGGGCCTTCTGGACGCCGGCCAGCCGAGGCAGTCGTTGGGTGCCTCCGGCCCCCGGCAGCAGGCCCAGCTTCACCTCGGGCAATCCGACGCGGGCCGCCCGCAGGGCGACCCGGAAGTGGCAGGCCAGGGCCACCTCGAAGCCGCCGCCGAGGGCGGTGCCGTGAAGGGCAGCGATCACCGGCTTGGGGCTGCCCTCGATGGCCTCGATGACGGTGGGCAGAATCGGCTCCTGCGGAGGCTTCCCGAACTCACTAATGTCGGCACCGGCGATGAAGGTGCGCCCGGCACAGGCGATCACGATGGCTCTGATCGCGGGGTCGGCGACCGCCCTCTGGACTCCCTCCTGCAAGCCCCGCCGGACGGCGTGGCTCAAGGCGTTCACGGGCGGGTTGTCAATCGTCAGCACGGCGATGGTGCCTCGCGTCTCCACGCGGACCGCTTCGTCCTGGCTCATGGCATCCTTCCTCACTGCGCTTTGCGCGGGGGTTGCGACGGCTGATCTCTGGTCGCCGGCGCCACCCTACGCATACTTCTTCCGCAGTGCGAGCTTGTTGATCTTGCCGACGCTGGTCTTCTCGATGGCGTCGACGAACTTCACACCCAGGTACTTCACGGCGTAGCGGCTGATCGCGCCCTGGGCGGCGAAGGACTCGGCATGGCTTACCAGGTCCTGCTCGGAAACCTCCCCCTGGGGGCCGGTCTTCCGGACCACCAGCGCCGTCGGGCGCTCGCCCCACTCCTCGTCCGGCACCCCGATGACGGCCACCTCGCTCACCGCGGGGTGTTTCGTCAGGAGATCCTCGAGCACGAGCGAGGAGACCCACTCCCCGCCCACCTTGACGACGTCCTTGGCCCGGTCGGTGATCTTGACATAGCCGCGGCTGTCTCGGTAGGCAACGTCGCCGGTGTGCAGCCAGCCGCCGGCCCACAGCGCCTCCGAGCCCTCCGGGTCCTTGAAGTAGCCGGGCGTGAGCCAGGGAGCGCGAGCCACGATCTCCCCGGTGCTCTTGCCGTCGCGGGGCAACTCCCGCATCTGCTCGTCCACGATGCGCAGGTCGACCAGCGGCGAGCTCCGACCGGTCCGGCAGCGCAGCTCGGCCTGCTCCTCGCGACCGAGCTTGAGCATCTCCGGCGTCAGGTGCGCGACGGCGAGCGCGGGGCAGGTCTCGGACATGCCGTAGCCGGTCAGCACGTCGATCCCCCGCGACAGCGCCGCCAGGCACAGGGCCCTGGGCAGCGCGGATCCGCCGATCAGAACCGTCCAGCGGCTGAGGTCGGCTTGCTCGCTGGCCGGACTGGCCAGCAGCATGTGCAGGATGGTGGGCACGCAGTGGGAAAAGGTCACCTGCTCTCTGGCAATCAGCGAGAGCAGCATCTCCGGCTGGTACTTCCCCGGGTAGACCTGCTTGACGCCCAGGGCGGTGGCGTTATACGGGATGCCCCAGGCATGCACGTGGAACATGGGGGTGAGCGGCATGTAGACGTCGCCCTGGCGGAAACAGCCGTGGCGCGCGGTGGCCCCCCCGGCCAGGGTCGCCAAGCTGTGCAGCACCAGTTGACGGTGGCTGAAGCACACCCCCTTGGGCCGCCCGGTGGTGCCTGTGGTGTAGAAGATGGTAGCCCGGGTCCGCTCGTCGAAGTCGGGGAACTCGCGTTCCGGCGCCTCGGCGGCGAGCAGCGCTTCGTACTCCCCGTCGAAGGCGCCGGCCGGCGGCGGCGCCGGCCCATCGTGGAGCAGCACATAGCGCCGCACCTGGGGCATGCGGTCCCGGAGTTGGTCGAGAAGGGGCAGGAACTCCGAGTTCACCAAGAGCACCTGATCCTCGGCGTGCTCGATGGTGAACAGGATCTGCTCCGGCAGCAGGCGCACGTTGATGGTGTGCAGCACGGCGCCGATCATGGGCACCGCGAAGAAGCACTCCAGATAGCGGTGGCTGTCCCAGTCCATCACCGCCACCGTATCCCCGGCCTTGACGCCAAGCCTGCTGAGGGCGTTGGCCAGGCGACCAACCCGGGCTCGGAACTCACGATAGGTGTAGCGGACCTGGTCCCGGTAGACGATCTCCTGTTCCGGATCGTCCACCACCGGCGTGAGCAGCAGGCTCTTGATGAGGAGCTGGTAGTCGTGGGCCGGGACGGCAAGGGGGGAAGGCACGAGAGACCTCCACGGGTTAGTGACCTTTGCTAGGTGACCGAAGCGTGGTCATGGTCCGGGCTGGGCGCGGTGCGCCACGGGAGCGTTAGCCGCCGGGGTCCGGAACGACCCCCGGGGGCGGCGGGCGGCGTTCGAGGGAAGGCCGCAGGGCGCCTGCCCTGCGGCCTCCCGATCCCCGCTTCCACAGCGGTGATGGTCGCGTCTAGAAGCTCAGCTTTGCCGCCAGCTGAATCTGGCGCGGCGGCAGCGCCTGCTCGTAGAGGCCGTAGGTCGGGAGCGGGCTGCTCGGGTAGGCGCCGCTGCCGAAGATGGCGTTGATCTCGCTGTAGTTCGCGCGGTCGAACAGGTTGAAGGCCTCGGCCATCACCTCCAGCCCGGCGCTCTTGCCGAAGCCGAACCTCTTGCTGAGACGCAGATCGACGATGATCTGCTTGGCCATGGTCCCGCTGTTGCGACCCACGCTGGTGGTGGGATCGGCCGGGTTGGTGCGCGCGCGATCGGGCGGAAACGCCCCGCCGTTGCCGTCGCCGTTCAGGTCCGAGCCCGCCAGCGGTGTGTAGGGTCGGCCGGAAGCGGCGGTCACGATGGTCGAGAACTGCACGTTCCAGGGGAAACGGTACAGCCCGGAAACCACCAAACGGTGGCGCTGGTCGTGGGTGGCGGGCCCCTTCTCCGAGGCCGGGTCGAAGCCCAGCGGCAGCCCGGTCGGATCGGCGGGGTTTCTCCCTTGGCCGTTGTTCTCGGGAATGAAGGCACTCTGGAAGTCGGTCGAGTTGTCCTCGGCCTTGGAAAGGGTGTACGCCAGCAGGAACTGGTAGTTGTTGCTCATGCGCTTGGTGAGCGACAGCGTCAGGCCCTTGTACCAGGTCTCTCCGAAGGAGGTGTACTGCAGGATCGAGGCCGAGGTTCCGGCCCTTCCTCCCGCGTCGTTTGGCCTGCGGCCAGCGCCCAAGGAGGGCATGACCGGGTTGTAGTCGATGGTCCCGACCTGGTTCTTGCCGCGCACGTAGACGAAGCTGGCCGAGAGGCTGATGTCCTTGCCCAAGGCTCGGTCGAATCCGGCGGCCCCCTGGTGGGAGTAGGGGGTCTTGAGGCCGGGATCGATGGAGATCTCGAGGCTGGGGTAGGGGGTCGTCGGCTCGGCGACCTTGTGGCCGGGCGCGCGCCAGGCGGACACGGTAGACGGGAAGGTGATCACCCGGGTGCGGACGTAGTTGCTGCCGTCGATGCCCACGGTGATGCCGCGGAGGCCCGTGATGTGGTTGTCGAAGAAGACCCCGTAGGCCGCGTGCAGCGAGGTCTTGGCGTCCCCGGTCGGGTCGAAGGCCACCGCCAGCCGGGGGGCAAAGTTGTTGCCGTCCGACGGGAAGTCGTAGGAGAACGAGGTTCCGTTCAGGTCGGAGACGGTGTAGTGGACGTCTTCGAACATCTGCCGCTGGTAGCGCAGGCCCGGCTTGATCGTCAGGCGCGAGGTCACACGCCACTCGTCCTGCAAGAAGAAGGAGATGTCCTGGTAGGTGCTGGCCGGGTAGTCGGGCTCGCCGTACCCCTGGACATAGGCGGCGGGCAGCCCGTAGGCCACCGCCTCGGTGGCCGAGATCGGGCTGGAGCGGGCCGGCTGGCCGACCACCGGCAACACCGCGCCCGGCAGCGGCTGGAAGATGTAGCGGCCGCCGAAGTGCAGAGGCAGCGCGTTGTCCTTGTAGCGGATGCGGCCGTAGTCGAGGCCCGCCTTGAAGGAGTGCTTGCCCCCGAAGTAGCTGAGCGTCTCCGTGAACTGGATGAGGGTGTTCTTCCGGGGGTTGGGTGTGAAGCGCTGGCGGCCGACGCTCGCCACCCCGGTCACCTCGAGGGTTGGCCCGCCCTCGAACAGGTCGTCACAGGGACCGGCGCAGTTGGGGTCCAGCGACCGGATCTTCTGATCCTGCTGCCCGAACTGGAGGCGAGCCTCGTTCACCCACTTGGTGGCGAGGATGTCGGTCTGGGAGAGAGCAACAGACCAGTCCTTGCGCAACTGGACGGCTCCCCGGCTTCTGGCGGTGATGCCGCCAAAGGGCTCGACGTTCTCATTGGTGGTGTCGGCGTAGTTGGCGCGGAAGGTGAGGTTGTGGTTGGGGCTCCAGTGGTGATCCAGCTTGCCCAGGAACTCGGAGCTCTTGAAGTCGTAGGTCACCGCCCCCAAGTCGACGGGGAAACCCGCGTTGCGCAGGACCACCGCCGCAGCCGGGTCGATGTTGACGTAGTTGCTGGCGGTGATGTCGGCACGCTCGAAGGACAGGAAGAAGAAGGTCCGGTCCTTCTTCAGGGGGCCACCCAGGGTGCCCCCGAACTGGCCCTGCTTGTAGGGCCCTTTCTCGCGCTCGATCGGGTTGCCGGCCACGTCGAACTTCTCGAAGTGGTCCTTGGCGTTCAGGCTCTTGTCGCGGAAGTAGTAGAAGGCGTTGCCGTGCCACTCGTTGCTCCCGCTCTTGGTCACGATGTTGACGACCCCCCCCGAGGCCTTGCCGAACTCGGCCGAGTAGGAGTTGGTGAGCACCTGGAACTCGCGAATCGCCTCCTGGCTGAAGGTGGCCCGCACCGATCCGACGGTCAGGTCATTATTGTCGAGGCCATCCACCATGATGTTGTTGGATCGCGCACGCTGGCCGCCGAACGACAGACCGGTCGTCGCAGAGGCTCCCTGCTGGGGCGTCCGGTCGTTGCTGACCCCCGGCGTGATCACCGTGAAGCTGATGAAGTTCCTGCCGCTGATGGGCAGGCCCTCGATCTGCTGCTGGTTGACCACCGACGAGACCGCGGTGTGGCTCAAGTCGAGGGCGGGCGCCTCCGCGGTGACCGTCACCTCCTCCGCGGCTCCCGCCAGCTTGAGCTTGAAGTCCACGGTGGCGGACTGGCCGATCGACAGCACCACCCCTTCCCGACCCTGGGCAGCAAAGCCCTCGATCGTCACGTGGATGCGGTACGTTCCCGGCGGAAGCGCCGCCACGTAGTAGCGGCCACTCGCGTCCGAGACGGCGGAGCGGGTGACGTTGGTGGCGACGTTGGTCACCGTGACCTTGGCCTCGCGCAGGGCGGCCCCGGACTCATCCGCGACCGCCCCCGCCAGGTCGGCGCCGGTGAGGCGCGCTTGCGCCCGGGCGGCCGCCGGAAGGACAAGGGGGACAACCAGCAGCAACAAGGTGCCGATTCGAGACCTCATGAGACCTCCAGACCGCGCCCGAAGCGGAACCCGCTGCGGCGCCTGTCGATTCGTGCGACGCCAGAGCCAACGCACTTCAGAACCAACGTCAGGGGAACTTGAAGACGATATATACAAGCCGCAGGTCGCGATGTCAATAGGCGTCTGCGAAATCCAAGGGCTGGGCAATGTCTCAAGCCGCTGTCCTGACAAGGGCGCGCACGGTGAAGGAGTCCTTCTTACGGCACCAGAGCCGTAAGAAGAGCCGCGACAGAAGAGGATGGCTGCACTCGGCCGCCAGCGCTGGCGCTGGGCGGTAAGCGCTCTTTCAGTACCAGAGCCGTAAGCTTTTGAAAGGCGACTCTGCGTTCACTTGTCTTTCCCTCTTGCGTACCAATGTGGCTGGGTGTAGCCTCTTTCGCCAGGTTGGTAACCAAGCGGTCGAGCCCGCCCGCTTGTTGAGCCGCGCGCGCGGTAGGAGGATAACGCGTGTTTGCTTTCGAGCCGAGCGAGGAGCAAGGAGCGCTGGTCGAGGCCGTAAGGAAGTTCGCCTCCAAGGAGCTGCGCAGTCGCTCCCGGGAAGCCGACGAAAGGGGGACTCTCCCGCCGGAGGTGACCGGGACCGGCTGGGAGTTGGGACTGCTGCCCGGCAGCATCCCCGAGGCCTTCGGCGGGTTCGGAGAGCACTCGACGGTCACCGGCGTCCTGGCGGCCGAGGAGCTGGCGTTCGGCGATCTCTCCGCGGCCCTGGCCCTGACCGCCCCCAACCTGGTGGCCTTCCCGGTGCTCCTGTGCGGAAGCCAGCAACAGAAGACGGAGATTCTCCCCGAGTACTGCGCGGAGGCCTTCGTCCCGGCGGCGGCCGCCCTGCTGGAGCCACGCTATGGGTTCGACCCGGGGTCGCTGGAAACGCGGGCTCAGCGCTCCGACCAGGGGTACCTGCTGTCGGGATCGAAGTGCAACGTTCCCTTCGCGGCCGAAGCCGAACGGATGCTGGTCTACGCCTCGCTGGAGGGAAAGACCGAGGCCTTCCTGGTGAGGAAGGGCACCCCGGGCATGGTGGTCACCGAGCGAGAAGCCAACATGGGGATGAACGCCTGCCCCCTCTACTCGGTGGACTTCGTCGGCTGCCAGGTCTCCGCCAAAGAGCGCTTGGGCGGCGAGACCGGCTGCGATTTTGGGCTGCTGCTCAACGCCTCTCGAGTCGCCCTGTCCGCAATGGCGGTAGGCGTGGCTCGGGCCGCCTACGAGTTCGGCCTCGACTACGCGAAGAACCGTAAGGCGTTTGGTGAGGCCATC
>Ga0209342_10001354_pt1 | contig 27574 bp, 19 predicted proteins | sample RifCSP16_2_FD_184023 | JGI IMG/M metagenome (GOLD analysis project Ga0209342, IMG submission 184023) | Soil microbial communities from Rifle, Colorado - Rifle CSP2_sed 16_2 (SPAdes) (version 2) | ecosystem: Environmental > Terrestrial > Deep subsurface > Rock core/Sediment | place: Rifle...
CCCAGAGCCGGGCCGATCCGGGCAGCGCCGGAGTGGTGGAACTGGCAGACGCGCGGGACTCAAAATCCCGTGACCGCAAGGTCATGAGGGTTCGACCCCCTCCTCCGGCACCAGCGAAATCCAGAGGGCCAGGACAAAATCCTGGCCCTTTTCATTTTCGCTGGTGCTCACCAGGAGGGGGTCGAACGAATGAGTGCGATGGCCACAGGAAGGCCCCGGCGTTCGCCAAACACTCCAATAAATGGGTTCCCTGCCTGCCCCTTATCGTCATTGAACGGTATCCCCCCGCGTTATACACTCTGTGTGAATCCAATCCTCGTCATTGAGGTGGCATATGCGAAGACCTTCCGCCGCCTTGATCCTGATCATCTCCTTGTTCATTACTGGACTGGCGATTGCTGGGCCATTCGAGGATGCCACGAAAGCATACTATATTGGTGACTACGAGACCGCCTATCGCCTCATCAAGCCATTGGCCGAGCAGGGATTACCCGAAGCCCAGTTCAACCTCGGCCTCATGTACGACAAGGGCCAAGGCGTCCCGAAGAACTACGCCGAGGCGGTGAAGTGGTATCGCAAGGCGGCAGAGCAGGGAAATGCCAAGGGCCAGTACGAACTCGGCGTCATGTACTACAATGGCCAAGGCGTCCCGCAGAACTACGCCGAGGCGGCGAAGTGGTATCGCAAGGCGGCAGAGCAGGGAAATGCCGCTGCCCAGTTCAACCTCGGCCTCATGTACGAAAATGGCCAAGGCTTGCGGCAGGACTACGCCGAGGCGGTGAAGTGGTATCGCAAGGCGGCAGAGCAGGGATACGCCAAGGGCCAGTACGAACTCGGCGTCATGTACGAAAAGGGCCAAGGCGTCCCACAGGACTACGCCGAGGCGGTGAAGTGGTATCGCAAGGCGGCGGAGCAGGGATTCGCCGAGGGCCAGTACAACCTCGGCAAAATATACTACACAGGCCAAGGCGTCCTGCAGGACTACGCCGAGGCCGCGAAGTGGTATCGCAAGGCGGCAGAGCAGGGAAATACGTCTGCCCAGTTCAACCTAGGCCTCATGTACGACAAGCGCCAAGGCGTCCCGCAGAACTACGCCGAGGCGGTGAAGTGGTATCGCAAGGCGGCGGAGCAGGGATTCGCCGAGGCCCAGTACAACCTCGGCAAAATGTACCACACAGGCCAAGGTGTCCCGAAGGACTATGTCCTGGCGCATATGTGGTTCAACCTTGCAACTTCGCGATACCCTGCATCGGAGAAAGAGAAACGGGAGTGGGCCGAAATATTCAGAGATATTGCCGCCTCCAGGATGACACCGGCCCAGATCGCCGAGGCGCAACGGATGGCGAGGGAGTGGAAACCAAAGATGGAGCGGTGAAGGATTGGAAGTAGCGCGAACTGCTCGGGCGTTACATCTTCGGACTTCAGGAAACGGAATAGCCCCCTTGGTCGGGGCGCAATTCTACCGCCCTTTCCCTTTGATCGTCCTGTGGGCCATCCTCGGCTCTATGATGGGCTGATTTTCACTCAACTCGATTACTAGAAAAGAACCCTTTCGTGGGGATGAATGGATTCCCTATGAAATAAAACCATCCTTTTTCTTTTGCCGCCCCCCACACGCGAGTAAGCCAGAGCGAAGGGGGCCTGCGGGGGGTACCCCCCTGACTGTGAAGTAAATTGTGAAGCCGACCCTGCCTGCCGGTTACAAATGCATTCAATAACGGGGGAACCGGATGATCGGTTCCCCCTGCTGTTTCCAACTACTTACATTTCCTGCCCACATCTTCTGATATACTTTGGCCTGTCTCAAAATCCCGTGAGGGCAACCTCGTGGGGGTTCGAAGCCCCCCTCCGGCACCATTTTTTTTATGATCGTTACGACCAGCGCAACAGTTACTCGTTATGGAAAGAAGTATGCCCATGTAAATGCACCCCTATAGAATAATCGCTGTCGGCGCGTTCCCGCCCACGGGGGAAAGGGGAGCACGTGAACGCACTTTCCATCGTAATCCCGGTCTACAACGAGAAAGCCACGCTTCTGTCGATCTTAACCGCGGTGGAGACGGCTCCCGCATCGGGACTTCGCAAGGAGATCGTCGTCGTGGACGATTTCTCCACAGACGGGACGCGCGACATCCTCAAGGAGCGGATCGAAGGGCGCGACGGCATCCTGGTCCTTTACCACGACCGAAACCGCGGGAAAGGGGCGGCGTTGCGCACCGGGATTGCTCGAACGACGGGGGATATCGTCCTCGTCCAGGATGCCGACCTGGAATACGATCCTCAGGAGTATCCGAAACTCCTCGCTCCGATCCTGGCCGGCAAGGCCGACGTCGTATACGGTTCACGCTTCGCAGGCGGCGAATCGAAGCGGGTCCTGTTCTTCTGGCATTCGGTGGGGAACCGGTTCCTGACGACCTTGTCCAACATCTTCACCGACCTGAACCTATCCGACATGGAGACGTGTTACAAAGCGTTCCGCGGCGAGGTGATCCGCGGGATCCGCATCGAGGAGGAACGGTTCGGGTTCGAACCCGAGGTCACGTCCAAGGTTGCGCGCCTCGGCTGCCGGATCTACGAGGTCGGTATCAGTTACTCCGGCCGCACGTACGAGGAGGGCAAGAAGATCGGCTGGAAGGACGGAGTGCGCGCGATCTGGTGCATCCTGAAGTATCGTTAATGCAGGGCTTGAAGAAGTTTCCCCTGATCGACCTCGATGATTCTGCAGGTGGGCACGGAGGCCACCTTTACAACGTGGAACGCTTGCGGGTATTCGGATAGCAACCGGTCAAGAATTCCGTTGAAGATCGGCCCCTCCATGAAAAACCGGCTCGGGGTCCGGACAATGTATCTGACCCGGTAACCCACGATTCTTTGAATGAGATCCGGAACCCCTCCCAAGGCGGTTTCAGGTTTCCCGGAGTAAAACAACAGGTAGGGATCCGCGGAGAAACCTCGAACCGCTTTCCGTCCGGTATAAAGGTAGTAGACGGGATCCAGGTTGCCAAGAAGGATGGAATCTTCCGGAGTATTCTGACGTACCCAACCCATAAGTTCCTGGATCGGCTTCCAATCATCCTGCTCGGACGGGAAGGATACCGATACCGCATGCCGTTTAATGGTCTCCCTGGTGGCGGGCAAGAGGCCGTTGATCATCAGGACGCCGAGCAGGGCTGCCAGAACGAGAGAAAATAAGGCTGGAACATTTCCTTGCTTGAACACCCTGCCGCACACCCTGCAAAACTCTTTATAGGCAAACAGCAACAAGTATGGCATCATCGGAAGCAGAAAACGTTCTGGAGGCCAGACCCAAAAAACGATTATTCCGAAATAAAACAACATGAAAAAATGTAGCGATCCGATATGGTTCCTTGCGTCCCTTACGAATCCGGAACACGTCAATAACATGATCACTATGGAAATGAATAATCCAATAGCATTACGATTTAAATTCAACAGTGAAACGGGTGAAAATATTATCCGGATCAGATTTACCATAACCACATGGAATTTCTGCTCCACTGTGAAGTTCCATAGGATGTTCCAGCTTTTATAGTTCGAAAGCGAATAATAAGAATCTATTGCGCGGGCCGATTCCCCATAAACGGCTTGCCACCAGAGCCAAGGGCCGATCAGAACGGCGCAACCGAAAAGGAACATCAACGCGGAAACGTATTTCCTTTTCAGGAAAAGGGAAATCGCCGCTGCCGCGACGAGAGCGGCGCCGACCGTGCGAGTGAGAAAGGACGCCGCGACGAGGCTCGTGGCGAAGAGAAGGGGCAAACTGACCCCATCGTCTCCGCATCGTCCCTCCAGTCGTTTCAGCCGGATCAGTGCCCAGGAGGAAAGGCATGCGAAGAAGGTTTCGGACATGAAGGTGGTGCTGAAGTAAATAACCCAGGAGGAAGCAGCGGTAAGGAGAACAATCCCCAAAGCGACACCCCGGGCTCCAGTTTCCTCCTTGATCAGCTTGTAGGACAACCACAGCCAAAGGATCGCGGAAAGGAATGGTATCGTCTTCAGGAACAATGCGTTTTCCGGGAACTTGGGGAATATCTTCCAGGCAACGGACAATACCGCAGGAAACAGGATCGGGTACTTGGTCTGGAGCAACTCTCCGGGCAGGCTGATGATCCGGTAGCCTTTCCCTTCCGCGAGAGCCTTCCCCGTAACCAGGTAGATGCCGTCGTCATGATAGGTGCCGACGGCCGGTGCGTGGAACGCGATCCAATAGGTCGGTAACATGCAAGCGACAAAGACTGCGACAAGCGCTTTGGGCACGAAAGATTTCAAGGAAAAACCTCTCGCACCGTTTGTATTAGAAAGCGGAAGCAAGGTCATCCCTGGTGCGGCGGGCAACACGATATAGAAGTACCAAGATGCAGAGCGCGCCGAAAAACAGATACGATTGCAGGATGGAATACCATCCGTCGGCGAAGTGGTTGGTCCAGGAGTGCTCCCCGGCTACGACTAGGAAGGAGATGCCGAGCACCAGGCGCCCCAGTCGGTGGAAACGATCGAGACGTGCGTACATGAGGATGATGATCGGCACGAGAACACCGTAATGGTGTTCCCAGGCGATCGGCGAGGCCATGATACAGGTCAGCAGGAGGATGCTGAAGTCGGCGAGCGATCCGCTCACACGCCACCTCAACGGCAAGACCAGGGAACACGCCACCATGATCGCCGATGTCGCAATCGTCATGGTATATACAAAGGGATGAAACACCGGGAAGGCGTTTTCCTGCCACAGCAGGCTTGGACCGGTTTTCAGCAGACGGTTCAGCAATCCGTTCATCGACTGGTTCGCAAAAAACTTTCACCATGCATGGACAGGTAAGACAGCACGGAAAAGTACTGCATGTTGTTTTCCCACCCGAAGATGGCTACAGACACAATGGTACCCAGAACAAACACGGCCAAAAACCCAGCAACTTCCCCCCATTGCAGCCTCAGTACCGCCCATATCATGAACAGGCCATACTGCGGCTTGACCAGTGCGAAGAACCCCAACAGCACACCGGTTCATCGAAGATACCCAGACCAATAACACCAGAAACCCAGCAGCAGTGCGTCAATCCACAATTGCATCTGCACGAGGTAATAGGCTTTATACACCGGATAAAAAGAAACTGCCATGATCACAGTCGCCGCGACGACCGACCAGCGATTCCTGATCGATGGAATCTCCCCGTCCCGGGATCCTCGTTCCAGCAGGGAACCGCCAGCATGCCGCATGCACCGAGAAAGATCGCCAGCGACAGTTGCGACCGGACCGCTAAAATCCAGTAGATCGTCTTGGTATCTAAACCGGCGGCTTCGAATGGAGCAAGGATGAGGAGGCTGGAGATCGGGTACTGGAATTTCTCATGCCGGCTGAAAAACAGATCGGAATAGACGGGGATGTCCGGGTGCTCGCGGATGTGCTCGTAAGCCTGCTTCATCGGTTTCCAGGAATCCACACCAAGGTATGCACGATAAACCAGGGCGGCATCAACCAAAGGGGCTAACCGAAAATCAAAGCGGTTCACCACCCACAACGCCACATTTAGGTATGCCAATAGAAGTATGATTTCCAGGAGAAAGTAACCGGAACGTGTCCGAACCATGGCTGGAATTATAACCTAATTGAATTTCCCGTTTCACGGCGTCGAATCCGACCTGCCCCCTTTCATCGCTCGCTGGCATCCTGGTGCATGAAGCCCCTCAAATGCTGATATATCCTTACCCTGTCGAAGTCGATCCTTGTGCATAAAGCCGCTCGGTCAAAATGCTTCATCGCGCGTTCCTGCTGGCAGGTCTCCTTTTCTTCCGGCAGAAAAGTGACGCAACGCTCACGAAGGAGTTTGCTGTCTTCCGTAATGATAAAAAAATCTCTGTCCAGGCGGTCGATGTATTCTTTCCTAAGCGGCCAGAGCAACTCCACCTCATATTTCGAGTAATACGAAATCACGAAATGGTCAAAGCTGGTGATGATCAAAGGGTTTCTCGCACCGGTAAACTCGATGTATTTCAGCGCATCGAAAACCCAGCTTGGATCACTGGTTTGCCCTTGGTTGAGTTTGAACTTTAGAGCAAACAGATCTGGTATTTTCGTCCCTTTGCCTTTTTGCATTGGGTTAAAGAAAAGGAATAGAATAATGCACGCAAAAGTCACTGCACGCAATTTTTTAAAGTTTCTATTGCTGTCACCTCCGGGAGAAATGCGGGAGAAGGCGGCATAAATAACGAAGGGGATTATGGGGAGAAATACCCTGGGGTAAAAAGACGCTTCCGGGCTTGCGTAAGATAAAAACGGATAGCCAATCCATACCAGCAGAAAACATATTAAATCAAAGTTCCAATTGCTCTCTGCAGGTCCGGCCCAGATGGTATTCTTGACAGTTCTGATAATATAAATCAAAAAGAAAACCATGGAAGAAAATATTAAGAATATATTCCATTCTAATAAAGAAAATAACGTCAACAGCGATTCGGTGTTTATTAAATGACGTGCGGGTATTTTCAATGCCAACAAGGGAAATTTCGTTGTCATAAGGTGTGGCAACGCCAACATTCCAAGAAAGGAAGCATAAAGGATAAATTTTTTATAGAGATCCCTTCTTGAAATAACCATGAATAGTGCGAAAACGGCCTGGTGCAAAAAGAATGCAGGTATAAATGTATAATATAGCAGTGCTCCTGATGCTACCCAGATCCAGAATCGCGATCGGCTTTGGGTCTGCAGGAATCTCCAGAAGGAGAAGACACCGAACAAGTTGAAAAACAAGGCATAAGAGTAGTACCTGGCCTGCATCGTGAATCCCAGCAAGGTGGGCATGAGGGAGCAATAAGCCATTACGCAAAGCGCCAAAGCGGGAACCGAAACTTGCCGGACCATCCAATACAGGGTTGCCAACGCCAGGCCGAAGAAAATCACGGAAAAGAATCTGGGACCAAATTCGTTTTTTCCGAAGATCCCTATGCCCAACCGGATGAAGTAGTAAGGCAGCCACCCGTGGATCGTGACGTAAGGGGTTTCCAGGTAGTGAGTCGGAAGGTATTCGTATTTCGGGTCATCTGCCTTGTAATATAGCGCCATTTCATGAAGCAGCGCCGGACTTCCATCCGCACTCCCTTTCGGGATGATACTTCCGACAGAGACCGTGAGGGCATTCAGGGCGGATTCAGCTTCATCCTGCCATAGTGGGACATTGGAGAGATTCCCGATCAATAAGGCAGTTATCAATATGATCCAGCATGTGGCAAAACCGTCAATCCGACTGCGCCGAATAAGCATACCCGCGATCCACCGCCTTTTCCAAAATAAAATAGCATATTATACCCATTCCCGGTCGGTTATGATGGATAAACTGAAGGAGGTTATCCCGATATGAAACAGGAAAATACCAATAAGAAAGGTCCAGCTTCCCTGGAGGGGGAAAGAGAACTTCTTACCGTGGTCGTTCCCGTGTTCAACGAAGTGGAAACGATAGACGTTTTCTACACTCGCATGAAAAAAGTACTGGACTCCCTCTCGCCAATGTCATACGAGCTCATCTTTGTCGACGATGGGAGCCGGGATGGCTCCTTTGCCAAGCTGACTAGCCTTGCGGATCATGACACCCGCGTCAGGGTAGCCAAGCTTTCAAGGAACTTCGGGCACCAGAACGCGGTAACTGCAGGGGTCGATACGGTCCGGGGGGACGCCGTCGTGATCATCGACGCCGATCTCCAGGATCCCCCGGAGGTCATTCCAAGCATGATCCGCAAGTGGAGGGAAGGGTACGATGTCGTGTATGGAGTTCGGGAACACAGAGAAGGGGAAAAGTGGATGAAGCTGTACACGGCCGCCCTTTTCTACCGGATCATGAAAAAGATAACGAAGGTTGAGATCCCGGTCGACGTCGGCGATTTCCGGCTCATGAGCCGCCGTGTCGTTGACAAATTCAAGCAGATCCGGGAACGGGACCGTTTCATTCGGGGCCTCGTAAGCTGGGTCGGATTCCGGCAGACAGGGGTCATGTATACCCGGGAGAAACGATACGCCGGGGAAACGAAGTATCCTTTCGGCAAGATGATCAAGTTCAGCCTGGACGGCATCACCTCCTTTTCTCACGCCCCCTTGAAGATCGCTACGTGGCTTGGTTACGGCGTGTCGTTGATCGCCCTCCTGTACACAATGATAATTATCGTGGAAAAGTTCATGGGAATGACCGTTCCTGGCTTCGCCTCGATCATGGCGGGCATGCTCTTCCTTGGCGGGGTTCAGCTCATTTGTCTCGGTATCATGGGAGAGTATATCGGGAGGATCTTCAACGAAACCAAGGGGCGCCCGATCTACGTCCTTGAGGAGATCTACGAGAAGACACCGACCACAGATGAAACGCGTATCCGCAATAGCGATGGCCCACCGACTCAAGGATCGTTGGGGGACAGCAGTTCTGTTCCAAGCGCTCCTGACGAAGCCTGCCGTTGATACTTTCGATATATGCGTTCTCCATGGGTTTTCCCGGCCGGATGAAGTCCAGTTTCACGCCGTTACGGTGGGCCCATTCATCCACGGCCCGGGAAGTAAACTCCGTGCCGTTGTCCGTCGTGATGACCCAGGGGAATCCATGCGTCCGGTTTTTTTTTGCGCCTCACATAGGATATTATTTATACAGGAATTAATAACCCCGCCGCAGGACCTTCTCTACAAGATGGTCCGACAGGCGCAGGGAAAGTGCCGTCAGGAGGAGCGTCGGGCCACCCACTCCCGCGGTGACGAAGGGGGCGCTGCCGGTCACATAGAGATTCTCGGTGCCGTGGACTTTCAAGTTCCGGTCAACGATGCTCGTTTTCGGATCGTCTCCCATCCGGCACGTCCCCATGTGATGATCGCACCATTCCCCCTCACCCGATCCCAGCTCGAAACTCTTCACGCCGAGGTCGGTGAAGACCCTGCGGCCGATCTCCTTCACGTGGCGCCAGGTTTTCCTCTCGTTCTCCGACATCGCGAGAATAACATCCGCGGCAGGCAGGCCGAAGCAATCCTTGTACTTCTCGCTCAACACCACGCGGTTCGAGGCCGACGGTTTCATCTCGAGAACCGCACCAAGCGTCAGCTTCGATTCCGCTGGTGAAAGGCTGAATTCGAAGATCGCCCCACCAAGGCGACGCTCCTTCAGCTCACGATAGAATCGCCAGGAGACTGCTTTCTCGTCCTTCGGATTCGCGTATTTCCGGCTCGCCGGGAGCTTGGCCGTTCCCACGCGCACGAGAGGGCCCTCCATGAAATAGCGTCCCACGAGATCGGACCCGTTTCCGATCCCGTGAGGAAACTCCGCCGAGCGCGACAGGAGCAGGAGGCGTGGCGTTTCGATGCCGCCGCAGGCGAGGACGTAGTGCCGCGCCCGGATCGTCATCGTCCTGTGATCGAGAGTCCGGGCCTCCAGGCCCGTGATCCGCCGCCCGGAGCCACTGAGTACGCGGGTTATCCAAGCACCGCGGAGGAAGTGCCCCTTGCCCGACGAGAGGAAGGGCGGCACGTGCGTTTTATTGACGTTGACGACGCTTCCCTCCCACAGCGTGTGGGGCACTCGCTCGACCAGGTAGCCGTGTCCGCCAAGAAGCCTTTTGAGGTTTATCGTGTTTCCCTCGGATCCGAGGGAATACGGAAAGGATTTCGCTCTCGGGGGAGAATAAGACGTTGACTCTTCGCCGTGCACGAAGAGCTCCTGCTCCGCCTTTTGAAAGTACTGCTCGAGCTCTTCGTAAGTGACCGGCCAGGGCGCGTCGCTCGGAATGTAGGAGTTTCTCCGGTCGAAATCGAACGGCTGAAGACGGGGAACGTCGCCGCTCCAAATATTCGAGGTTCCGCCGTCTCCAAGAAAATGGGCCTCCTCGACGGGATACGGTATACTTTCTGAGATCGACTCTAGGTTGCATACATCCTTACTGGGGGATCTTTGATATACGGCGGGCAGGGGCCCCCCTTCTACCAACAGGATGCGGGCGCCCCGGCGGACCAGTTCGGCGGCCAAGACGGCTCCCGCGGGCCCACTGCCGACGACGCAGACATCGAATGACTCGGAAACGCTTACGCTTTTACAGGATGTCAGTCCAAGGCTGGCAATCGATCCGAGGACCGTTTTCAAGAAACCCCGCCTCGTTTGCTTGATCATCTGTTTCCTCCCCGCGTCGATATCAAGACTTCTTCCGGCACCCGGCAGTCCTGTTCATGCAAGAGTTTCCTCGATTTTGATCCAGTCATGTCAATCCTGCAAGGTTTGCGGCGGGGTCCAGCTCAAGGACAATTCGATCGATCCTCCGCAACCTTGCGGTGCCTTGCTTGCGGCCAATCGGAAATCGTGAGCCTAACCCGCATTTCTCACCGGGGAGATAGCAAGAAGCCGTCTTCTGTGGGATAACTTGTTTATCGAGAACGAGTTATCAACCACAAGGAGACGGCTTCTATGTCTACAGAGTGTATCCAAGAACGCTTCGATTTTCACCCCCTGAATCATCGGGAAGTTGTCGCCCGTTTCGACGGCGGGGAGATCACTTCCGACGCCGGAGCGCTTCTTCTGCGCGAGGTGGAGCGGCGCACCGGGATTCTGAAGCAGCTGTCTTTCTGTTTCACCGATCACCGGAATCCTGAACGGATCGAGCACAGCGTCTTCGAGCTTCTGGCCCAGCGGGTCTACGGGCTGGCGCTGGGGTATGAGGATCTTTCCGAGCACGACCGCCTGCGGCATGATCCGCTGATGGGCCTTCTGGCGGAGAAGTCCGACCCGTGGGGCGCAGACCGCCGTTGTGCGAAGGACCGGGGCCGTGCGGTGGCGGGCAAGAGCACGCTCAACCGGTTGGAGCTGTCTCCGGCGGGCGCGGATGCGAAGGCGCGGTACAAAAAGATTGTGATGGACGAAGAAGCCATCGACGACCTTCTGGTGGACCTGTTCCTTCAGGCCCACAAGAAGCCGCCCGGGCGGATCGTGCTGGATCTGGACGCCACCGACGATCCCGTGCACGGGAACCAGGAGGGACGGTTCTTCCACGGCTACTACGGTCACTACTGCTACCTTCCGCTCTACATCTTCGCCGGGGAGTTTTTGTTGTGTGCCCGGCTTCGCCCCTCCAACATCGACGCCTGTGCGGGCGCCAAAGAGGAGGTGGAGCGGATCGTGGGCCGGATCCGTGCGAGGTGGCCCGACGCAAAGATCGTCCTTCGCGCGGACTCAGGCTTTTGCCGGGACGCAATCATGGGGTGGTGCGAGGACAACAGCGTCGATTACGTCTTCGGTCTGGCTCGGAATGCACGGCTTGAGAGGGCCATCGGCGCTTCGCTGCATCAAGCCAAGCAGCAGTTCGAGCAGACCGGGAGTGCAACCCGCATCTTCCGTGAGTTCTTCTACGCGACCCGCAAGACCTGGTCGCGGTCCCGGCGTGTGGTGGCCAAGGCCGAGCACCTGGCCAAGGGCGCCAACCCGCGCTTCGTGGTGACGTCTCTGGGGCAGAAGGCAATGGACGGCCGCGCCCTGTACGAAGACCTTTACTGCGCCCGGGGCGAGATGGAGAACCGGATCAAGGAGCAGCAGCTCTCCCTGTTCTCCGACCGGACGAGCACGGCGTATCTACGGTCGAACCAACTGCGGTTGTACCTGTCGTCGTTCGCCTACTGCCTGTTGCAGGCGCTTCGGCGGTTGGGGCTGGCAGGGACCGAGATGGCAAAAGCCCAGTGCACAACGATCCGGTTGAAGCTGCTTAAGCTGGGCGCGCAGATCAAGGTCACGGTGCGCAAGGTCTGGCTCCACCTGTCGGCGGGACATCCAAGCGCCGAACTCTTCGGCGTTGTGTATCGAAACCTGACGACACTTCCCGCGTTGCGCTGCTGAAAAACCCCGTCCACACTCATCCGATCACCACGAAAACCACGGCCAACGGCAGAGGTCCCTTTAAAATCCAGTTCCCAATGCCCTTTCGACGCCGCAATCACCCCTTAAGTGACGGCATCGCCCTTCCGTAGAACGAAAAAACGGGAAACCCCGATGTCGCCACCGGAAATCGGCGCCGCCGGCGGGGTCACTCCGGCTCATTCAATCGTGGGTAGAGTCGAGGATGGGCGCGGGTGCTGACGGAATCGTCGTCCCGTTTCCCATCCCCGCTCATCAAACCGGACATGCGGGTTTCCCGCATCCGGCTTTCCGACTGGTTTCATCTTAAGGCTCACGGAAGAGGCCCCACGTGGACATGGCGAAGCCGTAAAACTCCCAGGTCGCCATAGACCGCCCGATCCGAGAAGCGGGTGGTGCCTCGCGATTGCACCTTGCGGCGCCTTCTCAGGAAGTGCCTTACGCGCTCAAGAACGTAGATCTCGACCGTCCGATAGGCCATCAAGCGGGTCCCGTAGCTGAAGTATGCCGACCAACCCCGCAGGATACTGTTGAGTCGGTCTCTTACCTCGGTCCACGTCCCCACATTGCTGGGCCTTAAGAGGTCTCCCACCTTCTGCCGGAGACGCGCCACGCTCTTCTTCGACGGACTGGCCCCCAGATACCAGTGTCCATCCTTCCGGAAGCGATGCGGTCCGAACGTGTACCCCAGGAAGTCAAACCGCTCTCTGCGCGCTTGCTTGATGCCGGTCTTCGCCTCGTTCAGGGAAAGTCCCAACCGCATCATCGCCCGGCGCGTCCAATCCAGTGCCTGTCCCGCGTGTCCGCGGCTCAAGATCACAAAATCGTCCGCATAGGTGATGACGTCGGCGTCAAGGGTCTTGCCCTGCTTGGTGATCCGCCAGTACTTCAGGAAGCGGTTCATGTACACGTTGGCCAGAAGAGGGCTGATGACCCCGCCTTGCGGAGTCCCGCAGTTATTCTTCCGGCCTCCGGTCATTCGCCGGTTCCCTTTGTCATCCCGTTCCTCCACCGGGACCTTGAGCCACATCTTGATCAGACGCAGCACGTCCCGATCGACGATTCTCCGGGCCACCGATTGCATCAGCTCCCGGTGCGGGATGGTGTCGAAGTACCTCGACAGATCGGCGTCCACCACATCGGTGTAGCCTTGGCAGAGAAGCCGATGGACCCGCTGGATCGCGTCCTTCGCGCTTCGCTTCGGCCGGTAACCATAGGCATTGGGTTCCAGGTCCGCCTCGAAGATCGGTTCGATCACCAGCTTGGCGGCGGTTTGCACCACCCGGTCCCGGATCGTCGGGATTCCGAGCGGGCGTTCGCCGCCTCCGGGCTTCGGGATCATAACCCGTCGCACCGGTTGTGGTCGATACGTCTTGCTGCGAAGGTCTTTCCGGATGCCGGTCAGCCATTCCTCCAGGCCCTGCGACTCGATCACCTCGATGCTCTGCCCATCCACTCCCGGTGCGCCTTTATTGGCCTTCACCCGTTCGTAGGCATGGGCAAGAATGTCCTCGCGATAGATCTTGTCGTAGAGCAGGTAGAAGCGGCATCCCGGCTCTTCCTTCGCCTTCAGATAGAGCTTTTTCTGAAGCGTCCGGATCTTTTCCGGTGTTTGCAGGCTCATCGCCAATCACCGATCCTTTTCTTCGTCCAAAGCACCCAGAAGCAAGGGTCCTTCCCTCCGCCGGCGTTACCCGGCATCCTCGGTCGTATGACCCTCTCCGACTCCCGAACCGACCGCCGCTCTTGCAGGCAACGTTGGAGGCGCGACCTCCACCGGTTCTGGGTCTCCCCCAATTACGCCAGATCGCCTTTCCTGCATGCCGTGCTCACTACCCCGGCGGATCGGAACAGGTGCGCGTCGGTTGCTTCCCTGTCCGCTCGGGCCTTCCCCGTTTCTCAGGCGGGTCGGCATCCACAACTTCACTTTCGAGGCCTGCTCAAGCTTCACTCGCGTTACGGCCTGCAGGATTGCTCACCCACCATCCGTGGGCTTTATCGCGAGGCTTCGGCTCGGCCGGTTATCCGACCGGGCCGCTCGCAAGCTACCGGGTCCTACCGACAATTACCCGGGTGGGTCCTCCCCTCACTGGTGTTCTGCGCCGTTGGGGCGCACTGAGATATGCGGGCTAACTCTTCCGATGCGTCCCGTGCCTTGACTTTCGCTCCCCTCCGCCGCAGAATCAGCTCATTCGCAGGGTCCAAACCAGCAACGGGAGAACATTCCAACGTTTGTAGGAACAGGAGATAGTAAAGAAATTCCCAATGGATTTATAGGAAAATGATGAAGGACACATTTAAATCCATCCTCTACTGGTATGACAACAATTGCATTTTGATATTGATCGTTTCTATCGCATTCCTCATGCGAATCTACCTTGCGGCCACTCTCCCATATATTGAGGTTGAGGAGAAGGAGTACATTCCATTGGCGGAAAGCATTTCACTGCGCGGGGACAGACTCAATCTTCCTATTCGTGGTTGGCATCATCCCGCTTTGCCTGCTTATCTAATCGAAGCGGGCAGCTTACTCTTAGGAAAACATCCGGTAGGCTTTCGATTTTTCGGAATCATCACGGGCATTTTCATGATTGTCGTGGCTTCACGGTTTGCCAATATGTGGGGAGGGCCGGTTGCGGCATGCTGGACAACTGCTCTGTTGGCATTCAATGAGTATCACATTGGAGCATCTGTAATGGCCGGCGATATTATTTATTATTATGCATTTGCCATGCTTGCCTTGTATTATTTTTATCTCTTTCTACAAAAGGAGGCACCCAGATATTTATTTGCTTCATCGGCAATGATAGGATTGGGGTTTTTGTGCAGGGAAATTATTGTTCTATTCATACCAGTGTTTGTTGCATATCTATTGTCTTCCAGGTACCGCTTCTGGTTAAAGAGAAAAGAACCCTATTTAGCCTTTTTCCTATTCTTACTGATTATCGCTCCTGATCTCTACTGGAATGTTAACGCAATAGAGAACCATCAAGTGCGGTTTTCTGATCAACTCTCTCGTATTGGAGGAATCGGGTTTACTCCCAACTACCTCCTGTTTTACACACGAGGCATTTTCCAAATATTTGGTTGGGAATACATCGATGACTATAAAGAATTCCCGTCGATGAACTTTGTGTTCGGAACAATATTCATCGGATGTGTCGTCACGATGACATTGCGGCGTAAAAGGGAGGATTTCACCCGGGATTTGATGTTGCTCACATTTTGGTCAATCCTGTTGTTTTTCATGCTGATTCATCCCTCGAAGAAACTGTCGCACCGGTTGGAGGACAACATTGGCTGGCTGTGGATCGACCTGACGATGCTGCCTGCTGCGCTGTTGACCGGAGGCTGCGTCGCAAGTCTCGAAAAAAAATGGAAATTACTGGCTTATATTGCACTATGCGCCGGCATTTTTTATGCAGTTGCCAGGGTTGTAATGGTTCGGTCTATAGGTCTTGCTGAACCGGGGGAAATTGCATGGGGAAAATTCTAATAATTTTTCCCGATAGCAGGCCGAGATACACAACATCCTTTCAGTGCACCATAGGATCCAGCCAGGCAAAGACCGACCGCTGCGGGCGGTAATGAAGGACCCAGCCCCCGGAAAGGTCGCGCCGGACATACCCTCCCAGATGGCTTGGCAAGAGGTTCGGAGCAGCGAGGACCTGATCATAGTCGCGGCCATCGATTGGTGCTTTGTCGGAATAGCGTACCCAGGTGTGGAACGAAATGCCCCAGGGGACATCGATGCCGCCAAGCTGGAATCTCCGGCCATGCAAGACGTCGGAGATGCTTCGAGCAGGTATCACTTCGGCCGGAACGGACCAATCCGTAAAATAGAAGTCGGGCTGCTGTCCGGGTAACGGTGGTTTCCCTTCCGGAAGCCTGATGCTGAGCCGCTCGACGAGTCGAGCGGCGACCCTTACTGCTTCCGGGTAGGATTCGTAGAGCATGAGCGTCCGTGCGCCGAACTCACGGAATGCGGTGTGAGGCGTTCGGTCCTGCGGCAGGACAAGAAGCGTCAGCACAACGAGTGCCGCGCCATAAACCCCGTGGACGATTTTCCTTGTCCGTGCTTCGACACGCTTGTGTGTCAGGCACCGGAGAAGGATCGCGACGGGGAACAGGCAGAGCGGAATCAGGTAATGGAAGTGGGACCGCCCGAAAAACGCAAGTACGATTAGATAGGCAAGCAACGCAATCCCGAGCGTACGCACAACGCGGTCGCGGCGAGGGATGAAGCCGAGAGCGAGAAGTGGAATGACGGCGGTCAGAAGCGTCAGCTTGAGAATCAGTAATAGGGCGACTTTGGGATGCAGGTTGAAGGGATATAACTCGAAGATGTTCTGCAGCACCCATTTGGTGGTCCCGAGGGGGTACCCCAGGGAGTAGAGGTGCACAAGAAGTTTGTAGACGGCTAGAGGAATCAGAAAAGCGGCCGCATCACGCGCGAAGGGACGCAGCACCGGCCAACGAGGACGCGTCCCAGGACTGATCAGGCGTCCGATGAGAAATGCAAGCGCAAAGGGCGCGCCCGCTGGTAACGCCATCGTTCCCAGGAGAGCGAACAGCCCCCACCAGAACCGTTGCTTCGCCAGGAGAGCATAGAGGGCCGACGATGCCAGGAAGGTGAAGAAGGTGTCCACCCCTGTTGGTTCAGCCAGATCGGTGACGACCTCGTAAGTCGAGTGATGGGCGTGGAACACGAGGAAGAATACCGCAGCCAAAAGCAAAATAAGGATCTCTGTCCGCGAAAGCGGTCTACGACTCCCGCGTACAATCTCGACAAGAACAAGATAGATTCCGAGGAGGAAAAAGAATGTCGGGAGCCGTACCGCAGCTTCCGTCTTGCCGATCGTGAGCATACAAAGGTGGAGAGGATAAGAGAAAAGCATGAATTCCGGGTAAAATCCATAATGCCCGTTCTCGAGGTCCCAATAGGGCAATTGGTGCGTTGACAGGCTGCGTGCGAACTCGAAGCATTCGACTCCGTCTCCGGAAAAATTTTCGACGAATATTTTACCCCAGAAAAATACCGGCAGCAGAACAAGCAGCACGAAACAGCCGGCGAGAAAAGGTTTCAGGTCTTCGCCCGGGTGGTTCCTTGCATGGTGTGTGATTATTAACACGAGAAAACCGGATGCCGCTACAAGTGCCTGCCACGCCACGAATATCATTCGGTTGGGGGCGGCTCCGGCAGATGCTTTCCAGAAACCCACGAACACGATGGCCTGGATCAGGTTCACCGTGAAGGCTCTATGGAACAGGATGGCAGGGCGAAGGCTCCCGTGGGAAAGTACCTGGGCCCAGGCGATCGTCGGGATAAGCAACGCGACGCTCACGCCCGTGATCCCGAAGACGAAAACGATCGGGAGGGACCAGAGCGGGTATGTAATCCCATGGCTCCAGACAGGCACATCGGTTACGGCCTGTCCGGTGATGAGCGCCAACACGGAAGCGGCAGTCAGGTAGACGAGAAAGGTCCCCACAACAAACCAAAGACCTCCCCCTGACCGACTGCCGGATCTGCCTGATGCTTGTGTATCGCTCCGGTCCATTCCACCCTTGCCCCGCACGTTATCCTTTTGCTGGCAACTCCCATCCACGGGGGTGCTTCACCCCTTGCGGTGATCTGGAATGGCCACGAGCTGACCGAGATTAGTATATTCGTCCATGGGAATCCTCCACGGCGATCTGCCACGGAGAGTCTCCCGCGAGGATCAGGTGCCTTACCCCTTCAACCCACTCAAAACGGAAGAGAACCCAAAATTGAAGCTTGCCAGCAGGTAAATCAATAAGATAACGACTGCTACGAGATGCGAAAACCTGTCCTGGGCGGCATAAATGATCGGGTCGTCCGTCATGTGTCCCCGGATTGCCGCGAGCCACATCCTACATTGCCAGAACAGGACCAGCGGCACGATACCCCACAATAGGGTTGGGGTGTGGTAGGCGGAATAGGCTTGCGTGCTGTTGATGTATAGCCCAAGCACCATCGAGGAGATAAAGCTGCTTCCGACTCCCATAATATTCAGGAGCAACGTATCGGATTTCGTGTATCCCCGGTGGTTTATTCCCGAAAGATGGTCCGCTTCCGATTGCGTGAATTCCGTGTACCGCTTGAGGAACCCCAGCGAAAGGAATATGAAACCTGAAAAATTCAACAACCACACCGAGGCATAGCTGCCGGACGATATACCGCCAGCGATGACCCGGATTATATACAGCGCGGCAAGGCAAAAGACATCGACCAACGGTATTTTTTTAATGTGTTTCGAATACACGAGCGACAAGGCGACATATAAGAGGAGGATCATGAAGACCCCCCGAGAAACACACAAGGCAATCCCCAGTGCGATCACGATGAGCAACGGACCGAAGAGGCCCATATGAAGCGGCAATTCCCCGCTGGCGAACGGCCTATGGCGTTTTCGCGGATGCAACCGGTCGGCTACCAGATCGAGAAGATCGTTGATGAGGTAGGTTCCCGAAGCGGCAACGCAGAAGGCAACGAATGTAATGAACGTCGGGAAAAGTGCGGCTTTTTCCGAAAGCCGGTGAGCCGCAATCAGGGGGATGAAAACGAGGATATTTTTCACCCATTGATACGGACGTATCGCCCGGAGAAGTTCCGTTACAACAAGTTTCCGCTTGCATAATTCCCGTTCGACGGGAATGGATCCGCAAACGGCCCGGTGGACGGCGTTCGATGTGTTTACGAGAACGGCAGCTTTCGCCTTTTTCCATACGGGAAGATCGCGTATCCGGTTTCCCGCGTAAATAAAACCGCGCTCGCCAAAACGGTCGACAAGGACCTTTGCTTTTGCCTCTCCTTCGAGGGGGCTGTCTCCATCCGAAGCGATGACTTCATCGAAAATGTTGAGATGTCGGGAAATCCGATCGGCGATGGAGCGATTGCCGGCCGTCGACAACAAGATTGTCCTTCCGTTCCTTCGTTCTTTTAACAGGTATGCGATCAGTTCTTCGTCGTAAGGGAGGGATTCTGGACCCGGGGGAGCAATATTCGCCGGCAGACTCCTCACGCCTGCTTTGCACGATAAAAACCAGAATGGCAAACGGAAAATGCAGGTCCAACTTTTCCGGAAAGCGTTTATAGCTGCTTCGGACAACAGGTCCGTTTTCAACAGGGTTCCATCAAGTTCGACGCAAAGAGGCAATAAAGTTTTATGATCCAGAGTAAGTCCTCCGGCTATTGATCGATCCTTGGCCTGAGCATAAAGAGTTTTCCATCAGGTGACAAGTGTCGCGGATTTCCGGCAGCACCGCATTGGCGTCCAGCATCAGGATGCGGCCTGCAACCGCGCGCTGCAATAAGTGGACGTTCCCGCGATCGACAACGGCAGGAGGGAAAGGATTGCCTTCCATCACAAGGTTCAATAGCATGACAAAATGAAGATTTTAATCGTAAACCCCCTTCAGGTGCATATAATCAACAGCAGGGGGAAGATCTATAACAGGATTTGGCCCCCTTTGAGCGAGGCGAATTGTGCCGCCCTTCTTGAGGAAGAAGGGCATGAGGTCGTGATAGTCGATGCCAACGCAGAAAGACTCGATGCGGCCGAGGTTGCACGGCGTTCCGTCGGGTTTGACAAAATCTTCATCACTTCATCCACCATCGACAGATGGCAATGTCCAGTAATTGATCTGCGCCCTTTATTGAGCTATGTGAAGGTTCTCAAGGAAGTAAATGAAGAAGTGTATATAACCGGGGCCCATGGCACGGTAAGACCTGAGGAGATGCTAAGGCTAACGGATGCGAAAGCGGTAATCCGTGGAGAACCGGAGCTTACCGTGTTGGAGCTTTGCAGAAACAATGACCTTTCGAGCGTCAAAGGGATTACCTATAAAGCCGATGGAGAGTTTGTAAGCAACGAGCCCCAAGACCATCTTGACCTTGGAACACTTCCCGTTCCCTCATTCCACCTTCTTCCCATGGGAAAGTATTTCTATGAAGTGTTAGGGAGAAATTTTACCCTGCTTGAAGCCTCAAGGGGTTGCACCTACAGGTGCTCTTTCTGCCTCCTCGATATGTACGGGAAAAAATTAAGAGTCAAACCAGCACGGCAATTCATCAACGAGCTTGAGATTGTGATTAATAAGTTCGGTGTAAAAAACGCATATTTCATGGACCTCGAGTTCACAATCAACAGGGATCTTGTAGAGGAAGTGTGTAATTACCTGATCAGGAAGAAGCATGATTTCAAATGGACCTGTCAGACCAGGCTTGATTTGGTGGATGAAGTGTTGTTGGAGAAGATGAAGCGTGCCGGGTGCGACCTGATACACTTCGGGGTCGAGGCAGCCAACGACAGGGCGTTGAAAGCTCTTGGTAAAGGCATGACGGTGGAAAAGATAACAACAGGGATGAAAATGGTAAAGCGTCTTAAAATAAGGTCGGCATGTTTTTTCCTGATGGGTGCATTTGGCTCGACAAAGGAGGACGTGAAGGAAATTACAAAATTCGCCATGAAGCTAAATCCTACCTATGCTCTTTTTCATGTAGCCATACCGTATCCTGGTACAAAATTTTATTCGGAAGTATTGTGCGCCGGGGGTTTATTTTCCGATGACAATTTGTTTCCTGAGGCATTCGTTGGAAATATGACGCTTTATGACATTAAAAAGGTTATAAGAAATTCATACATAAAGTATTATTTAAGACCAAGTTATATCCTTTCGGTGTTCCGCCTTGGCCAGTTAAAGTATCTATATTGGCAGATAAAGCTGTTTTTCGGATTTATCTCTCGAAAATGATGCGGATAACTAGGTTAAGACTTTTCATCACATGCAATCTGGTTTTTTTACTTTATTCTCTCCATTACTTTGTACCCGTTCCGAAACTGTTCCTTTCCATGATAATCAATCTTATGATGTTCTTTCTGCCAGGGATCTGTTGGATATCCTTTTTCAATAATAAAATAGTAGATATCGTTTCTTATTTATTCCTTGTTATTTGCATATCCTTAGCAACAATGATTTCTGGATGTATGTTCTTTTATATTACAAAAATTACTCTTTGTTCCGTAAATATGCTGGTTTTCCTGTTGTTATTAAGTAATGTTGGAATATTTTTATCAAAGCCTTTCCTTGAGGTCCCTCAGGTAACATTCAATAAAATACGCCTGGTCAATAAAATGCGCCTGGTCGAACTTCTTCTATTATCAATACTCTTATATACCGTTCTTTCTGGTAGCGCTTTGCGTATCGTCCCGCCCCTTGAGGACCATGATTCGGAAACCCAAGGTACTGCTTACGGTCTTATGCATAAGCTCGAACCGTACATGGTTACAAACCGGTATGCAGTATATTTTTTCGCCCACCCGTTGCTCCTTCACTTTTATATCGGCAACAGTTTCCTTCTTCTGGATGAACTTGATGAAGTGTCATATTATTACGATTCTGCTCTGGAGGGAGAAAAAACTGTCGATAAAACTAATGAAAGGGAACTATTAGATAAAATTTGGAAAAGAGATTTTCAGAATTTCGTTGCGAACCCGCATCTGCTTGCGACGAGAATGTCAAACCTGTTTTTCTGTGTTTTGATTTTCTATGTTCTTTTTTTGTTTCTATATTCATCCACCGAATCGTACCTTCTCAGTCTTTCCGGGCCTGTTTTGTATTTTACATTTCCTGAAGTATTTGTCAGGTCATCTTATGGCAGTTACATGGCCATTGAAAATTTTTCTTTCCTGATGATTGCTTATTTGTTTTTCTTCAAGGACAGACTTGAATTTAATAAAAAATATAATAATACGTTGTTCTTAATGTGCGGTATATTTGGAGGACTCGCAAGCCAGAAGGTGCTGATTGCAGTTTTTGCAATGGGTATTTTGGATTTTAATTGTCATGATGGGAACTTCTGGGAGAAAATAAGAGCCTCATTAAAGAACAGGATCGTACAAGGTGTAATTCTTGGGACGATCTTGTTTTGGGGATATGGATTCCTCGTAGATTCAAAGGTATTCATTGAAGACTATCTGAAACAGCATATGGTCTACCGATTCCGTCTGGATGATGTGCGCTTCACCTTTTCCAACAAGATCTGGTACCCTTCGATTGTCGACCTGTGGAAGGAGTTTAACGGACACCTTGGTTTCCCATTCTTATTCGTAGCGTTACCATTAACGGTTTACACTTTATTCCATATCAAACGTAGAGAAAGTTTTTTCGGACTTTGGTTCGTGGCAGGGGCGGTACTATTTTCAATTACTGACTGGAGGCAGACAAAACACCTTATGCTTATCATATTACCATTAATTATTGCTATGATTTTTCATATTTCGAAGTCACGTCGGTGGGTAAAAATAGCTTACACGGGTATGATTCTTTTTCTTGTCTATAATAATATCTCGGTGATCCTGAAGATTGCCGGGGATTTTTCAACGATATCCCCCACTCCTATATGGTGATCTGTCCTTTGACTCTGTTAACAGGATGCAGGAAAATGTCCGCAACCGATGGGGATCACTCCAGATCCGTCAGGTCAATAACTTCGCGAATATCCTATTTCGTGTCAACCCATGACAAAGGCCATAGGAAAGGAACAGCACGGAAACAGGTTTGAATATCTCCCAAACAAGTCTTTCCAAAACAAGACTTTTAACAAGAGCGCCAATAGGCATGAGTGCATATATTATTAAAACATGGGAAACATAGATGCCCAATGTAAGCTTGCCTATTCTTTCTAAAATTGAATTCCTGCCGGCGTTTGGATATTCCAAACAAAGAAGGAATGCTCCTATGCCCCAGAACATTGTCCCGAGAAGGAAATCAGGATCCAATGCATCAATATTAAACGATTTTTTAAGATAGAAAATCTCTGCGAAATGCATCAGAGCGCCGCCGAAGAACAAGGACAATGCTAATCTCTTGTTTTCCTCGTGGTACATTGATACCCACCGTCCAACAGCAATAAATATTGTTGAAAAAAGCGGGTTCTCGGATAAGGGATTCAAGGGCAACGACAGTCCAATCGGTGATTTTGAGTACGGTCCCCCCAGCAAACCAATCAAATAGAGCCCAACTCCAAATGGGAGCAAGAATCTATCGATGCGGTACTTACAGAAAAAACTCGAAATGGCAAGCCCCATTAGACACGCGATTATGAACCAAAGATGAGTTTTCGTCCCATTAAGAATAAAATCCAATTTATTATTAATCGCCCAATAATAAGTGTTTTTTAGTTGTACGTATATGGAACTCAATATTCCAAATTGTTTAAATTCAGAAATAAAGTTTGGTGGAATAAACGCATAGATCAGACTCCATGCAAAGAAAATATATAAAAGTTTTCTGCCGTACAGGATTAGAAAAGTAAAGGGATTCGCTCCTCGCTGAAGTGCTTTCCCGTAGTAAAAACCGACAGTAAGAAAAAAAAAGGGGACCGCGAACCGACCCCCTTGACCAATAATAAAGCTTACCCCTTCTACATCCAAGACCATCCAATCCGAGAAACCACTGTTTGTTTGGAAGGCTGAATGCACACAAATAACGTAAAAGAGACATATGGTGCTGAACGTATCCAGGACGGGTAGCCGCATCTTTCCCCTTTAAAAAACCAAAATTCCGTTTTTCTGCTTGTCGTGAATCAATTTCTGGATGTCCCCAAGTTCCTTTATGCGCAGGATTTCATTGGGCTCGACCACGATACCGAAAACTTTCTGAACTTCCAACAGGATTTCGACGCTCATTAAGGAATCCCAACCAAGGATCATGAATGGATCTTTAATGGTTTCGATGGTGATGTCGGGATTCTTAGTCACCCGTCGGATGATATCGATAATTCGGGGGTCGATCATTCTCAACCCCATTCCAGTGATGCAACGGCACGGTCGCAGTTCACTTTACGGGAATGTTTCCCGGACGAACTTTTGATCAACCATCGGGGCGGAGCCAAGTAGATCCGGCTGATCGTGACCTCAATCCCTACACCTGCTTCCCGGATTTTCATCCGGATATTCCGCTTTTCTTCCTCCAGTTCCACGTTGGTTTCGGCAACTAAACAGACCTTTTCCGTCCCCAACTCATCATCCCCGATGCCGAAAGCAATAACTCGCCCCGGGATTACACCTTCTAGTTGGCCAACAGCGTTCTCGATGTCCTCCGGGTATAGATTCCTTCCTGCAACTATGATGATGTCTTTTTTCCTGCTGATAATGTAATATTCGCCGCCGATCGAAAAACCATAATCCCCACTGAACAACCAGCCATCCCTGAGAACCTCGGCTGTCTTTTCGGGGTCGTTCCGGTAACCGTCAAACAACGATACGGAACGGATCACCACCTCCCCCACTCTTCCCTCGGGAAGATCCTCTCCATTCTCGTCCACGATTCGAAGCTCACACCCGGAAATGGGGAACCCCGAGGAGACGCAAATCCGAGCGTTGTCTCCAACTTCGGCAGGGACGACGAATCCCCTCGCCAGTTCCTCCCGTTTTACCGCGACTCTTCGTGCCTCCACACCCGGGGGAGTCATGGTAACAGCAGCGGTCGCTTCCGCTAACCCATATAATGCAGCCAAGGCCTCACGCTTCAATCCGTATCGGGAAAATCGACGGTAGAACTTATCGAGGCTATCTGCACGGACTTGTTCGCCGCCGCTGATTAGAATCCGGACGCTGTCCAGCCGTATCGATTTCAAATCCTCTTCCTGGATCCGGTCAGCCATGAAGTTATAAGCGAAGTTCGGGAGAAACGCCAGGGTGCCCTTCTCGCGGGATATCGCTTCCATGAACAGCGATGGAATGGTCACCCATTCGAAAGGGTCGATCTGGACGATGGGAACACCGCATGTCAGGGAAAGATAGAGAGCACAAATTAATCCCATGTCATGGTACAAAGGGAGCCAACTTACGACCCTGTCCTCATTCGTGAGGAGGATCGATTCGCATATATGATATACATTCTGCAGGATTGCACGGTTGGAGATAACCACGGCTTTCTGTAAGCCTGTAGTGCCGGAAGAATGCTGCAAGAAACACGGGGAATCGGGAGTGGTTGGAGGGTGAATTATATGGAATGTACCATCCGTCGGAAGATTGTTTCCTCCAGTCAGCGGAAATAAAAAGCCCCGGATCGTGTTTTCTTGATCGTCCAGAAGGGGGTGCAGGATACTTTTTAACTCTTGTTCCGTGATTATCCAATCGAGTCCCGAATGACGTGCCATTCCCTGGAGCCCCTGTCGGAACTTATCGGGATGGAGTTTGGGGTTCGGGTAATGGAGGACCGACGGAAGAGCTCCCAGAGTGATTACAGCCAGGTAGAGGGGGTAAAATTCCTTGTGATGTCTGAACATGATTGCGCAGACATCGCCCTTGGCAATACCCAATTCTTTCAACTTATTCGCGTAGGAATAAGCCCTCTCAAACAATTTTCCCCACGTCCAGCGGAACGGCGGTAATTTTGCGTTCCAATGTATGATTGCCTCCCGGTCAGGATTCGTCTCCGCGTGCCCCTTCCAGCAGTTCCACACAACATCATTCGGGATCCTGGAAGATCCAGATTCTCTGGACATTATCCTTAAAAGATTATGCTATTTAAAAAAAAAGGGAAGAGCCCTCGTCTCGAAGGAATGCCCAGGAAACGAGGTTTGGGTCAAAACCGCCTGCTGTACCCCCGCCCCTTCTGGGGTATCATGATGATGGCCCGATGATGATTTCAACCGACGCAGGGGAAATCAAGGAAAAATCTTTCGGCAGGTTTCTCCTGCAAGGGTTTCTCTGTCTTTCCTCGTCGATTCTCGCATGCCATTTATGGGGTTTTAAATACGGGATATTCAACAATGAATTCCATACAATTATCGTTGATAAGATTGCCATGGGGATTCGTTTCCCCGGCGATGCCATGGCTGCATCGATGGGAAATTTCCCTTCTCCGTTCTGGCATGTTGTCGCTCAATGCTCGAAAATAGTCCCGGCGCCGATTGTTTTCCTGACATTCTATATCCTAGCTTGGGTCCTGCTCAATGTCGGGGTATCTTCCTTGATTGCTGCCCTGACGATGAAAAAAGATTGGATACTCCATTGGGTTCTCGGTTCATTTGCAATCCTTTCCGCCGGCTTCATTATGAATCTTCCACTTGGCTGGGATCCGGTGATCATGCCATACCTTTCCCAGACGTTTGTATCTGTCGGCCTGTGTCTGCTTTCTTTTTCCCTAACGCTTGAGAAACATTACGGTTGGTCTGCGGCGGTTCTCGGCGTTGCATTCAATATCAATGCCATGCAGACAAATTTCATGCTGGGAATATTGCTCGTTATATGGATCTTTGCTTGTCGCGCAGAAGGCAGAAAGAACTTCTTCCGTTTCTTGCAGTACTTTATGATCTTTGCAATCCTCGCTTCTCCTACATTACTCTGGATTATCGCAGTCATTCTGGAACCACCTGCCGGAGACTTGCTGTCCAGGTGGGCTTTGTATGACTATGCAAAATATTACTTCCCGTTTCATTATTTTTTATCCGTTAAAACGCCTTCACAAATAGTCAATGGTATCGCCATCCCCGCCATACCCTTGCTTATCACGGTTTCCAATAAATTTCTCGGGGGCAATAGGTTTCGCATTGCTGGCGAGAAAGAATTATTGATAGCCTCTATTATGTTTTCCGGGTACATCATTGCCGAAATCTTTTTCTCGTTTTACTTCCCGTCAAGATTTATTCTGGGTTTGCACTTTTTCAGGAGCGATGCCATTGCATTCCCAATCGTCATTTCTCTCTTGCTGGCCATTTTGATCAACAACGCAATAAATGATAAACATTTACTCCCAATTTATGCTGCGGCTTTTGTGTCGTCTCTGAATCATTACATTGCCGTATCGCTCGCAATAATATTCTCGTTAGCAACAGTCAAATACATTAAAGAACGTCACCCCGACAAGTTTAAACCAGTGACACATTCATTGCCATATTTCATTCTATCTTTAATATCCATATTATTACTGATTTCATACATGGGGATTTCCTTTGTGAATTTCAAGAAGCAACACGATATCGATTGGAAACAATTAGACAATAGCATCGCTGAAATAGAGCGGGTCGCCCGGTCAGTCTCGGAGATCGCACCCCGAGACGCGCTTTTCGTGATTCCCCCGCCAAACCACATCCGGTCTCACCTGCATCGTGGGGTTTACGTCTCAATGCACGATGGAGGGGCCTATTTATGGAAAAAAGGATTCGAGGTCGAATTCATCAGGCGATTGCGGGTGTTGGGAATCAGCTACACTCCAGGAATTTACTGGAATAGAGATGCAGTAACAAAGGAGTTCCTGGAAAACATCCATCCCGCATTGTTGCGTTTAAAATCCGAAGGGGTAACCCACGCAATACTACCATCCTCTACAATTAAGAATTTCCCTTCCAGTTCCATTTTTCAAACCGATAATTTTATCGTTCTAGACATCGATAATGCGATCCTGGCGACCAGACCGGTCTTATATAGCGTCCCAAGATAGTCGTTTCCGATGACCTGCCCCCCGTTTTTATACCAACTGCAGTGAGAGTCCGCACATCCAGAGAGGAATCGCTTTGCATTTGGATAAAAATCCGGGGGGCAGGTCACCGATGCCGGCGATTCCTTGGATACCGGAGTTTGACACTTGATCAGGGCAAGTTGTTGATTTATAAGGAGTCAATTTCTGCAAACCCCGGATTTATACGCTACAGGACTCAGGGAACAGATCGG
>Ga0209342_10001357_pt1 | contig 27531 bp, 22 predicted proteins | sample RifCSP16_2_FD_184023 | JGI IMG/M metagenome (GOLD analysis project Ga0209342, IMG submission 184023) | Soil microbial communities from Rifle, Colorado - Rifle CSP2_sed 16_2 (SPAdes) (version 2) | ecosystem: Environmental > Terrestrial > Deep subsurface > Rock core/Sediment | place: Rifle...
AGGCTGTGGAACACGAACACGGGCACGTCTCCGCGAGCGAGGGGGCCACCGGTGACGAAGTCGGGGTACCGTCCGAGCAGGAGATCGCGCGGGACCTCGAGGGCCTCGCGCGCGTCGTTCGCGAGCCGGGCCAGTTTCATGCCGCCGCCTCCGGCTCCGCCAGCAGCTCCTCGTAGAGGGCCTCCATCGCCTCCACGGCCGCGCGAACGTCGTAGCGCCGCGAGGCCTGGAGGGCCCGCCGGCCGAGCGCCTCGCGAAGTCTCTGGTCGCCGAGCACGCGCTCGAGAGCGGCGGCGAGGGCATCGGCGTCCGCGTGCGGGACGAGGAGGCCGGTGGTCCCGTCTTCGAGCACCTCCCGGCAACCATCGACGGCCGTCGACACCACCGCCTTGCCCGCCGCCATGGCCTCGAAGAGGGTGAGGGGCGTGCCCTCGTACAGCGACGAGATGCAGAACACGTCGATCGCCCCCAGGAGGTCGGCCACGTCGGCGCGGTGGCCGGCGAAGACCACCCGGTCGGCGAGGCCGAGCTCCGCCGCCTGCCTGCCCAGTGCCTCCCGCAGGTCGCCATCACCGGCGATGAGGACGCGGACGTCCGTTCGTCGGGCCATCAGGCGCGCGGCGGCGTCGAGGAGGTAGCGGTGGCCCTTCTGGGCGTTGAGCCGACCGATCGTGCCCACGACCCGCGCCTCGCCGGGGAGCCCGAGCTCGCGACGGACGGCGAGCGCGCGTTCGAGTGGCACGGGCGCGAACTCCTCGAGCGGCGCCCCGTTCCAGATGAGGCGCACACGCTCCGCGGGGACGAAGCGGCGCCGCACCAGGAACTCGCGCGTGGACTCGCTGACCGCGATCGCGCGGTCGACGAAACGCGCGAGCAGTCGGTCCGCCACCGCCTGGTAGGCCGGCATCCGGGGGTCGGCGAAGTGCTCGTGCAGGACGAGCCGTGCCCCCGTCACCCGCGCCGCGATCCGGCCGAAGTCGGCGGCGGCGTAGCCGTGCACGTGCAGGATGCGGGCCTGCCGTCGCCGGACCTCCGCCACGAGGTCGGTGAGGATGCGCGGGTCGAAGCGGCCGCGGCGAAGGTGGTGGACGGGGATCCCCTGCTCGGCGAGCCAGGCCGTCGCCGGCTCGGGGTGCTTGAGCCCGCAGAGGGAGACGTCGAAACGTTTGGGGTCGTAGCGCGGGAACCACCAGGAGAACAGCCGTGAGACCCCATGGATGCTCGAGCCGCGCACGCCGAACTTGTCGCAGACGTGGAGGACGACGGCCGGCATCGCGCCCTCAGGCGGGGAAGGGCTCGGCGGGCGAGGCGCGCCCGCGCACCATCCAGACGATCGCCCCGGAGAGCGAGAGAAGCACCATCAGTCCCGCCCCCAGGAGCGAGACGGCGAGGCCGCTCTCCTGCGGCAGGCCGAGCTGGGCGAAGTAGACCGCGAAGAGGCCCTCGCGCAGGCCCCAGCCGTTGAAGGTCACCGGGACCGCCTGCATCAGCGTGCAGAGCGGCACCACCAGAAAGGCGGCAGAGGCGTGAAGCGGGACGTGCAAGGCATGGGCCACCGCGAAGTAGTACCAGACGACGAGCGCCTGCAGGAGGACGCTGGCGGCGACGGCAAAGAGGATCGTTCCCACGCGTGCGCGGTAGGCGTGGACGGCCGCCTGTACGACCTCAAACCGCTCGCGCACGATTCGGATCGAGCTCAGGCGCGAGAGGGCCATCACCTTCCCTGCGGTCCCGGGACGGAAGAAGACGTAGGCGAGGGCGGTGAACAGGAGCGCGAGCCCCCCGAGGACGACGCGGGCCCCGGCGAGCTCCCGGAGGGCGGAGCCGCCGAGTAGAAAGGCAGCGGCGGCGAGGAGGTAGAGCGCCCCGAATCCGAGGATGCGGTCGATCGCCACGACGGCGAGGGAGGCGGTCGTGGAACCGGTCAAGCGGGAGCCGTCTCGGACGCGGACCACGTCCCCCCCGATGTTGCTCGGTAGGAAGTTGTTGAAGAAGGTCGCGACCAGGTAGGAGGACGTCAGGTGCCGGAGGGGCGCCGCGCAACCGATCGCCTGCAGAAGAGTCCGCCACCGCCAGGTGGCGATGACGAGCATCGCCACATAGCAGGCGACCGCGCCGGAGAGGAGGGCGAGGTCGGCGATGCGCACGCGCTCCCCGAGCACCCGAAGGTCGGCGGTGGAGAGGAGGTAGGCGAGCAGGGCCAGGCTGACGAGCGCCTTGGCCCCCACGAGGCCCCCGCGCTTCATGGCTAACGCCCCATGCTACAGTAGCTTCCGAAAACATCCAACCTCCCGCGCTCAGGGGGGACGGAGGGACTCGGTGGGCATGCCCGACGTCCGGCCCGGACGGCAAGTGGCGATCCAGGGCGCTCTGCGGGAGCCGGGGCGCTCCGCGCTGCGGAAGTATCAGGACCTCGTCGTGGGCAGCCGCAGCCTCGGCCGGCTCCTCCTCTACGAGGTGGTCGTGCTCGCGAGCTCGTGGGTGCCCGGTGCGCTCGGGCTCCTGCTTCGACGTCTCCTCTATCCGCGGCTGCTCGGGTCCTCCGGCCGCAACGTCGTCTTCGGTCAGGGGGTCGTGCTGCGGCATCCCGGGAAGATCCGCCTCGGCAACGACGTCACCATCGACGACCTCGTGGTCCTCGACGCGAAGGGGACCGGGAATCGCGGGATCGATGTCGGCGACGGTGTGTTCATCGGCCGCGGCACGATCCTCTCCTGCAAGGACGGGGACATCGTCCTCGGCGATCACGTGAACGTGGGCTTCCACTCCGAGATCTTCTCGGGGTCGCGGGTCAGCGTCGGGCGCTACGGGCTCTTCGCCGCCTACACCTACCTCGTGGGTGGCGGTCACGAGTTCGAGCGCGCCGGCCTCGCCGTGCTCGAACAGCCTCGCTCCTCGCGGGGCATCGCGCTCGGTGACAACGTCTGGCTGGGAACGGGGGCGAAGGTCCTGGATGGGGTGCGCATCGGCAGCGATGTGGTGGTCGGGGCGGGGGCGGTGGTGACGTCCGATCTTCCCGATGGTGTCGTCGCGGCGGGGATGCCCGCGCGCATACTGCGCGGGAGGGGCGCCGACGGCGCCACCCCGGCGTGAGGGCGCCGCGGACCGATCGAGATCGCGAGCGGAGAGGCTTGCCATGAAGAAGGTCCTCGAGGACAAGGTAGCGGAGGACAGTGCGGGCGAGCGGGCGGCCTCGTTCACCACCGTCTCCGGCCGGCCGATCGAGCGGTGCTATGGTCCGGAGACCCGGTCCGGGTTCGACTACGGCCGCGACCTCGGCGAGCCGGGGCAGTTTCCCTTCACCCGCGGCATCCACGAGACGATGTACCGCGGGAAGCTCTGGACGATGCGGCAGTTCGCCGGGTACGGGAGCGCCGCCGAGACCAACGCCCGCTTCAAGTACCTCCTCGAGCACGGCAGCGGCGGTCTCTCCATAGCCTTCGACCTTCCGACGCTCATGGGCCGCGACCCCGACCACCCGCTCTCGCTCGGCGAGGTCGGCAAGTGCGGGGTCGCGGTCTCTTCGCTACGGGACATGGAGACGCTGCTCGACGGGATCTCCCTCGATCGGGTCACCACGTCGATGACCATCAACTCTCCGGCGGCGATGCTCCTCGCCTTCTACATCCTGGTGGGGGAGAAGCAGGGCGTGCCCCCGGCGAGCCTCGCGGGGACGGTCCAGAACGACATCCTCAAGGAGTTCATCGCCCAGAAGGAGTACATCTACCCGCCCCGTCCGAGCATGCGGATCATCGTGGACATGATCCGCTACTGCACGGAGCACATGCCGAGGTGGAACACGATATCGATCTCCGGCTACCACATCCGGGAGGCGGGCGCCACCGCCGCCCAGGAGCTCGCCTTCACGCTGCGGGACGGCATCGAGTACGTGCAGTGGTGCGTGGACGCAGGGATGCACGTCGACGACTTCGGCCCCCGCCTGAGCTTCTTCTTCAACTCCCACAACGACTTCTTCGAGGAGGTCGCGAAGTTCCGGGCCGCCCGGCGGATCTGGGCGCGCACGATGAGGGACCGGTTCGCCGCGAAGGACCCGCGCTCCTGGATGCTGCGCTTCCATACCCAGACCGCGGGCGTGAGCCTCACCGCCCAACAGCCCTACAACAACGTGGTGCGCACGGCGCTTCAGGCCCTGGCGGCGGTGATGGGCGGCACCCAGTCGCTGCACACCAACTCGCTCGACGAGGCGCTCGCCCTGCCCACCGAGAAAGCGGTCACGATCGCGCTCCGAACGCAGCAGATCATCGCCCACGAATCGGGAGTGGCGAACACGGTGGACCCGCTCGGCGGCTCGTACCTCGTGGAGAAGCTCACGAACAACATCGAGACGGAGGCACTCGAGTACTTCCGGCGGATCGACGCCATGGGGGGCATGGTGGCGGCGATCGAGAAGGGCTTCCCGCAGCGCGAGATCCAGGAGGCGGCCTTCCGCTACCAGCGGGCGGTGGAGCGCAAGGAGAAGACCATCGTCGGAGTCAACGAGTACGTCATGGCCGAGAAGCCACTCGACATCCTCTACATCGACGAGCGGGTGGCAGAGGAGCAGGTCGCCCAGGCGGGGGCGCTGCGGGCGACGCGCGACGGGGCCCGGGTGCGGCGGGCGCTCCAAGGGCTCAAGGACGCGGCGCGAGGGAGCGACAACCTCATGCCCCCGATCATCGAGGCCTCCCGGGCCTACGCGACCATCGGGGAGATGTGCGACGCGCTCCGCGAGGTCTTCGGGGAGTACGAGGAGCCCCCCATCTTCTAGTCGACTCTAAGCGCTGGAGTTGAAGTGGGCGGAGTGGGCACCCGAAGCGCGGGCGTCGGTCGGTGCATTTCGATTGAGACGGGCCCGACCGTCGAGCGAGCGCGCGAAGATACACACTCCTCTTGGAGCCGCGCGCGAGCGTCCCGCGCGCAGGGTGCCCTCACTCCGCCCACAGCCCCAGCGCCTGGGCTATGATCCGACCGTGACCGACACCGCGAGGCGCCAGATCCGGGTCGTGATCGCCAAGCCTGGCCTCGACGGCCACGACCGCGGGGCCAAGATCATAGCCCGGGCGCTCCGCGACGCGGGCATGGAGGTCGTCTACACGGGGCTCCGCCAGAGCCCGGAGCAGATCGTGGCCGCCGCCCTTCAGGAGGACGCCGACGTCGTGGGCCTGAGCATCCTCTCCGGGGCCCACATGCCGATCTGCCGGCGCGTGGTCGATCTGCTTCGGGAGAAGGGCATGGAAGGGGTGAAGGTCTTCGTCGGCGGCATCATCCCCGTCCAGGACATCCAGGAGCTGAAGCGCCTCGGGGTGGCGGAGGTTTTCCTCCCGGGGACCTCAACCCTCGACGTCGTCCGGGCCATCGAGACGGGCGTCCCCAAGCACTCCTGAAGCCGCCAAGCCTCGGCAACTCGTTGACATACGGGCAGCCGCGGTCTATCTTCAGTCGTTCGGTTCCGGCGCGGCGCATGTGCGTTCTTGCCCGGGAGGGCGTGTAGGCGATGAGCAAGAAGATCCTGCTCGCCGACGACAGCATCACGATCCAGAAGGTCATCGAGCTGACCTTTTCCGACGTCGACTTCGACGTCGTCACCGTCGGCAACGGCCGCCTGGCCCTCGAGAAGCTCGCCGAAGTGCGCCCCGACGTCGTCCTCTGCGACATCATCATGCCGGAGAAGGACGGCTACGAGGTCTGCGAGCAGATCAAGAAGAACCCCGCCTCCGCCCACATCCCCGTCCTGCTGCTGACCGGGGCCTTCGAGCCCTTCGACCAGGAGCGGGCGCTGCGTGTCGGAGCGGACGGCTACCTGGCCAAGCCCTTCGAGCCCGAGACGCTCATCGCCAAGGTGAAGGACCTGCTCGCCCGAGCCCGCCCGGCGGGGCCGGCCCCGCCGCCTCAACCCCCGGTTGTCACGGCGCCACCGCCCGTACCGCCCCGGATGGTGGAGCGAGCCGCCGCCCCTCCGGTTTTCGTCCCGGAGTCGCCGACGCGGCCGGTCGCGCCTCCTCTGCCACCGATGCCCGCCGTCACTCCGGGCCCCCCGCCGAGCTTCATCCCGGAGGAGCCGTTCGGTGACCTCGACGCCTCCGATTTCGGGGAGGAGACGGGGGTCGGCCCTGGGCCGGCTGCCGCCGCTCGCGACGACGCGTTCGCATCCGTGACCCCAGAAGAATCCGCCACGCTCGCCGGGCCCGCTCACTCCGCGCCCGGCGACTCGGCGACCGTCATGTTCCAACCCGGCGAGGTGCCCTGGAGCACTGCGCCGCCCCCCCCGGAGCGCCCTGCGCCGCCGGAGCCACCTCCGGGCCCGCCCGCGATGGGGACCGGAGACCGAGATGTCCTGCTGAGGAGGGAGGCCGAGCCGGGGGTCCCTGCGGGGGAGGCGGCCTACGAGGTCATCGAGGAGGACTTCGAGTTCGGGCCGACCGCCTACCCGGCGCCGCCCCAGTCGCGGGCTCCTGCCGCGGAGCCGGCGGCGGGGATGCTCCGGCCGGGGGCGACGACCCTGCCCCCCACGGCCACGACCCGGGACGACTCGGCAACGGGGGCGTACGCCGCTCTCCGCGTGCCGCCGCCCGAGCCGGAGCCTCCACCGCCGCCCCGGCCCCCGGCCAGGATGGAGCAGGGGCTGGGCGATGGCGTTTGGCCCTCGCCCGCGGAGTCCTTCGCGGACCTGGTGGCGCCGACGGGTGCCCCCGCCGCGGCGAGCTCGGAGGCGGCCGCAGTCTCAGTGCCTGTGGACATGGTGGAGACGATCGCGCAGCGCGTGGTCGCCCAGATCTCGGAGAGGGTCGTGAAGGAGATCGCCTGGGAAGTGATCCCCGACCTCGCCGAGGCCTTGATCAAGCAGGAGATCGAGCGCCTCAAGGCCGAGCTCCAGAAGATCTAGTTGGGCACCCTCGACGCGAGCACCCTCGGCCCGCACTTCGACTCGAAGGCGGCGGAGGAGAAGTGGGACCGCCTCTGGGAGGAGTGGGGAGTCCACCGCTTCGACGAGGCCGCCCCGGGTCCCACCTTCGTCATCGACACCCCGCCCCCGACCGTCTCCGGCTCGCTTCACGTCGGGCACGTCTTCAGCTATGCCCAGACCGACGTCCTCGCCCGGCACCAGCGGATGGAGGGCCGGAACGTGTTCTACCCGATGGGGTGGGACGACAACGGCCTCCCGACCGAGCGGCGGGTGCAGAACTACTTCCACGTGCGCTGTGAGCCCGGGGTCTCCCCCGAGCCCGGCCTCGTCCTGCCCATGGCCGACGAGGCGGCGCGACGCCACCCTCCGCGCCGGGTGTCGCGGGCGAACTTCATCGAGCTGTGCCTCGCCCTGACCGCGGAGGACGAGAAGGCCTTCAAGGCCCTGTGGCGCCGGCTGGGCCTCTCCGTGGACTGGGGGCTCGAGTACTCGACGATCGAGGAGCGGAGCCGCCGCATGGCCCAGTGGAGCTTTCTCGACCTTCTGCGCAAGGGTGAGGTCTACTCGGACGAGGCGCCCACGCTCTGGGACGTCGACTTCCGGACCGCGGTCGCCCAGGCGGAGGTCGAGGATCGCCCGCAGCGCGGGGCCTTTCACCGGGTCCGCTTCGGGGTCGAGGGTGGGGGATCGTTCGTCATCGCCACCACGCGGCCCGAGCTGCTCGCGGCCTGCGTGGCGGTGGCCGCCCATGCCGACGACGAGCGCTACCGCGGCCTCCTCGGCCGGCGAGCGGTGACACCGCTGTTCCGCGCGGCGGTGCCCATCTTCGGGAGCCCGCTGGTCGATCCCGCCAAGGGGACGGGGATCCTGATGGTCTGCACCTTCGGGGACGCGACGGACGTGCAGTGGTGGAGGGAGCAGGGCCTGCCGCTGCGCCAGATCGTGGGACGCGACGGGCACCTCGTCCCCGTCGAGTTCGGGAGCGCCGCCTTCCCGAGCCTGGACCCCGCTTCGGCGAGCGGTTTCTACGGCCATCTCGTGGGCCGGACGGTCAAGGAGGCGCAGAAGGCGATCGTCTCCCTGCTCCGAGACGCCGCGGGCTCGGCGACCGGGGACGGGGAACCGCCGCTTCAAGGCGAGCCCGAGTCCGTCGAGCACCCAGTCAAGTTCTTCGAGAAGGGAGACCGCCCGCTGGAGTTCATCACCACGCGGCAGTGGTTCGTGAGGCTGCTCGACCACAAGGAAGAGCTGATCGCAGCCGGCGACATGGTGAGGTGGCACCCCGACTTCATGCGGCTGCGTTTCCGGAACTGGACCGAGAACCTGCAGCTCGACTGGTGCATCAGCCGCCAGCGCTACTTCGGCGTGCCCTTCCCGGTCTGGTACCCGGTCCGGCCCGACGGCGGCGCCGACTTCTCACGTCCGATCGCCGCCGAGGAGCCGAGCCTGCCCGTGGACCCGATGACGCAGGCCCCGTCGGGATACCGCGAGGACCAGCGGGATCAGCCGGGCGGCTTCACCGCCGAGAGCGACGTATTCGACACCTGGTTCACCTCGTCGCTGACGCCGCAGATCGCCAGCCGCTGGTTCGATGCGCCGGAACGGCACCGGCGGCTGTTCCCGATGGACCTCCGGCCCCAGAGCCACGAGATCATCCGCACCTGGGCCTTCTACTCGATCGTCAAGGCCTGGCTCCACGAGGGCACGATCCCGTGGCGGCACGCCGCGATCTCGGGCTGGGTCCTCGACCCCGACCGCAAGAAGATGTCGAAGAGCAAGGGCAACGTGATCACGCCGATGCACCTGCTCGACCAGTACGGTGCCGACGCCGTGCGCTACTGGTCGCTGTCGGCCCGGCTCGGCACCGACACCGCCTTCGACGAGAAGGTGCTCAAGGTGGGCCGACGGCTGGTGACCAAGCTCTTCAACGCCTCCCGCTTCGTCCTCGCCCAGACCGCGTCCGGGGGGCCCGTGGCGAGGCCGCTGGACGTCGGCTTCCTCCTGCGGGTGAGGGACACCGCGGCCAGGGCCACCGGCGCGCTCGACGAGTTCGACTACGCGGGCGCCCTTGACGTCGTCGAGCGCTTCTTCTGGGGCGGGTTCACCGACACCTACGTCGAGATGGTGAAGGCGCGCGCCCGCAGCGAGGAGGACGCCGCCGGGCGCAGCTCCGCCGTAGCTGCGCTCCGCCTCGGGCTAAGCACCCTCCTGCGACTGTTCGCACCCTACCTGCCTTACATCACCGAGGAAGTCTGGTCCTGGAGCTTCGCCGCGGACGGTGGCGCGCGCACCATCCACCGCGCCCCGTGGCCCTCCCCAGCTGAGTTTGCATCAGCGCCCGAGGCGGAGGAGGCGGGGGAGGTGTTCGACACCGCCTGCGCCTTTCTGGAGACGGTGCACCGAGCCAAGAGCGCGGCGGGGGCCACCGTGGGCCGCCACCTCGCGCGGCTGCGCGTGGCCGCGAGCCCGCGGACGGCCGCGCGGGCCGCCCGCGCCATCGACGACCTCATCGCCGCCGCTCGCGTCGAAGACCACGCGATCGAGATCCGCGAAGGAATGGCGGATGGCGCCTTCGACCTCGTCGAAATCAAGCTCGCCGCGCCCCGCGGTCCGGAGTGAGCGAGGAGCGGGTGGCGCGATTGCGCGCGGCCCTCGCGGCGCGGGGTCTCGTGTGGCCGGCGCCGCTGGAGCACCACGAGAGCCTCCGCTCCACGAGCGACGTCGTTCGGGAACGGGCCCGGGCGGGCGCGGCCGAATGGACGACGGTGATCGCCGACACCCAGGCCGCGGGCCGGGGCCGCTGGGGGAGGACGTGGGCCTCGCCCCCCGGGGGGCTCTATCTGTCGACGCTCCTGCGCCCCCCGCCGGAGGCGGTGGGTCTCCTTCCCCTCGTCGCCGGCGTCGCGGTGGCGGAGGCGCTCTCGGAGTGGGGTGTCTCGACCGAGCTCAAGTGGCCGAACGACGTCCTCGCCCGCGGGCGGAAGCTGGCTGGCGTGCTGGGGGAGGCGTCGTCGTCCGCGTCGGGTGTCGAGTGGGTGGCGCTCGGAATCGGGGTCAACGTCGGCGCGGAGGACGACTCGCTGCCACCCTCGGTGCGGGAGAACGCGACCTCGCTGCGGGCGGAGACGGGTGGCTCGCCCGGGCTCGAGGAGATCGCGGCCGCGGTGATGGTCCGGTTGACCGTCTGGTATGATGCCCTGCGGCTTCGCCCCTCCTCTGTCCTCCCCGCCTGGCGCGCGCGGGCCGCGCCCTGGTGGGGCAGCCTCGTCGAGGTGCACGGTGGAGAGGGGCCCCGGCGTGGGCGGATGAGGGACGTGGACGAGACGGGCGCGCTCGTCCTCGACGTCGAAGGCGGCGGAAGTGTCCGCGTGCTCTCGGGTGAGGTCGAGCGGGTGCGGCTCGTCGAGGCCGGCGCCCGCGACCCGGAACGGGGCTGATGATGCTGCTCACCGTCGACGTCGGCAACACCAACACCGTCCTCGGGGTCTTCGAAGGGGCCGAGCTTCGGGTGCACTGGCGGCTGACGACGCGCCGCGAGCAGACCGCGGACGAGTACGGCATCCTCGTCCGCAACCTCTTCGCGAGCTCGGGGGTCGAGCCCGAACGCCTGGAGGGCGTGGCGCTCGCCAGCGTCGTGCCCCCACTCACGCCGATGCTGGTGACGCTAGCGCGCGAGTACCTCGGCCGGGATCCGCTCGTGATCGAGCCCGGGGTGAAGACGGGCATGCCCATCCTCTACGAGCCGCCCGGCGATGTCGGCGCGGACCGGATCGTGAACGGGGTGGCGGCCTTCGCCGCCTACGGAGGGCCGGTGATCGTGGTGGACTTCGGCACCGCCACGACCTTCGACGTGGTGACGAAGAAGGGGGAGTACGCCGGGGGGGTCATCTGCCCCGGCATCGGCATCAGCGCGGACGCGCTCTTCCAGCGCGCGGCACGGCTGCCGCGGGTGGAGGTGCGTCACCCGGGGCGCGTCATCGGCCGCAACACGGTGGGCTCGATGCAGTCGGGGCTCTACTTCGGCTATGCCGCGATGTGCGAGGGGATCATCGCCCGCATCCGCGCCGAGCTCGGGGAGCCGGCTCGAGTCGTCGCCACCGGCGGTCTCGCCGGGACGCTGGCGAGCGAGATCCCCTCCATCGAGGCGGTCGATCCCGTGCTGACCCTGACCGGGCTGCGCCTGATCTGGGAGCGCAACCGACCGCCGGCCCGCTGAGGGGCCATGTCCGCCGCCGACCCCGAGGCCGCCTACTACCAGGAGGTCGAGGAGTATTTCGTCTCACGACGTGGCGACGCGCTCTTCCTCTCGAACGCGGACTGGCACCTCGTCTGGAAGTGGCGGACGGCCGGCGTCCCTCTGAGGGTCGTCCTGCGAGGTATCCGCGACGCCCTCGACGCCCACGCCCACAGCTGGGGCCGGGGTCGCCGGGTGGGCAGCCTGGCCTACTGTGCGCGCGAGGTGGAGGCGGCGCGTGAGCGCTGGGAGCGCGCGCTCGGTTCGGGAGGGGAGGGCGGGCTGGACGCGGGGGCGGCCCTGCGCGGCTTCGCGCGCGACCTCGAGGGTGCGCGCGGCCTCGGCCCCGCCGGCCGCGATGCGGCGGAGGCGGCGTCCCGCGCGCTTCGGGAGCGGGCGGAGACGGGCGGCTTGGCGGAGCTCACGGGCTGGCTCCAGTCGCTCGAGGACGGCGTGCTCGAGGCCCTCCGCGCGGACGACGGAGCGGAGCGCCTGGCGGAGCTCGAGGCCGAGGTCGAAGCCTCCCTCGCCCCGTATCGGGGTCGGATGCCCCTCAAGGTGCGAGAGCAGATCCGTCGCGAGTCGCTCGCTCGCCGCCTCCTCGCCGAGCACGGCCTCCCCCGGCTGAGCCTGTTCCACGTCGACGCCGGCGAGGAGGGCGAGCGGTGACCGCGGGCCCGAGCGGATCCGACCGGCTCGCGACCGGCGACACGATCGAGGTCGAGATCGAGCGGGCGGTCTACCGCGGCCGCGGCCTGGGCCGCCACGAGGGCCGGGTGGTCTTCGTCCCCCGGTCGTTTCCCGGCGACCGCGTGCGAGCCCGGGTGCTCTCCGTTCACGCCGGGTACGCGGAAGCCGAGGCGCTGGATCTCGTCTCGCCGTCGCCGGAGAGGCGCCGCTCGCCGTGTCCGTACGTGCCGCGCTGTGGCGGATGCGCCTACCAGGAGCTCTCGTACGCGGCGCAGCTCCGCGCGAAGGAGGCAATCCTCCGCGAGTCGCTCGTTCGCGCGGGCGCGGCGTGGGAGGGCCCGATCCCCACCCACCCATCCCCGGAGGAGGGCTGGCGGATGCGGGCCTCGCTGCACTTCGCCGTGGGCGAAGGGAGGCTCCTGCTCGGCCTGCACCAGGAGGGTACGCGGCGGGTCGTCGACGTCGAGCGATGCCTGCAGCTCTCCGCGAGCGCGAACGAGGTGGCCCGCACCCTCCGCGCTGTGCTGGCGGGAAGGCCCGCCCTCCACCGCTACCTGCGCGGCTGCGATCTGATCGAGTCCCCGGACGCCGGCACTCGCGTCGCCGTACTCCAGACGGCCCTCGCGCCGCACGAAGCACCATCGCTCGCCTTCCTCGCGGGCGAGGTGAAGGGCCTGGCCGGGCTCGGCGTGGCCACAGGACCCCGCGTGCACTGGCTCTTCGGTCCGCCGCATGTCGAGGCGACGGCCCTCGGGATCGTCCTCCGGATCCACGCGCGGTCCTTCTTCCAGGCAAATCGCTTCCTGTACGAACCCCTCGCCCGCGCCGTGCTCGAGCTTCTCCCCCCCGGGGGACGCGTCCTCGACCTCTACGCCGGCGTCGGCCTCTTCGCCCTTCCGGCGGCGGCGCGGGGTGCGGCCGGCGTGGTGGCCGTGGAGAAGGCGGCGACGGCGGTGGAGGACGCGCGGACGTCCGCGCGTCGCGCGGGACTCGACCACGTCCGTTTCATCCGCGCCGACGTCGGCCGGGCCCTCTCGTCCCTGCGGCCGGAAGAGGGGGAGCGGATCGTCCTCGACCCACCGCGGACCGGCGTCGAAGAGGCCGTGATCGAGGCCGTCGCCGCGCGGCGCCCCGAGGTGGTTCTCTACGTGTCCTGCGACCCTCCGACGCTCGGGCGGGACCTCGCGCGCTTGTCCCGGCATGGCTATCGACCCGATGTCGTGGAGGCCTTCGACCAGTTCCCGGACACATTCCACGTCGAGACCGTCGTCCGCCTTCGGCGTCGCTGAGCCCAGTGTGACGGTCCCTCAACTGTCCGGGGTGGTGCGCCGATCCCGTCCGCGCCCCCGTAGAGTGCCGTCCCATGCGCCGTCCGCTGCTCGCTCTCGGTGCGCTCTTCATGGGGGGAGTTCTGAGCGTCGACGAGGAGGCGGGGCCGATCGAGGCGGCCATCCTCCTCGGCCTCTCCGCGCTCCTGCTGGCGCTCGCCCTCGCCGCCGCCGTCCGTCCCTCCACGGTCGCCGTGGGCGCGTCCGCGTTCGCCCTCGGGGCCGCGGCGGGGGCGGTGGAAGGGGTTGGGCTGGGGGCGGCGCCGCTCCTGCGGCTCGTGGAGGCGGGCGCACTCACCGACCGCCCGGCCCTGCTCGTCGGCCTCGCGGACGGCGATCTCGAGGTCGTCGACGGGAGGGCCAGGCTCTCGCTCGAGGTGGCGCGGCTCGAGCGGCGCCGGGGCGTGACGGAGCCATGCCGGGGCCGGGCGGCGATCGAGATCGGGGGCCCGGGTCCGCTGCCCCTCGTCGCGGACGGCGACGAGGTCACGGTGTGGGCGAGCCTGCGCGCTGCGCGCGCAGGACGGCTCACACGTCGCGGTCCACCGCACGCGGTGCCGGGCTACTGCAAGTCCGCCCGCCTCGTCGAGCGCGTGGCCCCCGGCGGCGCCGGACCCGTCCGTCGAGCCGCCGCCGCCTTGCGCGCCCGGATGCGATCGGCGCTCCGCTCGGCGCTGCCGCCGGGCCCCGAGCGGGGGCTCGTCCTCGCCATGGTCCTGGGCGACCGCTCGGAGATCGACCGCGCCACGAGCGAGGCCTTCCGGGCCTCGGGCACCTACCACGTGCTCGCGCTCTCCGGCGCGCAGGTGGCCTTCGTCGCCGGCCTGCTCGTCGGCGGGCTGCGGTGCCTGCGCTTCGGCCCCACGGTACAGGCGCTCGTGGCGACGGCCGCAGTGGGGTTCTACGCGGTCCTGGTCGGAGGAGACGCGCCCGTCGTGCGGGCGGCGGTCATGGCGGCCGCCATCTTGCTCGGCCGCGCTCTGGAGCTCGACGGTGACCCCGCCAACCTGCTCGGCCTCGCCGGCCTCGGTCTGCTCGCGGCGAGCCCTTCACAGGCTTCGGAGGTCGGCTTCCAGCTTTCCTTCGCGGCGACGCTCGGGATCCTCCTCCTGACCGGCCCCTTGAGCGACGGCCTTCCGCGGCTGCCCCTGCGCGCCGAGCTTCTGCTGGCCGCCTCCCTCGCGGCGCAGCTCGCGCTCACGCCGCTTCTCGCCGGGCACTTCCACCGCCTGGCCCCCGCCGCGCTGGGACTCAACCTCGCCGCCGTCCCGCTCTCGGGCGCGGTGCTCGTCCTGGGTGCGGCGACGGCCCTGGCCGAGATGCTCGTGCCGGGCGGAGTCGGGCTCCTCGCCGGCGCCGCCTGGATCGCCGGCCACGCGCTGCGGCGCTCCGGTGACCTGGGGGCATTCGGCGACGGGATCGACATCCGGGTGGGCGGGCCGACGGCCATCGTCCTCGCCCTTCACCTCGTCGGGCTGGTGCAGGTCGCGCGTGGCCGCAGGGTGCGAGGGCTCACGCTCCTCGGCCTCGCCCACGCCCTGCTCATCGCGGGATGGGTTTCGCCGGGGGACGGCCGGCTTCACCTCACCGCGCTCGACGTCGGCCAGGGTGACGCGCTGCTGCTGCGGTCACCATCGGGGCGAGCGGTGTTGGTCGACGCCGGCGGCTCCTATGATGGACGCTACGACGTCGGCGAGCGCGTCGTCGGGCCCGATCTATGGTCGGCCGGTGTGCGGAGGCTCGATACCCTCGTCCTCACCCACGCCCACCCCGACCACGTGGGGGGCGCCCGCGCGGTGCTCCGCGCGTTCGGGGTCGACGAGGTGTGGGAGGGGCCGGCGGCGCCCCCGGATCCGCAGTGGCAGCGGATGGATGCCGTGCTCCGCGAGGCGGGAGTGAGACGGCTCGGCGTGATCCGCGGTCGCCGCGTTCTTTGGGACGATGTCACGATCGAGGTGCTCGGTCCGCGCCCGCGCGGACGAGCGCCGCGCCGGGTACGCAACGAGGACTCGGTCGTTCTCTGCCTCCGGATCGGCGAGGTCGTGCTGCTGCTGGCGGGCGACGTGCAGGGTGAAGCCGAGGAGTCGCTGGCGCCCCCGCGCGCCGCGGTCGTGAAGGTCCCGCACCACGGGAGCCGCTCCAGCAGCGGCCCGAGGTTCGTTGCCGCGACCGCTCCCCTCGTCGCGATCGTGTCGGCGGGCGCACGCAACCCCTTCGGCCATCCGCATGGGGAGGTGCTCGACCGGTACGCGCGGTCGGGTGCCCTCGTGCTGCGCACGGACCGGGATGGCGACGTCCACGTGGCCACGGACGGGCGGCGGATCTGGATTCGCCGCGCCGGCGAGGCGAAGGAGCGTCGCCTCCGCTGAGGCGCCGCCGGACCGGACAGGGGCCACGGAGCGGGGCAGCGAGTGTGCTAACATCGCGCGTCGCGGGCACTTGGCGGCGGACCCTCGAGGGCCGCAGGTAATGAGGAGTACGCCCCGACCGGCACCGGTGGATGAGCGAGAGCGGCAAGTCCTTCACCATCAGCGACCGAAGGTCGTTCACGCCCGACGGGCGCCGCCGCGAGGATTCCGATCACGTTGAGTCACCGCCCGCGACAGAATCCGAGCCTGCGGCCGCTCGGGGTGAGAGGCCTGAGGGTCGGACCGGTGGCGTGCCGGGGGGCGCGGACTTCGGCCACTTCCTGCTGTCGCTCGGCGCGCAAGCCGGGCTTCTCCTGGCCGGCGAGGGCCTGCCCGAGGGCGCGTCGGCGAAGGAGGCCCTCGACGGCGTCCGCTCGATGATCGCCATCCTGGACATGCTGAAGGACAAGACCGAGGGACAGCGAACGAGCGCCGAGGACGAGATCCTCGAGGGCCTTCTCTTCGAGCTTCGTATGGGCTACGTCGAGAAGACCCGGGCGAGTGGGTCGTGACCGTCGCCTTCGCCGGCGGCCTCGCGCTGGTCCTGCTCTCGAGCGGGGCGGCCAAGCCGCAGGCAGCCCCCACGCCCCCGACGCCGCCCACGAGCTTCGATCAGCTGTGGGCGGCGCACGTGAAGGCGAACGCCGCCGGCGACGCGGAGAACGCTCGCCGGCTCTTCCGCGAGATCCGTCGCCTCCGCATCGAGCGGAACATCGACAGCCTCGACGAGCTTGGTCTCGCCCTCGTGGCGCGTGGCGGGGCGCGGCTCGAAGGCGGCGACCGCCAGGGGGCGGAGGAGGATTACCGATCCGCGATCGCCCTCGCGCCGTACCTGCCCGATGGGCACTTCGCCCTCGCCCGCGCCCTTCTCGCCGAGGGGCCGCTGCGGATCGTTCCTGCGATCCAGGCGGGTGCGGGCGGGCTCCTCGCGCAGCTCCCGACCGTGCGCGGCCGTCTCAACGCCCTAAGCCTCGCCATCGTGGTCAGCCTCCTCGTCGCCTTCACCGTGACGTGGGCGCTGGCGGCGGCGCTGCTGGCGCAGCACGGCGGGCTCCTCCGGCACGATCTCGAGGAGTTCCTGGGGCCGTCGCAGAGCCGGGCCGCCTCGGGGGCGCTTTATCTCCTCCTCGTCCTCCTGCCCATCGCCACGTGCCAGGGTTGGGGATGGCTGCCCCTGTGGTGGCTCGCGCTGCTGTTCGTCTACATGGGTCGGGTCGAGAAGGCGGTGTCGATTGCGGTGCTGGTCGCGTTCGTCGCCGCCGGTCCCGCGGTCGGCGAGCTGAAGACGCAGCTCGAGGCGGCTCGCAACCCGACCTTCTGGGCCGCCGCCGCCGCGGTGGAGGGGGACGGCGACCGCCGTGCGGCGGCGCAGCTCGCCTCTGCCCGGCAGGCGGACCCCGAGGACCGCGACCTCGCCTACCTGCTCGCGGCGAACGAGCGCCGAGCGGGCCGCTACGAAGAGGCCGCCGAGCTCTACCGGCGCCTGCTCGCCGCGGATCCCGGGGACGCGATCGCGCGGAACAACCTCGCCAACATCGAGTTTGCCCGGCGCAGCTTCCCCGCCTCGCAGGCGCTGTACCGCGCGGGGGTCCAGGCCGGGGGGAGGGCCGAGGTCCAGGCGACGTTCTTCTACAACCTGTCGCTCGCCCACCTCCAGAAGTTCGAGTACCAGCCCGCCACGGAGGCGAAGTCGGCCGCGGACCGGCTCGCTCGGGAGCTGGTCAACGAGTACGACCGCCGCTGGAAGTACGACTCGGGCGACTACGCGGTGGTGGACCTCGGTCTCTCTCGCGACGAAGTCGGGGAGAAGTTCCGGGGGGCGGCGCAGGGGGTGGCGCTCCGTAACGTGGCCGCCGGCGGACCATCCGCCGCGAGCGGACCCCGCCTCGCCTGGTTCCTGAATCGCTTCACGGCCTTCGTGCCGATCTTCGGGGGGGCGGTCTTCCTGCTGAGCCGCTGGCGAGGCCGACGGTCGTTCACGCTCCACTGCCTGCGGTGCGGCACCCCGTTCTGCCGGCACTGCTACCTGGGGACGGTGGTGGGCGGGCTGTGCTCGCAGTGCTATCACCTGTTCGTCGTTCGCGACGGGGTGTCGGGGCCCGCCCGCAACCGCAAGCTCATCGAAGTCCAGGACAAGGACGCGCGGCGGACCCGGATCTTCCACGTCCTCTCCGCGCTCGTGCCGGGGGCAGGTCACGTCTACGCGCGGTGGACGCTCACCGGGCTCGCGCTGCTGCTCGTCTGGTTCTCAGTGCTGGTGGTGATGGTGCTCGCGGACTGGGTGCTGCCGTTCACGGAGGCACCGTCGAGTCTCCTCCCGCTCTGGCCGCGTGTCGCCTGTGTGCTCGTTCTGGTTCTGGTCTGGGTGACGGCCAACCGGCTGAAGCCGCAGTTCGACGTCTCCGGCTCCGTGAGACGCCCTGCTCCCCCGCGGCGCGTGCGAGCGGCCTGAGGGGAGAAGACAGCGAATGGCCCTGGAAGGGACGATCCGAGACTTCGGCCTGCCCGACATCTTCCAGCTCATCGGGCTGCAGCGGAAGACGGGAGTCCTCACCCTCACCCACGATCGCGACCAGGAAACGGTCACCGTGACCTTCGAGGGCGGCATGGTGGTGATGGCGGACTCCTCCGCCCGCCGCCTCGAGGACCGGCTCGGCAACGTGCTCGTCAAGCAGGGCAGGATCACGAAGGACCGCCTCGACGACGCCCTCGCGGTGCAGAAGCAGACGCTCCAGAGGCTCGGGCACGTCCTCGCCTCCTCGGGCGCGATCACGGGCAAGGATCTGCGCGACGCTCTGCAGGTGCAGGTCTCCCAGATCGTGTTCCGCGTGTTCCGGTGGCGCGACGGTCGCTACCACTTCGCGCCCGCGGACAGCGCCGACTACGACAAGGACAACGCCGTCCCCATGAGCGCGGATTTCATCCTGATGGAGGGGATCCGGATGGTGGACGAGTGGCCCATCATCGAGAAGAAGATCCCGTCCTTCGATCTCGTCCTGCGCCCCGTAGTGGACCCCACGTTGATCGATGTCCGTTCGGCGGAGGGGGAGGTGGGTGCAGGGACCGACGCCGGGCGGTCCGCGAGCTCCTCCGGGCGCATCCGGCTCTCGCCGGAAGAGGAGCGCGTCTTCCGCAAGGTCGACGGCGTCCGCACGGTGCAGGCCATCATCGACGCCACCGGCTCCGGCGAGTTCGAGGTGTGCCGCACGCTCTTCGACTTCCTCAACCGCAACCTCGTGGCGCGCGCGGGTCGAGGGACGACCCCCGAGGCCGAAGTGGAGGCGCGACCCACGGCCGCCTCCTCGGTGCCGGGCTACACGGTCGCGGTCCTGGTCGCGCTCCTGGCCGTCGCGGGGCTCGTCGTCCAGTGGCGCTCGCCGTTCGCCGTCGCCGGCCTGCACGCGCCGCTCCGGCCCGCGTACGAAGCGCTCGTCGAGGACTGGACCCGCTCCCGCCTCATGCGGGTCGACCGCGCCCTCCAGGCCTGGCAGAGCACCCACTCCGTGCCGCCGTCGAGCCTGGACGTGCTCGTCCAGGATGGGCTGGTCGACCCCGCGCAGCTGCAGGATGCCTGGGGGCGGCCGCTGCAGTACGTCGTGGGCGCGCAGGGATACGCGGTTGGGGCCGTCGACGAGTCCGGGCAGGCGCGGCCAGGCGCGGTCATCGACCGGACGCAGATCCGGCCCTAGGCCGCGGTCTCCGGGCGCGGGATGGAGACGGTTCGCCTCGAGAGCCTCGACCCCCGGGGGTGGCCGCCGCCCGCGGTGACGGTGGGCAACTTCGACGGCGTCCACCGCGGTCACCAGGCCCTCGTCTCGGCGACACTCGAGGCGGCGCGGGAGATGGAGGGGCGGGCGGTCGTGCTCACCTTCGACCCTCACCCCGCCCGCGTCCTCTTCCCCGGCTCGCCCCCGAGCGCCCTCATGACCCCGCGTCAGAAGGCGGAGATCCTCGCGGAGCTGGGCGTCAAGGCCCTCGCGGTCCTCCCCTTCACGGCTGCCGTGGCGGCTCTCTCCCCCGAGGCCTTCGTCCGCGACGTGCTCCTCCAGGCCCTGAGGGCGCGGAAGGTGGTGGTGGGGGAGACATTCCGCTTTGGCCGGGGCCGAGCGGGCGACGTCGCCGTGTTGCGGCGCCTGGGGCGGGAGCTCGGCTTCGAGGTGGATTCCCTGCCCCCGGTCCTCGAGGGCGGCGCTCCCGTGAGCAGCAGCCGGGTCCGCGACGCGTTGGCGGCTGGGGACGTGGCGCTCGCTCGGGAGCTTCTCGGCCGCCCGTTCTTCGTCGACGGGCGTGTGGTTCGAGGTGAGGGCCGGGGCCGGGGCCTCGGGATCCCGACCGCCAACCTCGAGACCGAGAACGAGACGCTGCCGGGAGGCGGCGTCTACGCCGGCTACTGCCGCCTTGCCCGCGGTGCCGTCGTGCCGTCCGTGGTCAACCTCGGCCGGCGGCCGACGTTCGGCGCCGGCGGTCTCGCTTTGGAGGCCCACCTCCTCGACTTCGAGGGCGATCTCTACGGTGCGGCCCTGCGCCTCGAGTTTCATCACCGCCTCCGGGAGGAGAGGCGGTTCGAGAGTGTCCCCGCGCTGCTCGCGCAGATCGGGGACGACGTCTCCCGTGCGCGGCTCCTCCTTTCGGGTCCGCCAACGGGCACGGTATAGTCGAGCCGGAAGGAGCCCGATGGAGATGGGTCAGCGTCGGAAGAGGGTCCGCTCCCCGCGCGGGAAGAGGGGAGGTGGCCCGCGTGGAGCTACACGACCCGCGGTGGCGCTCGAGGTGCCGCGGCGGCCGGAGTTCCTCTCGATCCTGCGGGACGTGTCGGGAAGAATCGCCGAGCTGGCCGGCTTCCGCGGCGCGGAGGCGCGAGAGCTCGCCGGAGATGTGGAGGAGGCGGCACGGCGCGCCATGCGAGGGGTCGTTCGGGGCACAGACCAGGCTTCGGTCGAGCTCCGTCTCGAGTACCGGGGGTCGGAGTTCCGCGCCGAGCTCGTGGACAACGGCGCGGGGAGGCCGTCACGACTCGTCCGGCGGAAGCGCGGGGCCTCATGAGCGAGGGACTCCGCCTCTACGACACGCTCAGCGGGCAGGTGGAGCCGCTCGGTCCCCTCGATCCGCCGGAAGTTCGTTTCTATGCCTGCGGCCTCACCGTGTACAACCGCGGCCACATCGGCAATTACCGCACGCTCGTCGCCGTCGACGTCCTGCGCCGCAGCCTCCGTTACCTCGGTTACCGCGTACGCGAGGTCATCAACATCACCGACGTCGACGACCGGATCATCCAGCACGCGGTGGCGGCGGGGAAGGACCTCCACGACTTCACCTCGGAGTACATCCGGGGCTTCGAGGAGGACATGGCGACCCTCGGGCTCGAGCGCCCCGAGCACATGCCCCGCGCGACGGAGCACATCCCGGAGATGATCGAGCTCATCTCGCGTCTCCAGGCGCGCGGCCACACCTACACCGCGGAGGGGAGCGTCTACTTCCGGATTGCCTCCTTCCCGGAGTACGGGCGGCTGTCGCGGCTCGACGCGTCGGGGATCAAGGACGGGGCGCGCGTGGACACGGACAAGTACGACAAGGAGAACGCCCGCGACTTCGTGCTCTGGAAGTTCAAGAGCGACGAGCCGGGGTGGGCGCAGTGGGACGCGCCCTTCGGGCGCGGGCGCCCGGGCTGGCACATCGAATGCTCGGCCATGAGCATGAAGTACCTCGGTGAGACCTTCGACCTTCACGTCGGCGGCGAGGACCTCATCTTCCCGCACCACGAGAACGAGATCGCCCAGAGCACCTGCGGGACCGGGAAGCCCTTCGTGCGCCACTGGATGCACGTCAAGCACCTGCAGATCGACAACGAGACGATGTCCAAGAGCAAGGGCAACTTCTTCACGATCTCAGACATCCTCGAGCGCGGCCACCGCCCGGACGCGATCCGTTACCTGCTCGCGGGATCCCACTACCGCAAGCCCCTCAGCTTCAGCTTCGAGGGTCTGGAGCAGGCGGCGGCCGCGCTCGCACGCATCCACGGCCTCGTCCCGCGGCTGGAGGAGGCGGGCGGGGAGGGGCCAGAGGGGCCGGCGGGGGAGGCCGCAGCGGCGGCCCACAAGGCATTCACCGCCGCCCTCGCCGACGACCTCAACACCCCGGAGGCCCTCGCCGCTGTCCACGGGCTGGTCACCCGCGCCAACACCCTCCTCGCGGAGGGAACGCTCACGCGATCGGGCGCCGCTTGCATTCGCGCCGGTCTCGAATCGATGGACTCCGTCCTCGGGATGCTGCTGCCCCGAGGGGAGGGGGGCGGTCTCTGCTTCGAGGAGCAGGCGCTCTTCGACGAGCGGCAGGAGGCGCGCCGTCGCCGCGACTTCGCGCGGGCGGATAACGCCCGGGCGCGCCTCGAGGCCCTCGGCGTTGTGCTCGAGGACACCCCTTCGGGCACGCGGTGGCGGCGACGGCGCTGAGCGGCGACGAGCGCGGGATCTCGCGTCCCGGGGGCACGGGGGAAGAGCTCGCCTGCACGCACCTGCGCCGGCGCGGGTTCGAAATCCTGGAGCGGAACTACCGCTGCCGCGCGGGCGAGGTCGACATCGTGGCGAGGGACGGCGACACCACGGTCTTCGTCGAGGTCAAGGAGCGCCGCTCCGCCTCGCACGGGGGAGGGCTGGACGCGGTCACGCCGGGCAAGCGGCGGAGGGTCGTTCGCGCGGCGCGAGTCTGGGCCGCCGCCCACGGCCTATCCGAGGCTCCCCTGCGCTTCGACGTCGTCGCGGTTGAGTGGACGGAGTCCGGCCCACGCCTGAGACACGAGCCCGGGGCATTCGACGAACGGGGATGAAGGGAGCCGACTCAGGAGGTCATGGAGCGGGAAACGGGATTCGAACCCGCGACTTCGACCTTGGCAAGGTCGCACTCTACCACTGAGTTATTCCCGCTCGTCCAGGACAAAATACCGTTGCGGGGCGGGATCGTCAAGGGTCGTGAAGCGGCGCAACCTTGCGTCCCTCGCCCGGGCTCACTTATAGTCGACCTGAAGGCGGCGTAGCCAAGTGGCTAAGGCGGAGGTCTGCAAAACCTCTATTCGCCGGTTCGACTCCGGCCGCCGCCTCCAGACTCGTCCCATCCGTCCTCAACGCCCAGCCAGCCGCTGACGCCGCCAGGTTCAACGACCGGGCTTCTCGCGCGTCCTTCCGGGATGCTACTGTTCTGTTCGACGTGGTGTGTCGGGCGCGACGCCTCGCGATCCTGTGCGGTGCTCTAGGGGCCTTCCTCGGCTGCAGCGATTCGCCCACCCCGACGCGCCCGTCGGTCGTCGCGAGCCCGCCCCCCAGCGGGCTTGTGGCGGGTACGATCGTGTCCGTCCCCTCCGGCGAGGACGGCCGGCCGATAGCCGCCGCGAAAGTGACCGTGGCTGGCCGCGCGTACCTGTCCGACGCCTCGGGTCAGCTCACGCTCGCCGATCCCGCGGCTTGGGGCACACTCGTCGATCTGGTGTCGCCCGGGTTTCTCGACCGTCAGACGCTCGTGCGCCGGGATGGCGGGACTCGCTTCGTGCTCTGGCCCTTGTTGCCGGGGATGGGGTTCGACGAGGACTACACGGCCCAGCTCGTGTACACGTTTGGCACACGCGACGCGCCGCCCCGGGGTTCGTCGCCGCTCCGCCGGATGCGCCCACGCACGACACAGGCCTTCGTGCTGGTCACGCCGGAGATCTGGGCCGACGAGGGGATGCGGGCCGCGCACGAGTCGGGGGTGGCTTTGATCACCGCCGCCAACGGCGGCCGCATTGTCTACGGCGTCGGGACGGCGCGGCCTACGTCCGGTGTCGTCTTCGAGGCGAAGGTCGACTCTGCGGAACCGTTCTGCGCCGATCGTTTTCTCGCCTTCACCCAGGTGAGCGTCGCCGGGAACGACATCGTCGGCGGACGGATCGTTTACTGTCAGCCCGAGGCTGCGAAGACCGAGACCGTCACTCACGAGCTCGGCCACACGTTCGGGCTACATCATTCGCTCGAGTGGCGCGAACTCATGGCGGGGGTGAGTCAGCGCGGGCGGGCGCACGACTTTGGCCCGCGCGAGACGCTGGCCATGTCGCTGTTCTTCGAGCGTCGCGCGGGCAACCGCTTCCCCGATAACGATCGGGACATCCCGGCGTCGGGCCGCGACACGATCACCATCGTCTGCCCGGAATCGCCAGGTCTGCTCTAGGGTTCACTATCGCGCGCCTCGGCAATCCGTGACGCGCCAGACGAACGTTGCATCGGCTGAATGGAAGGTGCCCCATGGGTTCACCAACCACCGCCCTCGTTCTCGCCGCCACCCTCACGTTGGCGGAGACCGGCTATGCGCTGCAAGCTGCGGGCCGCTTTCACCTCGTCCGTTCGACGTCGGGTAGCCGCGGGACGCAAGTTGGGGAGCGCTTTGTCATTGAGGATCCCCGGGGGGTCTTCTACGCGGGCCAAGATCGACAGGTCCTCGTGCTCTTCGAGTGGCAGGGTCCGGCCGGGCGGCACCGCTGCGAAGGCACGTGGAAGGATCCAAGCGGCCGCGCCGTATTCACCTCCGAGAGCGAGCTGATCAGCCGCGGCCCCCGTTTCGGCGTCTACTGGGGCTTGTCCCTTCCGGACGTAGTCGCCGTCGGGACGTGGGTTCTCGAAGCGCGCGTCGACGGCGAGCCGGCGGGTGCGCACGCCTTCCAGATCGTGGCCGGTCAGCGGGCTGATACGGCGCCGCTAGCGCGTCGCACCCTCGACGTCGCGGAGCTGTACCAGCGGGGGCTCGCGGCGACCTTGACGATCGAGGCGCTCGACTCCTCCGGGGCTCCGATCGGGGTCGGATCGGGTCTGTTCGTCGCTCCCGGACTGGTGCTCACGACTTTCGGGGCCATCAACGCGGCGCGTGCCGTACGGCTGCGGACCGGGGAAGGACGACGCTTCGAGACGAGCGAGGTCGCTTCCTGGAACCGCCACGACGACTGGGCGGTCCTGCGGACGCCCGCGGCCGAGGGTCAGCCCATCCAACGGGCCGCTACCGAGATGGTAGTGGGCGACCGTTGTTACTTCCTCGAGGCGCAGAGCGACGGCAGCCGCGTCATCGTCGAGACCACCGTCGTAGGCCGCTCGGCGGCCGGGGACCTCGTTCTAAACGATCCGGCCAACGACACGACGCACGGGTCTCCGGTTCTCAACGAGCACGGGGAAGCAGCGGCGACGATCGCCGGGCATCGTCTTCTCGGCGCGACACTACTAGACATCCACGCCCTTGGGGACGCCGCGCCCGGGGCCGGCGCGCTCTGGAGCAGCAGCCGCGCGCGCCCGCTGGGACCGCCGCCGGTTCCCAGCACCGCGTCCCGAACCCTTCAGGATCTGGAGAATGCAGGTGAGTTCGTGAGGCCCCTCGCCCGGATCCCTCACTTCGTGCAGGGAGTCCTCGGCACCGGAGTCGAGAAGGAGGGACCGGTGCCGGTTGCCGCTGGCCAGCGCTCCCGCTTCTCGCGTGGCGATGGGGTGTGCGCCGTTTTTGTGACGTGGACTCCCGCTCGCAAGGAGGATGCGTCGGTCGCCTTCGAAGTCTTCAACGAAGAGAACCGCCATCTCGGCGGTAGCGAACCGCGCCGTGTCAAGCTGCGGCCCAGTCAGTCTTTCGTGCATTCCTGGAGCATCGACCTGGCGCGGCTCAAGCCCGGCATCTACCGGGTGGACGTCGTGTTGGGGACGGACCCCGTCTGGCGGCCTTTCTTTCGCGTGACGGACTGATCCGCCCCTGCTCAGACGACGACGGCCAGCTCGTACAGGTAATCCACGAATGAGCGCACGGCGCCATCCCAACCCATGACCTTCGGGTTCGAGGATTCGATGACGAAGTACTCGTCGGGGGCGTGGGCGCCGCTGCCATGGCCGAGGCCGAAGTGGGCGGCGGGCATCTCGAGCGGCTTGGCGGTGAAGACGTACCCCGGATACGAACCTGCGTTGCGGGGCCACAGTATCGGGTCGAGCCCTGCCCGCCGGTAGACCGCGAACTCCGCGCGGATGAGCGGCGCGTCCGCGGGCGTGGTGGTCGGGTCGTAGCCGCCGCTCGGGTTGACCTCGATGTCGCCGAACCCGCGGCGGGCGAGGTGCGCCCGAAGGGCGGTCAGCGCGCCCTCGTAGGTCATGTCGGGTACGAGGCGGAGATCGAGCTTCGCCACGGCGCGGTGGGGAAGAACGGTCTTGCCGCCCGGTCCCGTGTAGCCGGCGACGAGCCCCTCGATGTTGACGGTGGGGGCGAAGAGGAGCCGCTCCAGAGAGGCGCGCCAAGGCAGGTCGTGCACCCAGCGCTCGGCGGACAACAGCTGCTTGGCGGTCGCCTCGGAGAGGCGCGCCGCGGCGGCGTCGAGCATGGTGCGCTCGGGGGGTGAGGCCGGGCGCGCGGGTGCGGCGAAGCCGTCGATCGCCGGATCGCCGTCGGAGGTGACCAGCGTGTCGAGCGCCTGCACGAGATGGAAGGCCGGGCTGTCCAGGCGCGCGCGGTTGGCCGAGTGCACGTCCTTCCGAGGACCGCGGCCCCACTTCTCGCCGCTCGCCACGAGCTCGAGCTCGACGACCCCCTTCGCCCCGAGGGACACCGCGACGGTGCCGTCCGGGTCCTGGGAGGCGGAAGGCATGAAGACCCCCATGGTGCGCGCGAGGGCGGAGCTCACCTCGGGCCGCCTCACGACCTGGGAGAAGTGCGGCGAGCCGATCTCCTCCTCCCCCTCCGCGACGAGCACGAGGTTGACGGGGAGCTTCCTTCCGGCGCCGCGGATCGCGTGCAGGGCCGCCAGGAGCGCGGCCTCGGGCCCCTTCTGGTTGACGGCGCCTCGGCCCACGAGGACCTTGCCGAGCCCGGGCTTGTCGACGAGAGCGGCCGCCCACGGCGGCGAGGACCACTCGGCGGGGTCGGCCTGCTTGACGTCGTACATGAAGTAGAGGCCGACGGTTCGGGCGGCCCCGGCGTCGAGGGTGGCGAAAACGCCGGGCTGGCCGTCGGTGGGGATGCGAGTCACGCTCTCAAACCCCACCTCGCGCGCCAGTCGCATCATCAGATTGCAGCCCTCGTCCATTCCCCGGTTCTCGGCGGCGATCGAAGGCTGGCGCACCCACTCGCGAAGGCGCTCCACACCCTCGGCGTGGCGCCTCTCGATCTGGGCCTGGATGTCACCGAGGGCGTCGTCGGGGAGGGCGGATCGGGGGAGAGAGAGGGCGGCCACGGAGGTGGCCGCCGAGGAAATCGCGTCGGGATCGCGGAGACATGCCCTGAGTCTAGCGTTCTCGGCATGGTCTCGTCCGAGCCGGCTGTCCTTGTCCGAGGACAGCGGTCGGGCTCGCCTCCACGGCGGCGCGCGGAAATGCGCTCCCCACGACGGTTTGTGGGCCGGAAGGAGATGGCACCCTTCCTGCTTTGAGCTCCGTTGGAAAGCGGCCCATCATGGGCCGGCAGCACAGAGGAGGAGGCCATGCGGCGAACGGCATTGCTGTGCGTGCTGGTGCTCATGGCGGTTGCTCGTGACGCCCGCGCGAGCGGACTTGACCTTCGCCTCGGGGCCTTCGCCCCGCGGGCCGAGGGGACACTCTTCTCCGACGTTCAGGAGCTGTACACGGTCACCAAGGACGACCTCCGCGGCTTCACGGGGGGTGTCGAGTACAACCTGGTGGTGGCGCGCAACGTCGAGATCGGCTTCCACGTCGACTCCTACCAGCGCCGGGTCGACACGTTCTACCGGGACTTCACGCGCCCCGACGGCTCCGAGATCCAACAGACGCTGAAGGTCGGCATCGTCCCTGTGGGGATGTCCGTCCGTATCGTCCCCACGAGCAAGCGAACGCGGTTCGCGCCCTATGTCGCGGGGGGCGTCGATCTCCTCGTCTGGGAGTACGAGGAGTTCGGGGACTTCATCGACTTCTTCGATCCCGAGCTTCCCATCTACGCCGACCAGTTCCGGGCGGACTGGGTCGCGTTCGGGCT
>Ga0209342_10001360_pt1 | contig 27468 bp, 26 predicted proteins | sample RifCSP16_2_FD_184023 | JGI IMG/M metagenome (GOLD analysis project Ga0209342, IMG submission 184023) | Soil microbial communities from Rifle, Colorado - Rifle CSP2_sed 16_2 (SPAdes) (version 2) | ecosystem: Environmental > Terrestrial > Deep subsurface > Rock core/Sediment | place: Rifle...
ACATATCCTCCCCATACGGAGAGCTAAGCAGGGAATCCGCCACCTTCATCAACTCCTTCTGCTCAAGAAGCCCCTGGAAGAAATCCCCAGGCAGTAACCTCCCCTTCATCCCCCTTATCCTGGCTGCTAGGTAACCGTAGTCGTCCATTTAACGCATCAGGATAAATATGGCTATGACGAAACCCAAAATGATTATGGTCTCAGGAATAACCAGGAGTACCAAAACAACGGGCAGCATGCCTGTTTTTTCAGTGACAGCACCCACCCCGGCGGCCCCTATCCTCGCCTGGGCAAGTCCGGTCCCGATACCTGCCAGCCCCACAGCTATACCAGCCGCAACGAACTTACCCCAGTTGGCCCCGGCCTCTGCTGTAGCCTTTGCCGCCTCTGTAGGCAGGGGCATCTCTGCCAGCCCCTGGGCAAAGACAGGGTTATAAAAGAAGCCCAAGAGGAAATCTACGATAATCCTTAGGGTATCATCCACAACTTATCTCCTTTCGGTCTTTTGGAAGGGTTCGTAGGCCCTGCCACCAGGGGCAAAGAACTTAGAGAAGAATTCCACATAGTGAAGCCTCAGACACTGGATAGTAGGGGCGAAGATGTGTAGGACAAGATTGGAAAAGTGGACAACCACCACCACACCAGTGGCGAGGAAGACGTTCTTCAACTGGGCCTGAAATACGTCTGCCAGTAGGGTAAACGCCACAGAGGCCATACCCAGGGCCATAAGCCTTGTATAGGAGAGGATATTTGTAAAAAGTGAGGTTACCTCTATAAGACTCAGGAGGCCCCCGGCAACACCCCAGCCTATCAAAGAGGCGACTAACACACCACCCCCAACATAGAGGAATAGTGGGGGTAAGAACCCTGAATATCTACCCAAAAGGAGGAAGGCCCCTACGAGGGTAAACAGCTTAGCCACCCCCTCCAGGACGTGCCTCAGATGATGCATACGGAAGGAATTGTATATCCCCAGGATAAGACCAAGGACTATGTGTAGTACGCCAAAGGCCAGAGATAGCCCCAGATAATTCATAACCACCTCCGATGAATGTTCCATGTGGAGGTGGCCCCTTGCCAATTGTGGTATGAGGGGATGGAGCCAGGTCCTGATTCCAAAACACTCCCCATACACCGCACCAAAGAGGGCAGAGATGAGACCAAAGATAATGGTGATTAGTCCCACGTCTGCAAGGAGCTGGTTCTTTCTAAATCCAAGGAAGAGCCCTATTCCCATTGCAACAAGGATTAATCCATATCCTATATCCCCCAGTATGAATCCAAAGAATATAGGGAAGAAGAAACTCATGTGAGGGGTGGGGTCAATCGTGCCGTATTTAGGCAGAGAGAAAAAGCCAACGAGGTCTTCAAAGATTGTGAAGGGCCTTGGATTTCTCAGTCTGACAGGGGCTTCCATGCCATCCTGAATGGGCAGCCTGTTGGTAACCACCTCTCCCCCAAACTCTTTTTGGAGCAAATCCTGAAGCCTCCTGAACTCCTTGCTGGGGAGCCAGCCCTCTATGAGAAAGGCGTACTTAGTCTGGGCCATCCTGGAGGTAACTTCCAACTGGGAGAGCCTGTCTTTGTTGGTATCCCTGAGGGCCAGGGCAGTAGGGATGTTCCTGAGGAAGAATTCCTTAATCTTCAGGTCTATTTCCTTTAACTCGCTGGGGAGCCCCTGAAGCCTGTGCTTTATGATTCGGAGGGCCTCCTGGAAGGGTATGCCTTTCAGGGCCTCGGGTGGGCGTATCTCCGCCACCCCTTTACTTGCCAGGAGTCCCTTCACTTCCTCCGTGTAAACTTGTCTGTATCCTATGAGGACCGCCACCCCCTCGGCCTTTAGTGGAGAGGAAAGGAGTACAGAACGGCCACCGGTGACCCTATTTAATTCCTGCCTTAAAAGAGGCAAGACCTCTTTTTGATTCTTGTTTAAAATTATCCCTGTGTATCCCCATATCTTTGGCGGTCCTTCGGGGAGGAGGGGTAGTATGGCGGTGGCCAGTTGTTCGTATCCCCTGAGTACACTTGCTTCCCCCGCTATCTCTTCCTTTCTACGGAGTAATGGGCGAAGCTCGTAAAGGAGGCCCCTTACCCATTCCAGGGCCTCTTCCACAGACATCTCAAGGACCTTTTGCTCTACTTTCCCCGTGCGGTGATTGTTGTGGTTAGAGTCAGAAGGGAGGTAACTGAAGAGGTCACAGAGTAATTTCTCAAGCGCCTCTCTAAATGGATTCTCTTTTCGTTCCTGGGCACTTAATTCCACACCCTTTAGGGAAGCCCGGGTTCCGGAGTCCAATATATGCTCCATGTGGAGCTTTCCCCAGGACTGTAGGCTTTCAAGTACCCTGTTATAGTGTCTTTTTGAGCCGATGATTTCCACCCGGCTCATGCTGGTGTGCATGGCTAAAAGCCCCTGGTAGCGGAGAGGAAGGCCTTAAAAGAGGACCTACAGAATGCGTGCCCTTCTTGATCCTTTCCAATCCCCTTTGTTAAAAGCATAAAACTCAACGTCTGCCATTTACCTCAGGCATGCCTTCCACAGTCCCCCTCAGAAAGGTGAGAGTTAAATTTTACAGGAGAATTTCGCCTTGTCAAGGGCTGACCTTCGGGTGAATTTTCAATTAACTGTGGGCACTATTGTAAAATCCACCCCTTGCCAGAAACAAGGGGCTCTACAATGCAAACCACACTTAATTGAAAACTTACTTAATAGTTGCCTATTGACAGTAAAATGGTTTTATGCTAAGCTCTGTGCAGACTGGGGGATAGGGTTCGCTTATAGGGTGAATCTATGGGCCTGCGTTTTGCCTATTAGTAGTATTCGCGCTGCCTGTTAAACATTTTTACCTAAAAGACGCTGGGAAGGAGACCTGCTATGGCAGGATACATGGGTATGGGGGGGGCGGCCTCTTGTCTACACAGATTAGCCTCAAAGACTGTATTTAATGCCGCTCTGCTGGCAATCTCTGGATTGATCCTCTTTAATATTGATACACCCCTCTGGGCAGAATATTCAAATACGGTAGCAAAAGAGCACTATGAAAAGGGCCTGAATTACATTAACAAAGGTTATCCCGACCTTGCAATAGAGGAGATGAAAGAGGCGGCGAGACTTCAGCCAGAAGTGATGGAGGGCCACAGGTACTTAGCACTGGCCTATACGTTGAGGTTAGCCTTAAATAAGGCGATTATGGAATATGAGGCAATGTTTAAGATAAGTCCAGATACGGTGGAAGTCCCCCCCGTAAAGGGCCGTTGGATTACGGAAAATGAGGAAGTACTCCATGAACTTAAAAGGGAACTGACACAGATTCATGCATCAAGAGAACATCACAACCCTTTGGTCCACGTCATGCTGGGGTGGCTTTATGGAGAGGAGGGTATGGTAAAAGAGGCCCACAAGGAGCTCCTCCATGCCAGAGAAAAGGCCCCCCATCTTGATAAGGAAAATCTGCGCAATGAAGATAAAGCCATTGCGCATCTTATGGAGGAGCTAATAACGGCCATGCAGAGTAGCCCATCGCAGGCTAAGACCCAACTGGGCCTCCTCCTCTATGTCCTTAATAGGTAACATGTAAGTCTCTTCCATAAGGCCCTGCAAGGAATAAGGTCCCATAACCTTGTTATATACGGCGTTGCTTCCTCCACCTGGACTCCTGTAATATTTTCCCCTCAGCACCATTTTTTGTTTGACATTTATGTATTTCTTTATATAATAGCCGTTTGGAGAAAACCACCGATGTATTTAAGGGGAGCAACTGGTGCAAAAGGGGTTTGAAAGTAGGCGTAAACCAAGTGGAGTACCAGTAAGGCTTATCATAGTAGCCTCGGTGTTAGGGGTCTCGTTAATTGTGGGGGGTATCTTTGCCTATCGTAACCTGGGCTACTTCTATGTAGGGGCGGATGAGGTAGCGGTGGTAGTGAACAACCTCACTGGTGGTGTGCAAACGATAGATAGGGCAGGTGTGGTCATATACGTCCCCCTCCTCCAGAACGTGTATACCCTGGACAAGAGGGAGCAGATACTGACAATGAGTTCAACCAATATAACCCCTAACCAACCCGAGGGGAATCCTTTGTGGGTAAAAGCCATAGACGGTAGTGACGTCATCCTTGACATGACAATACATTACCGTATTGTTCCTGCAAAGGCTGATTTCATCATGCAAGATTCAGGGTTTACCAACGCCTTCAAAGATAAGTGGTTGTACGACTACGGCAGGGCCATATGTCGCTACAATTTTGGAGAACTCAGGGTAGATGACTTCCCCTTTGCCTCCAGGCGTGCTGAAAAGGCCAACCAGGCCAAGTCGGAACTCAACAAGCATCTTAACCCTCACGGCATAGACGTCCTGGCGGTAAACGTCCAGGACTATCGCTATTACAGGGAATATGCCGAGAAGATTCACGAAAGAAGGCTTGCCGATAAAGAGGTGGAAGAACAGAAGGCCCGGGGCTCGGCGGCCATGGAAAACCAGAGAAAGGTTGTTGTAGAAGAGACAAAGAAGATGGACATAGAGGTAGCCCGATTCCTTGGGGACCTCCAGAAGAGGGAGATAGATGCCGAGGCCAAGGCAGAGAGTATAAGACATGATGCAGAGGCCTACTACGAGAAAGTAAAAATAGAGGCTGATGCCGAGTACGAGAGGCTGGACCAGCGTGCCAAGGCTGTATTGGTGGCCCGGACGGCAGAGGCAGAAGGTATCCTGGAACTAAGAAAGGCCCTGGAAGGGGAAGGTGGCAGGAACCTGGTAAAGATGGAGTATGCCAAGAGACTGAGGGAGGCAAGGATACTGGGTGTACCTGTAGTAAGACCAAGTGAAGAATTCCCATATATGAGGCTGGAACGGGAGGCATTCCCTCCCGGGGCGGCGGCAAAATGAAAAGCGGCTCAAAATATTATATCCTGGGTGGCATAATAGGCTTTGCCTTTATATTCCTTGCTATAGTCCTCCCCTTTTGCATAAAGAGGGTCCAATTAACCCACATAGGGGTCAGGGTAAAAGTATGGAGTGTGGCCAGGGGTGTAGTACCCGAAGATGCTTACGTAGGATGGCATCGTGGTATTCCCAAGATAGACGAGTGGGAATTCTACGACGGTACTGTGCAGACCGAAGACAGGACCGCTGACGTAACCAGGGACAGGAAGGAAGGTAATCCCATAAAGGTCAGGACGGCAGATGACTACGACGTCACGGTGGAAATGATTCTAAAGTACAAACTCCAGAGAGGGAGCGTCTATAAACTTCGTAAAGAGATAGGTGCGGGGGATATGTACAAGCGTATCATTAGTGTAGAGGCCTACGATGCCTCCCGTATAGCATTTGGTAAGATGGTAGAGTTAGACCTTTATAACCCCTTTGAGAGACGTAAAAGGGCGGAGGAGGCCAGGGACATCCTGGTACAGAAGCTGAAACCAAGATATGTGGACGTTGTGGACGTGCTTCTCCTTAACCTGAATTTTGACCCCAAGCTGGACAGGAAGATTAAAAACCTAAAAGTGGCTGAACTGGATGGCCTTGCCAGCATCTCTAAGGCCAAGGCGGCTGACCAACGGGGTATTACCCAGACCATAGATGCCGACACCGAGGCCCTGGTGGAAAAGATATCTGGAGACAAGGCCGCAAAACTGGCCATTTTAGAGGCCATTACCAGACAGAGGATAACAGAAATCCTGGCGGCGGCGGACAAGTACATGGTGGAGAAAAGGGCCATCTCTGACCGTTACAAAGAGGAGAGGATAGCAAGGGGAAACCTCCTGGTCGCCGTATCCCAGGCAGAAGGTGAACGCCACAGGCGTATGGCAATGGTCGGGGTAGGCGGCGAACTCGTGGTGGCCATGGAGGCGGCAAGAAACCTCAACCTCGGAGACCTGTCCTTCTCTACCCAGCAGGTAGACATGCTGGATGTAGAGTCTATGATCAATAAGCTGGGGGCAGGAAAGCAGTAAACTGTAAAGGCGACCCGCCGGGTCGCCCCTACTTAATACGTCCCCTTAAGTTTGACCGTGTATTTACTTATCTTCTCTGGTTCTATTCCAGGGATTATCTCTTTAAAGGGTTTAACGTCTTTATTTTTGAAACCTTTTATAGTGAAATCTTGACCGACCACAGGATTGTTCTCCAGGTCAAATATCCTGATGGTAAAAGTGGCCATACCGAGGTCCGTTTCTGACAGGTTCTTTAGCTCCCCCACAATCCTTGCCGATGCGCCAAAGGAACTGAACTGTACGTTCCTTATATAGAAACCACCCCCGATGGCCTCGTAGCCTTCTTCCTCAGGGGTCTTGGGTCTAGCCAACTCTTCTGCAGCTGCCTCTGCCACTTCCTTTGGTAACGCCTCCGGCGGGGGGGGCGAGCCAGTGTACTTTTCTAGATTTTCTACCCTTGCCAGGAGTTTAGAGGACGACTCCTGCTGTCCTGCCGCAGCCGTCATGAGCGTATCTAAATCAGTGAGCTTCTCTAAGATACTCTTTTGCAGGATTTCTGCATTCTTTTTCTGAAGCTCTAGTTCAACGTTCAGCTTCTTAATGGCCTCCTCTCCCTCCGCAATAGACTTCTTTAAGGGATCAAGGGGGCGCATATATTCCTGGTATCTCTTTTCTAGTACTGAGATAGTTATCGACTGGTCTTCCGTCTTCTTGCCTAGTTCGGCAACAGACTTCTTGAGCACCTCCATGGTCTTGGCAAACTGCACCATTGGGTTTTCCCCACTGCCGAGGGTGGTATCCACCTTGTTGAGCCTGGTGGTCATATCGGCAAGCTCTGTCCTTAGGGCATTAAGGTTCTTATTTAGCTCCGAGAGGCGGTCCATTACCGGCCCCCCTCCCTGCACGCCTTTCTCCACCTCTCCCATCCTCTCCCTCAGCTTCTCCATGGAACGCATCCAATCCGTAAGACTCTTCTCAAAGTTGTTGAAATTCCGCATCACGTCTTCGCTACTCTGTCCAGTGAAGAGTACCAGGGACAAGAAGGCCACCAGTATTGTATGGGACTTTTTCATAGTCAGTTCTGCACCTTTCGCCCAAATATACACCTTCCCAGGTATTTGTCAACCATACGGGAGGTCCAGTGGGCAGGGATCAGGGAGTAGGGGGTAGGGAAATCCAAATTCCAAAGCTTCCGCCTAAGGCGGACCAAGTTAACATCTACAACCAAATTCATTTGATAATCCCTTCCAAATAAATTATTATATTTTTTATGGTGCCGGCAGAGGTAAAACTGGAGATAGACAAGTGTGCCAGGTGTGGCAAGTGCCGTTCTGTCTGCCCTGTATTCATAGAAACGGGGGATGAGACCCGTGTGGCCAGAGGGCGGATAACCCTGGCAGAGGCCATCTTTCAGGGGGAGATTTTCTATTCAAAAGAACTAAGAGACTACATCTACTCCTGTAAAAAATGCCTGCGATGCCAGGCCACCTGTCCCTCAGGGGTAGATTTCGGCCTGATAATAGATGCCCTCCTGGAGGGGATAGAGAAGAACATGGGCATCCCCCTGATGGCCAAGTTCGTACTACGATACCTCCTGCCCAGGAGGAGACTCTTTGACCTGGCCATCCGGGTGGCCTCCTGGAGCCAAAGACTTATCCCCGGCCAGAGAAAGGGCAGCCTCCGACATCTGCCCCTCTTCTTTATGGGCAGGCGCTGGGTGCCACACCTTGCCCAACGCACTGTCCTGGACCGCTTCTCGGAGACCAGGAGACTGTCTAACCCCAAGATGCGGGTAGGGTTCTTTGTGGGCTGTCTCATTAACTATGTCTATCCTAACATCGCCGAGTCCCTTATTGACGTCCTGAATAAGCTCAACATAGAGGTGGTAGTGCCTCCCTCCCAGGTCTGCTGTGGCATCCCTGCACGCAGTCTCGGAGATACCACCGCAACCAGAATCCTGGCAGAAAAGAACAGAGAGGTCTTTGAGGCAGAAAAGCTGGATGCCATCGTTACCGCCTGCAGTACCTGCCTCCTCACTATAAAGAGGGAATACCTGAGACTCCTTGGGGAGCCCTGGAGGCCCATGACTGAAAAGATGTACGACATCTCCGTCTTCCTGGAAAAGTTTACCCAGTACCGCCCCGAACCCCTGGATACTACCGTAACCTATCATGACCCTTGCCATCTAAAATGGGGACTTAATACCACCAGGGAGCCAAGGACGGTCCTCAGCCGCTGTGCCAGACTGAAAGAGATGGAATATGCGGATAGGTGCTGTGGCGGTGGAGGTGTATTCAGTATAATCTACAGGGATTTGTCCATGAAGATAGGTGAGCACAAAATAAACTCCGTAGACAAGTCCGGCGCCCGGATAGTGGCCACAAGTTGTCCTGGTTGCGTCCTTCAGCTGGCAGACCTGGCCGCCTCAAAAGACCTTAGCGTAGAGACCCTCCACGTGATAGAACTCCTCTCCAGGACACTTAACAATGGCTCCAAGGTACCTGCCGTGAACGAACTTGTCCAGGTCTCTGGCAGTCCATAATCGGGACTTCGGGGGAAGACACAGATGCCAGAAAAACAGGCTATCTCTACTCCCAGGGCCCCCCAGGCCATTGGCCCCTACTCTCAGGCCATCCGCAGTGGCCCCTTCCTCTTTGTCTCAGGGCAGATACCACTTGAACCCGGCACCGGCCAGCTAGTCACCGGAGACATTGGAGTCCAGACCCGGCAGGCACTGGAAAACCTGAAGGCCATCCTGGAGGCCGCTGGTTCCTCCCTGGACAGGGTGGTCAAGACCACCATCTACCTGGCCAGGATGGAGGACTACGGGACCGTCAACAAGGTTTATGACGAATACTTTATTTCACCCCGGTCTCCCAGGCCAGCCCGCTCCGTCATTGCAGTCTCCGGACTGCCCAGGGGTGCAGGGGTGGAGATTGAGGCCATCGCCCTATTGGAGGGGGAATAGAGGATTGATACTGGTTACAGGCGGCACCGGCTTCGTAGGAAGAAACATAGTAAGGAAACTAATCCAGGAAGGCCAGCAGGTTAGATGCCTGGCCAGAAGGGCCTCTACCTCCCACATACTGGAAGATATGCCCACCCCGAACCGGAATGCCCCAGGGCCAGTAGAATTCTGTGACGGAGACGTTACAAAACCCTCTAGCCTGGAAGGGGCAATGAGGGGGATAGAGGTAGTGATACACCTGGTGGGAATCATCAGGGAGATACCGCCTTCTGTTACCTTTGAGAGGGTACATGCAGAGGGCACCTACAACGTAGTGACTGCTGGTGTAAGGGCCGGGGTAAAGAAATTTGTACATATGAGTGCCATGGGGACGCGCCCAGATGCCCCGAGCCGCTATCACACTACCAAGTGGTTGGGGGAACTGGCTGTAAAGTCCAGTGGACTGCCTTACGTCATCTTCCGCCCCTCTATAATCTGTGGCAAGGACGATGAATTCGTCAATATGTTCGCAAAGCTAATCCGCCAGACCTGGCCCTTGCCTTTTCTGGCAGTCATAGGTTCTGGAGAGACCAGGATGCAGCCTGTCTACGTGGGAGACGTTGCCCAATGCTTTGTGAAGGCAGTCCTTGACTCCAGTATAGTAAACAGGACCTATGAACTGGGTGGGCCGGAGACGCTTGCCATTGATGAGATACTGGACACCATTATGAAAGTCATGGGGGCCAGGCGGATAAAACTCCACATGCCCATAACCCTGGCCTGGCCCATGGCGTACCTGATGGAAAAGACCTCCCCTAAACCCATGCTCACCAGGGAACAACTCGTCATGCTCCAGATAGATAACACCGGCGATGTAACGCCCATGAAAAAGGATTTTGGCCTTGAACCCATGCGGTTTGAAGAGGCTATAAGGACTTATTTGAAACCATGAGGGGACACGTCTTTCAAAATATCCTGAAGGTGTTTCTTATCCCTCTTATGGCCATATTTATCTGCCAGCGGGAAGGTCAGGCTTCTTACATTACCATACCCAAAGAGGGGCAGATGCTGGTGGAGGCCGAGGCCCCGGAGGAGGGGAAGTGGCCCCTGCACGTAAGAATAATACTCCCCGTTGAGGCAAAGCCTGCAGTGGTGTGGAAGGTACTCACTGACTATGAACACATGGCAGAATTTGTACCGCACATGAAAAAATGCAGGGTGATAGGACGCCAGGGGGACACAATTACCGTAGAGGAGGTCTTTAAACACTTCCTCGTATCTATGGAACTACTGCTATCAGTAAAGGAGAGCCCCCCCAATAGGATAGATTTCCGGCTAGTGGGTGGCAATATGAAGGTGTACGATGGTCGTTGGTCTATAGAGCCTCATAACCCGGTAGGGACGCTACTAACCCTTGAGGTGGCCGTCCAGCCAGGCTTCTATGCACCAAGGGGCATAGTCTCCTGGATACTAAAAAAGTCATTGCCCGAGGGCGTCCTGTCCATCAGGGAAAAGGCGGTAAAGGACTCGGGAAAGACCTTGCCTTCCGAAGAGGTGGAGATAATACCATAACTAGGGATTAGGGGCCAGGGGTTAGCAATCTTTCTCTAACCCTGACCTTATTAGCCAATGCAATACGAGACAGTCATAGGACTTGAGACCCACGCAGAACTCCTGACGGAGACAAAACTCTTCTGCGGGTGTCTCAACAGATTTGGTGCACCGCCCAATACCCTGGTATGTCCGGTCTGCCTGGGGCTCCCTGGGGTGCTGCCCGTTATGAACAAGAAGGGCTTTGAGATGGCCCTTAAGGCAACCCTTTCCCTGCATTGCAGAGTAAACCAATTCACCACCTTTGATAGAAAGAACTATTACTATCCGGACCTGCCCAAAAACTACCAGATATCCCAGAATTACCTGAACCTGGGAGTAGATGGCTACCTTGAGATAAAGTACGACGACCAGAAAAGAAAGATACGCATCCACAACGTCCACTTAGAGGAAGAGGCCGGCAAGCTCATCCACCCCGAAGAATCTGTGGCGGACTATAGCCTGGTAGACTTCAACCGGGCAGGGGTGCCTCTATTGGAGATAGTCACCTACCCTGACATGAGGAGTCTGGAGGAGACAGAGGCCTACATGAACACCTTAAGGAACGTACTCCTTTACACGGAGGTCTCAGACTGCAAGATGCAGGAGGGCTCGCTGAGGTTTGAGGCCAGCATCTCCCTGAGACCCACAGGGCAAGAGAAGCTAGGCAACCGGGTAGAGATAAAAAACCTCAACTCCATGAAGGCGGTACTAAAGGCCCTGGAGTACGAGACGGGACGGCAGAGAGAGTCCCTGGAGGGTGGGGGGGTGGTAGCCATGGAGACGAGGCTCTGGGACGAACTCCGTGAGAGGACCGAAAGGATGCGCACCAAGGAGGAGGCCCATGACTACCGCTACTTCCCTGAGCCTGATTTGGCCCCAGTGGTGATAAAAGACCAGTGGCTGGAGGAGCTGAGTGCCACCCTCCCCGAGCTACCACTGGCCAGGAGAAACCGCTTTGTGACGGAACTGGGCCTCTCTGACTACGATGCCAGGGTGCTTACCGAGGATAAGGCCGTAGCAGACTACTTTGAGAGGTGCGTATCGCACTACGAATCTCCAAAGGTAGTTTGTAACTGGGTAACCAACGATGTCTTGAGGGAACTCAAGGAGAGACGGCTTGAAATAAAGGACTTCCCAGTAGGCCCTGAGATGCTGGTGGAACTAATAAGGCTCGTAGAAACGGGCGACATAAGTATGCCCGTTGCCAAGGGGGTCTTTGTGGAGATGATAAATACAAAGAAGAAGGCCCCTCAACTGGTACAGGAGAGGGGCCTCCTTCAGATAAGCGACAGTGCCGAGCTAGAAGGCATTATCCAGGCGATACTGACCGAAAACCCTAACGCATTGACCGACTATAAAAAGGGTAAAAAGACCGCCTTCACCTTCCTGGTGGGTCAGATAATGCGCAAGACCAAAGGTAAGGCCAACCCTCAGATGGTCAATGAACTGTTAAAGCAGAAGCTAGAAGCTAGTTAGTACCCCCATTTCAGTTATTCTGGACGTATAAGATGGCAGTGGGCTACACGTCCTTGGCATTCACGGTCTTTCTGCCGTTGCCCTTTGCCCTAGCTATAGCACCGTCTATACAGCAGTGCAGCTTGCTGCTCAACGCCGGAACCAACTCTCCGGAGGTAAGACAGCCCTTGGATTTGATATACTCGCGTACTTTACTAGCCACTACCAGGATTTCCTGTCCCTTCTTTGCAGCCATTGATGTCTCCTTTTTTTATGATATAAATGGATATAAGGATATAGGGTAGTGGAAATGGTAGCATAAGGGTAGTAAATGTCAACTATTTTTTAGTGGCAGGGCCACTCCCGTCAAAAAGAGAGAAACCATGCAGGAAGGCCAGAGAAGGGCGATTATTTCAAGGACAAGGCGACTGGTAGTGAAGGTAGGCACCGGGGTGATTACTACCAGGGAGGGGTTCCTGGACATACCACAGGTAAACAACCTCTCCATACAGCTTGTGGAACTTAGGAACAAAGGCTATGAGGTGGCAGTGGTAAGCTCAGGGGCCATTGGGGCAGGCATGGGAGAATTTGGCATGAAGAAGAGGCCCATCACCCTGCCAGAACTCCAGGCCGCCGCCGCCGTAGGTCAGAGTAAACTCATACGGGCCTATGACGACTCCTTTAAGGCGCATGGTTACCACGCCGCCCAGATACTCCTCACCAGGGAAGACCTGGAAGACCGCCACCGCTACCTCAACACCTCCAATACCATCGCAACGCTCCTGAAGATGAAGGCCATACCTGTCATCAATGAAAATGATACCGTATCAGTAGAAGAGATTGCCTTTACCGATAACGATACCCTTGCCGCCCTGGTCACCAACCTCACGAGGGCGGAACTACTGGTAATGCTATCCTCCGTAGACGGACTATACAAAGACCCTGCCGGTAAAGAGGTAATCCCCGTAGTGGAAGAGATTACCGAGGAGGTAGAACACCTTGCCTTTAAGAGCAAGACCTATCTGGGGACGGGGGGTATGCAGAGTAAACTCCAGGCCGCCAGGGTAGCCACGGCCTCTGGTGAGGCAGTAATCGTGGTCAATGGCAGGACGCCTAATGTCCTCGTAAAGATTATGCAGGGTGAACCCCTGGGTACCCTCTTCCTCCCCGCCACACAGAGGCTCCAGAGCCGCAAGCGATGGATAGGCTTCACCCTGCGCCCCAGGGGACGCATCTACGTGGACCACGGTGCCTCTGAGGCTCTCGCACGGAAGGGCAAGAGTCTGCTGGCCTCCGGTATTACACGCGTAGAGGGGGATTTTGAGAGGGGCGACGTAATATCCCTCTTCTGTGATAAAGAAGAATTTGCTAAGGGCCTGTCAAACTACTCCTCAAAAGAGCTGGAGAAGATTAAGGGTCAACCCAGCTCCCAGATTGCCAAACTCCTGGGCACCAAGCCTTATGATGAGGTGGTACACAGGGATAATTTGGTGTTGCTGTAAGGGCTGTAGGTGTGTATAAGTTGACATTATCCCTTAACGGTTTACAATAAGATTTACGATGAAGGAACGAATTGAGGTTAACCCTAATATTTGCCACGGGCAACCCTGCATAAAGGGCACAAGGATAATGGTCTATTTGATTCTTGAGCTCTTGGAAGCAGGGCTAACCCCGGAGGATATTATTAGGGACTATTATCCCAATTTGACTGAGGAAGACATCAATGCCTGTTTTAGTTATTACTTGAAAGTGCCTTCTCCGCCATAGGCCCTAGAACCTGCCGAGGAGTATCAATATCCCTAACAGGATAAATACCCCCCCGGCGATGTCCTTCATCACGGTCATGGGGATTACTTTTGTAATTACGGTCCCAAGGGCTACCCCGAAGAGGGTCACCACCGCCAGGGCCACTACCGCCCCAAGGAAGACGGCCACCGGTTTCTGAGTCTGGCTGGATAGGAATATAACGCCTAACTGGGTCTTGTCCCCCAATTCCGCAAGAAAGATGGTTAAGAACGTACTAAAAAGGATTTTCCAGTCCATAATCTCCTCCTAAAACAGCAGACAGTAGACAGGCAACAGGGGACAGGCAGAAAATCTTTTGTCCTGTTTGCTCCCTAGTGGCCTTTCTTAGACCTAAAGACGTGATAGAGCTGGCCGAGTTCCTCTGAGCCCAGGAGGTAGGCAGTACCCAGGAACCCGATTAGCCCTGACGATATCGGCAAGAACAACCTTACAGCCTTGCTCCCAAACGTACCACCTGCCTGTGGGGCCATGTGCAGCGTGCCTAAACAGATTAAGGCCATGACGCTAGTAGCCACGAGGGTCTTTCCACAAGAGCCCACTATCTGCCCCATGCCCTTCAACCCTAACCTATCACGTAGGACATAAAGGAGTATGGCCACCTGCAAGATGGCACACATGGAGGTGGAGAGGGCCAATCCACCTTCCTGAAGATACCAGATAAGCGCCAGATTTGACATAAGGTTTAATCCAACCATGCTCGCCCCTATCATGGCAGGGGTACGGGTGTCCTTCATGGAATGGAAGGCCCTCACCAGGACGTGCATGGCGCAAAAGGCCCATAACCCTACGGAATAGAAGCTTATCACCCAGGCAGTACGTTGGGCGGACTCCAGGGTGAAGGCCCTACGCTGGAAGAACAACTCTGCCATAGGCCCACCCAATATGGCCAGCCCCACGGCGGCAGGGATGCCCACGAACAATACCATGGAAAGGGCCTTCTTCAGGGTCTCCGAAAAACCACCCCAATCCCCACGCACAGACTGAGTGGAAAGGGTCGGAAAGACGGCCGTTGCCATTGCTACACCTATCAGGCCCAGAGGAAACTCCATTAGCCTGTCTCCGTAGTAGAGCACCGAGGCCGCACCGCTCTTTAAAGGAAAGTCCACCGTCCTGCCCAGAAACTCAAAAGAGGCCGGGCCTCCCGGGGGGCTTGCAAAACCCACGGCAATAAGACTGTCCACCAGTACGTTTATCTGCACCACCGCCAGACCAAAGACCACAGGGCCCATGTTGGCAACTATCTCCCTTAACCCAGGGTGGGAGAGTTCTACCAGGAGACGGACCCTACCCCCATTGTTGCGGACAATCAACCACTGCGAACCCAGCTGTAATAGTCCTGCTACCAGTACCGCGATAGCTACCACGTAGATAGCCTCCTCGGGAGCTTTCCCAAGGCTGTGGACGGCAAGGAATATAGAGCCTATCCAGCAGAGATTTAATATGACCGGAGAAAAGGCAGGCATAAAGAAGTGCCTGAGACAATTCAGTATGGCAGAAACCAGGGCAGTCAGGCAGATAAAGAGGCTGTAGGGGAACATTATGGCCGAGAGTTCCAGGGTCTTTTCCCATTTGGCCTCCAGCGAGACTGACCTGAGGGCAACGAAGAGGGAGGTCTCTACGGCCAGGACTACCAGTGTCAGGAGGAGGGCAAGGGCCGTGGCCACGACGCTGACCAGTCTCCATGCCTCCTCCTCGCCCTTTTTCTCCAGGTACTCCGTAAAGGTAGGTATGAAGGCGGCCGTCAGTGCCCCTTCGCCGAAGAGCCGACGGAAGAGGTTGGGGATACGGAAGGCCACGGCAAAGGCATCCCATACCAGGCCTGTCCCGAAGACGCTGGCACACAGAACGTCCCTGGCAAGGCCCAGGATACGGCTGAGTAAGGTGCATAGGCTTATGGTCCTGGCGGAGCTTATGAAGGAGTGTTCGTCCATTATAAATTACAAGACAGAGACTATAAATCTTTTGTATTTTTAGTACATACAGATGACTCTATGTAAGGGGGAGTCCCCCCTTACCACCCCCAACACCAAAAGACGTAGGGACAGACCTTCAGGCCCGCCAGAGGCGAGTCTGCCTCAGGCATGATCTGTCCCTTATCTCCCCTCTAGAAAGAGGGGATAAAGGGGTGTGTATTTTAGGACAGGGCTTTAACCCTGTCCCCACATTAACTTTTGATGACCCTTAACTACAATGCCCCCCAGGGACTGCACAAACAGGCGGGTGGCATCAAGGACGTCCTCCTGCCCTATCACCGCAGAGCATACGGCTATTCGGCCCGCCCCAGCCTTAGTAACCTCCACCAGATTGGCCGGGTTAATGCCTCCTATTGCAAAATGGGGTATGGGGAAGTCTCTGAGACGGCGTAGGACTTCTGTACCTATGGGTTTCCCTTCTTCCTTGGTCTGGGTGGGGAAGATAGGGCCGATGCCAATGTAATCCGCCCCCTGCTTATAGGCTAATTCGGCCTGCTCAAGACTGTGGGTAGACAAGCCGACTATAAAATCTTTTCCTAACAATTTTCTAGCCTCGCCAATAGGCATATCTCCCTGACCCAGGTGCACCCCATCAGCCCCGGACTCCAGGGCGATATGGGGGCGGTCATTTACTATAAATAGTCTCCCCATCCTTGCGGTAATTTCTCTCAGTTCCACGGACAGCCTGAGAAAATCCTCATCAGGCATGTCCTTCTCCCTCAGTTGGAGCATATCTGCCCCCCCCTCAAGGGCAAGGCGGGCCGTCTCTAGGATGGGCCTTTTACACAGGTGGCTGGTCAGTATTACGTATAACCTTGCCTGCTTAAGACGGGCCAGGGCCTTAAGAGGATTCCTCTGCACCATAAAACTAAACCTTAAACAAAAATTCCCTTGTTTTCAAGGGCCAAACCCAACGGTGGCAATTTATTTCTTAAATCTATACGCAATAAAGGAAAAGCCGAGGGTGACGAAGGAGCTGGCGGCGGCGGTGGGGCCGTAGGGGAGGTCAAGGAGGTAGGAGATAAAGAAGGCCAGGGTGGCGGTGCATACCCCCTGTATACAGGAGACAATAAAGACATTCCTCAGCCTGTTGGCAAGGATCAGACCGTTCAGGGCGGGGAGTATTATACAGGAGGTTATCATCATGTTCCCCGCAATCATAATCCCAATGGCTATGGCCGCCCCGATACTGAAGTATAGGAGCATGTTCCATAGGGCAGAGTTTACCCCCTGGGCCTTGGCCATGTCATAGTCAAAGGAGACGAAGATGAATTCTTTATAAAAGAGCAGGTGCAGGGTTATCACCGTTGCCACCACGCCCAGGGCGATGTAGACCTGTAGTGGTGAGATGGTCAGGATGTCTCCATAAACCACGTGTTCCACCTCATGGATGCCCAACGGGCTTTTGGCCATCATCAGCGTAGTAACCGCCGAGGCGGTCACGAAGGCCAGACCTACTATGCCCTCCTGCGAGAGCCTCTTGCCCGCCAGGTTCTGCGACATAGACATAATCAGCATCCCCAGGAACGTAAAGAGCAACGAGAAGACCATAGGGGGCAGGTGCAGGAGGAAGGCAAAGGCCACACCCATTGAGGATATCTGGGCAACGGCCACCCCTAAAAAGATTATCCTCTTGAGGACGAGGTATACGCCCAGATAAGAACATATGAAGGATACCAGGACAATGCCAGCAAGGGCATAACGGAAGAGACTGAGCGTGGTTAGGAGGTGTTCCATTAGCTTTGTCCTATAATAGCCTTCTTACCGCCCACGTTATAAATCTTCACGTTCATGGAGTAGATCCTCTGCAGGTTCTCCTCCGTGAGGATATCGTCCACCTTCCCCACATAGAGCCTTCCACTCTCAATTATGGCCAGTTTTTCTACGTAGTTGGTCATTACCGTAAGGAGGTGGCTTACCATTACTACAGTAAGATTATGTTCCTTATGGAGTTCCTTGAGGAGTTCCATAATCTCCTGTTCACCGGCAATGTCAAGGTTATCGCAGGGTTCGTCCAGTACCAGTATGGAGGGCCTGCCCGCAAGTGCCCTCGCTATGAGCACCCTCTGTTTCTGTCCCCCTGAGAGGTCCCGGAAGTTCCTGTGTACGTGTCCCTCCATATTCACCTGGGCAATGGCATCATGGACAATGGCGTAGTCCTCCTTTCCAGGTTTTTTCACAAGACCTATCCTTGCATACCTTCCCATCACCACTACGTCCATAACGGTAAGGGGGAATATCTCGTCAAGAAACTCCCTCTGTGGCACGTACCCTAGTGGTTTTTTCCTCCGGCAGAGTTCCTCGCCAAAATAGACACTGCCGCTGATGGGTTTCAGCATCCTGAGCAGGGCCTTGAGGAGGGTAGTCTTCCCGGAGCCATTGGGCCCGGCTATACCCAGGAAATCTCCCCTCTCAATGGTAAGGTTAACGTGGTCCACCACCACCTTCCTACCGTAGCCCAGGGCGGCGTCGTGGAACTCTACTAGCCTGTTATTCTGCATTAGATTCGCTCGCTTTGTCTCGCTCGCCGCAAAGTTAAGTAGGGACAGACCTTCAGGTCTGTCCGCATCGGACAGGGCTAAAGCCCTGTCCCTACATTCTGGACTCCATAGAAAACAAGGTTAAGTCTGGGGCTTTATACCTGCTTCCTGGAAGGCGCTGATAAGGCTATTAATCAGGAAATCAAAGAGGCCGAAGTAGTCATTAACCCCTTCTGCCCCCAGGACGGAGGGGGTAAGTATCAGCAGTCTCGCCCCGGACTTGTCGGCCACAAACTGGGATATCTTCGTCTCGTAAAAAGGCTCCTGTATGACCACCTTTACACCCTCATGCCTTATCTTATCTATGAGTGAGGTCACGTGGGCAGGAGAGGGAGGTACCCCCGGTTTGGGTTCTACGTATCCCGCCGCTACCAGCCCAAACTTGTTCAGAAAATTGGGCCAGCTATTATGATAGGTTACCACCTTGGTGCCCTTGTAGGGCCTCATCTTCTCAAGCCATTTGGGCAGGAGTTCATCTATCCTCTTGTCAAATTCTGCCTTCTTCTCCTCAAAATAGGCATGTTCCTCGGGGGCTATCCTCTTTAGCCCCTGCAAGATATTGTCAGCTATGACCTTGCCATTCTCGGGGTCAAGCCAGTAATGGGGATTGCCGAAGATGTGGATATCTCCAAGCTCACGGGTTATTTTTACCTGGGGTATCTCCATTATCTCTGCCCCTACGGAGGCATCCACGTATCCAGGGCCGCCCACCAGGATTTTTGAGTTCCTTGCCCCCTCTGCAATGACCGGGGACCAGAGTTCCAAATCAAGGCCCACCTTTACAAACATATCGGCCTTGTGCAGTTTTATCATGTAGCTGGGCTTGATGTCTACATAGTGTGGGTTCTGGTAGCCCTGGATTATGCTCTCCACCTCTACCTTATCGCCCCCGATAAGACGGGAGATGGAGGCCAGGTCCGTAGAGGTGGTAACTATCTTAACCTTGGCCTCTGCCGGGAGTGGCACTGCCACCCAGGGCAGGGTTAACGCTAGACCTAAGATTGTCAGCCAGAGGATACCATTAAACCTTTTCTTCATAGAGGATGTCCTTTCATGGCAGAAAAAATTTAAGACTTTTAATTATATCACGAGACTTCTGCAAAAGTATTTTTCTGTGGACTTCACCACCTAGTTCCCTCCCCCTTGATGGGGGAGGGGAGGGTGGGGGTGAACACACCACTTTCTCCCCTCTCCCCTCTATTAAGAGGGGTTGGGGGTGTGTTAGAGGGGAGAAATCACCCTCCCCCTTCCCCCTCCCCTCAAGGGAGGGGGAAATTTAGGGGTATTCTCAAACTTTTGCAGAGGCCTCATCTCATCATGTATCCCCTTGTTTCATGCCTTAAAAAGGATGCGGCCTGTGGGCACCTATACTAAAGGTGGTCTGGAGCATGATGGCGTCATCGCTACTGGGGCTGGGGTTCACGGAATCCAGCCTCCTCTGGGTATGGGTGTACTGGAGCCGCCACCTGCCGAAGTCGCTCTGCCAGAAGGTCCAATAGGGGCTTACGGCCAACTCAGAGTCCTTGTGGTTAGCCAGGGCCTGGGCGTAGTCCAGCCTTAGCCCCACGTAGTTCCGCCTGCTTAACTGGTACTCCGCAAAGGTAAAGGCACCCCAACTGTCTTCCTTTTTGTTAGTCCTGAGGACCGCATCTGTGTCCGGGTCTCTCCTCTGAAAGTCTATGTTGTCCACATGGGTAAAGTAGGTCTCTGACTGCCAGATGAAACTCTTGTAAGGATTCGCCTTTTGGGTTATTGGTTTCCAACGATAGGTGAGGTCAAGGCCTACTGTGTTGGCACGGAGCCGGCTGGTGCCTGCCTCAAAGTCGGTCCTGATGTGGCGACCGGTTATACCTGTCAGTCCTGCCTCAAAGGAAGAATTCGGAGTAATGTCAAAGAAGCTCTTCAGGTGGGTTACATAGTAACGCTCGTTCATTCCACGTCGTCAGAACCTCTCCCGTTAGCTCTATGAATTTGTCCCAGGGGTTGGGGACCAGCCAACTGACAGAAACGCCTGGGTCGCGTAGACCCTCCTCTCCGAAGAGATTTCTTATGACAAGGGGATAGTCCACCTGAAAGATTTCTGGCCTGTGCGTACGGGACACCTTACCGATGGCAGGTTTAAACTGACCAATCTTAGCCTGAAACCCCTTGGGCAGGGTCAGGAGTGTCATATAGCCCTCCTCCACCTCTACTCCTCCCTCATGGAACCCCAGGAAGAAGTCGGCCCTGGCGTAGGGGTCTATGGACGCCTGGAGGCCGAGTTCTATCTCCCTCAGGGAAAACCTGTCGGCTAACTCCCTGTTCTTCCCATATCTATTTTCAGACCAGTCATAGTCCCCGCGGCCCCTCCCAGGATGATAGGATTGGCCTACGAAGTCGCCGATGACGCTTATATCTGGGTTGTAGGTCTGGGAGACACCCGGTCTCAGCCTCTGGAGGAATCCACCGGGGTAGGCCCGTTCTGCTACGGGAGGATAGGCCGGGGTGGGGGGCACGGCCATCCCCGACGGGGGAACGGTGGTTTGCGACTTCTCCCCCATCAGGGCCTTCAGTTCCTCCTCCATCTTGGTCTTTTCCTCCGGGGCCATGGCCACAGTACGAACATAGGGGCGGTTGTCTGCCCCGGAATCCTCCAGTCTCTGGAGTTTTTCCTCCATCCGGCGGAGTTTACTATCGTAATCCATCCTCATCTTCAACATCTCTCCCCTGAGCCGGAGCACCTCCTCATCCACGTCTCGTTCCTCTGCACGGAGGGTGGTATCCGCCCCAGGCGGACATGGCCACAAGAGGGCACTCCCAAGAGATAATAACGTCGTTAAGAATAGAGGCAATAATCTCCACATGGTTTTTCTCCCAAGAAGACCACAAAGATAGTCCGCCTAAGGCGGAGTAGCAAGTAGCTAGTAGATAGGGGACAGTAACCAGTAGACAGTGTAGACAGTAGATGGAAAAATTTCCCCCTAGCTACTATCTACTAGCTACTAGCTACTGGTTACGCAGGGGGAGCCCTGGAGAGTTTCTTGTCCAGGGAAAGGGTCTGAAATGGTGAGTGAGGGAGACTGTCGCTAAATTCACTTGAGGTAAGAACAAGGCTTGCACCTCTTGGGGTTAGACCCTGTGGTGAATACTTCAGCCACTGGCAGAGGATACAGCTATCGGCATCGTGGGTTTCCCCCTGGGGTACTGGCGATGGCGCCCTTAATCCGCCTGAGGCGGACGTGGGGTACTGGTCTGTCTGGGATGGATGGGTGTGGACTGCCCCTGCAAGGTTATGGTGATGGGGCCTGCAGGAGAACCTGTGTAGCCCCTCCGCCCCTACTGTAAGGGCGAGATAGGGTACAAGGAGTACCAGCGAAACCCATCTCAGGCGGTATCCGCCTGAGGTGGACCAGGCGTTAAAAAGGCTGATGAGTCCCCTACCAGATGTCCATCCGAACACAGCACCCCTCCCAAAGTAAAGGCCAGGGGCAAAAGTAGCAGAAGCTGTAATGGATGTCAAGGCAATTCTGGGCTGAAGAGGGGACAGGTAATATGATTGATTTTCGGGTATAATTATTTAAAATTGCGTCTCCTTAAGGGGCGTACTGCTTAATCATCGGAGAGAAGGCGTTGGAAGATAATAAGTACAAGTTCTGGGAGATTGAGCCTAAATGGCAGGAGTACTGGAACCGCCGGGGGCTCTTTAAAATAGAGGAGGACTCTTCCAAAGAGAAGTTCTACTGCCTGGTGATGTTCCCTTATCCTTCGGGGACACTCCACGTGGGTCACGCAAGGAACTATATCCTCGGGGACGTGGTGGTACGCTATAAGCTCATGAAGGGCTACAACGTCCTTACCCCGATGGGGTGGGACGCCTTTGGGCTGCCGGCAGAGAATGCCGCCATAAAGGAGGGCTGCCACCCTGCTGACCTTACCTATAGAAATATAGCGGCCATGAAGAATCAGCTCCTCCACTGGGGTACAGGTTACGACTGGGACAGGGAGGTGGCCGCCTGTGACCCTGAGTATTACAAGTGGACCCAGTGGATATTCCTCAAACTCTATGAGAGGGGGCTGGCCTATAAGAAGAAGGCGGCGGTAAACTGGTGCCCCTCCTGTTCTACCGTCCTGGCCAATGAACAGGTAATAGACGGCCTTTGCGAACGGTGCGATACCCCCGTCAAGCAAAAAGACCTGGAACAATGGTTCTTCAAGATTACCGATTATGCCCAGAGGCTACTGGACGACCTGGAACTCCTGAAGGGATGGCCAGAGAGGGTGAAGGTGATGCAGAGGAACTGGATTGGTAAGAGTGAAGGGGCCAGGATAGATTTTAGACTCGTAGGGGCGACCGGCCGGTCGCCCCTACTGTCCAGTCCGCCTCAGGCGGATACCACCCCTACACTGACCTGCTTCACCACCCGACCCGATACCCTCTTCGGCGTTACCTTTATGGTCCTCGCCCCTGAGCATCCCATCGTAGGGACACTGGTTAAAGATAATCCCAGGAGGGACGAGATACTCTCCTTTGTAGAAAAGGCCAGGAACGAGAACCTCATACAGCGCTCCGCCGCAGGCGCACCCAAGGAGGGGGTCTTCACGGGTCTCCATGTCATAAACCCTGTAACTAACGAGGAGGTCCCCCTCTGGATAGCCAACTATGCCCTGATGGAATACGGCACAGGGGCGGTGATGGCCGTACCTGCCCATGACCAGAGGGACTTTGAGTTTGCCAGGGCCTACAACCTACCCGTCCGGGTGGTGATTCAGCCCGAAGGAGTAGGGGCGTATTGCAATACGCCCCTACTGAGGCCCGAGACTATGAAGGAGGCCTATACTGGAGATGGCGTCCAGGTAAATTCCGGACCCTTTAACGGTCTACCCAATCAGGAGGCCATCCCAAAGATAATTGAATATCTAAAAGAGAAAAAACTGGGCGTCCCCTCCACAAATTACCGCCTGAGGGATTGGCTCATATCCCGCCAGAGGTACTGGGGGGCACCCATACCTATAATATATTGCAACGCCTGTGGCATAGTCCCAGTACCCGAAAAGGCCCTGCCTGTACTCCTGCCCCCTGTTAAGAAACTGAGACACTCCAGCCAGAGTCCACTGGCAGAGGTGGAGGAGTTCTTCCACACGCGTTGTCCAAGATGTCAGGGAGAGGCACGGAGGGAGGTGGATACTATGGACACCTTTGTGGACTCAGGGTGGTACTATCTCAGGTATCTATCGCCCAGGGATTCCAATAAACCCTTTGATAGCGAGCTTGTGAACCGATGGCTCCCCGTGGATCAATACATAGGTGGAGTGGAACATGCCATACTGCACCTCCTCTATTGCAGGTTCATAACAAAGGTACTTTGCGACATGGGCTACGTGAAATTCCAGGAGCCCATTAAGAACCTCTTCACCCAGGGGATGATAATCAAGGACGGCGCCAAGATGTCCAAGTCCAGGGGCAACGTGGTGAGCCCGGAGGATATTATCAAAAAGCACGGGGCAGATACCCTCAGGCTTTATATCCTCTTCATCGGGCCTCCAGAGAAGGACGCCGAGTGGAGTGACAGGGCAGTAGTCGGCAGTTCCCGTTTCCTCAACCGCCTCTGGCAGAAGGTAGCAGAGGAGGCAGAAAGGCTCAGAGACTTGCCAAGGATAAAGATTGAAACCCCTCAACTCTCTGAGGAGGCAAGACAGCTTTACAGGGCCACCCACCTTACCATAAAAAAGGTCTCTGAGGACATAGAGACCTCCTGGCATTTCAACACCGCCATTGCCTCCGTAATGGAACTCTTCAACCAGGTGGAGAAATTCAAACCTACGGTGTCAGTAAGTGAGGCAAGTCTGACAGAGAACATCCTCTCTCTACAGGTCCTCCGCCACTCCCTGGAGTCTATTACGTTACTCCTGGCCCCCTTTGTGCCTCATATCTGCGAGGAACTCTGGCAGGTCTTAGGTAACAAGCCCAGTCTCTTTGAACAACCACGCCCCACTTACGACCCCGAGGCCATTAAGGTAGGAGAAATAGAGTTGGTAGTCCAGGTAAACGGCAAGGTCAGGGGACACCTGGTGGTCCCGGTAGACCTCCAGGAGGAGGAGGTTAAGGCCAGGGCATTAGAGGACGAGAACGTAAAGAAATTCCTGGACGGGAAGAAGGTGGTGAACGTCATCATGGTGCCCAAAAAGCTGGTGAATATTGTGGTGAGGTAGAAGTGCCTTTTTAACTGAGATTCTTCGCTTCGCTCAGAATGACAGGTATTGTCGGTATGATTTTTCAAGGGTCTCTAAATATCAAATAAAACATGGACTTTCTTCACTTTAAAAACCATTTCCAGCGGGAAAAACTCCTGCCCCTGTATCTTATACACGGGGAGGAAGGGTTCTTCATAAAGGAGGCCGTCTCTCTCATCAAATCCCGCACACTGGAGGGTGATGACACCGGCCTGGTGGAGACGGATGGTGAAGTAACCTCTCTGTCTACAGTGATGGAGGAGGTAAGGACGCCCTCTCTCTTTACAAGCGGCAGTAGGAAATTAGTAATAGTACATAACGCCGATGGATTGTTTAAGGAAAGCAGTGGGGTGTGGGAGAGGTATATGTCTTCACCGCCAGCAGATTGCGTCCTGGTACTGGTCTGTAAAGATGTGGACACAAAGGGTGGGGCATACGATAAGATAAAGAAAAAAGGGGGCAGTGTTGATTGCAGGAGATTAAGAGGGAACGAACTCACGCCCTGGATACTAGAGAGGGTACGGCACTATGGCAAGCAGATTAGCCTTGACGCCTCCCGCATTTTACAAGAAAATGTAGGTGATAATCTCTTGTTGCTGGACGGCCACTTAGAGAAGCTTGCCCTCTACCTGGGTAGTCGCACGAGGATAGAAGTAAGCGACGTGGAAGAACTCGTGGGCTACGACCGCCAGCAGAAGGTCTTTGATTTTACCGGGGCCGTGGCCAGGAGAGACACAGCCCTTGCCCTGAAGGTACTCCACCAGTTGATGGCACTCATGAAGTCCGGGGAGGAGGCCCAAAAGGTCATTCCCCCTATGGCCTGGCAGATAAAAAGGCTCCTGCAGGCCAAGCGTATCTTGACCAGCGGTAAAGGCAAAGAGACTGTGGCCCGGGAGTTGAACATCCGTTACCCTCGTTTCCTGGAAGAGTTAATGAACCAGACACAACTCTTTTCGGAGGTGGAATTAGAGAGGGACTACCAATTCCTGTTGGAAACGGATATACATAGTAAGACCAATAGCACGGACACCAGGCTCCTCCTGGAGACACTGGTCTTTAAACTCTGCATGTAAATTTACGCAGGCTGAAGCCTGCGGCTACCAAATATATTGGGGAGGAGGACAGAAGATGAAATTCTTTATAGATACGGCGGACGTGAAGGAGATTAGAGAGGCCCACAGCCTGGGCATCCTGGACGGCGTTACCACCAACCCCACGCTTATATCCAAGACCGGCAGGCCCTGGCGGGAGTGCGTGGAGGAGATATGTTCCATAGTGGAGGGCCCGGTAAGCGTGGAGGCTGTGAGTCTCAAGGCGGACGAGATTATCAAGGAGGCCAGGGAACTCTCCAGGATAGCAAAGAACGTGGTGATAAAGGTGCCCATCGTAAAGGATGGACTCAAGGCCGTAAGGGTGCTCTCCTCCGAAGGCATCAAGACCAATATGACCCTATGTTTCTCCCCCAACCAGGCCCTACTGGTAGCTAAGGCAGGGGGTACTTATGTCAGTCCCTTTGTCGGAAGGCTGGACGACGTAGGGCAAGCGGGGATGCCCCTGATTGAGGAAATCCGTACCATCTACGATAACTACGGTTATAAGACCCAAATCATTGTGGCCAGCATACGCAACCCAATACACGTCAGAGACGCCGCCATGATGGGGGCCGATGTGGCCACCATCCCCTTTGAGGTCTTTGAAAAATTAGTACAGCACCCCCTGACGGACGCCGGCATCAAACGTTTCCTGGCCGACTGGGAAAAGGTACCAAAGGTGGCATCCGCCTCAGGCGGACTCCCATCAAAAAAAGAAAAGCCAGCATCCTTCGCTAAGACGTAAAAGTCAGTAGGGGCGTATTGAAATACGCCCCTGCCGTTCTAACCACTGTTAGATTAGAAACTTAACAGGATATTTCTGTTGACTTTTGCCATAACATATTTTATTGATTAAATAATGGCAATTACCATATCTGAAAAACTCATGCACCTCAGGGCAGAGAAGGGGTGGAACCGCTCTGAGGCGGCACGCAGGGCCAATATCCCTATCTCTACTTATCAGGCCTTTGAGAAGTTAAACCGTAAGCCCAAGGGCGAGTCCGCCATGAAGTTGTCCAGGATATTTTGCGTCACCCTTGACTACCTCATGGATGATAACAGGGGTTACCCTCCGAGCCCCCTTGACCGTATTGCCCCAGGGCATCCGAAAAGAGCCGTACGTGCCGCCGGTGAGCCCCTGGACCTGTCCAGCCTTCCTGAGAACTTTAGAAAACACTTTGAGGCCCAGCCTGAGAAACTCCAGGGCCTCACCCAGAAAGACGTGGAAGAGCTTTCCACAATCAGGGGTTACGGAGGTGTGCCGGTGGACCCAGCTTACTGGATAGACCGTCACCTGGAAGAGAATGAGGCACTGGAAAGGTGCAAACAGACACTCCTTGGACCAAACCGTAAACTCCTGTTAACCCTTTTAGAGACCCTTCATAAAGAAGAGCAAAAGGGGCTGTAGGGGCAATTCATGTTGAAAATCCGCCTCAGGCGGGAATTGCCCCTACAGAAAATCAGGCGGTGGGGGCACCCCCTACAAATGGCAGGAGAGTGGCAGGATGGTCCCTGACATAGCGGCCCTGGTAGAACAAGAGGCCAGGGCGCTACTGGAGAGGATGGGCATCCATGCCCCCCCTGTGGATGCCTACCTGATAGCCAACAAGCTGGGGCTAACCGTCCAGATAGACCCCCACCTAAAGACCAGGGGTTACAGCCGGACTAGATGGGACCTGGGAACCATAATAGTAGGCAGTAAGAACCCCAATAAATCAGAGAGAAAGCAGTTCACCATTGCCCATGAGATAGGAGAGGTGTCCCTGAAGGGGAGGGTGGAGGAGGCCCACCTGGAGGAGGCCAGTAACCTCATGGCCATCAACCTACTCCTGCCAGGGGAGTGGTTCAAAAGGGATGCCGAGGTCTCAGGATTTGACCTCCCTAGGCTAAAAAAGACCTACTTCACGGCCAGCCATGAGCTTAT
>Ga0209342_10001361_pt1 | contig 27457 bp, 22 predicted proteins | sample RifCSP16_2_FD_184023 | JGI IMG/M metagenome (GOLD analysis project Ga0209342, IMG submission 184023) | Soil microbial communities from Rifle, Colorado - Rifle CSP2_sed 16_2 (SPAdes) (version 2) | ecosystem: Environmental > Terrestrial > Deep subsurface > Rock core/Sediment | place: Rifle...
ATTCCATCCTCATTGAGCTTTGCGGCCTCCCTGACATAAGAGAGCAGAATGCCGGCCTTCGGCAGGTCTTTGATGCTGCCGATCCGTCCAAAATGACCCATCGCCTCTCCCGCTCCGGTCTTGTTCATGAGCTTGTGGGGATCCTTTATGATGGGTGCCTTCCAAAACCCGAAAACACAATGAGCTTTGAATGCGGCCATGCTGCACATGACACCCCTGTAATCGAAATGCGGGAAGCTCCACTTCATGGTCTCTTCCACATTCGGGCAGGCTTTGTGCACGATTGAACGAAGATGACGGAGGATCGGTTTGGCGAAGTCCTCTGCATTGTTGATGTATGCGTCGATGCGCTCGTCCTTTTTTCCCATGGTTGTCCCGTCGGAGAATGGTGGTTGAAGCTTGAAGATTAGTCAAAAGGAGGGAAAAAGGAAAGCCTGCCGGAGCGTTCCGGTACCGTCGTAGCTCAGCGGGAGGTGTGGAATGTCTTTGCCATCGATGTGCCGTTGCCCATTCTGTCGGTCACTTCGATTCGTGCGACATGTGCCCCTGCTGGGAGGGAAAACGGCTCGTCGAACTCGAGACGGTGATTATATGGGTCATACGCCGCAATCAACATTGTTTCGTCGAGTGTCATGCGAATCGACGCCGCATCGACACCTGATCCTTTGTCATGAAGACGGGCGGCGAGACGGAGGCGCCCTTGTGAAATGCGGACCAGGAAACTTGAAATCGCGGGCGCGGTGGAGTCTTCCCTGATGGCAAAATCACCCAACAGGTTTCTTATTCTTCCTTTCAACACACCCTCCTCCTGCGTCTTCGAGAGAAGGTCAAACCCTCCCTGATCTGCGTGGTAAAGTCCAAGCGCGCCGGGGTCCTCCGTCGCAGGGCCGCGGAAATAAACGGTTGCACCGTGATTGAGCAGTACATCCCTCGGCAAAACCGTATATCCGCCATCACTCTTCTCAATTCTGCAATAGAAAGGCTGGTATACCCCGGAGGCAGGAAAATCAATCGTGAACTCGCCGTTCCCCACAACGATTGTCCCGCCTTCTTCCGGCGTGATGGGGAAAAGGGAAAACTCGTCGAAAGCACTGACCGACGTTTCATTCACCATGCCGTTTGCTTCGAGCCGAACGGTTCCTCCCGACACGGAGTTGAGAGGAATCGTCCCCACGTATGTTCGTTCATCTGCTGCATTGATATCCGCCAGTGTTTTGCTCTCTTTGTCGATGATCCACAGGGAAGGACGCAACGTGAACGGGAGATGCGAGGTGATCGCTACCAGAAGGTAATCACGGAGGAATTCCTTTTTCAGAGTAAGAGAGGTATTGCTCGATCGTGAAGTCGCCGGAGCGAAGAAGATCGGATATGATTGTGACCCCTGATTATCAAGTGCACTGACTCTAATGAGACGCGGGCTGTGCGGATCAATCGGCAAAACATATCCATCCGCGGTCGAGGCAAGGGCCGTTGGATCATACGTTCTGAGATTCCAGCTTTTTCGCCCGGGCAGTTTGGAGCCGATAGTGACCGATTGGAGGTCGTCGGACGATTGTGGAATCAGCACAAACCGTTCTTCGATTCTCCGAACATCGATGGAAGGTGGTTCGTCAAACACGACCACAGCAGTCAGTTCCGAGGCGTTCCCCGCAATATCGCTGGCCACAATCCGTATCTGGTGTTCCCCGCGGGTGAATGAAGAAGAAACCAGAACGCCCGCACGTTCAGGCAGCCGCGAATACAGAGGAAGATTGTTGCCCGGTTCAAGAAATAACTTTTGAAATCTCCCTTCCCCCGATTGCACGAAAGACCAGTCGTAATGGATGGCGATCTGCTCGGTCTCTTTTGCTGAAAAGCGATCATGCGTCGAGGTGAACAGGAGTGTGCTGTCAATATGCAATTCATAGCGGTACACGCTGCTACGCTGCCATGTTGTGTTGTTCTGGTCGGATCCCTTGACGCTGATGCCGACCGATCCGTTGAGGTGAACGACGCGTGGAAGAGTGTATTTGCGGTTGCTGCGCTTATGGACATTCTGCACCACGGGGGCCGCGCTGCCGTCGATGCGGGAAGCATAGTCGAACGGGGCAAAGCTTACCTGTTGGAATTCGGGAAAACGCGTGTCGGTGATCGCTGCCGCGAAGGCGGGACAAAGCAGGGGATTGAGCGGATTCAGGCTTTCGTCGCGGATTTCGAAATGCAAATGCGGCGGTCCGACTCCCGTATCGCCCGTATAAGCGATCACCTCTCCTTTCGAAACAGGGAAGATCGCTTCATCGAATGTCGCTTCAAGGCCATAGAGTCCGTTCTTGTATTGCTGTTCTCTGACATACGCTTCGATGTCCGTGCTGAATCCTCTGAGGTGGGCATAGACGGTCGTAAATCCGTCCCGGTGCTTCACGTGCAGCATTTTTCCGTATCCATAGGGAGAAACTGAAATCCGCGATACGTAGCCGTCTCTGGAGGCAAGAACCTTATACCCGATTCTGCCATTCGTGGAAATATCAATCCCGGCGTGAAAGTGCATCGTGCGGAACGACGCAAACGCGGAACTCATCTTCCTGCTGGCATCGGTCGGCCAGGCGTAATCGCCAAGGTCTGTTCTGAGGGAATCAAAATTCAGATAGACATCGTCGATCCGGTCGGGAAGATCGCCCGCCGGGTCGAAGGTCGAAAGGGGGGAAAGCGATGAAGAGAGGAAGGAATACGCAAGAACGAGAAGACCGCACACGAAGAGAACGTTCGCCGTTCTGCGCATTACCCTGTCTGTGTTTGGGTCAATGCGGGGGTTTCCTGAGCCGCAACACTGTTTCGTTCAATGATCTCCCGGGCAAGCTGAAGATATGCCAGTGTTCCCTTGGAGTTTGCGTTGAAGAGCACCGCCGGTTTTCCGTAAAAGGATGCTTCGACCAGCTGAGTGTTTTTCGGAATGACGGTCTTGAGCATGTGTTTCCGGAAATGGAGCTGCAGTTCGCGCTCGGTAATGTCTGTGACCTTTGTATTGGGCTCATACATGGTTTGCACAATGCCTTCCAGGGCGAGAGGACGATTGGCAACCTCTCTGATCCAGTCTATGTACTTGACCAGTTTGTCCATTGCATCAAGCGAGAAATGACCGGACTTCAAGGGAATAAGCGTGGAATCGGCGCAGGTGAGAGCATTGGTGGTCAGCCCGCGCAAAAAGGGGGGACAGTCGATAATAATGTAATCGTAATGGGGAACAACCATGCGGAGGGAATTCTTGAGAATGGTCCTGTTCTCAGCCAGTTTCATGTACCTCTCTTCCATCTGCGTAGTGTGGACGTTCGATGGAACAAAATCGAGGAAGGCAATCTCGGTTCGGTGGATGACCTGCGACATCGAATGCGTGAAATTGAACACTTCGAACAAGCCGCCGACTGTCCGCTCTTTCGTGAACCCAAGTGAAAGACTGCAGGCGCCAAAAGGATCCGTGTCGATCAGCAGTGTCCTTTTTTCAAAAACTGCGAGGGATGCCGCGAGATTGACCGCAGTCGTGGTCTTGCCGACGCCGCCTTTTGGGATTGCTACCGCGACAATCTTGCCCATTGGATCTCCGGGAGGAAGAAGGACTACTGAAAGTCAATAATCAATTGCGAATGGAAGGTAATCATCACGACACAAAAATGCAAAGATTTCGGGATGTCAGACAAGCTTCCCGAGCACATATCCGATGGTTACTCCGACGAGGAGCGTGATGGTGAGCACGCGATAGTTGACCACGTCCTTCCCATACCCCTTCTTAATTGCCACGATCGAAGCCAGATACCCGATCCCGTTCAGAAGCCAGAAGAATGGGAGAGCGAGGACCTTGACAACCAGCGGTCCGATGAATGGTACCAGAGCAATCCATGCCCCAAGGGCGGCGAACGCCTCACCGGCAAGGCCGATGATCAACACCACGAAACCGATCACCGTTTTGTCGACACCCAGTTCGATGCCGAGAACGACGAGGCCGGCAATCGCAACCCAGGCCAGGATTGCGTTCCGGTAATTACTCAGGAAATGGACAACCTTGTTCATGCCTCTTCGACGTGGGCCATAATTGTTGCGAGCACTTTACCCGAGGGCTCCAGGAGCCTGCCAAGAAGGGTGTCGCCCGCCACTGCTTGCGCGACTCCTTCGGGAGTGCCGGTGAAGATGACGTCACCGGGTTCGAGAGTGAAGATTTGGGAAATCGAGGAAACCAGCTGATCGAGTTTGAAGATGAAATCGCTGGTGGATCCTTTTTGCCGGGCAGATCCGTTGACCGTGAGTTCCACGGTCAGTTGATGCGGATTCGCGACGGATGCGGCGGGAACGAAGTCTGAGAGCGGGGCGGAAGTGTCGAATCCCTTCGCTACCGACCACGGGAGTCCTTTCTTCTTCGCATCGCTCTGCAAATCGCGGAGCGTCATGTCGAGTCCGATTCCGTATCCGGCGATATGCTCCATCGCCTTTTCGCGGCTGATGTTCTTCCCTCCCTTGCCGATCAGGACTGTCATTTCCACTTCGTGATGGAGTTCCCTGGAAACGGGGGGGATGACAACGCTGCCGTGGTTGTGCACGACGGCAGTGGGGGGCTTCAGGAAGAGCACCGGCGTCGTGGGGACGTCGGCTTTCATTTCCTTTGCATGTTCCGCATAGTTCCGCCCGACGCAAATGATCTTGGGAATTGTCAGCGGAGTGGGAGTTCCTTGGAGAGTTGCGGTTGCCATGATGTCGTGGTGATGATGAGAAACGGAATAATATAAAGAAGCCGGCTCAGACACGCAAGGATTCATTCTTTTTGGTAGTGTTTCACATTGGAAAGAAAGCATTCCACAGAGTTCCACAGAGGGACACAGAGAGGTGTTTTCTCTGTGAAACTCTCTTGCTTTCTCCGTGGCTCTCTGTGAAATTCGCTGGGCGAGCAAACTGATACACTACCTTCTTTTCTTAAGTGATACAGTTTTTCTCACTGGGAAATGAGAAAACGGATTTCCACTGAAGAAACCGAAACAACGACGGATTGACGCGCTGTGTTGTTTCTGTTTGTTTTTCTGTGTCGTTTCCGTGTCCCAGTCGTTCATAGAGGATTTGTTCCCAGCGTGAAAAACGAGTATCTTCTGGCAACGCCATTGAGAGTAATCCATGCCCACGTATAAAGAGGCCGGCGTCGACATCGATGCCGGTGAGGAATTGGTTCGGCGCATTAAGCCCGCCGTCCGTTCCACGTTCAACAAGAATGTTCTTGCCGATATTGGGATGTTTGGAGCGTTCTACCGGGCGCGATTTCCCGGATTCCGAAACCCGGTTCTGGTTTCAAGCATGGACGGTGTCGGCACGAAGCTTAAAATCGCATTTGCGATGGGGCGTCACCACACGGTGGGGCAGGATCTGGTCAATCACTGTGTCAATGACATTCTGGTATGCGGTGCAAAGCCTCTTTATTTTCTTGATTATTTTGGTACCGGAAAACTTTCGCCGGATGTCGGTGAAAAAGTCATAGAAGGATTTGTCAAAGCATGCAGGGAGAATGGTTGTTCGCTTGTGGGAGGAGAAACCGCGGAAATGCCCGGGATGTACGACAGCGACGAGTACGATCTCGCTGGCACCATTATCGGTGTGGTGGATGAGAAGAAGATCGTGAATGGCAAAACGGTCAAAAAGGGAGACATATTGATCGGACTGCCGTCGACAGGATTGCACACGAACGGATACTCGCTCGCACGTAAGGTGCTTCTTGAGAAATATTCGATCAATGAATATTTCGACGACCTTGGAACGACCCTGGGAGATGCTCTGATGTGGATTCACCGTTCTTATTTCAAATCGGTCTATCCTCTCTTGACGAAATTCACCATCAAAGGCATATCCCACGTAACCGGTGGAGGTATTGAAGGGAACACGATGCGGATTGTCCCGAAAGGGGTGGGATTGCGGATCGATTGGTCTGCGTGGAAACGCCCGGCCATCTTTCGTCTGATTCAATCGGCGGGAGCGGTACCGGAGGAAGACATGCGCCGGACATTCAATCTGGGAGTGGGACTTGTCCTTATTACATCGCCCACGCAGGTTGACAAGGTCATGGCAACGCTTCGAAAGAAGAAGGAATCACCGGTTATCATGGGTGAAATCATCAAGATGTGAGGTACCAATGCCACAAAGCATTTCAGTCATCGAAGCTATCCAGCTGATTCTCGCGCCGGCGGTCATGATCAGCGCATGCGGATTGCTCATGCTGGGCATCAATTCAAAATTCTCGACGGTCCTGAGTAGAATTCGATCATTGAATGAAGAAAAACGGAAACTGCGGGTTCGCGCGGGAGACAAGGGATTGACATTCGAAGAAAGTCAGAGAATCGAGAGCATTGCCCGCCAGCTCGCAAGATTATTGAAGAGAGCCATTCAGGTGAGAAACTCACTCATGTGCTATATTGCTGCCGTCGCTTTGTTCATTGTAACGTCGCTCCTCATCGGCGCAGATTTCTTCATCGGAGGGATGCGTCTTGACACACTGGTCATCGTTGTCTTTTTGGCTGGTATGATCTCGGTGTTCCTCGGGATTGTCTTCGCAGCGTTGGACACCAAGATGGCCTATGATATCGTGCAATTCGATGTGCAGGTGGATGAGTGAAGAAAGCCGGACCGAACCAACCTCTTGGTGATGAGTTCTCCATCCAGGATGAATCGGAATTCAGGGAGAAGGCGGCCTACGTCAGTGAAAACCTTCCGGGAAAACTGACGAAGGTCAACAGGAGGCTGGGCCTGGTGGCGGATGTGCTGGCTCTCTTCCGGTTCATGAGTGACCCTGAGGTCCACTGGGGAAAGAAAGCTCTTGCAGCCGGCGCGCTCCTGTATTTCATCATCCCACTCGATTCCATTCCCGATGTCGCTCCGTTCGTAGGGTATCTCGATGATATCGGAGTGATTGCCCTCGTGGTCGGGTATCTCGGCAGACAACTCCGCAGGTATTATCTGGAAGAGACGTACAGAGAGAATTCACTACAATAAAAAAGGTGCACTCGCACCAGCGAAGGCACCTTTCCTCTTTGGAGAGACTGTTACTTCACGAGTTCCGTTGTTGATACGCCTCCGCCCATTTGGGCCGGAAGCTTGGTCTCAACCTTGATCGTGCGGCGATCATCGCGGTGGAACCAGATCGTCACACCCGCCCCGCTCTCGTCGACTGACTGGAGCTCCACCTTGAAAGTCTGGAATGTTCCGGCAGCCACCGTGATCGTCTCGGCTCCCGTCACATGCAGTGACATTTCCTTCGCTTTTCCCTTCATGATATCCACAGCATAAATCGAGGCCTTGTATCCTTCGACAAGAGGGAGGGTGCTGAGCGCGAGCTCTGAGCCTGCTCCGTCCGAAAGAACGGGTTTGTCAATCTTGATGCTGACAGGCATTTCCATCCCGCCTCCTGCGATCGTCCCGCTGACTGAATCTGGCGTGAACGCGAGGATGAGTGTGCCACCTCCCTGCGAGGCGGCGCGCCGAACGGGGAGCAGGGTCTTTGCGTCGAGATCGGTGGTGTCGGCGATGGATCCCATCGGCCCTGAAGCCTGCTCAATGACCCTCCAAATGGGCTTGCCCGCATGCATCGACATGGCCACGGTGCGCGTGCTGGAGAGGTTCAGTTCCTGGCCCATCATTGAGAGCTTTGTTGAGAACGTTGAAGTCGTCGCTTGGAGCTTCGCGCCGTCAAAGAGTGACATCGCCGATGGAGATGATTCTGTTGGTTCCCGTTTCGGCAGGGTGACCGTCGTAATATCGACCGTGATGGCCTTGAGTTTTTCCTGAACTGCGGGTGAAACCGATTCCTGCACACGGCCCTTCAGGTGTTTGACGAAGAACTGTTCCATGGCGGTAAACATTGCCAGCCGGTTTTCCTTTCCCGCAAATCCGTGTCCTTCATCGGGAGCAACCATGTACTCGACCTGCCGGCCCAGATCACGAAGCGCAACCACAATTTGATCCGATTCGGCTTTGTTGACCCTCGGATCGTTCGCTCCCTGGACTACAAAGAGGGGTGCTGTGATCTTCGTTGCGGAATTGAGCGGTGATTGTTTCTTCAACATCTCGACATCCTTCGGGTTTTCGAGATCCCCAACTCTCACAGAAAAGATTTTCTTGATCGGAGCCCAGTAGGGAGGAATGGAATTGAGCAGCGTGATGATATTCGAGGGCCCGACGATGTCGAATCCTGCTGCATACACATCAGGTGTGAAAGCGAGTCCCGCAAGTGTTGCATAGCCGCCGTAGGATCCCCCGCTAATGGCGATCTTCTTGGCGTCGGCAATACCATCCTTGATCAGGTAGCGGACTCCGTCTGTGATGTCATGCTGCATCGAGCCGGTTCCCCACTCCTTGTTGCCGGCGTTCAGGAACTTCTTGCCGTATCCTGCCGATCCCCTGAAGTTTGGCATGAGGACTGCGTACCCGCGGTTGGCGAGAAATTGCGCGATGCTGTTGTAACCCCAGGTGTCCCTTCCCCACGGCCCGCCATGAATGAACATCACTGTAGGGAGGTTTTTTCCGGGCGTCCCTTTCGGAAGCGTGAGATAGGCGGGGATGGTCATACCATCGCGTGCCTTGTAGCGAACCGGTTTCATGGGAGCAAGATGCTCGATTGGAAGGTTGGGGCGCGAACGATACAGGAGCTCCGCCTTGCCGGTCTTTCTGTCGAATACATATACAGAACCCGGGTCAACGTCGCGGGACACGGAGACCAGCCATGTGTTTTCGTCTTCGGTGAGCGAAACAAGGCCCAGTTCGCCTTCAGGAAGTGCCTTCTTCATGGTCTCGTAATCATTCGCGAACTGTTTTTGTTTGGGATAAATACGAACGCGATCTCCGAGATAGTACGTTGCCAGCAGTTCGTTCGTGAGATCGGAAAAGATTGCACCGCCGAAATCCACTTCGTTCTTCGGGTCGCGCTCAATGGATTTCGTTTTCCCGGTCTTTAAATCGAACAACTGCAACTCGGTCTTGTCGAGATTCTTCCCCTTGTTCGTGATCAAATAGAAACTCTTCCCATCCGGCAGAAACCGCAGCGGTGAGGCCGACTCGACTGAAGAGACCGAATAAATGGAGGTGAGTTTGTTTCCATCGAGATTCAGGATCTCTGTCCCCCCGTCCGATGTTTGACGGATACCAAGCCGGAGATTCCCCTTCAGGTCTGTCGTCCAACCGGCAACGTTCTCCTCGTTCTTTCGAATCAATATTCGCTCACCGGTCGTCAGGTTGAGCCGATATACATCGTGCAGCTGGGGATTCCGGTCATTGAGGCCGACAATGATCTCGTCCGGAGTGTCCTTGGGGACATCGATGATCATAGCTCGGACCTTTTCAAGAGGAGTCAGATCCCGCGCAGGAGGAACCGGGGACCCGGGGACCGTTGGATCGACCGCATACACCCTATAGTTCTCATCGCCTCCTTTGTCCTGAACGAAGAGCACGGTGCGGGAATCTTGCGACCAGAAATATCCCGGAACCGGCCGCGTGGAATCAGCGGTGAGTGGGCGTGCCTGTTCGAAGCTTTCCCCGCGCTCCTTGATCCATATATTCCGGATGTTATTGAGCGGCTTCATGAAGGTGATGTGCTTGCCGTTCGGCGAGATCTTGGCACCCGAAATTTCCGGGTCGCCGAAAAAGATTTCCCGGTCAATCAGAGGAGGCAGCTGAGCCAAGACAGGAAATACGAGACCCAGAGAAAGAATGAGAAAGACGCACAACGATGACCGTTTCATTGAGAATACTCCTGAGAGAAGTTGGGTGAGGTGGGACAGCAGTAGACCAATGTAGAGCATTTCTGAGATACTTTCAACGATGAGAAAAACTCATCATGGCTCGGGGAAAAACGAACCACGAAGACACTAAGCGCACAAAGGGTGAATAACGGTTGTGATACTTTGTGTTCCTTGCGGTGGTTTAACAAGGCCTCTTCTGCTGGAAAGAGGATGTCGCTATTTGATCGACGGAGACCTCAGCTGCACCGGAGCGGCGGCCTTCCTCCGTAGCCGGAGGTTCAGCATTTCAACGAAGACCGAGAATCCCATTGAAAAATAGATGTATCCCTTCGAGATATGCTGGTCAAATCCTTCAGCAATGAGTGAGACACCAATAAGAAGAAGAAAACTGAGCGCCAGCATCTTGATCGTTGGATGCTCCTGCACAAACGTGCTGACGGATTTCACAAAGACAAGCATGAGGATGACGGCAATGACGACTGCCGTGATCATGACCCCCAACTGATTCGTCATCCCCACCGCCGTGATCACCGAATCCAGGGAGAAGACGATGTCCAGCAGCAAAATCTGGACGATCACGCTGGCGAACGAAGAGGATTTTCTGGTTGTGGTACCGTGCTCTCCGCTCCCCTCAAGACTTCCGTGAATCTCGAATGTTGATTTGGCGAGTAAAAACAGTCCACCCACAATAAGAATAACATCCCGCCCCGAAATCTCCTGCCCCACAATCTGGAACCACGGTTCAACAAGCCTCATAATCAGGGTGATTGAGAACAACAGACCAATCCGCATGAACATCGCAAGCGAAAGCCCGACTGTCCTTCCACGCTGCTGCTGTGAGGGAGGCAGTTTTTCCGAAAGGATGGTGATGAAGATAATATTGTCGATGCCGAGGACAACCTCGAGGGTTGTCAAAGTCAGCAAGGCAATCCATATCTGGGGATCCCACAACCATTCCATAGTAATGTCCTCGTGTGTTCAGTGATTTCAGGTGGAAACAACCGTGTGCACAGCGCAGCTAACGCCTTTTTTGCATTTCCTTCTGGATTTCCGACGAAAGTTCCTGAAACAACGGCTGAAAGCGTTCCGGTGTATTGATCAGGTTCTCGAACTCCCTGCGGAATTCATCGCGGGAAAGGCCAAACTCGGTAAGGACAGAATCAGCCTTACGACCGTAGATGGCTACGCTGTCTTGTGCTTGGGTTGAAGGGAAGGAGTCGTAGAGGAGTGCAAGAGATGCATAAGCGCGGATGATGCGCTTGTCTGCTTCCGTCGGGGTGTAGTCATTGCGATCCCCGCAAGACCACCCCGTCATGGTGGCGCAACAAAAGAGGATAAGGAGAAGTCGATTCACGGGCAAAACGTACGAAAGGATTGTGTGGAACGCAATTACGAACCAACGAATGGACGAAACAACGAACCAACGAATGGACGAAACAACGAACCAACGAATGGACGAAACAACGAACCAACGAATGGACGAAACAACGAACCAACGAAAGAACGATCGTTGGCTCGTTCCTTGCTCATTCACTCAACTACTCAAATACTCCAACCCTTGAATCAAATCCCGCCATCCCGTATATTGGAAAACACGACCATCGGAGGAGTCATGAACGAAGCGTCGAAAACCATGCTGATGAATGCTGTCAAGGAGTGGACGAAGTTCGTCAATGAACGGGAACGAATGCGCGGAATTGCCACCGAGGTCTCGGTCATCACGCAGAAAGTCGTGCTGGAGGCCCTCAACTTCATGAAGAGTCAAAACGTCGACGTCGAGTGTCAGGACGTGGGCTCTATGAAAGTCATGGGGCATCCCGTGGTGATCGAACCGGTCATCGACGCGATCTTCCCCAATGTGAAGACCAAAGTGAATCTGTCATGCTCCGGTGCAACGCGGTCGATCGTGATCAATCCAAACTCCAGTATTTCCGCGGGTGGAAATCCGTTCATGTTCGACCAGTTCAAGAAAGGCATTCCGGATTCGTTTGTAACCAACGCAGCGGAGTTCGTTTCGGATGCATTCTTGTTCATTGCCAGGAGTCAGGCGCCGGAGGAACAAGCCCCGGCTCAACAGCAAGCTCAACCTTCCCCTGCGGCGGCCCCTCAGGCGACGCCGCCGGCCGCTGTGCATCCCCCTGCTGCGGTTGAGGCCGCCCCTCGGACTGCTCCTGCGGCACCTCAACAACCCAAGCCTGCACAAACGGTTCCCCCGGTCCCGAAACCTCCCCAGGGCGTTCCTCCACAACCGAGGCCGCCTCAGGCTCCGATCCAACAGCCAAGACCTGCGCAGCCGGTTCAGCCCCCCAGACCCCCAGGACAGAAACCTCCTGGAACCTGACGACTGAAACCTGACAACTGAAAAACTGAAAGCTGACCGCCGTTCCCGCTTTCCCCGCTTTCGCGGGGATGACGCGGGAAGCCGTCGGACAAACCACATTGCCTTACCAACTCATATCAGATTACAAACCAAGCGGCGACCAGCCGACGGCTATTCGCGAACTCATCGAGGGTCTGAAACGGGGCGACCGGCATCAGACTCTTCTCGGCGTGACGGGAAGCGGAAAAACCTTCACCGTTTCCAACGTGCTTGCAACTCTTGACAAGCCAGTGCTGGTGATGTCGCACAACAAGACCCTCGCTGCCCAACTCTATGCGGAATTCAAAGGGTTCTTTCCGAAAAACAGGGTGGAGTTCTTCATCAGCTATTACGATTACTACCAGCCGGAAGCATACGTCCCGACCTCAGATACCTATATTGCAAAAGATGCTTCGATCAACGATGAAATCGACCGGCTGAGACTCCGTGCCACGAGCGCTCTTCTGAGCGGCGATCCTCACGTGATCGTCGTTGCATCGGTCAGCTGCATTTACGGCATCGGCGCGCCGGAGGAATGGATCGGGCAAACGCTCGTGGTGAAGAAGGGGGAAAAGATTACGCGCAACGCGATTCTGAAAAGGCTTCTGGATCTGCTCTATGTTCGAAACGACTATGAGTTCACCCGGGGCTCGTTCCGGGTCAGGGGGGACGTTGTGGAAATTATCCCCGGTTCTGAAAACGAGGAAGCTCTGCGGATCGAGTTCTTCGGCGATGAGATCGATCGGATTTCTCTCATCAACAAAACCGACGGAGCAATCCTGGCGGAAACAGAGTATGAAGTAATCTATCCTGCCAAACAGTTTGTTACTTCGCGAGAAACGATCGAACGATCGATGGGTTCCATCCAGACTGAATTGAGGGAGCGGCTTGAGGAATTGCGATCATTGGGGAAACTCCTCGAGGCGCAACGGCTCGAACAGCGAACTCGTTTCGACCTCGAAATGCTTCGTGAAGTCGGCTATTGCCAGGGCATCGAGAACTATGCGCGCCATCTTTCCGGAAGACCCCCCGGGTCCCGTCCCTACTGCCTCCTGGACTATTTTTCCGACGATTTTCTGACAATCATCGATGAATCCCACGTGACGGTTCCTCAGATCGGTGCCATGTATCATGGAGACCGGTCAAGGAAAGAGACGCTTGTCGAGTACGGTTTTCGACTTCCCTCCGCTCTTGACAATCGCCCCCTGAAATTTGAAGAATGGGAATCGATGGTCAACCAGGTGCTCTATGTCAGCGCAACGCCGGGCGATTACGAGCTCAAGAAAAGCAAGGGAGTCGTGGTGGAACAGGTCATTCGCCCCACGGGATTGGTCGATCCGGCAGTGGAGATTCGAAAGAGCAAAAACCAGATCGATGACCTCATTGCGGAAATCCGCGACCGCGCGAAAAGAAAAGAACGCGTGCTGGTGACGACGCTGACAAAGCGGATGGCAGAAGACCTGACGGAGTATCTCCTGGAGATCGGAATCAAGGTACGATACATCCATTCCGAAGTTGACGCGCTTGAACGCGTTGAGACACTCAGGGACCTTCGTCTCGGCGAGTTTGACGTACTCGTGGGAGTGAATCTCCTTCGGGAAGGATTGGATCTTCCCGAGGTTTCGCTCGTTGCAATTATTGATGCCGACAAGGAGGGATTTCTTCGTTCAGAGCGTTCGCTCATCCAGACGGCGGGACGGACAGCAAGGAACGTGAACGGAAAAGTGATCCTCTACGCCGATACGCTGACGGGATCGATGCAACGGATGATTGAAGTAACAAATCGGCGCCGCGAAAAACAGCTTCAGTACAATCAGGATCATGGAATAACGCCTGAAACGATCTACAAAAGCGTGGAGGAAGTGTTGGCGGCCACCGCGGTTGCCGATGTGAAAGCACAGAGGGACGCGCGCAGGGAACGTCGGCCGGCCATGGTGTCCGACACCGTGGTAAAGTATCTCACAAAAGATCAGAAGAATGACCTGCTCGAGGAACTGCGAACGGAAATGAAACGGGCTGCAAAAGACCTCGAGTTTGAACGAGCAGCTGAATTGAGGGATGAGATTGAGAGGCTGGAGGGGAAGAGGTGAGACAGAGGTCAGAGGTCAGAAGTCAGAGGTCAGAGGTCAGAAGTCAGAGGTCAGAAGTCAGAAGTCAGAAGTCAGAAGTCAAAAATGAATAGTACAGGAACGATGAAAGAATCAACATCAACAAATCAATAAATCAGTAGATTAGCAATCCGGGTTGTAGATACTCAACTACTCATCTACTCCACTACTTCATGGGGGGAACCAGTGGATCTTACGAATGCAGTGCGGGGGACACTCAAACCATTCCTCGACTTCATCTTTCCTCCAACCTGTCTGGCGTGCAGCAATCTTCTTTTAGACACGGAACGTCACGTTTGCACTTCTTGCTGGAATTCCATTCCGAGGCTGCATTCCGCACATCCTCTTTTTTGTCAGACCCGCGACCGTCTTGTCGAATCCGAGGTCATTGCCGGGCTCATATCTGTGTTTCTCTTTGAAAAAGAGGGTGTTTTTCAGGCACTTGCCCATGCATTGAAATATGACGGATTCAAATCGATCGGCCGATTGATGGGACGCGAATTGGGTAATGTTTTTCAGAAATCCGGAATGAAGGCGGAGTGTCTCGTGCCGGTTCCGCTTCATCGCGTAAAAATGAGAGAACGCGGATTCAATCAGGCGGACATGATCGCCCGGGGGATTTCCGATGTGACGGGTATTCCGGTTCGCACCGACATTCTTCGGCGCAGCAGATACACGCAGACACAAACCAAGCTTGATCAGGAGCAGAGGAAGAAGAATGTCGAGGATGCGTTCGCGATTCCTGAAAGCTCGCATGTTCCTTTGGGTGGAACCTGCATTCTCGTGGACGATGTCGTCACAACAGGTGCGACGATCGTTGCCTGCGGAGAAGCGCTTCACAAAGCAGGATTTGAGCGGGTCATTGCTGCATCTCTTGCCCTGGCGGAATAGACCATTGAACCAATTAACCATTTGACCAGTTAACCAATCAACCAACCACTATCTGCTTTTCTTGACTTTCCTTCCAATTCTCTCTACCTTGTAGTGCTTTTTCTTCTGTTTTTTCCGCTTTTTCTCGACTTTTTCATTTCTGAACGCGGAGGTCACCAATGGCTGTAAGAGTAGGTATCAACGGATTCGGACGGATTGGACGCAACGTCCTTCGGGCCGGAATCGGCGACAACAGCATTGAGTTCGTGGCGGTGAACGATATCACCGATGCCGCAACTCTTGCTCATCTTTTCAAATTCGACTCTGTCATCGGCAATTTCAAAGGCACGGTGGAAGTCAAGGACTCCTCGCTTATCGTGAACGGAAAACAAATCAAAGCTTTTGCTGAAAAGGATCATACCAGGCTTTCCTGGAAGGATCTCGGCGTCAATATCGTCATTGAGTCCACGGGTCTGAAGCATTTCACCGACGGTGAGGCCTCGGCGGATCATCTCAAGCAGGGTGCCAGTAAAGTGATCGTGACGGCTCCGGCAAAGAAACTGGATATCATGATCGCGATGGGCGTCAATGATAATGCCTATGATCCCGCCAAACATCATATCATTTCCAATGCTTCCTGCACGACCAATTGCCTCGCACCGATGGTCAAGGTGCTTCACGATGCCTTCAAAGTGAAGCGCGGTCTTATGAACACGATTCATTCGTACACGAATGATCAAAGAATTCTGGATCTGCCGCACAAGGACCTTCGGCGTGCGAGAGCGGCCGCCATCAACATTATCCCGACAACAACGGGAGCGGCCAAGGCGGTCGGAAAAGTGATTCCCGAACTGAATGGAAAACTCGACGGCTGTTCACTGCGTGTGCCTACTCCGAACGGCTCGATCACCGATTTCACGGCAGAGCTGGAAAAGGAAGTGACCAAGGAGGAAGTCAATGCGGCTTTCAAAAAGGCTGCGCAGACGAATCTGAAGGGAATCCTGGAATACAGCGAAGAGGACCTTGTACTGAAGGACATTGTCGGCAATCCGCACTCGTGTGTTTTTGACAGCAAACTGACAATGACCATGGGATCGCTGGTGAAGGTCTTCGGATGGTACGACAACGAATGGGGTTACTCCAATCGTGTGATCGAACTGGCCAAGAAGATTGCTGCCACGTTGAATTAATTCTCTGAACTGCGACGACGATGACGGGCTGAGACTGAAGACCGGGTCCAGCCCGTTTTTCTTCTCAAGGAGTATGTCATGAACAAATTGACCGTTGATGATATTTCTGTGAAAGGGAAACGTGTCCTCGTTCGCGTGGATTTCAATGTCCCGCTGAACGATAAACAGCACATCACCGACGATACGCGGATTGTCGAGTCGCTGCCGACCATCAAGAAGATTCTCAACGATGGTGGACGGGCGATCCTCATGAGTCATCTCGGACGTCCCAAAGGAAAGCCGAAACCCGAATTCAGTCTGAAGCCCGTTGCGGAGCATTTGTCGAAGCTTCTTGGCAAACCGGTCAAGTGTGCCCCTGACTGTATCGGCGCTGATACCGCGGCCATGGTGAAGGCATTGAAAGATGGTGAATGTCTGTTGCTTGAGAACCTCCGGTTTCACCCGGAGGAGGAAGCCAACGACGCGAAGTTCGCGCAGGAGCTGGCCTCTTTCGGTGATGTCTATGTCAACGATGCATTTGGAACGGCCCACAGGGCTCACGCCTCAACCGAGGGTGTAACAAAGCACCTGAAGGTTTGCGTGGCAGGATACCTGATGCGCAAGGAACTCGACTATCTGGGACGGGCCGTGGGAAATCCAGCCCACCCGTTTGTCGCCATCCTCGGGGGTGCAAAGATCTCGGGGAAAATCGACGTCATTCAGAGTCTTCTGTCAAAGGTTGACGCGCTTCTGATCGGCGGAGGTATGATGTTCACGTTCTACAAGGCGCAGGGCCTGGAAATCGGCAAATCGCTTCTCGAAGCCGACAAGGTAGACCTCGCCAAGTCGATCATGGAGCAGGCGAAGGCACACAATGTCAAGATTCACCTTCCGTCCGATTGTGTCATCGCCGATAAATTCGATGACTCCGCTTCGACGCGGACCGTCAATGTGCGGGCGATACCGGGCGATTGGCAGGGGATGGATATCGGACCGGAAACGGTGAAGCACTTTTCTGCCGAGATCGCGAAGGCCAAAACGGTTGTGTGGAACGGTCCCATGGGCGTTTTCGAGATGCAGAAGTTTGCCGCGGGAACGACAGCCATCGCAAAGGTTCTTGCAGATGTCACCAAATCCGGTGCTACCACGATTGTAGGGGGAGGAGACTCGGCGGCAGCTATTGTTCAAGCGGGGCTGGAGAAGTCCGTTTCCCACGTCTCTACGGGTGGGGGTGCCTCGTTAGAGCTTCTCGAAGGCAAAGTGCTTCCCGGAGTGGCTGCATTGAACGACAAACACTGAACGAATTTCGATGGACGATTGTTGTAGCATTGACAATCGGCGATCCAATTTGAAATCAAGAAATTTGAAATCAACAATCTTCAATTATAATGTCTTATAACTACAATCAACGCAATTTCTACCGGCCCTCGATGTTTGGCGGGTTCTCGTTCTTTCCGCTTGTCATCAAATGGCTGATGATCACGAATGCCGTCGTGTTCGTTCTGATGAATTTTTTCGGCTCGTTTACACTGGACGGTTACCCGCTTGCCCCCCTCATCTATCAATACTTTGCTCTTCTGCCGTTCGGTGATGGATTCCTTCCCTGGCAATTGATCACGTATCAGTTCATGCACGCAGGAATCATGCATCTCCTTTTCAACATGTTCTTTGGGCTTTGGATGTTCGGGATGGAGATTGAGCACTTGTGGGGCCCAAAGAAGTTTCTTCTCTTCTATCTCATGTGCGGGGTCGTTGCCGGAATCGCGCAATTGGTTCTGGCGCCCGTCCTGGATCGTCCCTCGATGGTGATCGGAGCATCGGGTGCGGTGTACGGCGTCCTCGTGGCTTTCGGCATGATGTTTCCGGACCGTTACATTTACCTCTATTTCCTCATCCCGGTGAAAGTGAAGTATTTCGTCATTGTGCTGATCGTGCTCGGTTTGTTTTCCCTGGGTCAGCCGACCGACGTGGCAAATCTCGCTCATCTCGGCGGAGCCCTCGCCGGCTATGTGTATCTCCTCTTTGACATGAGACGAGTCCCGGGCCATGCATTTTTTCAACGGGTCGGATGGTGGTGGAACGGGCTGTTTGCTCCGCGCCCGGAACATGATGATGATGTGATCGACGCGAAGGTGTTCGACATCAACGAGGGGAGAACCGACGACCGTTCAGGGGAGAAAAAGAATGAACATGCTGAGGTTCAGAAAAGAATTGATGAAATCCTGGACAAGATCGGCCGCTCGGGGTATCAGAACCTTACGGAAGAGGAGAAGAAGATCCTCTTTGAAGCGAGCAAGAAACTGAATTAGCGAGCATGGCATGAGCGAACAACTTCCTATTCTCGAAGTCACCGATTCCCGGCCTCACCAGACGTACAAAGTCGGGGTGCGGAGGAAAACGCGGCAAGTGCGCGTAGGCGGCGTTCCCGTTGGTGGGGATGCTCCGATTTCCGTTCAGACGATGACAAAGACAAAAACGGACGATATTCAGGGCACTGTTGGCCAGATTGTGTCGGCCGCCGAGGCGGGCTGCGATATCGTGCGCGTGACCGTGAACGACAAAGAAGCGGCCGAAGCAATGAAGGAGATTGTCAAACAATCGCCGCTGCCGATCGTTGCAGACATTCATTTCAATCATATTTTTGCCCTCAAAGCGGTCGAAGCCGGCGTTGCCAAAGTAAGGATCAATCCGGGTAACATCGGGTCGAAGGATCGCATCCGTCAGGTTCTGACCGCGGCAAAAAACAAGGGAATTCCGATTCGCATCGGAGTCAACTCGGGTTCGCTTGAAGAGGATATTCTGGAAAAGCACGGATATCCCACCCCGGAAGCACTGTTTGAAAGCGCCATGCGCCATGTGGAGATCTGTCGTGAATTCGATTTTCACGATGTGATCATCTCTGTGAAATCGACCGACGTGAAGCTCATGATCGAGGCCTATCGCCTTGTGGCTCAGAGGACCGATATCCCGTTGCATCTCGGCGTGACCGAGGCCGGGACAACCAAGGTGGGAACGATCAAGTCGGCTGTCGGAATCGGATCGCTCCTCTCAGAAGGTATCGGCGATACCATCCGCGTTTCCCTGACGGATGATCCCGTGAAGGAGGTGGAGGTGGGGAAGGAGATCCTGAGATCTCTCGGCATGGCCTCGCGGAACATCGAGTTGATTGCCTGTCCGACCTGCGGACGCCTGGAAGTAGACCTGTTCGGGATTATGGCTCAACTCGAAGAGAAGCTCGCCGGCGTGAAGAAACCCGTGAAAATTGCGGTGCTCGGCTGTGTCGTGAACGGACCCGGTGAAGCCAGCGAGGCGGACATCGGCATTGCCGCGGGCAAAGGCGTCGCAATCCTGTATCGTAAAGGGGAACTTGTAAAGAGAGTCAAGGAAGAAGAGATTGTCCAAACCGTCCTCGACGAGGTGGAGCGGTTCCAGCCTGAGTCATAATTGTCACAAGGAGAATGATTTCATGAAGGTCATCGCTGCTTTGAGTCTTGTTGCCTCAATCATGGTTCTTGGCTGCACCGAGAAACAGTCGTCCCCCCCGGCATCGTCCGAGCTGACCAAAGAAGAAAAATCGATTGCCGGCATTTCCTGGTCCTATCCGATGAAGTGGGACAAGGCGCATGAAATGCCTATGCGAGTGATGACCTACGTCATATCGTCAGGCCTCGAAGATGTTGAACCCGGGGAGTGCAGTGTATTCTATTTCGGGAAAGACCAGGGGGGCGATGTCGATGCGAACATCCAACGCTGGGGGTCTCAATTCGAAGGTGCGAGCGAGGCTCAGAAAACGACTTCAACCATCAACGGGATCGAAGTCGTGTATGCGCGAATCAGTGGTACCTATCTTGCACCCGGCGGCGCTCTCATGGAATCGCAGGGCAAGAAACCCGCATATAAACTGTTGGGCGCGATTGTGAATGCACCCGAGGGAGACGTCTTCTTCAAGTTCACCGCACCGGCATCGGTCATCGAACGGAACGAGAAGGAATTCTATGCGATGATCGAATCGATCCAGAAGCAGTAGCGAGCGGGAGAAGGGAGAGAGGGAAGAACGAAAAAGTCTCTCGGGATGGGGAAATGAAGGACTGATAAAAGGTAGCAGGGGGGAACCACCAACCACGAACTCCGAACTTTCTGTTATTCCTCTTCCTCGTTTCCTTCCGGATCAGGCCCTTCCTCTTCTACGATGACAAGCAGTTCCTTCATGAACGACGCGTTGCTCGTGCTCTGCTCTTGTTCATACGCATGAACAAGATTTCTCAAGGTTCGGGCCACGATGGCCGTGGCGTCACACTCGAGCTGCAGCAGGTCCGAAAGCGGGAGAAGGGCCCCGTTGTTCAAAGTGATGAGATCATTCACATCCAGACAGCGTCCTCCCTTGAAGCAATCCACGATGTAGTTCTGTTTTCCGACAGACGCCCGCGCTAGAAAATGGCCCGGGAGGTTGATACCTTCGACGTCGAAACCGAGTCGTGCCGCTACCAAAATGTAGATTGCCGCGAGACTGATGGGAATTCCCCTCTTTTGCTCGATAACGTAGACAAGGTTGCTGTTGAGAGGATTGTAGTAATCCGCTTCCGTCCCCCGGAGCTGTTTCTTTGTAAACAAGAAATGCGCAAGTGTCAACGCATCTTGTTTTCGGTTGGCCGATTCGAATTCCTCACTGAGCTTGTCCAGCAGTTCCGTCAGCTTGCCCGGATAGGCGCGTCCATGCTGGAATTCGGCGATCCAGCCGAGGGCGGATTCAAGCATTTCCTTGTCGTCTTCGATGTCGCGAAGGGTCGGCCACAGGTCGCGCAACCACTTCTGGTTATGCTCGTCCAGCAGGCGGGTAATAAGCTGTTGCTGATCCTTGCTGAGGGTGATCTTCAAACGGGCCAGCTCACGCTGAAGCGATGGTCCAAAAGCCAGAAGCTCCTTTACGATCGTTTCCTGAACCACAGGAGAGTCGTCGTCGAGAAGCTTGAGCAAATGGGGAAGTTGTTTCGGATCCGGGACTGTCATCAGCACATTGATAATGATTTTTTTCCCCTGAGTCAACTGACATGGGACGAATGACAGGAGACCATTCTCTACGACCTCTGTGGTCAACGCTTTTGTCAAAGGTCGGAATTGATTGTAGATTACTATTTGCCTAGCTTTTCATTCTCACGCCAATCGAAGGAGGAAATCCAGATGAAACTTCACCGTTGGATGACAGGAATTGCTTTTTTTGCAGCTGTGCTTCCGGCTCTCGGGCAGGAGCATGCACATCATGGTGCCGGTGCAGCCGCACAGCAGGAGCAGACATTGAAAGATCCGAAGCTTCCCGCCGGCGAATCAAATGCCAAAGCTGCACTCGAAGCATCCCCCCGCCATGGTGAATTTGCATCGATCGAAATCCCCGGCACGAAGGACAAGATCAACACCTGGATTGTCTATCCCGAGCGCAAAGAGAAGGCGGGAGTCGTTATTGTGATCCATGAGATCTATGGGCTTTCCGACTGGATCAGAGCGGTCGCGGATCAGCTTGCAGCCGACGGTTTCATTGCAGTCGCCCCGGACCTGATTTCAGGAATGGGCCCCGGAGGAGGAGGCACGGATTCGGTTCGAAGCCGGGACGACATTGTGAAGCTTATCAGAGGCCTCTCTCCGGAAGAGACGACGAAGCGTCTGAACGGGGTATTTGGCTATGCAAAAAAAATCCCGTCTGCAAACGGAAAGGTGGCGACGATGGGATTCTGCTGGGGCGGATCGAACAGCTATGCTTATGCCGTCTCACAGCCGGGACTCAATGCTGCAGTCGTCTATTATGGTTCCTCACCCGAGGCGTCAGGTCTCTCCGCAATCACGGCATCGGTGCTCGGGCTTTACGGCGCTGATGACGCGCGGGTGAACACTACTATTGAGCCTGCTTCGAAGGAAATGAAGAAGTTGGGGAAGACCTATGACGTGGAAATCTATGAAGGCGCGGGGCACGGATTCTTGAGACAACAAACAGGCAGGGAGGGAGCAAATATGCGCGCGACGCAAAAGGCATGGCCGCGGACGGTGGCATTCTTGAAGAAGAGTCTCTGAGAGCAGAAGAAATGCGATAAGAAAGAAAACAAAGAGCCGGATTGGAGACTATCTGGCTCTTTGAATGTTATGGCGACGCTGCCGTCACACGTCTCCGGTGAGTTTCACGCATGCCGCAAGTACATTTGTCCCGGGAGTTTTTCCCCGGATGAGAAACGGTTGTTCTTGTCAATTGTAATAACTCCCAGTTTTGGAAGGTGTAAGAAATGAAAAAAAAACGGTTTTCTCCCGCCGGAAAGAGGCACATTTCTTGTAGCTCCAATTACAGTCAAGGTGTGCCTGTATCCGTGGGGGTTACCGTGAAACCCAAGAGATTCCTCCCATTCCTGTTTTTGCGAAGCAAGGGTTTGCCGCGCCCTCAACCCCGATCTCAATCTCGCTCTCGATCTCTCTCTCACCCGCATTCTTTTTCCATTTTCCATCTTCCACCATCCATCATCCTTTTCTTCTCCCTCCTCTTCCTCCCCTCCTGCAAAGACGTCGGCGTCCCACCTGACAGAATCGTTGCTGATACGACAAACCACGGTCCCGATACGACGAGTCATAACTTTATGTGGACGATTGACACCTTGGGGGATGGGGCAAGCAGTGTGTTAAATGACGTTGCAATCGTCAACGATACGCTGATTTACGCTGTAGGAGAGATCTATTTGAAAGATTCAACAGGGCAGATTGATCCGCTCCGATACAACCTTGCCATATGGAACGGCACAAAATGGACTCTTCAGAGGCTGCCATACAATTATCAGGGCCAACAGTTCGTTCATCCCATCCAGGCGGTGTTTGACAAGGGAGCAGATGATATCTGGTTCGGGGGTAATGGCGTGATTCATTGGAACGGCATCCAGTTCGTAGAAATGCCGATTCCTCCTGGAGTCTGGGGAGCGTATCGAGTAAACAAGATCTGGGGAAACGGGCAAGACACATACATCGTCGGAGACGGTGGCTCGCTCGCGCATTTCAACGGGAGCACGTGGACAAAGGTTGAGAGCGGAACGAGTGTGGATGTTCAGGATGTGTGGGGGACAACCGATTGGGTATTGGCTGCGGTGTCATATGTTGCTCAATTCGGAGAACATATGATTCTTCGTGTTGGTGAGACCGGAGTTGATTCCATACCCTGGGGCACGGGTCGCAGAGTGCATTCGGTTTGGTTTGAAGATCCAACGCTTGTATTCACCGCAGGCGGTGGCGTTCACACCAAAATGGGTGATGACCCATGGAAGGAGGTGACGGAGCTCCCCCTCATCTACACACGCAGAGTTCGGGGAGACAGTAAAAACGATATTGTCGTAGCCGGCGACTTTGGCTATCTGGCTCATTACAACGGCTCTACATGGAAGTACTACACAGGATCAGATTTGCCTAGTCTTCCAAACGGATCATATTCCTCGATGTCAATACGGCAGAATATGATTGTCGCGGTAGGATTCGATGGGGACAGGGCGCTGGCCATTGTGGGCTTGCGGCAGTAGAAAAAGCCAGCACCGGGATGGTAGATGGCAACAAGAAATGGAACGGTAGAAATGTGGCGATGGGAATTCGCCATCCATTTTTCAACTATGCCCATAATACGTGAAAACCACAAGAAATGCGACCGCGGACCCATTCGAAAGGAGAGGCAAATGAAAAATCCACACGGCACATCAAAGCCTGTTCTATTCTTGGGGCTTCTGATTCTGGTGAATTCGCACCTTTACGCGCAGACACTAATTTACCCGAGCACGAGAGACCAAATGGAGACACACATTTGGGTCAATCCCACCAACTCGAAGAATCTCATTGGAACAGCAATTACCGATGAGGGATCACAAACAAAAGCGATCGGATGCTACTACTCGACCGACGGCGGAATCACCTGGGGTGGTACCGATACCTTGAGTCAGACTTTTGGCGGCGCAGATCCAATTGTTGCCTTTGACCCTGACGGCGTTGCCTATTTGGTTTATCAAATCTTTGATGATCGCTCCGTCTACATCAAGAAATCAACCGACGGCGGTGCCTCCTGGTCATTGAGGCAGATCGTCAAGGAACTGTCCAGCGAATACAATATTGACAAGCCTTGGCTGGCAATCAGTCCTGTAAGAAATATCAATCAAGTGTTTGATGTTTTTGTCTCCTATTCAAAATTCTATTCTTCAACAGGAGAGAGCGTAATTGAGGTTGTCAAGTCCTCTGACAGCGGCTCAAGTTTTTCTTCCCTGGCGTCCCCATCGCTGACTGAACATGAACATGGTACATATGTTATTGTGGACAGGTACGAAAAACTCTACCTTGCATGGGCAGAGATGGATCCCGACAAGCTACCAGTCCGCAAGATCCATATTTATGGGCTGGCGGACGGCGGTTCGACTTTTGAGTTTGAGAAATCCGTCGATGTCTCGCAGATTGGCTCTTATGGATCCGGCTCGAGTTACTTTGTGAAAACTGGAACAAGAGCAGATTGTTTTCCTCGCCTAGCTGTTGATCCCATCACAGCAGACCTCTACGTTGCCTGGGCCAACAAACAATCAGGGACAGCTGACATCGTATATCTAAAAGCAACACGGAATCAAAATGGTTCTCTGACATGGGGTAGCAACGTGACTGTTGACGGATCATCTGGTGATCAGTGGATGCCAGCCATCAGCATTGATGTTGGAGGTGTCATCTCAGTTCTGTATTACTCTACCAGCGGACCTGACCAAAGCATTCCAATCTACTCGAAGTTTCGGTACTCGACCAACGGTTTTGCTTCATTTACGGAAACTATCGTGGGAGAGTCAGGGGGATTCACGACGCTTGGGACCGAAGGCTTTGTTGGAGACTATCACGGACTTTTCTCCCGTCTCGGTAAAGCGTATGCATTATGGATGGAAAACACGACTGGCAACGTAAGGAAGACTTTCTTCCGCGAACTCACGACTGCGACGCTAATCCCGCAAAACTATCAGTTGGTTACTATGGATCAGAAAGACGTTTCATCCACCTCTTTTGGCAAACTAGGACGATGGAATCAAGGTGCCTTTTCTGATTATAGCGCGGGTGAATCTGTCCTCATGGAGAGCAATACAACAGAAGTCATTCGCGCCCTGCAGGCGTTTAAGAGCGGTTCCACTGAAAAACACAACACATGGAATACCGACTCAGACGTCAAAAATCACAGGGATTTTTCCATCCAACCCGGAGTGACCCAGATACGATCCCAATTCAATTCGGCCTCCAATGCGACAATCCAGACTTCGTTGACAGGAGGCAGCGTTGAATTTCGCGACCCGTGGTACATCGACCTCAACGAGTCCCCCTATGGCATGCGAAACCGCGGCCATCAGGATGCCGCATGGTATTCGCAAGCTTCATTCGATCTCAGCACAGGTCAAAGCCATCAAGGTGTATTCTTGAATCAAAGCGGCCCGCCCGCGTGGACTCCGCCTTACTACTCCGTCCGCGCCCTGAACATCCAACAAGTCCAAGGCCAAAGCTACCATGCCTTCTTTCAGGGATGGACAAAAAGCGGAGCCACATTACAAGATGCGGGACCGGGAGCTAATGGGTATGATTCCGCTGCGGTCGTGTTCACATCTTCTGGCGCATCCATCACAGCCAACTATTCAACAACAAACATCACCACCAGCGTCACCATCCCCGCCGGAACTTACACCATGGCTGGAACAGTCACCGTTGCTTCAGGTGCAACCCTCACCTTGAGTCCCGGGACAACTCTTCAGTTCCCCAACGGCTCAAAGCTTGTTGTGAATGGAGTGCTCGTTGCCAACGGCTTATCAGGCCAGAGGATAACCTTCACCAAGAGCGGCTCTTCATGGACAGGCCTTGAGTTTAGCGGCTCCAGCGCAAATGGATCTTCGCTCACCTATTGCACGATTTCTTATGCCACGGAACCGGTGAAAGTGACGAATGTCAGCTCCTTCACAATGGACCATTGCACGGTTGACAACGCCAACTTCTCTTCAAACGGAGCACTGCAATTCTATGGTTCCAATCCCACTGTGACCTTTACAACTATTCAGGGCCAAGGTGGCGCCTCCAACGGCGTGCGGTTTGCATCAAGTTCAACCGGATTGATCAGCAGCTCGACGATCAAGGACCTTGGTGCAGGCAACGGCATTGTCATTCAGGGGAACTCCTCACCGAGAATTCAGTCAAATTCCATCAGGAATAACTTCTATCACGGGGTCGTGGCCAGCGGAAACGGCACTGGCTGCCCTGTTGTCATCTCCAATAGTATTCAGAACAACGGCTCTCCCAGCGCCTACGGGCAAATAGTCGTTTATAACTCGAATGCCCCACGAGTCGGTAGCAATGCGCTTCGGGGCGGGATTTTCACTGTCTACTGCGAGAACTATGCTTCTGTCACAACGAACTGGACCGGCGACTATGAAGCTTTTGCCGGCCAGAATTCCGTATACACCAACCTCCACGGCATCCGGGCGAACAACCATTCCACCATCTACTTTGGAGATTATAATTTCACTCAGGGTTCTCCTCACTACTACGGAGCGTGCAACAAGATTGACTCATCGACGCAGCTCAAGGCGAGTTCTGTGGCATACTCCTACATTCTGGCGGAGGGGAACTGGTGGGGGGTCTATCCTGTCCCTCCAGGTCAGTTGTATGTTGATGGCACCTCCTACCTATATGCCGACTATGCGCTTCAGTCACAAAATTGCCCCGAGGGTGGAGGTGGTGAAGCAGTGGCAGCAGCCGTCCCGACTCCGACCATGGGCGAAAAGACCGCAAAGCTCGAAACCGCCGTTGCCGCTTTCCTGCGCGGTGACCATACCATCTCAAAAGACCTTTATTCACAGATAATACAGGAATCAACTGAGGAGCGGCTTCGGGTCAGGGCAATGGTGGGACTGCTCGAGCTATCCCGGACAGCCAACGATGTATCGATTGTGCCTCTTGTTGAGTCATACACAAGCACTGAAGGCGAACTGGGCCTTGCAGCATCGGAAGTCCTTATGGGAATGTATGCCGCTACGAACCGTTTCGCTGAGTGTGAGAATGTGGCGTTAAATATCGCTCAGAAATATCCAAACAGCGAGAACGAGAAGAATGCCCTGCTGTGTCTCGCTACTCTCAAATGGTTCGATGTGAGCCAGAAGGAGACTTCCGACAAATATCTGGCTGAGCTCTTAACCAAACACGGCTCTTCCA
>Ga0209342_10001363_pt1 | contig 27444 bp, 24 predicted proteins | sample RifCSP16_2_FD_184023 | JGI IMG/M metagenome (GOLD analysis project Ga0209342, IMG submission 184023) | Soil microbial communities from Rifle, Colorado - Rifle CSP2_sed 16_2 (SPAdes) (version 2) | ecosystem: Environmental > Terrestrial > Deep subsurface > Rock core/Sediment | place: Rifle...
TGCCGGTCTTCCCCTCCGAAAGCATCGCAGTCAGGGCGTCCAGAACCTTATTCGTATTCGTGACGTATCCCTGGTACAGCGTGAAATGGTTTTTCAACAGGGTCTCGCTCAACCCCTCCATCCCGATGAGTTTCCCGTAGTCCTTGGCCGCATAGGGCATTGATGTCCTCCTTTCCGTAAACAACGGCATGGGTTTTCTGTTTGCCGTGGCCTGCTATTTCCCGCGCTTCTTCCGCCCCGCGGCGAGCTTCTCGGCAAGCCCCAGCTTCTGAGCGATCTTCTTCTTGGCTTCGGAGTAGTTCTTGGCTACAAGGGGCGTCTTTGTGGGAATGTTGAACCTTTTCCGGTAATCCTTGGGCGTCAGGTTGTGGCTGACCGCAATGTGTTTCTTCAGCGTGGTAAACCCTTTCCCGCATTCCATACAAAAGACCTGCGCGGCCCCGAAAGCCGCATTCAGCGGTATCGCCGGCTTTACTTCCGCAGATACGCCGGCCGTTGCCTCACCTTCCGCCCCGACAAGGACATTCAACTTCTGGAAGACAGCCTGAATCTCGTCCAGTAGATCCTCCCTGCTCATTTCATTAACAGATGCATGGGCGGAAACAATTTCGGTCGTCAGCTCAACTAAGACTCTCTTGTCCATAAATATTCCTCCGAATGCGGGATTTATCTCCATCTTCCCTACGAAACAAAGATTTTGTCAACTGTATTTATCATATTTCTAAAGGCAGTGAGGTCCGGCAAATCGGGATGGGTCCCCTTGCAAAGGATAAACCAACGCCGCGGTCAAAAAAAATCCTGTATATTCTTGGGGGAAACCCGTATCTACGTTTTCTTCCTTCGGCGCTCCGTCACCGTGATTCCGCCGATCCCCCAGTTGTCGGTGTCGACCTCTTCGATGATCACCAAGGTCGTTTCCGGGTTTTTCTTGAGGACGTCCACGAGAACCTGCGTCATGCGGCGGATCACCTCCGCCTTCTGCTCCGATGTGGCCCCCTCCCGCGTGATCCTGACGTTCACGTATGGCATCCCCTCCTCCTTCGTGTCTTGCGGGTCCGTCAGACGAAAAAAAGCAGCTCCCCTCCCCCGCGACGCAGGGTCTCGACCCGGATGCGGCAGACGGTCCCCGGGCCGAAGACCAGCCTCACGGGCTCGCCGGAGGAAAGAAAAAACGAAGCGACCGCGGCGATGGACGGGAGATGGCCGACGCACAACAGGCGCTCCCCCTCTTTGCAGCCCTCAAGGAATGCGAGGAACATCTCGGGGGTCGCGTTCGGAGCCAGGGCGGCGGTTTCCGCGATCTTCCCGGCAGGATACCCCGCCGCTTCCGCCCATATCGCGGCGGTCTGAATCGCCCGCTGTTTCCCGCTCGCCGCAACGAGATCGAAGGATCCCGTCTTCCCCGCGAGGGATTCGACTATCGCCGAGACGTCCCGGGCCCCCTCCGGGGTGAGCGGGCGCGAGGGGTCCTGCCGCTCGGGCACCGCCTCCCCGTGTCGAACAAGCCACAGGTCCATCAGCGCAGATCGAACCTTCCCGTAAAGTACCGCCCGAACGCGGCGAGCACCAGCCTGTGATGAACTGCGCCGTCCCGAAGCGCCCTGGCCGCCTCCCGGCGGGACAGAGGGACGGTTTCGATCCGCTTGCTGGTCGACAAGACCCGGAGGGACTGCATGGTCATCCATATTACACCCGAAGAGACGGTTGTTCCATCGACTAGCCGGTCGGGGTAGAATACGGCCCAATCACGCAAGGCATGGGTCGTGCACCCCCGACACCGTGCCTCCTTTTCGAAGAGAAAGAAGCGGTTATCCCCTTGAACGGATTCGCCGCCCCTGCCCCCGTCTTCGTCGCCTGCGCCCTTTCGTTCATCCTGTACCTGGGTGCCTACATGCGGCTTCCCCTTGTCCCCCTGTTCGCCAGCGACCTCGGGGCGACCACCGTGCAGGTCGGGATGATCAACGCCGGCTTCATGGTCGCCGCGGCGCTGCTCTCGTTACCGCTGGGCCTGGTCTCCGACCGGCTGGGCCGCAAGCGTCTCATCCTCTCCGGAATGGCGATTTCCGGGCTCACCTCGCTTTTTTTGCTCCTGGTCCGGACCCCCCTGCAGGTGGGCGCGGTCTATCTCTTCGCCGGGGTCGGCCTGGCCTGCTTCTCCCCGTCCATGATGTCGTACGTCGGCGACGTATCCCCGCCCCATTTTCTGGGGAGGGCGTACGGTTGGTATACGTCCTCCCTCTATCTCGGGATGGCGGCCGGGCCGGGGCTGGGCGGCGCGATCGCGGACGGGGGTTTCCGGACGGCGTTTCTCTTCTCAGCGGCCGTCATCGCGGCGGGGATCCTGGTGGGCGGGCCGCGCATGCCCGCCCCCCCAGCGGTCATCCGCCCCGCGACCACGGACCTCGCCGCGGACTTCCGGGAGATCGTGGGCAACCGGGCCGTCCTCGCCTGCTGGACAGCCACCTTCTTCTCCACATACGCGTGGGGCGCGCTGTTCGCGTTCTTTCCCCTCTATGCTCGCAACGCGGGGATCTCCGTCACCCACACCGGACTCATCTTCACTTGCCAGGCCGCCGCCAACGCGGCGATCCGCATCCCGGTCGGGCACCTGGCGGACCGGACGGGGAAGCGGGAGCGGTACATCGTCGCCGGGAATCTTTTCTTCGCGCTATGCATCGCCCTCATCGGAGCGTTCCGGGGCGCCGTTCCCCTGTACCTCCTCTTCTTCGGCATCGGGGGGGGAATGGCGGTGGCGTTCACGGCCATCGGCGCGGTCTTGTCCGAGGCGGTCCCCACCCGCGTCCGGGGGCTCGCCATGGGCGGGTACAACACGTGCATCTATGGGGGATTCGCGGTCTCCGCGGCAACCCTCGGCGCGGTGATCTCCCGTTTCGGGTTCGCCGCCGGGTTCGCCGCCGCCGGGGGACTGTGCGCCCTTTCGATCGTCACGTTCGCGCTTCTTTTCCCCCCCTCGCCGGCCCGCTGAACTTCCCGGAACACCCCCGTCGCATTGCGGACCGTCTTGCGGTATGCTGATCCCGATATCGAACTCCCTCTCCGCACGACCGGGCGAAACACTCGCCAGAAGGGAGGAATCCCCCGTGACCACCTCCCTGCGGGAATCCCTGGAGATGTTCACCGTCCATCACCACGTTGCCCTCTTTCACCGGGATCCCGGCGACCTCCGCGCCGCCGTGGTCCCCTTCCTTTGGCTCGGCCTCGGCCGCCGGGAGAAATGCCTGCTCTACTGCGATCCTCCGACCGGTGACGGGATCCTATCCGGCCTCCGGGAACACGGCATTGACGTCGGGAGCGCCCTTGCCAAGGGGGCGATCCTCCCCACACGGACCGGGGAGGGAGGGGCGAGAAAGGTGTCGTTCGACCCGGACGCTCTCGTCTCGTTTTTCCGCAAGGCCGCCCACCAGGCCCGGGTGGAAAAATACTCCGCGCTCCGCATCTGCCTGGACGTTTCGTTCGCCCTCGGGAAGGGACGGAGGAGGGTCCGCATCCTCGATCTCCAGAAAAAGATGCACTCCTTCCTCGCCGAAAGCGACAGTCTGTCCCTCTGCCTGTACGGCATGGAGGAACTCCCCACCGAGATCCTGCTGGACGCCCTGCGAACCCATCCTTTCCTCATCTGGAAGGGAAGGGCGCTGGAGAACCTCTCCTTCGTCCACCCCGGCGCCGATCTGTCGGAGATGACGTCCGCCCGGGAACTCCGGGAGCGCCTCGACCTGTTGGCCGAGCGACACGCCCAGACGATGCACATCCGGAGACAGACCATCCGGCTCAAGCAGATGCAGGACGTCACCGTCTCCCTCCTTCGTTCTGCGGCGGTTCCGGACCTGCTGAAAGGGATCAGCGAAGGGGTGATCTCCCTGGGGTACCAGATGTGCTGGATCGGAATGGCGCGCCCCGACGGCTCGGTGGAGCCCGTCGCCAGCTGGGGGGACAAAAGGAAGTACCTCGACGAGGTACGGGTGAGGTGGGACGACACCCCCCTCGGGAACGGTCCCGTCGGGTCCGCAATCCGGAACGGCATACCGGACGTCATCCGGGACGTTCTCCGCTCCCGGCGGTTCGCCCCCTGGAGGGAGAGCGCGCGCTCGCAGGGGTTTTTGTCCGTGGCCTCCGTCCCTCTCACGGAATCCGGGAAGCCCGTGGGAGCCCTGGCCGTGTACGCCAACACCCGGGACGCATTCGACCGCGGGGCGGTGGAGGAACTGACGGCGTTCGCCCTTCAGGCCTCTTTGGTCCTCCAGTGGGCGCGGGAGTTCCGGAAGCTTTCTCTCTCGGAAGAGCGTTTCCGCCGGCTCTTCGACCATATCCCCGCCGCCTGCTTCACCTTCGACCGGGACGGGATCATCCGGCACTGGAACCTGCTTTGCCGGACCCTGTACGGGTACTCCCCCCAGGAGGCGGTCGGGAAACCCGTCCATCCGCTGATCGTTCGCCCCGAAGACCGGGAAAGCACGGCGGACATCCTGACACGGGTCTTCGCCGGCGAGTCGTTCTCCAGCCTGGAACGGGAGAACCGGTGCGCGGGGGGCGGCACCCGGTGGCTCCTTTCGAACGTCTTCCCCTACCGGGGCGTTTCGGACGAGGTGGAGCTCGGGATCAGCGTGAACGTCGACATCAGCGGGCAGGTGGAAGCAAGACGGGCCCTCGTGGAGTCCGAAGCGAAGTTCCGTGCCGTCGTGGAGGAGATCAACGTGCTCATCGTCGAACTCGACGATGACGGGAGAATCCGCCTGTTCAACCGCGCCACGGAGAGGATCACGGGGTATGCGGAGGCGGAAGTCCTCGGGAAGGATTACTTCCCCCTGTTCATTCCCGAAGAGGAGAGGAAGCGGGTTACGAACACCTTCCGGGAAGTCCTCGCGGGAAAGGAGGTGGAGGGGTATGTGAACCCCATCCGGACGAAGGACGGCGGGGAAAAGACCATCAGTTGGAACACCAAGGCGATTCGCAACGCCAGCGGGGGGGTGCGCAGCGTCGTCGGGCTGGGAGTCGACGTCACGGAGCGCCGGAAAATGGAAGAAGAGAAAGAGCACCTTCGGCGCACCCTCACCCAGGCGCAGAAGATGCAAGCGATGGGCTCCCTCGCGGGAGGAATTGCCCACGACTACAAAAAGATCCTTGGGACGATCCTCGGACACGCCTCCCTCCTGCAGTCCCGGATGGAACCCGACAACCCTTTCCGGGGGACGGTGAGAAGCATCGAGGAGTCCGCCGAGCGCGCCGCCTGGCTCACCACGCAGCTTCTCGGGTTCGCCCGCGTCGGAAAAACCGTTGTGGAGACGTTGTCCCTCAACGACGTCGTGGGAGACGTCGTCGCCATCGTCTCCCGGAGCTTCGACCGGTCCGTTACGATCCGGACCGATCTCGAGCCCGCTCTCCGGGCTGTCGAGGGAGACCCGGAACAACTCCGCCACTCCCTCTTCAATCTGTGCATCAACGCCCGGGACGCGATGCCGTCCGGGGGGACGCTCTTCCTGCGAACGCGGAACGTGATTCTGTCCGCCGGGGAGGCTACGCGGTACCATGTCGGCAAACCGGGCGCTTATGCGGTCCTTACGGTCACCGACACGGGGGAGGGGATGACGGAGGAGGTCATGCGACGTCTCTTCGAGCCGTTCTTCACCACGAGGAAGGAGAAGGGACTTTCCGGGATGGGGCTGCCGATGGTGTACGGCATCGTCAAGAACCACAACGGCGGCGTTCACGTCGAGAGTTCCCCCGGGAAGGGCTCTTCCTTCACGATCTACATTCCCGCACAGTGCCCTTGATTCCCGGGAAACAAGATGAGATCCTAATAGGTACATGGAGGGCAAAACCGCAGAGAAAGTGAGCCCCGCGATAGGGCCGCTGGTCCTGGCTCTTGCGAAAACCTTCCACTGGGCCGGGCTTTACGGGACGAACCACCCGATTCTCGCCAAGCGCGTGGGCGAGTTTCACGCTGCCCTTCTTGCCCACCTGTCCCATGAGCCCGAAAACCGGCTTTTGATCGGGATTGCACGCGACAAGGTTCTCTACCGGAATGAGTTCCTCGGAGAGGGACAGGAACTTGTCGTCCGCCTGACGGAAAGCCTGTACCTCCGCCAGATCGCCACGGTGGGGTTCGACCCGGCCGTCACACCGGAAGGCCTGCTGTCGTTGTTCCGCTACCTCCACGAGTCGCAGGGAAACGAGACGGCGGTCTCTCCCGAACAATTCCTCCAGGAAAGCGGAATCACGGGAATCTCCCTCTCCCCCTACAATTACAAGGAGCTGCTTTCGAGGAAACTTTCGGATTCCCAGGCTCCCGCCCAAAGCGAGAGTCGCGAGAAGGAACTCTGGCGCCTGCTTCTTGCCGACGACTTCACGAACAAGAACGTGGAGAAGGAAATCATGGAGGAGCTCCTCCATGCGCCGGCGCTTCTTCCGGCGATCCTTCGGCGGGCGCGGGAAGCGGAGAGCAGGCAGGAACCCGCCTCCGGGAAAGCGCCGATTTCGGGGGACGTGTTGCAGAAAGTTGCGGGCCGTCTCTCGATGTTCATGAAGAGCCTCCCGCAGGAAAAGATAAAACAGTTCCTCCACTCGCTGGAATCCGGCCCGGGGGGGCCGGAACCCGGCGGTGAAGGAGAGAGCAGCGAAAGCGACCTCCTCCTTGCGAGGTCCCTCACGGAGGGGTACACGGACGATGAGTTCCTCGGTCTTGTCGCAACCCTCGTTTCCGTGGAGGAAAAAGGAGGGGCAAGGCTGCGTGCGGCCTTCGCCATCCTCGCAAACGAGCGCAACGCGGGAAATTCCCTCCTTCCCCGCGTCGCAGAACGGGTGCGGGAGAAACAGAAGGTCAAGGACTATTATGCACAGAAGACGTGGGAGGCGGTCGAGAAGCTCCTTCTCTCCCGCAGCGAGGAGAAATATCTACGGGACGACCATCTGCGCTTCATCGAGGATATTTCCTCCCTCCGCAAGCCGTACCTCGCGAAACTGGGGAAAAAGACGCCCGGCGACCTGGGAATCCACAAGGCGTTCGAAGATCGGGAGATCCGCGGGAGAACCCTCCGGATTTTCCTGGAGCTCCTCAGGAACGAGCAGAGGGAGGAGGTGTTTTTCGACCTCCTCGAGGATATCCGGAAAGCCATCCCCAACCTCATTTCCCTGAAGGAATTCTCTCTCCTTCACACCATTCTCACCTCCCTGGGATCGCTCTCGACGACCGCCCGGGAGGAGTGGCAGACCCGGGTGCGGGACGTTATTGCCGAAACCGATTTAGGGCAGATCGTAGACCTTCGCCTTTCCGTCGAGGTCGCCGCGGGAGACATCGAAGCCATCCAGGATCTCCTGTCGGGATTCGGCGCGGTCGCCGCACCACCGCTCCTCGACCGGCTGCTGCTCGAACCGGAGGCTTCCCGGCGCCGGATCCTGATCCGGCTTCTCGTCAAGCTCGGGCACGTCGTTGTCCCGGAAGCTCTGGACCTCCTGTCGCACCCGAAATGGTATTTCGTTCGGAACATCTGCACCATCCTAGGGGATATCGGCGACCGGCGGGCCGTGGAACCCCTGATTCAGGCCACCTCGCACTTCGACAACCGGGTGAAACGGGAGGCGATCCTGGCGATCGGAAAGCTGGGGGCTCCCGAGGCGGTCCCGGGGCTGGGAAGGATCCTGGTCGAAGAGGGCCTTTTCTCCTCGAAAAATGACGACCAGACCCGGATCGACGCAGCCAGCGCGCTTTACCGGATCGGCGGGACCGAGGCAATCGCCTTCCTCCACCGGGGGAAGGGAGCCAGAAGGTCGGCGGTGCGATCCCATTGCGACGGTCTGCTGCGCAGCATGATGGAGGCCCCATGAAGAACCGGCAGGAACTATTCGGCGTGGTCCTGGATCTCGCTCAGACGATCCAGGCGGCGACCATCTATCCCGAAAACCACCAGCGCGTCCAGCAGCTCCTCACGCGCCTGCACAATCGCATCGGGCAGATGGCATCCTCCCTCGGCACGATCCACATCGGCATCATCGGCGACCACTTCGTCGTTGACGAGTTCCCCTTCCTGGAGATGAACCCCGCATTGCGGAAACTTCTCCAGGACATCCGCGAAAAGGGAATCGAGAAATTCTCGATCCGGGAGGGGCTGACGTACGGGGAGCTGAAGCGGTTCGTCTTCTTCCTCGCTACGGGGAGGGAGGACGTGCAGGGGACAAGGTTCGAGTCCATCGACCACGGGATCATCCAGTCCATCGGGGGGGAAACCCCCGAGATCGGCCAGGAAAACGCCACGTTTTCCCGATCGCATTTCCTGTTCGGGGCAGCCGATGTCCTGAAAGATCTCTTAAAATCCATGGCGCAGGGAGGCGTCGCATCGGTGTCCGGCGCCCGGGATATCGTAGCCGGCATCATGAAGGGGATCCGCCAGGACGTGTTTCTCTTTCATCGCCTCATGCAGATGCAATCCCACGACGACTACACGGTCACACACTCGATGAATGTCTCCGCGATCGTCGTGGCCCAGGCTGCGGCTCTGGGCCTGCCGGAAAACCGTCTCCAGGAGATTGGTCTCGCCGCCATGCTCCACGACATCGGCAAGGAGATGGTCCCCTCCGAGATCCTGCAGAAGCCGGGAAAGATCAACCCTTCGGAATTCGCCACGATGGCGGAGCACCCTGCGATGGGAGCGAAGGTGCTGAAAAAGATGGACTGCGGCTCCGATCTCCCCGTGATCGTCTGCTTCGAGCACCACATCAAGTACGACGGGTCCGGCTACCCCAAAATCTCGTCGGGGGGGCCGCTGCACCCCGTCTCCTACATCACGCAGATCGCCGATGTGTTCGACGCCCTGCGCACATACCGGCCGTACCGCGACAGCCTGGACCTGAAAACGACACTTTCGATCATGGAACGGGGGCGGGGAACGGAGTTCGAGCCGAACCTTTTCGACAATTTCCTCCGGGTCGTGCTCGCCGATCAGGCCGGCGCGGGAGCGTAGACGCTCTCGGCCTCGGCGACGAGGCGGTCGATCAGCTCCCGGACCGTCGGGACGTCCTTGATCTTCCATACGTTCTCCCCGGCGAACACCAGCCCTTCCTCCGTGTCCCCCTCCCGGGACATGTCCAGCCGGTCGATGATGCAGAACGTATGGTCGCAGCTCTTCAGGCAATTCCTCTTGCACTCGCCGTCGTAGACGCTCTCCCCCCCGAACAGCCGGTTCAGGAAGCGGTTCCGGATGGCCCTGCCGGGAAGTCCCACGGGCGAGTGCATCAGGAAGATGTCCTCCTTCCTCGCGTTCCGGTAGGCGTTCTTGAAGGAATCCGGAACGTCGCACTCCTTCGTCAGGACGAACCGCGTCGCCATCTGGACTCCGTCCGCCCCGTATCGCCCGACCATCTCGGCGATCTCGTAGCCGTCCGTGATCCCGCCCGCGGCAATGAGGGGAACCTTCTTCACGACTTTGCGGATTTCCGGGAAGAGCTCGCGAAGCGGCCTGTCGGTCCCGAGGTGCCCCCCTGCCTCCTTCGCCTCCACCACGATGGCGTCCGCCCCGCACCGTTCGGCGAGCTTGCCGAATTCGGGGGAGGAGACGATGGAAACGATCGGGACGTCGTGGTCCTTTCCGATCTTGAAGACGTCGCGGGAAAATCCTGCCCCGGTGACAATCATGTCCACCCCGGCCTCGATCGACGCCTTCACGGTCTCCATGAACTGCCGGATGGCGAACATGATGTTGACGGCGACGATCCCGCGGGTCATCCGCTTCGCCCGGCGGATGTCCTCCTGCAGTTCCCCGATCGGGATGCCCGATCCTCCGATCGTCCCGATACCGCCGCACTCGGCCACCGCCGAGGCGAGCGATGAGGTCGATACGCGCACGGACATCCCCCCCTGGACGAGCGGGATCCGCGCAGTAAACCGGCCGATGTTCAACTCCGGAAGTTTCACCCGTCCCCCCCGAACATGATTTCCTATTCTAACGGGAAAACTCCTTCCATGTAAATTCTTCGGATGAAGATTCAGACCGAGCAGGAGACGGCTCTTCCCCGCAGAAGACCCGTCCGGAAGGAACGCTCAAGGAGTTGCGCCTTTTCTAGCGCGCCCGCGATCGCCTCCACCGCCGCCCCGGTGCGCCGGCCCGCAAGCGCAGCCCCCATCCCGAACTCGGTCTCCCCGAACTGCCGCAGCGAGGCTGCGGTTCCCCAGTAGTAGAAAGGGGGCTTCTCCAGGTAGACGACGCCGTTGAGATGCGGGGTCACGAAGTCCCCGGAGACGAGCATCTCCCGGGGGATCTCCGCGTACCTGCCCTCGTCCGGTTCGAGAAGGGGGATGGTGCCGAGCGCGGAGAAATAGAAGACGCCCACGGCGAGACAAAAGAGAAGGAGCGTGCGGTTCCTCACCGGCCGCCACTTTTCTCCCGCGGATCCATGAAGGCGGATTATACCACCGGGGCCCGACGCCGGCCACTGAAGGGGATCGGACCCTTCTGTTCCGGATGCTGGTATAATACCGCAAATCGAATGCTCTCCCGGAGAGAGCGGAAAGGGGAAAGATCATGCGGTCGTTTGCTCCCCTGGCAGTCCGGTTCCTCGGTGTGTTTCTTCTGGCACTTGCGCAGCTTCTGCCGATCCCGGCGAACGCGGGAAGCGATCTTGCGTCCCCGATGTTCGGCGTCACCATTCCCGAAGGGTACCGCAACTGGCCGGTCGTGGCCTCCTCCCATCGCACGGACAAGGACGAGATCCGCGTCATCCTGGGGAACGACATCGCCATGAAGGCCTACCGCGCGGGAACCCTCCCCTTCCCCGACGGGTCGATCCTCGCCAAGTTGGCGTGGAAGCGGGTAAAATCCGCCGAGTTCGAGACCGCGTTCGTCCCCGGGGAACCGCAGCGGATCGAATTCATGGTCAAGAACGCGAAGAAGTACGCCTCCACCGGGGGGTGGGGGTTCGGACGATTCGTGAACGGGAAACCGGCGGACGAAACGCAGCACGGCACCTGCTTCCCCTGCCACCAGTCGCTTGTGAAAGGGAACGACTTTGTATTTACCAGATACGCCCCGTGATCGCCCGGGTGCGCGATGCGGTATAAAGAAAAGAAGGGAAGGTCGGCAGGGTCGTGCTCGCCCGGTTCGACCACGGAGAGCAGGTCGTGCCGTCGCTCACCGCCCTTTGCGAAACAGAGGGGATCTCCTCGGGGTGGTTCTTCCTTTTCGGGGCGATCCGGGGAGGCAAGATGGTGGCCGGGCCCCGGGAGGCAACCCTCCCCCCGGACTCGGTCTGGCAGGAGTTCACCGATCCGTTCGAGATCGTGGTGATGGGAAGCATCGCCGCGGGCAACGGCCCGCCCTCGATCCACCTGCATTCCTCCCTCGGGAGGGGAAAAGAGGTCCTGACCGGGTGCATCCGGAAGGAGGGCGAGGTGTTCATCGTGATCGAAGCGATGATCCTCGAGATTTCAGGCGTCTGCGCTACGAGATCACCGGACGAACGATCCGGGCTGGAGCTTCTGACCCTTGAGTAGCGGATTCGCCGTCCGGCCGCTGCGAAGCGGCAGTTCCGGGAACCTCATGCTCGTCGAGCACGGAGGTACGGTCCTGCTGGTGGACGCCGGGCTTCCCTCCCAGCGGGGGCTCGCCCAGGCGCTCTCCGAGGGCGGGTACACGTGGGAGGACATCGATGCCGTGCTGGTCTCCCACCTCCACGGGGACCACATCCACCCGTCCGCCGTCGCCTGCTGCGCACGTCACGAGGTGCCGATCCTCCTGCACGAAGAGAACGTCCGGCCGTTTACCCGCCGGATCCTCTCCCGGTCCGCCCTGTCGGGGCCGGTTTGCACCTTCGACGCGAAGGAGTTCGCCGTCGGGGCCATAGGCGTCCGCCCGTTCCCCGTTCCCCACGACGCCGAAGGGGTGACCTGCGGTTTCCTCCTCTCCGGCCGCGCGGCGAGCCGGGAGATCCGCGTCGCCGTCGCCACCGACCTGGGGCACGGCGGGAACGGCCTCTTCGAGGAGTTCGTCGACAGCGACCTCATCCTGATCGAGTCGAATTACGATCCGGGAATGCTCGCGGCAAGTCCCCGCCAGGATCGGACGAGGGTGGACTCCGAAGTCGGGCACCTGTCCAACGAGCAGGCGGGAAAGTTCCTCGCCCGGGTGATGCTCGAGAGCCGGACCCTGCCGCAGACGGTCGTCCTCTGCCATCTGAGCGCAGACCACAACACCCCCGCGAAGGCGGTCGGAACAGTCCGGGAGATCCTCTCCCGCTACGGGTTCGGGCACGTCCCCGTCCACGCCGCCCGCCGGCACGGCGCTTCCCCGCGGTTCTTGGCGGTGGATATGCCGGGGTGATGAATATATACTCGGGGGGTAACGTCTCACTGGTTGCAAGGGGGTTCCCGATGAGGAAGTTCCTGTGCTTCGGCGTCGCTTTGGCCTTCCTTTCGGCAGTCCTTCCGGGCTGCACCGGCATGGACCAGACCGTCCGCGACAACCCGAAGACGGCCATCGGAGCCGGAACCGGCGTCCTGGGGGGCGCCGTCGTCGGGGGGCTCATCGGGGGGAAACGGGGTGCGTTGATCGGCGGTCTCCTCGGAGGGCTGACCGGCGGCGCGATCGGGCACTACCTCGACCAGCAGGAGAAGGACCGCGCGCAGACTACCCGGGAGTATCGCTATTCGCCCGCTCAGGGAACCCAGCTCAAGATCGAAACGGTCCGTGCCAACCCCGCCGCCCTCTCCCCCGGGGAAACGGTGAACATCAACCTGACCTACGCCGTCCTCACCCCCGCCGCCGACACGCAGATCCTCGTCAGGGAGACCCGGGAGATCCTCCTGAACGGCAGTTCCGTGGGGAAGACGTCGATCGAGGTCTCTCGCGAGGGGGGAACCTGGAAGAGCACGGTCCCGATCACCTTGCCGGCCAACGCGGCACCGGGGAACTACCGCGTCATCGCCTCGATCGAGTCCCGAGACGCCGGTACGGACCGCGAGGAAACGTCCTTCCAGGTCAGCCAGTAGGAACCGGTTCCGGAAGCATGGCGTGCACCCGCCCCGGCGCTCCCACTGAACCGCCCGGGTTTTTTTCCCCCCAGAACGTGCCGGAGACATGTTTCCGCCCGCCTGCCCGATCCCCCGCTTCCCCATCGCCGTTGCCTGGGGAGGATCCTCCCCCTGTACAATGGACGAGATGACGGGAACCGCACGCAAAAAGGATATCGAGCGGCTCGCGGAAGCGCGTCACTGGGACCCGTTCTCGGTCCTCGGCCCGCACGTCGTCGAGTTCGGAAAGGAGCATGCGGTCGCCATCCGGGCGATCCTGCCGGAGGCCGCGCGAGCGTTCGTGCTCCCTCACCCGGGCAAAGAGCCCGGAACGGAGATGAGGCGGCTGCATCCCGCCGGGATCTTCGAGGCGATCTTCCCCGGCAGAGAGGACCCGTTCCCCTACCGGTTCGAGATCGAAAACGACAAGGGGCACCGCTGGCAGCAGGAGGACCCGTACGCCTTCGGCTGCGTCCTTTCCGACTTCGACATCCACCTGCTCGGGGAGGGGACGCACCTCGATCTGTACCGAAAGCTCGGGAGCCACCTGGCGGAGATGGGAGGGGTGCCCGGGGTCGCCTTCTCCGTGTGGGCACCCAACGCCGAGCGGGTGTCCGTGGTGGGGGATTTCAACCACTGGGACGGCCGCCGGACGCCGATGCGCAACCGGGGGGAGTGCGGAATCTGGGAGATCTTTATCCCCGGGCTGGGCGAGGGGGAGATCTACAAGTACGAGATCCGCTCCCGGGAGGCGGAGACCCCGTTCCTCAAGACCGACCCCCACGCTCTCCGGTACGAGGTCCCGCCGAGGACGGGCTCGATCGTATGCGACATCGACCGGTACTCCTGGGGTGACGACGAGTGGATGGCCCGCAGGCTCGCAGCCGATCTTCTGGAAGAGCCCATCGCGATCTACGAGGTCCACCTCGGGTCGTGGAAGAGGAAGGAGGGGGAGAAGCCCGGCTACCTGTCGTACCGGGAGCTTGCGGACGAGCTTGTCCCCTACGTCCGGGGGATGGGGTACACGCACATCCAGCTTCTCCCCGTTTCCGAGCACCCGTTTGACGGCTCCTGGGGGTACCAGTCGCTCGGGTATTTCGCCCCCACCTCCCGCCACGGCCACCCGAACGACTTCATGGCCTTCGTCGACCGGTGCCACCGGGAGGAGATCGGGGTCCTCCTCGACTGGGTGCCCGCCCACTTCCCGAGGGACGCCCACGGCCTGGCCATGTTCGACGGGACGCATCTCTACGAGCACGCCGACCCGCAGAAGGGGGAACACCGGGACTGGGGAACCCTGATCTTCAACTACGGGCGCCGGGAAGTGGCCAACTTCCTCCTCTCGAGCGCCCTGTTCTGGCTGGAGAAATACCACATCGACGGCCTGCGCGTGGACGCGGTGGCCTCCATGCTCTACCTCGACTACTCGCGCAACCCCGGGGAGTGGATCCCGAACGAGTTCGGCGGGAACGAGAACCTGGAGGCGATCTCGTTTTTGCGGCGGATGAACGAGATCGTGCACTCCCGGTACCCCGGGGCGGTGACGATCGCGGAGGAGTCGACCGCGTGGCCTGCCGTCTCCCGCCCGGTCTACCTGGGGGGTCTGGGGTTCACCCTCAAGTGGAACATGGGGTGGATGCACGACATGCTCGAATTCATCCAGAAGGCCCCGATCCACCGGAAGCACCATTTCGGAACGCTCACCTTCGCGCTCCTCTACGCGTTCCACGAGAACTTCGTCCTGCCCTTATCCCACGACGAGGTCGTCCACATGAAGCACGCGATGCTGGACAAGATGCCGGAGGCCGACCTCTGGGAGAAGTTCGCGAACCTGCGGGTGCTCTACGCATACATGTACGCCCACCCCGGGAAGAAGCTCCTCTTCATGGGCGGCGAGTTCGGCCAGTGGGAGGAGTGGAACCACGACCGCTCCCTGCAGTGGGACCTCCTGCGGTGGGACTCCCACCGGGGAATCCAGCGATTCCTCCGGAATCTGAACGGGCTGTACCGGTCCTGTCCCCCCCTCCACGAGATCGACTTCCGCCCGGAAGGATTCGAGTGGATCGACTTCCGCGATGTGGACAGCAGCGTCGTCTCCTTCCTGCGCCGGGGGAAAGACCCCGCCGACATCCTCGTGTGCGTGTTCAACTTCACTCCCGTGGTCCGCGAGTCGTACCGGATCGGCGTGCCTGTCCCCGGCTTCTACCGCGAGGTGATCAACAGCGACGACGCCGCGTACGGCGGAAGCAACGTGGGCAACGGCTACGGGGTCGAGGCGGAAACCGTACCGTGGATGGGCCGCCCCTTCTCGGTCTCTCTCACGCTCCCCCCGCTGGGGGCGCTGTTCCTGCGGCCCGGAAGCTGAATGCCCCACCGGTCGTCCCGATGAGAACGGCCCTCCCGCCGGAGATCCAGCCGGCGCACGCCTCCACCTTCCGGGCGCTTCGTCACCGGAACTTCCGTCTCTGGTTCTTCGGCCAGCTGACCTCCCTCGTCGGGACGTGGATGCAGACGATCGCCCAGAACTGGCTCGTCTACCAGCTCACCGGATCGGCGTGGGACCTCGGGGTGGTGAACTTCGTCGGGGCGATCCCTCTGGTCCCGCTCACCCTGCACGCGGGGGCGATCGCCGACCGGTTCTCCAAGCGGCGGATCATCTTCCTGGCGCAGGCGTCGATGATGACCCTCGCCTTCGTCCTCGCCATCCTCTGCTGGATGGGCGTGGTCCGGCTCTGGCACGTGATCGGGCTGGCGTTCCTGCTCGGTGCGGTCCAGGCGATCGACACCCCCGCGCGGCAGGCCTTCGTCATCGAGCTCGTGGGGAGGGAGGACCTCGCCAACGCCATCGCGCTCAACTCCGGGACGTTCCACGGCGCCCGCGTCGTCGGCCCGGCGCTGGCCGGGATCCTCGTGGCGTCCCTGGGGGTCTCCGGCGCCTTCTTCCTGAACGGAGTGAGTTTCCTCGCGGTCCTGGGAGCGCTTTTCCTGATGGATGCGGCGCTCATCCACCGTGCGCAACCGGACAGGAAAAGCGGGAACGACCTGTGGGGAGGGGTCCGGTACATCGCCGGGAACAGGGCCCCGCGGGGGATCGTTCTCCTCATCTCCCTGTCGGCCCTCCTGGCGATGCCCTATTACGTCCTCGTCCCCATCTACGCCAAGGAGGTGCTGGGAGGAGGGGCGGGGGTCTACGGAGGGCTGATGTCGGCCGCGGGGGTCGGCGCCGTCCTCGGGTCGCTCTATGCCGCCACGGGAGGAGCCGTCCGAAGGAAAGGAGCGGTTCTCACCGCAGGGAGCCTCTCCTTTCCCCTCCTTCTTATCGCCTTCTCCTTTTCCCGCAGCTACCCGCTCTCGGTATTTTTTATCGCCGCCATCGGGTTCGCCTTCGTCATCCAGAACGCCCCGGCGAACTCCCTGCTCCAGTCGCTCGTTCCCGACCACCTGCGCGGCAGGGTCATGGCCATCTACGTATCCCTGTTCCTCGGGTTGATGCGGCTGGGCAGCCTCCTGGTGGGGCTTCTCGCCTCGGCCACATCCGCCACCACGGCGCTGGCGATCACGGCAGCCGGGAGCCTGGCCGCATGCCTTCTGGTGATCGGGAAGTTCCCGGAACTTCGCAGGATGGAGTAGCGCCCCGGCGCGCACGATTGCGGCGGCGGACCGTAACGGGGCATGCGGGATCCGGGTGGGCTTGGGGTAGAATACAATAATGCGTCCGAAAAGGATTCTTCCCTTCCTGCTGGTCCTCCTGTTGTGGGGGCACGGGGCGTTCGGCTGGTCGTTCGGCGTGTGCGGGGACAGCCGGGACGACAATAACGGGGTGCTTCCCCGCATCCTTGCGGCCGTGGAAACATCCGACATGGAGTTCCTGATCCACACGGGGGACCTGGAACAGCCCGGGGGGGCCGCCGCCTGGCAAACGTTCCGCGAGAAGACGAAAGAGTTCACAAAACCCCTCTTCCTCGTGATCGGAAACCACGAATTGCAAGGGGCTACGGCGGAGGAGTTCGCAAGGTTTTTCGGCCTTCCCGACACCTCCTATTCCTTCACGCACAAGGACGCGCGTTTCGCGATCGTCGACAACGCCTCGGGCTCCCTGCCGGATTCCCTCCTCGACTGGCTCGACCGGGACCTGGCGGCGCACCCCAAGGGGACAAACGGGATCCGCTACCTGGTCGTGGCGATGCACATCCCGCCGCGGACCGACAACATCTTCCCCCACGGCACGGCGAAAAACTACGACACGCAGAGCGAACGCTTGCGGAAGATCCTCGAAAGGCGCGAGGTGGACCTATTGCTCTGCAGCCACGAACACATGAACCAGGTGGACGAGTGGGGGGGAACCAAGGTGATCGTGTCCGGGGGGGCCGGGGCCCTGATGGTCCCGTTCCAGCGGTTCGGATTCTACCGGATCGACCTGGAGAAGGGGCAGGTGAGGGAGAAATTCCTCCGGATCCGACCGGGGAGGATCCCCCGCGCCCCATAGATGCCGTGCGGGGCGGGGACACTCCTCAACATAAAATTCGATACGGGAATGTCCCCCGTGGGAATGTCCTCCTTCGGCTTGCTGCTCCGCTGACCCCATTCCCGTGACCGGGGACCCTGGCTCGCGGAGGGGTCCCCTTAGGCTACGCTCGCGACCGTGCGACCGCTCGCTGCCGTTCCGCTCGACGCAATTATCTCCTCGCTCCACAGGCCGCCTCGTCGACCCCCCCGCATCGCCTGAGGGTCCCCGGTTGCCGGCGGAGCAGCCGAAGGATGGGGCGGTGGGAGGCCGGCCTCCCGGGGTCCGTTGTCGAAGAGGCCGTGCACCGAGAGGGTCGATGCGCCGCTTCCGCCGAGGCGCCCGACAGAGGCGTACCCGCTGCGGTACGGCGAGGGAGGGCAACGAAGGCGGAGCGGATGCAGCGTCCCTCGAATGCCGGGATCTGAGAGAATGGATCCCGGGAGGCCGGAGCGCAGACTTGCGGGTTCATCGCGAGTCGAGCGACGAAGCGAGCGACCCCCCTCCGAGGCTGCGAAAGCCGGCCATAACGCCCCGCACCAGGGCGCGCAGATGTTGCGCCCGCCGCAGGGAAGATCGAGTTCTTAGGAGCGCTACGTCTCCTGGGGGTTTTTCGCGAACTCCTTCCACGCCGGGAGAATCTTCAACAGGACGGCCAGAATGACCAGGGGCAGCGCGAGCAGGCCAAGGGCGTAGAGCAGCCCCTCGATCCCCCCGAACTCCATCTTGTACGTCGTGAGTCCCCGGAAGCTCTTGGAGAACATCTGCCCGCCGATCACGACGTTCCACCGGGTGGCGAAGATCCCCCCCTGGATGAGGATCAGGGAGACGAAGTAGAGCAGCTTCCGGAGCTCCTCGCTCTCCCGGAATCGCCGGAAGATCTTGATGGCGGAGAGGATGCCAAGGGGGAAGAGCATCCCCATGAGGACCTGGACGATGGCCAGGCTGAAGAAAATCTTGTTCATGACCAGTTCCCCGAGGATCTTGATCTCCTCCTCGCTCTGATAGATCCGGTGGATGAAGTCGACGAACTCCAGGGAGAAGTCGACGATCACGGCGTAGAAGAGGAAGGACATCCCCTTGTCGACGCACTTCATGTCGATCTTCCCCCCCATCATGGGGTAGATGATCATGTACAGCAGGATCACCAGCGCGATCCCGGAGACGATCGCGGAGAACAGGAAAACGATCGGCATGAGGACGGAGCTCCACCACGGGTTCGCCTTGATCGACCCGAAGATGAAGCCGACATACCCGTGGAGGAGGAACGCCGAGGGGATCCCGATGATGGTGATGACCTTGAGCGCCCGGTTGTCGAACCGGAGCGCCTCCTCGCTCGTATCCTTCGAAAAGAGGGAGAGGACCCGGTGGACGTGCTTCATCACGCCCGTCTCTTCCTGCGACCAGACGATCATGTCCTTCCGGTAGTCGAACCAGATCTCGACCAGGAGGACCACCATGAGGTACCAGGCGTAGACGAAGCCGAACATCGCCATCGCGGAGCTCGTCTGCGGGGTCAGGAAGATCTCGTAGGCGCGGAACGGGTGCCCCAGGTGCGACACGAGCGACAGGGGCGCGACGAGAAGGAAGGCGAGCGCGGTGAGGAGGGCAAGCCGGTAGAGGGGCTGGACCTCTTTTACGTTGAAGACCTTGACGAGGGAGGCGAGGATGAACGCCCCCGCCACGATCCCGGTGATGTACGGGTACACGACGATGAGCAGGCCCCAGTGGACCTCGATCTCGTTGGGGTAGATGTACCCCGTGACCTGGGGCAGAAGCTCGCGCAGCTTTTCGACCATGGCCGGATTCATCGGACTTCTCCATCGATGTTGGCGTAGAGGACCTTCGGCTCGGTGTTCAAGTTCGGCTTGAGGACGAAGATCTTGTTCATCCGCTTGAACCGGGTCATGGGGCTGGCGGCACTGTGGAGGTCGCCGATGACCCTCGCCTGGGTCGGGCAGACCTCGACGCACGCGGGGAGCAGCCCCCGGTGGAGGCGGTGATAGCAGAAGGTGCACTTGTCCGCCGTGTGCGTCGCCGGGTGCAGGTACCTCGCCCCGTAGGGGCAGGCCTGGATGCAGTACCGGCAGCCGATGCAGGTCCTGTCGTTCACGAGCACGACGCCGTCCTCCGTGGAGAACGTGGCGCCCACGGGGCAGACCTGGACGCACGGCGGGTGCGCGCACTGGTTGCACAGCTTCGGGACGAAGAAGCTCCGGAAGATGGGTTTGGACGGCACCTCCGCCTCGGGGGCCAAGCCCGTGTGAATGTTGGTGACCTCCGCCTCTCCCTCCTTCGGAATCATGTACCGCTCCACCCAGGTCCGGTAGAAGAACGGTTCCTTCGGCACGTTGTTCTCCGACTTGCACGCCACCACGCAGCGCGCGCATCCGATGCACTTGTCCACCGAAACCCCGAACCCCCACAGTTTTCCGGCGGGCTCCTCCTTCGCCTGCCCCCACGCGGGGAGGATCCGGAAGAATCCGCCCAGGACGCCGCCCGACAGGGCGAGGGAGGAAAAGAGCTTCTTGAGAAACGATCTGCGGTCCATCATTCCACCTCCGGAAGGTGGGGATAGTGGCACTGCCAGCAGACGTATTTCTCCCCGTGGCTGGCGAGGTCGATCTTCGGGGACCCCTTGAAGGTCGAATCCTTCGCGTGGCATTTCCCGCAGAAGTCCCGGCTGGTGGGCTTCGACGGCCTGATGACCCTCGGAGAGACCCGGTGTTGGGCCGGCACGGTGTGGCACGAGGTGCATTTCAGCTGGACGTGGTGGGAAACCGAGAGCGTCCTTGCGATCTCTCCATGGCACGCCGAGCATTCCCGCGGGACCGTCGGCGGTTTCGGGTCGTGCGGTTCGTGGCAGGTAAAACAAGGCTTCATCGGGTTGTGGGCCACCGGGTTGATCATGGGATACCCTCTCGGCCGCGAGGGGTTGAAGGTATGGCACACGGGACAGAACTTCCGGTCCCGCGGAGCCGGCGGCTTCACCTTATCCGGGTCGTCCGTATGCGCCTTCGCGGGACCGTGGCAGGTCTCGCACGAAAGGTCCCGGTGATACCCCTTTCGTTTTTGGGCGACGACCTCCTCGTGGCAATCCGCGCAGGCGACGGCCCCGGCGTACTGGACCGGCTTGGCGGTCTCCTGCTTGATCGTGTCCGCCCACTGGATTTTCGTGTCCTTGAACCGGGGTGGGATAGCGAACTTGACGACGACGATGGTGCCGACGATGAAGACGGCAAAAACGGTGACGAGCCTTACCACTGACTCGGGCAGCTTCTGGAACGGTTTTTTCATCGACGAGGCTGTCCTCCTTGGGAACGTGACGAGGGAAGCTCTATCCGACGGATCCCATGCATGATCTTAGCATTTCAACAGATCGCTGTTTTGGCAAAGCGGGGAACATCGCAAAAACCCTTTCTTACGGAGTTCTCTTTCATTTTTCCACAAAATGGAAAGAAGACTATCCGATGAATGAAACGTTGTCAACGGCGGAAGAAGACGCGGCGGAAGAAGATATCGAACGGTAAGGAGTACCCCCCGGTAGAATGCGGCGCGTCGATTTCCCCCGAAACGATTTCATTCCATTCCGAAGACCCGTGGTCAACAATGGTTCTTGACATGACCGTCCCCAAAAGGTAAAACACTGTATCCCCTGATAAGCCAAAGGTTGGGATATTGCTTCTTCCGGCATGAATGGACCAACTCCGATTACAGCGGAGGTACGATGAAACATTGGGAACTATTTGTCATCCCCACCTTTTTCTTGTTCTTTATCAGCGGTTGTTCGGATTCGGCAAGTTTCTCCCAGCCCATTGCATACAATCATAAGAAGCATATAGAAGAAGCAGGACTTGGCTGTTTTGACTGTCACACTCAAGTGCTGACTCATCAGAAAGCCAATATTCCCAATGTTGAATTTTGTAAAAACTGTCATGAAACACCCATGACGGATAGCAAAGAAGAAGAGAAACTGGTTGGTTATATCCAGGAAAATCAACCGATCCCGTGGATTCAAGTACATCGGGTGCCCGACCATGCCTATTTCTCCCACAGAAGGCATGTCTCGCTCGGAAAAGTCGCCTGCCAGGATTGCCACGGCGACGTAAATAACATGACCCTTCCTTTTTCGAAGCCGTTTTACCCGATTAAAATGCAGTTTTGCATAACGTGCCACGAAAAAAACCGGGTAAACACCGACTGCGCGACATGTCATCGCTAGGGTGCAGGAGCAGGAAATGAAACTATCGCGTCGCGAATTTCTTCAATGGCTGGGAGTTACGGGCGCTCTCGCGGGGGGAGTCTCCCAAATCTGGGCAGTCCCGGATGAGTGGGGGGAGAAACTGCGATCCGGCCCCCGCCTCGAGACGTGGAAAATGTCCACCTGCGGGCAATGCCCGGCGGGATGCGGCATTCGCGTGCGGCTGATCGACGATATTCCGGTCCGGATTCTCGGCAACCCGATTGCCCCGGTAAACAACGGATTTACCTGCCCGATGGGAGAGGCAGGACTCGAACTCCTCTATCATCCCGACCGGATAGCCCAGCCCATGCGGCGCAAGGGGAAGAAGGGAGAGAACGGATGGGAGCCTGTTTCCTGGGAGGACGCCCTGAAGCAGATCTCCCAGGCGCTCCGGGAGCAGGGGAAGGCAAAACCACCCGGCCGGTTCGGGTTCCTGATGGGAGACAGAAATACGCTGCTGACGGAGTTTGCGGGGGAATTCGCCGCCCGTTTGGGGTCCTCCCACTTTTTCCCCTGGCGCGCCCCCGCCGTCAACGAGCTGGGTTTACGGCAGGGGGCCGGGGAATTCCCACCCTTCGCCTTCGACCTGAAGCGGACGGATTACCTCATCACGTTCGGCGCGAACCTCCTGGAGGAGCCTATATCCCCGGTGTACTTCAACCGCATCTACGGGGTATTGAAAGAGGAGCGGACGCGAACGGGGCTGAAGATGGTCCATGTCGACGCGCGCATGTCCCAGGCCGGCAGAAACGCCACCGAATGGGTGCAGATCCGGCCGGGAAGCATAGGGGTCCTCGCCTTGGGGCTGGCGTACGTGATCCTCAGGGACAAGAGATACGACCAGGACTTCATTGCCCGCTACACCCAGGATTTCCGACAAGGGGGCGAGGATTTCTGGACCCTGGTCAACCGGGACTATTCCCCTGAGCGGGTTTCCGACATCACCGGGGTACCGGCGCAGACCATCCTTCGGCTGGCCCGGGAATTCGGCTCCGCCAAGGCGCCCCTGGCGCTGTCCGGGGGCACCTCGGCCTCCAGCGAAACGGGGCTGTTCTCCCAGTGGGCGGTGGCGAGCCTAAACGCGCTGTCGGGCAGTTTCTCCGCGAAAGGGCTGTGGCGCGATCCGGCGTTGCTCCCCTGGGGTCCATCCCTCGTTTCCGTCTTCAGCCCCCGAACGGGAGCTTTTTCCCGCAAGCCGCAGAACACCCTCGGTTCCGACCTGCCCGCTTCCTGGGTCGCGGAGCAGCTGCCTGATCTTGCCGCGGCCGGGAAAATCCCCGACCTGGAAATTCTTCTGATCGCGCAGGTCAATCCGGTATTCCAGGCGTCGAACCAGAAGGCGTGGAAGGCTTGGCTTTCCCGGATTCCTCTCGTCGTCCAGTTCGCCACACTGGTCGATGATACCTCTCCCCATGCCGATCTCGTGCTGCCGCTGACCACGTACCTGGAGCAGTGGGACCTGACGCTGCCGATCCCGAATCTTCCCTTCTCCCTGCTGGGCCTGCAGCAGCCGATCATCCCCCCGCTGCCAGGCGCACGCCCCCTCGGGGACATTCTTCTCCACCTCGGGAGGGAGGCAGGCATCGACCTGTTCCCGGGAAGCGGCGAGAAACCCTACGGAGAGTATGTCCAGGAACGGATGAAGAAGATCTTCGCCTCGGGGAAGGGGACGCCGTATTTCGAGGCGATATCCCTGGAGTTTCTGGAGGACTTGCGGAAACGGGGCTGGCAGGTGTACAGCTACCCGGCCTTCGCGGACTTCTGGCGTCTGCTCCGTGAAAAGGGGGGCTGGTGGGATCCGGGGGAATATCCGGCTTTGGACTGGAAGGGGAAAAAGAAGTTCCTCTTTCCGACCGCCCCCCGCCTTGCGGCCCTGCTGAAGGAAACCTCGATTCCCCGATCGGAGGGGGGAGGGGAAAAAGGGGCCAAGACTCCTCACTTGTGGCTCGAGGAGAAGATCCGGAGACCGAATGGCCACGATTCCTTTATCCTCGTCCCCTTTACGACACTCATGAACATGACCGGTGACGGGGCCAGCCAGCCCCTCCTGCAGGAGATGTTCGGGCTGCATTCACGGCAGTACTGGAAAACCTGGGCGGAGATGCACCCCGAGAGGGCCGCTCGCCTCAAGCTCAAGGACGGGGATCTCATTCGGGTTGTCTCCGGGAATGGCGCCATGACGCTCCCCGTGCGGGTCGTCCCCACGGTTTCAGCCGAAATTCTGTCCGTTCCTTTCGGCCAGGGGCATACGGAATCGGGAAGGGATGCGAACCATATCGGGGCGAATCCGATCGCGGTGCTCGACCACCGGATGGACCCCTTGAGCGGGCGCAACTCGTGGCAATCGACGCTCGTCCGTGTGGAGCAGATCAAACGATAAGGAGTCTCGCTGATGAAGTGGGGGATGGTGATCGATCTGCAGAAATGCACCGGCTGCGGGGAATGCGCGGCCGCCTGCAAACTGGAAAACAACGTGGCCATCGTGGCGCACAAGGAATCGGAGATGGGGCGGACCATGCTCTGGATGGACATGCTCACCATCTACGAGGGGGAGTATCCCCGGCTACGGGTACGGCAGATCCCCCGGCCCTGCATGCACTGCGATCACCCCCCCTGTACGAAAGTCTGCCCGGTTCGCGCCACCTATATCAACGAGGAAGGGATCGTGGCGCAGATCTATCCCCAGTGCATCGGCTGCCGCTACTGCATGGCCGCCTGTCCCTACACGGTGAAATCCTTCAACTGGTACAAGCCTTCATTCCCGCCCGGAATGGCCCGGACCACCAACCCGGACGTATCGGTCCGTCCCGTGGGCGTGGTGGAGAAGTGCACGTTTTGCATTCACCGTCTCCAAATCGCCAGGGAACAGGCAAAATCCGAAGCACGGGATCTTAGGGAAAACGACTACCAGCCTGCCTGCGGGGCGAGTTGCCCCACCGGAGCGATTGTGTTCGGCGACCTGGAGAACGCCAACCACCAGGTGAACCGCCTTGCGCACAACCCCCGCGCCACGAAACTGCTGGAAGACCTGGGAACGGAGCCGAAGGTCATCTATCTGAAAGAGGTGGATTAATATGGAATACGCTTCCGCAGAGCCCCATCCGGAGGCTGCGCTGCTGCGGCCCATAGAGAATCCCGGGAAGAGTTTCTACTATATCGTGGGCATCCTCCTGGTCATCATTCTCTACACGGGATTCGTCTATTTCCGCCAGCTCCTGTACGGGCTGGGGGTCACGGGGATGGCCCAACCCGTCACCTGGGGGTTCTACATCATCAATTTCGTCTTTTTCATCGGGATCAGCCACGCCGGTACGCTGATCTCCGCGATCCTCCGTCTGTCCAAGGCCGAGTGGCGACGGCCGATTACCCGCATGGCGGAGGTCATCACCGCGATCGTCCTCGCGATCGGAGGATTGCATCCCATCATCGACCTGGGCCGACCGGACCGGATGATGCATCTCTTTTACAACGGCCGGCTCCAGTCTCCCCTGCTCTGGGACGTCACCAGCATTACCGCGTATTTCACCGCCAGCACGGTCTATCTCTACATCCCCATGATCCCGGACATCGCCATCCTCCGGGACCGCGGGGTACAACCGCGATGGCTGTACGAATTTCTCTCCTGGGGCTGGCAGGGAACCGAAAAGCAGCACAAGGTGCTGGACCGGGCGATGAACATCCTGATGGTCGTCGTGATCCCCATCGCGGTATCGGTCCACACGATCATCTCCTATATCTTCGCCATGACGGTGCAGCCGGGCTGGCACAGCACCATCTTCGGCCCTTACTTCGTGGTCGGGGCGATCTTCTCCGGAATCGCCGCGATTCTGGTGCTGATGATCGTCTTCCGGAAGGTTTTCCGGCTGGAAGGGTATCTGAAGCATATCCATTTCAACTACTTAAGCATCCTGCTGCTGATCATGTCGCTGATCTGGTTCTACTTCACCTTCTCGGAATACCTCACCGGGTATTACGGTCATGAGCCCAACGAGATGCGGGTGTTCTGGTACAAATTCGCGGGGGATTTCGCGCCTTTCTTCTGGGCGATGATCATCTGCAATTTCTTCCTGCCGGTCGCCCTCCTTTGCAACAGCAGGACCCGCACGATCCCGGGGATCCTGATCGCCTCCATCTCCGTGATGATCGGCATGTGGCTGGAACGACTGATCATCGTCGTTCCGTCGCTGGCCAATCCCCGTCTGCCGTACCCGACGGGGATCTACATTCCCAGCCACACCGAATGGATGCTGTTCCTCGGCGGGGTGTCGGTGTTTGTCCTGGGGTACATGGTCTTCGCCCGCTTCTTCCCCGTGATTTCGATCTGGGAGATCCAAGAGGGGCGCCACGAAAGCGCCAAGGCGGTTAACGAACGCATCCGTTCCTACATGCCGGACCCGGAACCAACTTCGGCAGCGGAATAGGGAGGCACCTGTGAAAAAAGTCGCATGTCGGACACCCGGTTCTATACACTCAACGTAAGGGATTCGGAGAGCCGCCGATGAATAAGAAAATCATAGAGGGGCTTCAGATTCTCTCGATTTCCCTGATCTGGTTGTTATTCACGGGGATCGCCGTATGGATCGTCACCCTGATCAGGGAATCCCTGAAACTTCACGACGCTCCGGATGCGTCCGTCGGGATCAGCATCGTTGCGATTCCCGTCTTTTTCCTCCTCGCTTCGGTCCTGACCTACGTGTTCGTCGGTTTGAGAAAAGGGCGGAAAGAACATACGGAACGATAGGGAAAATCCGGTGGCCGGATCGCCAGGGACCGGGAAGATCGTCGAGGGGGATGACAACCATGCACGACAGGAAATCAAGCCGGATTGCAGCATGCACATTCGGAGCGCTTTGCGTTCTCTGCGCAGCCCTCCTCTTCGGCTGGGGGTGCGGCAAGAAGGAATCCGGCCCTACCGCGCGGACCATCGCGAAATCCGAGCCCTCTGCCCACAAGCCCCATCTCAACAGCGACCTCATCCAGGGCAGGAAGGTCTTCGAGCAAAAACATTGCAGCCAGTGCCACTCGATCTTCGAGCGGGAGCGGAAGATCGGGCCCAAGCTGCAATCCTCCCGGTTCTACGGAAGCTTTCTGGATGTCTTCTCGACCCTATGGAACCACGCCCCGGCCATGGCGGTGCACATGAGGAAAGAGGTGCTGGACCGCCCCCAGTTCAGCACCGCCGAATTGAACCAGCTGGTCTCGTTTCTCTACATGCTGCCCTATCTGGGGGAATCGGGTAATCCCCGGAAAGGCGAGGCGTTGCTGGAGGGAAAAGCCTGTTTCCGTTGTCATTCCCTCGCCAGAAAAGGGAAAAAGAACGGAGTACCGCTGGATGCTCTCGCCGTCTACCAGTCCCAGGTCGTCTTGCTGCAGCGAATGTGGAACCATGGGCCGGAAATGATCAGTCAGATGGTGACGGCGGGCACCGCCATCCCGACATTTTCCGGCAACGACATGACGGACATTTTTGCCGCCCTGACGGAATCGGCGCCGGAGAAAAGCAGAAAGGTGTTTTTGGGAGTCGGAAACGTGGAAAACGGGCTGAAAGTATTTACCGACAAGGGATGCAACCAATGTCACGCCATCTTCGGAACGGGGGGGAAGGATGCTCCGGACCTGGGGATAAGCGTTTCCCAGGCGAACATCACGACGTTGATCACCCGGTTGTGGAACCACGCCGGGCAG